>UMHS01023182.1_pt1 | contig 12094 bp, 13 predicted proteins | sample 1965611 | NCBI WGS metagenome assembly UMHS01 (sample SAMEA4836106, study PRJEB28245) | human gut metagenome | biome: gut microbiome; material: fecal sample | place: Denmark | collected 2008
CGGATGCGTGGCGCGCGAATCTTGCCATGAACTGGCGATTTTCCCGCCCGAGGCCGCTTTCGGGATGCATGGAGCGCAAAACTTGCCACGGATTGCCGCCCGGGGACGCACCGCGGCGGAATCTTGCCACGGCAAGACCCCCGAGAACGCATCGCGCGAGAATATTGCCACTGCCAGTCAGGCCAAGAGCGCATCAGGGCGCAATCCCGCTACCGTCGGACGCTGGGGAACGCATTTCGCGAGTATTTTGCCATCGTCGAGCGCCCGGGAACGCATCAAGGCATAATCTTGCCACGACCGGATGCCCACGCCGAACGCCCCGCGCTGCAGCGCCGCGATGCCATGCACCGTACGCGGCGCTTTTGTCGCTGCTGGAAAAGTAAGTTGCGGGTTACGGGTGTCAATGAGGTGAAACGAACCGCCTGTTTCGGTTTAAGTGCTATCGTTCCACTAACGTATTAGCCCGATCGGCGTGCCTGGATCGAATGGCCCGATCGACGGGCCCGGAAACAAGGAGAAATCATATGCGCGTGGCAAAAGAGAAGCTCTTGCTGATTGCTGGATTCGTTTGGTTTGCTGCTGGGCTCAACATCGCTATCCTCGGCGTTTCCGCATTTACCGAAATGGGCGAGCACGCAATGTTGGTACTTGTGCCTGCTGCAATCGTTGCCTTCACGGTGTTCCATGCAGGAATGTTTTCCAAGCTGGTTGGCAAGCATGCCGGCCGTATTGAAGCTATGGAAGAAGATCGTGTGCCGTTCTGGAGGTTCTTCGATGCCAAGGGCTACCTCATTATGGCGTTCATGATGACCATGGGCATTGGGTTGCGTTCTTCGGGCATTGCCCCCACGTGGTTCATTGCATTCTTCTATGCTGGTCTTGGCATCGCGTTGGCTCTTTCTGGCTGCTGCTTCTTGGTTCGCTACTTCCACGACGGCGGCATCGCCTGCCCCTTGGTGCCCCATACGGCTAACAAGTAGCAAAATCCCAGCGTTAGCTTCGCCGCCCCAATCGGGCGCCTGCCTTAGCTGAATCCCAGCAAAATAGCTGCGCATCATGAGAGCCATTCAAGGCGGTTGGACGTTAAGCTTGACGCGAATCATCCGAGTCATTCGGGCTTCAGGCTTGGCGAACCTTTCGGGGTCGCAAGGCATCAGTCCGCGAATCATTCGAAGCGCTTGGGCTCCAAATCCGGCACAAACCGTTTAGCTCAGTCGGGCTTTAAGCTTGGCGTGAGTCCTTCAGCGCGGTCAGGCTTCAATCCTGATGCGAATCGTCCAAGGCTGTCAGGCGTCAGCCTAGCCGAATCATTTAAAGCGGCCAGGCCTCGAGTCTGGCCGCTTTAGTGTTGTTGGCCCCTTGCATGGCTCCCTTGCTTTGCTAATGTAGCCATAAAGCAAGAATGTACTAGAATAACCCCCATGGATAAAGACGAGCTGAAAGAGCGTATTCGCGTCCCACTTTTGGGCTTTTCGGCGGTGCTGATGAGCATCGTCGCTTTTTTGCTGCTCTTATATGGCATTACCGTTGTTGTCCGTTTCCTTTTTGCACTGGGGTCGCTTGGGTAGCCATGGCGTATACCAGCAGGCAAAACAACGTTTTCAAGTGCGGAGGGCGGCGCTTTGCCCGCCTTGCCGTATGGCGCATTTTCGGCAAGGCGGGGCAGTAACATGTGGCTTCGCTTTACCCTGTTTGATGTGCGTGTCGTAGCGCACTACCTTGGTGTGCTGGTTTCTTTCTTCACCATTGCGCTGGCGGTGCCGTTGGTGGTTGCCATTGCAATGCAGGAATGGGAGCCGGCTTCGCGTTATCTGCTGGCGGTGGGCATTTCGCTTATCGTTGGGTCGGGGCTGCGTCTTTTGTGCGTACAGCCGGGCAAACTCACTCACCAGCAGGCTCTTGCGGTAACGGGGCTTTCGTGGATTGTCCTGGCGTTTGTGGCTTCGGTTCCCCTGGCGCTTTCGGGTCATTACGGTTCGTACCTCGACTCCCTTATGGAAGCGGTTTCCGGGCTTACCACTACGGGCGTTACGCTCGTTATCGACCTGGAGCACCTTTCTACCGCCGACAACATGTGGCGCTTCGTAATGCACCTTATCGGCGGCTTGGGCCTTATTGTCGTGGCTCTTTCACTGGGCCTTTTGGGCAAGGCAACTTCGGGCCTGTATTCTTCAGAAGGTCGAAGCGAACACGTGCTGCCTAACATCGTGAACACGGTTCGCCTTATCAGCCGCATTTCCCTTACCGCTATTGCAGTTGCTGCGGTTATCCTGTTCGTGATGTGCGTTCTTTCCGGCATGGAGCCGGTGCGTGCTTTCTTCCATTCCTTGTGGATATCAATTTCTGGCTTCATTACCGGTGGCTTTGCTCCTACCAGCCAGTCCATCGGGTACTACCATTCGTTTGCTCTGGAAATCGTTTGTATGGTGCTTATGCTTTTGGGCGCCATTAACTTTTCGCTATACGTGAAAACCCAGCGCGGCGAAACCGACTCCTTCTTCCGCGACTTGGAAATCCGCACGGGTGCCATCTGGCTTATTGTTGCCACCATCACGCTTATGGCCTCAACGTGCGCTTCGGGTGGCTTCTCTGATTTGATGGCGCTGCTGCGCCGCGGCGTGTTCATGGTTGTGGCCGCAGCCACTACTACGGGCTTCCAGAATGTTACGAACAATCAGCTCACCACGGTATTTTCTTCAGGCGCGTTCCTGATCATCGCCATGTGCATGGCAATCGGCGGTTCCAGCGGAAGCACCGCCGGTGGTATCAAGCTTTCGCGCATCGGCCTTATTGCCAAATCGATGGTTTCCACCATCAAGGAAACCCTTTCTCCTAGCACGGCGCGCGTTTCCGTTCGTTACTATCATCTGGGACGCAAAGTACTTACCACCGATGCAGCAAAGTCAGCTATGACCGTTTCTGCCCTGTTCGTGGTTACGTATCTTATTGGCTCGCTTGCGGGCATCGCGCACGGTTACGATGCCATTTCCTCCATCTTCGAATCGGTTGCCATGGCTTCCAACGGTGGCTTGAGCTCGGGTATTGTTTCTCGCGGCATGCCGCCAACCCTGGAAGCGGTGTACATCCTTGAAATGTGGGCAGGCCGTCTGGAATTCGTAACCCTTTTGGCCCTTGTTGTGAAAGTTGTCGTGTCCATCGCACCTCGCAGGAAGGCGGTGCGCTCGTGACGAAGCTGTTTTCAAAGCGAACCGTTGCTGCGGCATGGTGCTCATGTGTGTTGGCGGCCGTGCTGCTGTGCGCCGGTGTTGCCTGGGCCGATGAAGGGCAGGAATCATCTAAGCCCAACAATCATGTGTATGTGAACCAGCTTTCCGACAGCTCGTTTTTGTATCAAACAACCATTGCCGACTTGGCTCAGGCCGACTCGTACTATGAAGGCCAAACGGTATTAGTGCAGGGCGAAGCGGTGGGCGACCGCATCAACGATGAAATGCAACCCGACAATTGCTGGGTTACCCTGCAAGACGACGATCCCACAAACCCTAGCGTGGTTTCGGTGTTCATGACCATGGAACAAGCGAAGAACATCGACACGTACGGCAGCTATGGCGTTACTGGCACCACGCTTCAGGTGCGTGGCACGTTCCACTTGGACTGTAGGGAGCATCAGGGTATGTCCGACATTCACGTGGAAGAGGTTTCGGCGCTTGCCGCCGGCTCTGAAAACAAGCCGGGGATGGATCCGAAGCTTTTCGGTCTTGGTATCGTTTCGGTGCTGGCTGGCTTGGCGCTGTTGGCTCTGTACCAATCTAAACGAGAGGGGACGCTGTAATGGAAACTCCAGCCGTCGAAACCGGAGTGGTGGTGAAGCTCGATAGAGGCTTCCCCTTGGTTCGTTTGGGCGATGGCCGTGAGCTTCGTTGCGAGCATGCCACTTCCTTGGTGAAGGGCAGCGATCAGCGTGCGGTGGTGGGCGATGCAGTGCGCATTTCCCTTCCCGACGGGCATGACAAGGGCATCATCGAGGAGACGCTGCCCAGGCGCACGTCGTTTGTGCGCAAAGACCCTACCGAACGGGCCCTTCCGCAAACGTTGGCTGCCAACTTCGACCTGGTTATCATCGCCCAGCCCATTGAAGACATCAACACACGCCGCCTGGAGCGCGAGCTTGTCTTGGCCCACGAAACGGGAGCGGAAGTGCTGGTGGCGCTTACCAAGGCCGACCTGATGGCCTCGCCCGCTGAAGTTGAAGAAGTGCGCTCGCATATCGATGGGTTCGTGGGCAATGACGAATTGCTCGCCATTTCCGACCGCGATGAGGCGTCGGTGCAGCGCCTTGCCCAGATAATTGCCGAGGGCGACAAAACCGCAGTGCTTATCGGCAGGTCGGGTGTGGGCAAGTCGAGCCTGGTGAATATGCTCGTAGGCAGTGACATCCAGAAAACCACTGCTGTGCGCGGCGATGGTAAGGGCAGGCACACTACCGTTTCTCGCGAGATTATCTATCTGCCGACGGGTGGCCGCATTATCGACATGCCTGGCGTGCGCGGCTTGGGGCTTTGGGATGCCGACGAAGGCATTGGCGCTGCGTTTTCGGACATTGAAGAGATTGCCGCTTCATGCCGTTTTCGCGATTGTACCCACACCAACGAACCGGGATGCGCTGTCCGAGCCGCCGTTGAGTCGGGCGATTTAGCGGCAGAACGTCTAGAATCGTACGTACGCCTTCGTGAAGAAAGCGCTCAGGTGAAAACCCGCCGCGAAGAGGCGGAGCGCATTCGCAGCCGTCGAGGACATCCTCGCCGAAGGCGTTAAGAACCGTGAAACCAAGCGCTCTTTCCGATGCGCTACAATATTATGTGCAACATCCCATCATGGGATGTTGTTTTTCTAAGGGGCCTGCATAGGGCGGGCCGCAAAGAGGGGGACCCATGAATCCTGCAGTGATCATACCTACCTTCCACACCGCGCCCACAAAGCGCGGCGCTTCAAAGCCTTCCAACCTGTACGACCATCCTACGCCCCTGAACGAACAGGGCACGTTGGGCAGGTGCTTGAATTCGTTGCAGCAAGTGCGCGGTTTGGGCCAGGTAATTATTTTGGTTGCCGCCGAGGGTGGCGTGGAAGACGAAGCCGCCAAGAAGGTTCAAAACATTGCCAACCAGTTCCCCCAAATGCACACGTTGATAGTTGGGCGCGCTGAAGCTGAGATTGTTCAGCAACGTTTGGACCAGCTGGGCTTCGGCGGTCAGCAAGAGGCTATTGGCCTTACGGGCTATTCTGCCATTCGCAACCTTGGTTTGGTTGTTGCCCAGGTGTTGGGATTCGATTCGGTGGTGTTCATCGACGACGATGAAACTATCGAAGACGAGGCATTTCTCGAAAAGGCCATGTACGGCCTGGGCAAGCTCACTAAGAAGGGCATTCCCATCCTTGCTAAATCGGGCTTCTACTTCAACGATGAAGGCACTTACTACTCGAAGAGCCAGAACCGTTGGTACAACCATTTTTGGCAGCAGGGTCGCGCGTTCAATAATTGGATCAGCAAGGCCATGTCCGGCCCGCGCCTTTCTCGCTCCAACCATGTATGCGGTGGCTGCTTGGCGCTGCATCGCGAAACGTATCGCCGTTTGAGCTTTGACCCGTGGATTCTTCGCGGCGAAGACTTGGACTATTTGCTCAACCTGCGTATGTACGGTTCCGACATCTGGTTCGACAATCAGTGGTCGCTGACGCACCGTCCTCCGCGCGACAGGCACGAAGGCCATCGTTTCTATCGCGACATTTTCCGCTGGGTGTACGAGTACTACAAAATTGAGTTCAGCCGCGCGCAGATCGACCTTCTGCAGATCAAGCCCTCTTCGCTTATGCCGTACCCTGGCCCGTTTTTGGAGCCGGGCATCACCAAGCGCATCAAGCGTACGGCGTTCCTGCGTTCATTGGCTCGCCCCGACAAGAAGCGCTATCGCGAAGGCGCCAAGGCTGCTGCTGGCGAGGCAACCGAATATGCTCAGGAACACTGCATGAAGTACTTCGAGTTCCAGTACACCTGGGGCGATATCATGGCGCGCATGGAAAGCGATGGCGGTTTGCGCCAAGCACTGGTGCAGGCGGCCATCGCCCGCCAGTCGGGTGGGGAAGTGGTGGTTGAAGCCGCTGCTCCGGCGGGCGCATCGGCAGATGGTGCGGGCAGCGCTTCCGACTTGCTGGAACCTGCTGTTGCCAACCTTGATCCGGGCATGACTGCCGAGATCAGGCTTAACATCAACGAAGAATAGGATTTGCGCACTTCATGGAAACCTTTGTAATTACCGCAGCAGTTGGCCTAGTTGTTGGCATTTTGTCGGGCTTGCTGGGTATCGGAGGAGGAACCTTGATGGTTCCCCTGTTCCGCTTGGGTTTCGGGCTTTCGGCTCTTGCCTCTACGGCAACTTCGCTGTTCACCATCATTCCCACCTCGCTGGTGGGTTTTATCACCCATATCAAGAACAAGACATGCATTCCCCAGCTGGGCATTGTGTGCGGCTTGGCTGGCGCATGCACCAGCCCTTTGGGCGTGCACCTGGCAAATATGTCGCCGGCATGGATGGTTATGCTGGCAGCGGCAATTATCATTGGTTTTTCATCGTTCAAGATGTTCCGCAAGGCTGCGCGCATGCCAAAGAACCCTGCTTCGGGTAAGGCCATGGGCGTCGACGTGGAAAAAGCGGCCGTTAAGGCCGCGGTCATCGAAGAAGATTTGGGCGAAGAAGAGTTTAAGCTTACGCGCAAGAATCTGCCTGTTGCTATCGGCATCGGCCTAACCGCGGGCCTGGCCTCAGGTTACGTGGGTGTTGGCGGTGGCTTCCTGATGGTGCCCCTGTTTATTTCTGTGCTAGGCGTTATGATGCGCAAGGCATCGGGTACGTCTTTGGTTGCCATCATGATCTTGGCCATTCCCGGCGTTGTCTATCAGGGCATGCTGGGCAACATCGACTACCTTGCGGGTATAGCCATGGCGGCGGGCAGCATCCCCGGTGCGGTGATTGGCGCAAACCTTATCCGTCGTGTTCCCGAGCGACAGCTGCGCATTGCTTTTGGTGTATTTTTGCTCATCAGCGCAGTAGTGCTGCTGGGCAACGAGGTAGCTGCACTGTAATATGCTATGGTCACATTACCTGCGATGTGTATGGCGCAGGTGGAAGTAGCTCCCGTTTTCCGGAGGATCGTTTATGGCCTACCCTCGCCACAACGTCACCATTGTTCTTGAAATTGCTTCGCTGTGCATGGCGCTCATCTGCGGTTGTGTTTTGGGCTGGGCTATGTTCGGCCCCGAAACCAACTATTTGGTGCTCACCATTTCGGGCGCTTTGTTTACGGCGTTCCTGCTCATTACCATTGCCTTGATCCTCGACCCCGACCGCATCCGCGCAAACCAGTCTATGTCGGTGCTGAACCTGGCAAGCGCAACGCTGGAAGCCATGCAGGAAGGCTTCACGTCGGAAGCTGCACAGAAGGTGTGCGAGATACTGCTCCCTTCCACTTCGGCATGTGCTGTTGCCATCACCGACCGCGAAGTGGTTTTGGGCTACGCTGGCGCTGGCAGGGAAGAGCTGGGTGAATTGGGCGGGCATATCCGCACGGCTGGCACGAAGCGCACTGTGCAGGATGGCAAAACCCGTGTGTTGCGCTCGCAGCTTGAAGTGGGCTTGCCTGTTCCCATGAGCGCCATTCAGGCCGCCATTATCGTTCCCTTGAAGATGGGGTCTTCCATTCAGGGTACGTTGAAGTTCTACTATCCCAAGCCTTCGCGCATTTCTGAAACGCAGATTTCCGTTGCTGAAGGCTTTGGCCAGCTGCTTTCCACACAGATTGCCGCTTTGCAGCTTGAAGAGCAGAAGAAACTTGCCACCAGCATGGAACTCAAGGCGCTGCAGAGCCAGATCAACCCGCACTTCCTGTTCAATATCATCAACACCATGGCATCGTTGGTACGCACCGACCCCAACAAGGCTCGCGTCATGTTGCGTGAGTTTGCAGTGTTCTATCGTCAGACGCTCGAAAACAGCTCGGATCTTATTTCCCTTTCGCGCGAGGTTGAGCAAACGGTGCGCTACCTTTCGCTTGAGCAGGCACGTTTCGGCGAAGATCGCCTGGCGGTGGAAGTTGATATCGGCGAAGAGGTGCGTGCTATGCAGGTGCCCGCCTTCATGGTTCAGCCGCTGGTTGAAAATGCTGTAAAGCACGCCATGCCCGCGGAAGGCAAACTCACCATTTCCATTTCGGGCACCCTCGATGGCGACGATGTGTACTTGCATGTAAACGACGACGGCATCGGTATGAAGGAAGATGCCTTGAAGAATATCATGGCGCCGAAATCCGAAACGGGTCTGGGCATTGCCGTAAAGAACATCAACGACCGACTGCGTGGCTATTACGGTGAGAAGGCTTATATGGATATCCAAAGTGAGCTGGGAAAGGGAACTTCTGTTACCCTGTTCCTTCCCGATTGCGCGAATTTGTAGAAGCGTTGCCTGGCAAGAGCTTTGCAGATAGGTCGGCGCATATTCGGTAAGTGGTCTATAATAGGAATGATAAATTCACGAAACACGAGGAGGTTGCGTTGCTGAAGGCAATTATCGTTGATGACGAAGCGCCAGCGCGTTCCGAGTTGCGCTTCCTGCTAGGCGAACTCAACCAGACTGAAGTTGTTGCCGAGGCCGCAAGCGTCCGCGAGGCTATCGAAAAGCTCAAGGAATACCCTTGCGACGTTATGTTCTTGGATATCAACATGCCCGAGGCTACCGGTATTCAGCTCGCAGAGGCTCTGCAGCATTTGAAGTACCCGCCTGCCGTGGTATTTGTTACTGCTTATAGCGAATTTGCTCTGGATGCGTTCAAGGTCAATGCCATCGATTACCTGGTTAAGCCTGTTGAAACCGAGCGTCTTTCCCATGCTCTTGCCCGTGTGCGCGAACATGTGCTGCTTCATGCAAAGGCCCAGAAGGCTGAGCGCATTCCCGTTGAAAAGGGCGGCAAGAAGATCCTCATCAACATCGATGACATTCGCTATGTTATGGCGCGCGACGATTATGCGTACCTGCAAACTGGCGTTGACCGTTTCTTCTCTACCGTAAGCTTGGCTCAGCTGGAAAAAACGCTCGATGGTCACGGTTTCTTCCGCGTTCATCGCGGTTACCTGGTTAACCTTGCTCTGGTCAAGGAAGTTGAGCCCCAGTCGGGTGGCACCTTGCTTCTTACGCTCGACGGCGTAGACGAGAAGATTCCCGTTTCCCGTCGCCGCGTGTCTTCCCTTAAGAAGGCGCTTGGTCTGTAATCGCGCTTTTCGCTTGGTCGAAGGGTGCGTTGTCGCTCGGGGCGGCACCAATTACAGGCTATGACCCGTCGCAGTACGGTGTCGTGTGCGCCCCGTTGCAATACAGCGTTGCGTTCGCCTCGCACAGGGCGGTGGCACTATGGTCCATCATCGCAGTACGGTGTCGCGTGCGTTCCGTCGCATGCGGCGTTGCGTGCTCCCCATGGGCGGTACCATATGCTTCAACTAATTGGTTGGGTCGGCATCAAGCCGGCCCTTCTTTTGTTTTTGTCGGCTTTCACTGATGTTCGCCGGTGCCTATCTTCTCGGATTCGGCCGAGCGATTTCCCTGAAGGAGCCCCCTTGCGGTTTGAAGGGGCCCTTTGCAGATTCGGATTCTTTGCGGGCGAAGGGGCGAGCTCCAATATAGTCGTGCTCAGACGCGACATAGCCCAGGTTATTCGCTAGAAACCGCCCTACTGCCCGCATCGAAGCACCTTCATATTGATCAGCTGAACGCGGAGATGGGTGCTCCGTGGAAGCGCCGGTGCCGTGGCCGGTGTGGTCAGCTTCCATGTCGGGCGGCCCTCGACCTCGTGAAACGCCTTGCCGGGCACGGGCTTGACGGGCTGTTGTACGGGGCTGCCCTCCCCGCATCGAAACGTCCCTTCGGCGGCACGAAGTGTGTAATGCCCGCTTTGCCGTTTTACTCGTGGGTTTGTGAATGGTAATGTTCGGTCTTGCCTCTGAATGCAGATCATTTTTGAAAGAAGATAATTCATCATGTCCGATACCTTTATTTCCCTGAATCCCAAGCGCGATGTGGCGCTGTTCGACTTGGACGGCACGGTGCTCGACACCTATGCTCCCATTTTGGAAAGCATGCGCTACGCCACCAAGACGGTGTTTGGGGAAGCCCTGCCCGATAGCAAGCTTGTTTCCATGGTTGGGCAGCCTCTGGTAATTCAGATGCAAGCGTTTGCCGCCGAACGGGGTTGCGGCTCTGAGGTTGCCGACGAACTGACGCGCGTCTATCGCGAATACAACGAGCGCGACCTTGACGAAAAGTCCTTTCCGTTCCCGGGCATACCCGAGGCGATTGCCTCTTTGAAGAATGCGGGCTTCACGGTTGGCGTGGTTACGTCAAAGCGCGCAGTCTTGGCCACGAAGAGCCTGAAGGCTCATGGGTTGTTCGATGCGTTTGCCTGCGTGAATGGCGCCGAAGATAGCACTGCCCACAAGCCTGATCCCGATCCGCTGCTGACGGCGGCAAAGAAACTCGGGGTTTCGCCTGATAGATGCGTGTATGTGGGCGACAGCCCCTACGACTTGCAGGCTGCCCATGCCGCAAACATGCCATGTGTGGGCGTTACCTGGGGCAAGTTCTTCGGACGTGACATCTTGCTCGAGCAGATGCCCAGCGTGCTTATCGCCAGCCCCGAAGAGCTGGTCGGTGCGGTTGAGTTTGCGGCAATCCATTAAAGGACTGTATGCCGCGGTTGAATTCTCCGCATTCCGTCAACGGACTGGTCGCGCGCGGTTGAATTTGCCACAATCCATTAAAGTAAAGCCAGGAGAGTTGTCCCTCCCGGCTTTTGTTGTATTGTGGCGCTAAGGCTGCATGCGGTGCCGTCATTCGCTCGTGCCGACCTTGGACAACACGAGGCAAGTTAAGGCTGCGCGCAAGGGGGTGATGTGCACGGGAAGCTTCTGTCTTTTTGTGCGGTGTCGGTTTCGACTCGAAAACCGCAACCGAAATCGAAAGTCGAGTGTGCGGGAGCCTTCCGTCTTTTGTGCGATGCCGGGGCAGAGTAGAAGCTTGCGGCATCCGCGTTCTCGTGCAGGCGGCGAATTGGACATCGGATCGCATGCGGGGGCTCGCCCCGAGCCGAAGTGCGCCTTCGTGTTCCATGCTGCATCGGACGTCATGCAAAGGCCCGCCCATACCAGGGACGTGTGCATAGAGCGCGCATTGAGCCGCACGCAAGGAGGGCTAACGGCATCTGCTCCCGGCGGATGATCGGGTGGCACTTTGACCACGTAGAAAGGGGATTGCTATGGCGTTTTGTACGGATACGGTTTGTGCGGGCGAAGGGGTGTTCACTCTTGAGGCCGTGGTTACGGTAACCCCGCGTGGTATCGTGGTGTACGCTTGTACGCCTGCTTTCGCTCACGTGGGCGCGACGGCTCAGGCCATTCCGCGCCCAGAGCCAGGGCGCACGGCAACGGTTAGCTTGCTTGCCGTCCCCCGCCATAGGGATGAAATTCCCGCCCATGATATTGCCGCCGCTCTGGCAACGGAGTTCGCCATGCCCTGCTCCGCTAGCACGGGCTATCACGTGGAAAATGCTTCTCCTTCCGATTTACAGAAGATGCTCGAAGTGAACCAGCAGCTCATCGAAGCGCTGAAGGAGCGCGTTGCGGCGATGCTTGCCAGCTTGAGCGAATAGCTGCCGCCCACGCCGATGCATCGCGTCAACCGATGCACGCTTGCCGGCACCGCCTGGGCCCGACCCGCGCTTACCTCGATCCGGCTCACTATCGCCCGCTCCCAGGGCGCCCACCATGCCGCGCCGCCGCCCGCCCCACTAGGCCTACGATTCCGCGCGCTCCTCGGCCTCGGATTCGTCCCACCGCCCGAGCCCCGGCCCTGCGCCCACTGCGCCTCCATCGCCTACGCGCTGCTCCCGGCTGCCCGCGTCCCTCTATGTCGCCATCGAGCAGATCCAGAATCGTCGTCTAGGTCGTTGCCATCGGGAAGTTCTGCGCGCATCGCCCCCATCGCGCCTACCGCGCGCATCGCGCCCACCGCGTGCCGACATCCGCGTCACCCCCCAT
>UMHS01023917.1_pt1 | contig 12072 bp, 8 predicted proteins | sample 1965611 | NCBI WGS metagenome assembly UMHS01 (sample SAMEA4836106, study PRJEB28245) | human gut metagenome | biome: gut microbiome; material: fecal sample | place: Denmark | collected 2008
TTACCCTTTATATATAGGTTCGCGCGATAGTCGCTCACTATACTTTCATAAGAGGGAGCAAAAGTCATGACACGCTCAATGATGGAATCAGCAGATATCTCCTGACTTGTATAAGGATTAAGAACAAGATTGGCTGCCCCCTTCGGAATAAAAGAGAACAAGCACAACATACATCCTATCAATATCTTATATTTCAATCGTCGTATCTCCTTGTTTATTGTAGGCAAATATAAAAAAGAATATCGAAAAGCAACGGAATTAAGCTGCAAAAAAGCGTTAGCAAGGAAAATCCTTTCTCAATGCCACGCATCATATCAGTTTTCATGGACATTTTTCTACTTATGCTACATTCACATTTCTATGTAGAAAGCGATTCATTCTTGCATGATTTAAATCACTTCTGAATCAGTTATACGCTAAATTGTTAGTCCATATAAATCAAGCAACAGTATCATATGGGGCAAGCATTAGTTTCCTCGGAGGAAACGCCAGTTCCCTTTAAAAGGAACGGTCGTTTCCATTAAAAGGAACGACCGTTCCCTCACCGGGAAACGACAGTTTCCATTGCAAGAAATGACAGGAAACTATAAGCCATTGAGGTCTAACCATATAGAGTACCATCGGTAATATTGTAGAGTTTGTATTCATGTCCAAACATGTTTTGAGCTAATGATAGTCACCCCCAATGGAGAAGCATCTACAGTTCCTCACCCAAATGGCTATGGCCAGTCCTACAATGAAGCTGCTATACAGAAACATGAACAAGCATTATATGCAGGTAGAAATGTTAGTTAAACAGATGGCTGCGGAAATCGACCGACAGAAAAACAAGGACGGACAGCAGGAAATACTGGAATCCATCTCTTAATCGGTTATAATCAAAAAGTGCCGTGATGGGCAAAAAGTGATTCAGAAATGAATCAATCCTATAAAGAGAGGGGTATTCTTCAGAAAAATATATCATTTTCCAAAAATACCCCCTTTAAAATAGGGGTACTTTCAGAAAAAACATATAATTTTGCGCCATCAACCGATAAAAAGAAGACGATTTATGTCAAAAATGAGATTTTACGCCTTACAAGAACTTTCCAATCGGAAGCCGCTGGAAGTTACTGCCCCTTCCAACAAACTCTCTGATTATTATGGTAGCCACGTATTCGACCGCAAGAAGATGCAGGAGTATCTTCCGAAGGAAGCCTATAAGGCTGTTACCGATGCAATCGAAAAAGGTACACCGATCAGTCGTGAAATAGCCGACTTGATTGCCAATGGCATGAAGAGCTGGGCTAAGTCGCTCAACGTCACCCACTACACACACTGGTTTCAGCCTCTGACAGACGGAACTGCCGAAAAGCATGACGGCTTTATCGAATTTGGCGAAGACGGCGGAGTCATTGAACGATTCTCCGGAAAGCTGCTGATTCAGCAAGAACCGGACGCCTCCTCTTTCCCCAATGGCGGTATCCGTAATACATTCGAAGCTCGCGGATATACCGCATGGGACGTCTCTTCTCCGGCATTCGTAGTAGATACCACGCTCTGTATCCCTACGATCTTTATCTCTTACACAGGCGAAGCGCTGGATTACAAGACTCCGCTTCTGAAAGCACTTGCTGCTGTAGACAAAGCTGCTACAGAGGTTTGCCAGCTATTCGACAAGAACGTAACACGCGTCTTTACCAACTTAGGATGGGAACAGGAATATTTCCTCGTAGACTCCTCCTTATATAATGCACGTCCCGACCTTTGTCTGACCGGACGTACCTTGATGGGACACTCTTCCGCCAAAGACCAACAGTTGGAAGACCACTATTTCGGCTCCATTCCTCCACGTGTCACCGCATTTATGAAGGAACTCGAAATCGAATGTCACAAACTGGGCATCCCTGCCAAGACCCGTCACAATGAAGTAGCTCCCAACCAGTTCGAGCTGGCTCCCATCTTCGAAAACTGCAACCTGGCAAACGACCACAACCAGCTTGTCATGGACTTGATGAAGCGTATCGCACGCAAGCATCACTTCAATGTATTGCTGCACGAAAAACCATATAGCAGCGTAAACGGCTCCGGCAAACACAATAACTGGTCGCTCTGCACCGACACCGGCATCAACCTGTTTGCCCCCGGAAAGAACCCGAAAGGCAATATGCTGTTCCTTACTTTCCTGGTAAACGTACTGATGATGGTATACAAGAACCAGGACCTGCTGCGTGCCTCCATCATGAGTGCCAGCAACAGCTACCGTCTGGGAGCGAATGAAGCTCCTCCCGCCATCCTCTCCTGCTTCCTCGGTTCACAACTCTCGGCAACCCTCGACGAAATCGTACGCCAAGTAGGAAACGAAAAGATGACACCGGAAGAAAAGACTACGCTGAAACTGGGAATCGGACGTATCCCGGAAATCTTGCTCGATACCACCGACCGCAACCGTACTTCTCCTTTCGCCTTCACCGGAAACCGCTTTGAGTTCCGTGCCGCCGGTTCTTCTTCCAACTGTGCCGCCGCCATGATCGCCATCAACGCCGCCATGGCCAACCAGTTGAACGAATTCCGCGCATCTGTGGAGAAACTGATGGAAGAAGGAGTGGGCAAAGACGAAGCTATCTTCCGCCTGCTGAAAGAAACCATCATCGCTTCCGAAGCCATCCGCTTTGAAGGCGACGGTTACTCAGAAGAATGGAGACAGGAAGCTGCCCGCCGCGGACTGACCAACATCTGCCACGTGCCGGAAGCACTGATGCACTACGTAGACAACCAGTCGAAATCGGTACTGATCGGTGAGCGCATCTTCAACGAAACCGAACTGAACAGCCGTCTCGAAGTAGAACTGGAAAAATACACCATGAAGGTACAGATCGAGGGACGCGTATTGGGCGACCTTGCCATCAACCACATCGTGCCGACGGCTGTCACCTACCAGAACCGGCTATTGGAGAATCTTTGCAAAATGAAAGAAATCTTCTCTCCCGAAGAATACGAAGTATTGAGCGCCGACCGCAAAGAGCTGATTCGCGAAATCTCACACCGGGTGACTTCCATCAAAGTATTGGTACGCGAAATGACCGAAGCCCGAAAAGTTGCCAATCACAAAGACAACTACAAAGAGAGAGCATTCGAATACGAAGAAAAAGTACGTCCTTATCTTGATAAAATCCGCGATCATATCGATCACCTGGAGATGGAGGTAGACGACGAAATATGGCCGCTACCCAAGTACAGGGAACTCTTGTTCACCAAATAAAAAGCTCCTGAAGATTGCACGAAAGAACCTGCTTTTGTGCAATCTTTTTATAGATTCGTTCATTTTCTCATTTTTTCTTTCTACTTTTGTGCTGTATAACACAGTTTTGTAGCACCCATGGTAAAAATGAACATGTCAGACATCGATATTTCGGAACCATTATCCGATTTGTTAGCTCCTTTGAATAACGAACAAAGGGAGTTTCTGATGAACAATTATACAATACAGACCTACAAAAAAAACGAAACCATCTACTGCGAAGGGGAGACTCCCTCTCATTTGATGTGCCTCATTACCGGCAAGGTCAAAATCTTCAAAGATGGTGTAGGAGGTAGAAGTCAGATTATCCGCATGATTAAACAGCGGGAATACTTTGCGTACCGTGCATACTTCGCAAAGGAAGACTTCGTAACTGCTGCCGCTGCTTTTGAACCTTCTGTTATCTGTCTCATCCCCATGACTGCCATTACCACGCTTATTGCTCAAAACAATGATTTAGCCATGTTCTTCATCCGCCAGCTTTCTATCGATCTCGGCATTTCCGACGAACGTACCGTCAGCCTGACACAGAAACATATCCGCGGACGTCTGGCAGAATCGCTAATTTTCCTCAAAGAAAGCTACGGTCTGGAAGAAGACGGGTCGACATTGAGTATTTATCTTTCCCGTGAAGACCTGGCAAATCTGTCGAACATGACCACCTCGAACGCCATCCGTACCTTATCACAGTTCGCTACGGAACGCCTGATCACCATCGACGGAAGAAAGATCAAAATCATTGAAGAAGAAAAACTCAAGAAAATAAGCAAGATAGGATAATACAGACCTTATACGATCATAAAAAGTGATCTGAAACTTTAACTGGAAGCCGATGTTCGTCACATCGGCTTTTTTATTTCTATACTATTGGAACTTATCAATTAAACAAGTACATTTGTCCTGTCAATATATTAATAACTTAACACAATTTCAGACCATGAAGAAAAGTATTTCCCTTCTTCTTTTGTCCTTACTTATGATTACCCCCAGTTGTCAGAAGCCAAAAGAAGTGACGAACGAGTACAATATCGTTCCGCAACCCAACCAGCTTGTTCCCAAAGAAGGCCGCTTCGAACTGAGTAACAAAGTCCGGCTGGTAGTTCCGTCCGATGCTCCGGAAGTTAAAAAGGTAGCCGACGGCTTTGCCGAACAACTGAAACAGACTGCCGGAATCTCTCTGAAAGAAGCCGAAAGCGTGGATGGAAAGCCTGCTATCAGTTTCGTACTACAAGAAGGTATGCCTAAAGAAGGCTACAAACTGTCTGTCACCCCTACCCTTATTACAGTTACAGCTTCCCAGCCGAACGGATTTTTCTATGGTGTACAGACTATTTATCAACTTCTTCCTCCCGCTGTTTACGGAAAAGAACTGAAGAAGAAAGCCGACTGGTCTGTTCCGGCTGTAGAGATCGAAGACGCTCCCCGCTTTGTACATCGCGGACTGATGCTGGACGTTTGCCGCCATTACGCCCCGATAGAGTATATCTACAAGTTTATCGACCTGTTGGCAATGAACAAGATGAACGTTTTCCACTGGCATCTGACGGACGATCAGGGATGGAGAATCGAAATCAAGAAATATCCGAAACTGACAGAGATAGGTTCCAAACGTGAAAAGACGCTGGTAGACTATTATTATGTGAACTATCCGCAAGTATTCGACGGAATAGAACACGGAGGATATTACACACAAGAACAGATAAAAGAAGTAGTAGCTTATGCTGCAAGCAAATATATCAATGTAATCCCCGAAATAGAAATGCCGGGGCATGCATTGGCGGCCCTAGCTGCTTACCCCGAATTGTCTTGTGATTCTACACAGACATATAAAGTATCACCTACGTGGGGCGTATTCGAACAGGTATTCTGCCCGAGCGAGACCACTTTCAAGTTCTTTGAAGGAGTCATGGATGAGGTAGTCGAATTATTTCCCAGCGAATACATTCATATCGGAGGGGACGAATGCCCCAAAACAGCTTGGAAGAACAGTGCTTTCTGTCAGCAGTTGATTCGTCAGTTAGGCTTGAAGGATGACGTGACTCCCAGCAAAGTGGACGGAATGAAGCATAGCAAGGAAGATAAACTGCAAAGTTACTTCGTTACCCGCATGGAAAAATACCTGAACGGCAAAGGACGCAATATCATCGGCTGGGACGAGATTTTGGAAGGCGGTCTGGCTCCGAACGCTACTGTCTTATCATGGCGTGGCGTTGAAGGCGGATTGAATGCAGCTAAAGCAGGACACAACGCAATCATGGCTCCCATGCCTTATGCTTATCTGGACTTCTATCAGGAAGATCCGGAAATCGCCCCGACTACCATCGGCGGATACACAACGCTGAAGAAGACTTATAGCTACAATCCTGTTCCGGATGATGCCGATGAACTAGTGAAAAAGCATATTATCGGTATGCAAGGCAACCTCTGGAGAGAATATATGAAAACTTCCGACCGGGTAGATTATCAGGCCTTCCCACGTGCAATGGCAATCGCGGAAACGGGATGGACGCTGGATGCCAACAAAAACTGGAAGAGTTTCTGCGAACGCATGGTTACGGAATTTGAGCGCCTGGAAGTCATGGATACCAAACCCTGCCTCAACTTCTTCGACGTAAACATCAATACTCATGCGGATGAAAACGGTCCGTTGATGGTATTGCTGGAAACATTCTACCCGAATGCGGAAATCAGATACACCACAGACGGCAGCGAACCGACTTACGGTTCTACGCTATATGAACAGCCTTTCGCACTTGAAGGAAATATCGACCTGAAAGCTGCCGCCTTCAAAGACGGCAAGATACTGGGCAAAGTCACCAACAAGCCATTGTATGGCAATCTGCTGGCGGGAAAACCATTTACCGTCAATTATACAATGGGATGGACAGGGGATATTTTCGGCGACAATGATGTACTGGGAGCTGACAAAACAACTTTCGGTCTGACGAATGGTAAGAGAGGTAACAATGCTTCTTACACTCCGTGGTCCAGTTTCGCAATCGTAGAGGGTAAAGACCTGGAATTCATCGTCCATCTGGACAAACCGACAGAAGTAAGAAAAGTGGTCTTCGGCTCCTTGTTCAATCCTGCCATGAGAATGCTCCCCGCCGGAGGAGTTGCCGTAGAAGTATCTGCTGATGGTCAGCAATATACTCAGATAGCCAAAAAAGTATTGAAGCATGATTGTCCGGAAACGGGAAGAATCGCATTCACCGACTCTATCGAATTCGAACCGACACAAGCCACTTTCCTGAAAGTAAAAATCAAGAATGGTGGTACCTTGCGTAATGGCGTCAATTTCGAAAAGAACAACGGCCCGGAAGTCATTCCTGCCGAATTGTGGATAGACGAAATCGAAGCATATTAATGCCTGTGAGATAACAAAAAACGGTGGACATTCAGCTTGTTGCTCATGTCCACCGTTTTTTTATCGATTCAGTTCTTATTTATTCCATGCAAAGCATTCCGCCTTACTTCATCTTTAAATAATTCCCTTTGCAGAGAGATAACGTTCCGCTTCGATAGCAGCCTTACAGCCACTTCCCGCTGCTGTAATAGCCTGACGATAATGCGGATCAGCCACATCTCCCGCTGCGAATACTCCGGGAATTTTCGTACGGGGGCTGTCACCATCTGTAATAATGTAACCCACTTCGTCAGTATCGATATACTCCTTGAAGATATCCGAATTCGGTTTGTGACCGATAGCCAAGAAGAAACCGTCGATCGGCAGGCTGTAACGTTCTTCGTCCGATTCGCCCCAACGCTTCACGACATTCATACCTTCTACGCCGTTGTCGCCAAACAAGCCGACTACATTGTGTTCGAAAAGAACTTCAATCTTCTCATGCTTCTGCACACGCTCCTGCATAATCTTCGATGCACGCAGGTAAGGTTTGCGAACCACCAGATATACTTTGGATGCCAGACCAGCCAGATAGATCGCTTCCTCACAGGCTGTATCTCCACCGCCCACCACTGCAACGACTTTCTTCCGGTAGAAGAAACCGTCACAAGTAGCACAAGCGCTAACTCCCATTCCGGCGTATTTCTTTTCGTCTTCCAGCCCCAGGTATTTGGCCGTAGCACCGGTAGAAATGATCAATGCTTCCGTTTCAATCACCTTATCACCGTCAATCGTTATTTTATAAGGAGCTTTGCTCAAATCTGCCGCTGTAGCAATACCGAAACGGACGTCTGTTCCGAAACGGCTGGCTTGCGCACGCAAATCTTCCATCAACTGCGGACCACTGATTCCTTCCGGATAACCGGGGAAGTTCTCCACATCCGTAGTAGTCGTCAACTGACCACCGGGTTGCAATCCTTCATAAAGCACCGGACAAAGGTTAGCACGTCCTGCATAGATCGCTGCCGTATATCCGGCAGGCCCTGAGCCTATAATCAGGCATTTTACTTTTTCTATTTCTGCCATTTTATTGTTATATTATTGTTTTATATTCCAACTATCTCATCTCTTACTCAAAAGAACATCCTATCGTAAGTCTATCACTTCCGCAGTGGGGTATGCCTTCCGGTCGAAAGTGAAAACATGATCCGCATAATCCAGTCCGGTCTGATAAGCTGTCACGGTAATCTCATTACGCGTTTTCTGACCACGTTGCTGAAGCTGAATGTAAACCGGTTCATACGTACTCTTTGTCACATAAAGCGTAATACTTTCCAACTCTTGCTTTTTATCATTAGCAGTCAGAATCACTTCCCAAACAGCTTTACCCTGATATACCTTCACAGTTCCCAGCTTATAAGAGAATCCTTTCTGATACATATAAAGAAAGGTATACGGATTGATTTGCTGCAATTCTTCCTGAGTAGGATTGCTGACATTCACTTCATCATTTCTCACCATGTAACTCCACTGTGTTTTCCCGTCAAACCAAGTGGTTGTCTCGGAGGTCTTCAGCATAAACTTCTCGCCTTTCAACTGGATGATACCATTCTCACGTCCTTCTAGATGACCGTCATTGACAGCCTTCAAGGTAAAATCAGCCCTTACACCACCTGCCTTCTTAAATGCTTCGGCTGTCTTCTCCAGAACAGCTTTAGCCTGCGACTGCTGTTGTTGAGCAATCACAGGCAGTGACAGTAAAGCTATTAAAACACTAAAAATGTATTTTCTCATTTGATTAATAAACGATCTGTTATTGTAAATTGTTCAAACGCATTTCAAGATCATTATCGTCGATGCAGAGTACATCACGAGCCTTGCTTCCCTGTGTGGGTCCAACGATTCCCGCCTTTTCAAGCTGATCCATGATACGTCCGGCACGATTGTAACCAATAGCAAATTTACGTTGAATTAACGAAGTGGAACCTTGCTGATGGATGACCACCAAGCGTGCCGCATCTTCAAATAACGGGTCGAGACGTCCCATATCAATGTCGCCCACTTCACTACCGCTGTCTTCGCTCACATACTCGGGCAGGAAGAACGGAGTTGGATAACTCTGCTGACGGGCAATAAACTTCGTGATTTCCTCCACTTCCGGCGTATCGATAAAGGCACACTGCACACGTACCGGATCAGCACCTTGCAGGAAGAGCATATCTCCCTTACCAATCAGGCGGTTTGCCCCCGGACGGTCAAGAATCGTACGGGAGTCCATCATAGCAGATACACGGAACGCAATACGTGCCGGGAAGTTCGCCTTGATCGTACCTGTAATGATATTCGTTGTCGGACGCTGCGTAGCGATAATCATGTGAATACCGACCGCACGTGCCAACTGCGCAATACGGGCAATAGGAAGTTCCACTTCCTTACCGGCAGTCATGATCAAATCTCCGAACTCGTCGATTACCACCACAATATACGGCATAAACTTATGTCCTTTCTCCGGATTGAGGCGGCGGTTGATAAACTTCTCATTATACTCCTTGACATTACGTACATGAGCCATCTTCAAGAGGTCATAGCGTGTATCCATTTCCACACAAACAGAATTCAGCGTTTGCACTACCTTGGTCACGTCCGTAATAATCGGTTCGCCTCCGTCGGGAAGTTTGGCCAGAAAATGGTTTTCAATGACGGAGTAAATGCTGAACTCCACCTTCTTCGGGTCAACCAGTACAAATTTCAATTCAGCCGGATGCTTCTTATATAATAAGGAAGTAATGATTGCATTCAAGCCGACAGACTTACCCTGCCCGGTAGCACCTGCCACCAACACGTGCGGCATCTTGCAAAGGTCGAACATGAACACTTCGTTCGTGATCGTCTTACCCAGTACAATCGGTAAGTCAAACTTAGACTCCTGGAACTTCTTGCTTCCAATCACGCTCTGACCGGATACAATCTTCGGATTCTTATTCGGAACTTCAATACCGATGGTTCCCTTACCCGGTATCGGAGCAATAATACGGATACCATCCGCTGACAAACTCAGGGCGATATCATCCTCCAGGCCCCGGATCTTCGAGATACGCACACCCTGTTCAGGGGTAATTTCATAAAGAGTCACCGTAGGACCTACCGTAGCTTTGATCGTACTGATTTCAATGCCAAAGCTGCGCAATGTATTAATGATACGGTCTTTATTCGCATTCTGCTCGTCCATGTCAATCGTCGGATCGTCATTCTCAAAATGCTTCATCAAGTCGATTGTCGGGAAACGGTAATTTTCCAGATCCTTCATCGGATTATAAGGTTCTTGCTCCGGACCCTGATATTCTTCTTCGGACGTAGCTGTCTCTACCTGGAACCCGGGTTCATCCTCACCCGGCAATTCATCCTGAGCAGCAGGAGGAACCACATCGCTTACGGTCGGTTCAAAGACCATAGTCACCCCTTCCGCCTCATCAGCAGAAGGAAGTTCGTCGTCCGGTTCCGGTGCGTTGACCGGAGATTCTTCTTTCGGTTCTTCTGCCTGTATATCCATCACGGGAGCAGGAGGAGGTGTTTGCTTATAAGTACGTTTCAGATTGAACTCCACTTCCTGCGGTTGCGAGGTCGTGAACTCCTGTGTTCCTTCTTCTGCTGTCTCTTTTTCCTCTTCTTTCTTCTGACGTTTGAGGAAACTCAGAGCAAAAAGTTTGCGCAACCAGATTATCGTCCGTGCACTTATGTAGATAAAGAAACAGACTGCCGTTATCAGCAGGATCATCCATACTCCGGGAACTCCCACCTGCGAAACCAGCCAGCGGCTTACATTGTAACCGTGCATACCTCCCAGATAAATGAAAGAATCCTGATAATGATCCATCAAAGCGAAACCGAAGAATACGGAGAACCAAATCAATAATAATGTACAACCGATAAACCATTTCCACAGACGGACAATGCGCACCCGCATCAGCTTCAATCCTGCCACCGCCAAAAAGACAAGGATAAAGAAAGAAGATATTCCAAAACAGTCATTTATCAGATAACTAGCCAACTGTGCTCCGCGAGATCCGGCATAGTTTTTTACATTGTTATTAACCGCCGCAAGGTCTGCCGAGTTGCCGCTGTCGATAATACTTTGGTCGGCTGCCCCCGTAAAGAAGAAGGAAGAAAAAGCCAACAAAAGATAAACAGAAAAGATTACCAGCATCAATCCGATCACAAAATGAACGGTTTCATTCTTAAAAATTGATACAATCCTTCCAGGAGAAGACGGAGTGCGTTCAGCCTCCTTATCTATTTTCTTTTTTGCCATGAGTCTTTATTCTTTAAATAAATTGGAATCCGTATTATAAGCCGCAAAAATAATAAAAAAATAACGAGCAGTACTCTCATTCAATCCTTTTTCTTACCTTTGCGATTCAAATCAATCTGATTATGGAAAAAGAAAGCCAAACGATATTTGAAAAGAATGTGATCGAGTTCGTAACGGTAGCCGCCGAATTTTGCGCATTCCTCGAACGTGCTGAACACATGAAGCGCAAAGCTTTTGTCGACACGTCCTTAAAAATACTTCCCCTGCTCTATCTCAAAGCATCCTTGCTTCCGAAGTGTGAAACGATTGGAGACGAGGCACCCGAAACGTATGTAACAGAGGAAATCTACGAGATTCTGCGCATCAATCTGGCAGGGCTGATGGGTGAAAAGGATGATTATCTGGACGTTTTCGTACAGGATATGGTGTACAGTGACCAGCCTATCAAGAAGTCCATCTCGGAAGATTTGGCAGATATCTATCAAGATATCAAAGATTTTATTTTCGTTTTCCAGCTGGGACTGAACGAAACCATGAACGACTCGCTGGCCATCTGTCAGGAAAACTTCGGTCTGCTGTGGGGACAGAAGTTGGTAAACACTCTGCGTGCCCTTCACGATGTGAAGTATAACCAGCAGAATGAGAATGACGAAGAAGACAACGAGGAAGAGAATAACGAACTAAGCGATGACGACTATTGTTGTGAAGAAGACGGTTGTCACTGCCACGACGACGAATGTCATTGTCATGAGGACGGTTGCCATTGTCGTAATGACGAATAAACAAAAATGATAGTAAGAAGAAGTATAAATAAAGACGAACTAAAGGAACTCCCGAAAACTGTATTTCCGGGACGAATCCATGTGATCCAGTCGGAAGCGGAAACAGAAAAAGCAGTAGCTTACCTGCAATCTCAGCCGATACTGGGTATCGATAGCGAAACGCGCCCATCCTTCACCAAAGGACAAAGTCATAAAGTAGCACTTCTGCAGATTTCTTCAGACGAATGCTGTTTCCTGTTCCGCCTCAATATGACCGGACTCACCCAACCTTTGGTCGACCTGCTGGAAAATCCGGCTGTTATCAAAGTAGGACTGTCGCTCAAAGACGACTTTATGATGCTGCACAAACGTGCAC
>UMHS01037306.1_pt1 | contig 12056 bp, 9 predicted proteins | sample 1965611 | NCBI WGS metagenome assembly UMHS01 (sample SAMEA4836106, study PRJEB28245) | human gut metagenome | biome: gut microbiome; material: fecal sample | place: Denmark | collected 2008
CCCTGGGCCGCTGCTACACCTTCGGCATGCTGGCCGCAAAGCACGCCATGGGCAAGTAAGCCGCAGGAAATAACACCATAAAAGAAGAAGGCCGCCGGGCAGGAGAAGGTTTCCTGCCCGGCGGCTTTTTGCTGCCGGAAAAAAGTGGAAATAATGCCTGAAACTTGAGCGGGATTGTTGTGAATGTGACGATTTTGGTACGATTTTGGGACGCTTGGTTTACACCGCCCCGGAAAGCGTGGTATAGTTAAACGGATAAGCAGCAGTGGGTGCCGCTGTGGGAAAAGCGAGGAGAGCGTTACGATGAAAAAGCACATTCGAGCATTCGTCAGTCTGCTGTGCGCTGCGGCGCTGGCACTGGGCTGTGCATCCTGCGGCGGCGCAGCGCAGAGCACCGGAAAATCCGGCGGCACCGCCGGGGTGACCCATATCACCGTGTGGACCTATTACAATGGTGACCAGCTGGAAAGCTTCAACAAGCTGGTGGACCAGTTCAACGAGACCACCGGCCGCGAAAAGGGCATCCGGGTGGAAAGTGCCAGCCAGGGCAGCGTGAGCGACCTGGAGACCAACGTGATGGATGCGGCCCAGGGCAAGGTGGGTGCTGCAGCCATGCCCAACATCTTCTCGGCCTATGCTGACACCGCCTATGTGCTGGACCAGATGGGCATGCTGGTGGACCTGAGCCAGTACCTCACCGAGGACGAGCGCGCCCAGTATGTGCAGGGCTACCTGGACGAAGGCGACTTTGACGGCGACGGCAGCATGAAGATCTTCCCGGTGGCAAAATCCACCGAGCTGATGTTCCTGAACGAGACCGACTGGGAGAAGTTTGCCCAGGCCACCGGTGCCGCCTACGACGACCTTTCCACCGTGGAAGGGCTGGTGGCCACTGCCGGTGCCTATTATGACTGGACCGACGCCCAGACGCCGGAGCCGGACGACGGCAAGGCTCTGTTCGGCCGCGACGCCATGGCCAACTACATGCTGGTGGGGGCCCGGCAGCTGGGCGACACCCTGTTCGAGGTGCAGGACGGAAAGATGACCTTGAACTTTGACAAGGACGTAGCCCGCAAGCTGTGGGACAACTACTATGTGCCCTTCGTCAAGGGGTGGTTTGCCGCTATCGGCCGCTTCCGCAGCGATGATATCAAGGTGGGCAATGTGCTGGCCTATGTGGGTTCCAACTCCAGCGCCACCTTCTTCCCCGCGCAGGTCATGGTGAACGACACCGAGAGCTACGACATCGACATGACGGTGCTGCCCAGCCCGAAGTTTGCGGGCGGCGAGGATGTGGCCGTGCAGCAGGGTGCCGGTATGGTGGTCACCGCCGGTACGGAGGAAGAGATCAATGCCTCGGTGGAGTTCCTCAAGTGGTTCACCCAGCCGGAACACAACATCTCCTTCTCGGTGGACTCCGGCTACCTGCCGGTGACCACGGCTGCCAACGACATGGAGGCCATCAAGACCAGCGGCCTGGAACTGAGCCCGAAGATGGAGCGCATCCTCTCGAATGCAGTCCAGAGCGTAAAGAACAACACCCTTTATACGCCAAGTGCCTTTGTGGGCGGCAACAAGGCCCGCAAGGTGCTGGAATACAGTCTGAGCGATCTTGCCTCTGCCGACCGTGCAACGGTGCAGGAGCGGGTGGCCGCAGGCCAGCCCGCCGCCGACGCGGAAGCGGAGTTCCTCACCGACGAATACTTTGATGCCTGGTATGGGGGCATCTGCACTGCACTGGAGAAGTACGCCGGCTGAGCGTAACGACCGGAAACCGACAGGAAAAGGGGGAAGTGCCATGAAGCCTGCCGAAAAGTACCGTGCGTGGAAAGCGCACCGGCCCGAGAAGCCGATCTTCCGCACCATCCTCTTTTCCATGATGGCGGTGCTGCTGGCGGAGGTGATCCTGCTGTCGACCGGCATCGGCCTGACCAATGTGTCCGGGCGGCTGAACCAGAACGCCAAGCAGATCGTGAACATGCAGGTGCGCAACCGCGCCAGCTACCTGCAGGATATGCTGATCAAGGCACAGGAGCTCACCGACATTTCCACCACCATCAACAACCTGACCCAGCAGATGCTGCAGGACGGCACCATTTCGCTGGACACGATGGACCAGAGCAGCGAGGCCGCTGACCCCCTGATGGAGGCCGCCGCGCCCTATCTGGTGAGTGCACTGCGCGCTCGCCCCGTGACCGGCATCTTTCTTGTGATCAACACCCACGACCTTGCGGAAAAGGAAGTGGGCAGCCCCATGCCCAGCGTGTACCTGCGGGACCTGGACCCGGACGCCCGCCCCTCGGACCGCAACACCGACCTGATGCTGGAGCGTTCCAGCGCGGCGGTGGTCAAGGCGCTGGGCATCACCACCGACAAAAGCTGGAGCACCGCCCTGAATTGCCGCGGCCTGACCAACGGCGGCTTTGTGCGCACCGTGTTCCAGACCGCCTGGGAGGATGACGAAAAGCTGGACGCCGCCGACTACGGCCGCTGGCTCACCCAGACCTACAAGCTCACCGGTGACGAGCGCACGGCCATTGCCTACTCCCAGCCCCTCATCCTGCCGGACGGCACCGTGTACGGCGTCATCGGTGTGGAGATCCTGACCAGCTATCTGGAAACCAAGATGCCGTATCAGGAGCTGCAGGACGGCGGGCAGGGCACCTATCTGCTGGTGTCCACAACGTCGGGCCTGTCGGACCCGGAACTGTTCCTGACGCTGACGGCGGGCGACGGACTGGATGCCAACGTCATCGACGCGGGCGTGGAAAAGATCACCTGCCGGCAGACGGACGGCGAACGCTGGCTGACGCTGAACGACGAGACCGGCTATGCGGCGGTCCAGAGCCTGGACCTGTACAGCCGCAACGCGCCCTTCTCCAACGAAAAGTGGCTGCTGGTGGGCACGGTGCGTAGCAGCATCCTGTTCCGCTTTGCCCGCACCGTGCAGCAGGTCATCACCGCTGCGGTGCTCCTCACCCTGCTGCTGGGGGCTGTGAGCAGCCTGCTGGTGTCCCGCGGTCTGGCCCGCCCCGCCGAGCAGCTCTACTGCGAGGTGCTGGCAGCCAACGGCAAACAGACCTTCCCCAAGTTTTCGCACACCGGCATCCGGGAGCTGGACCGCTTTGCGGAGGCCATCACCCAGCTGAACAGCAGCCTTGTGACCAACTCCACCAAGTTTTTGCGCATCATGGACATGGCCAGTGTGGAGCTGGGCGGCTACGAGCTGCGGTATGACACCGGCAGTGTGTATGTGACCAAAAACTTCTTTGCCCTGCTGGGTGCCCCGGAGGTGGACGGCAGCAGCCTGACCGTGCGCACCTTTGGAGAACTGCTGGAGCACATCCAGCTGGCCCGCCCCTGCACCGTCGTCAACGCGGAGGGGGACAAGGTGCTGACCGTGGTGCAGGGCGGCCGCACCCGCTATATCATGCTGCGGGTCACCACCGAGGACCGGGTGCAGGTGGGTCTGGCCGAGGATGTGACCGCCGCTACCCAGGAGCGCCTGCGCATCGAGCGGGAGCGCGACTACGACGTCCTCACCGGCCTGTACAACCGGCAGGCATTCCACCGCGTGAGTCATGAACTGTTCCAGAATCCGGAGCGGCTGGGCGTGGCAGCCTTGCTGATGATGGACCTGGACGACCTCAAGCACATCAACGACACCTACGGCCACGACTGGGGCGACCACTACATCCAGAACACCGGCCGCTGCATTGCGGAGCACAGCCCGCCGGGCACCGTGTGCGCCCGCCTGTCCGGCGACGAGTTCCTGCTGCTGTTCTACGGCTATCCCGGCCGGGAGCAGCTGCGCGAAAAGCTGGAAGCACTGACCCGCGCCATGCAGCAGGCCGTGGTGGTACTGCCCAGCGGCAGCGACCTGCACATCAGTATTTCCGGCGGCGTGGCCTGGTACCCGGAGGATGGCCGGGACGTCGAGACCCTGAAAAAATATGCAGACTTTGCCATGTATCAGGTCAAGCACTCCACCAAGGGGCAGATGAAGGACTTTGACATCGGCGTGTACAATCAGGGGGCCTACATCGCCCGCACCCGGCGGGAGTTCCACCAGCTCATCAGCGAAGAGCGGATGTACTACTACTTCCAGCCCATCTTCTCGGCACAGACCGGCAGGGTGCACGCCTACGAAGCACTGATGCGGTCGGACCTGCCCACCCTGCGTTCTCCGGCCACCATCATGAAGCTGGCCCGGGAGCAGGGCGCGCTGTATGAGATCGAGCGGCTGACCTTCCGCAAGGCGCTGGAAGGCTTTGACAACCTGCGCAGCAAAAATCTCGTGGACCGGCAGGCCCTGATCTTCATCAACTCCATTGCCAGCGTCTGCCTGCGCCGGGAGGACAGCGAGTATATGGACCAGCGCTGGCACGAGCTGCGCCGCCAAATGGTCATTGAGATCACCGAGGAAGAGGAGATGAACCGGGAGGCACTGGAGATCAAGCGCCATGCACCGGGTTTTTCCGGCATGTTTGCGCTGGATGACTACGGCAGCGGCTACTCCAACGAGGGCAGCCTGCTGGAGTTGGCACCCCGGTTCATCAAGGTGGACATCAGCATCATCCGCGGCATTGATTCGGATCCCGACAAGCAGCAGATCCTGCGCAACGTGGTGCGCTACGCCCAGCCGCGCAGCATGCAGATCATTGCCGAGGGTGTGGAAACGGCCGCCGAGATGCGCACCGTCATCGACCTGGGGGCCGACCTGCTGCAGGGCTACTTCCTGGCGCGGCCGGCCGCTGTGCCCGACCCCATTGCCCCGGAGGCAGCGGAGATCATCCGAGCGATCTAGGACAGCAACCGCCGGAAGCGCTTCTGAACCGCCCAAAAGAGCAGGAAATTCCATATAAAACTGGAATATCCTGCTCTTTTTATACGGTGAGGAACACAATTTGGCACCCGGCCAATTTACCTCTGGTGTTTGGCCGGGCGCTGCGGTATACTGGGGTGGAATGAAAAACGGCACGGGAGGTGCTTTGAAAAAAATGGTACAGGTGGATCTGATCACCGGGTTTCTGGGGGCCGGCAAAACGACCTTTCTGCGCCGGTACGTCCGGTATCTGGTGGAGCAGGGGCACAACGTCTGCATTCTGGAAAACGACTTCGGCGCGGTGAACGTGGATGCCATGTTGGTGCAGGACCTGCTGGGCGACCGGTGCGATCTGGAGACCATCAGCGGCGGGTGTGACTGCGACACCCACCAGCGGCGCATGCGCACCAAGCTCATCGCCATGGCCATGCGCGGCTTTGACCGGGTGGTGGTGGAACCCAGCGGCATCTTTGATGTGGACGAATTCTTTGACGTGCTGCGGGACGACCCGCTGGACCGCTGGTACCGCATCGGCAATGTGATCGCCATTGTGGACGCCATGCTGCCGGAAGCATTGTCGCCGCAGGCGGAATATCTGCTGGCCTCCGAGACGGCCAATGCAGGCCGGGTACTGCTGAGCCGTGCGCCGCAGGCCGGGCCGGAACAGTGCCGGGCAGCCATTGCCCACCTGGACCGCGCGCTGGAAGCCTGCAAGTGCTCCCGCCGCTTTGCCCCGGACGAGATCCTCACCAGGGACTGGGCCGCCCTCACCGACGCCGACCTTGCACAGATCGCCGCCTGCGGCATGCGGCAGGCCAGCTGCGAAAAGCTGCACTTTGATGAGCACAAGGCCTTCGGCTCCCTGTGTTTTCTGGAACAGCACCTCACGGTGGAGCAGCTGCAGCAGGCAGCTGCCCGGCTGTTCGGGGACCCAGCCTGCGGGCAGGTGCTGCGGGTCAAGGGTTTTGCCCCCACGCAGGGCGGCTGGCTGGAGCTGAACGCCACCGCTGCCGGGCAGACACTGGCCCCCATCCCGCAGGGGCAGGATGTGCTCATCGTCATCGGCGAGGGGCTGGACAGGGCAAGGATCGAAACGCAGCTTCACCGCTGAGTTTTCAACGAACGTTGTAAAACTGGTGCAAAAAAGGAGAACAGGATCATGAAAAAGAACCCGCAGATGCCCTCGGCGCGGCGCATCCTCGGCATGGTGGTCGGTATTGTGATCATCGGGCTGGGCATTGCACTGTTCAAGCAGTCTCACCTTGGCAACGACTCCATCAGCGCACTGAATATGCGTCTGGCCGAGATGCTGGGCATCTCGCTGGGCGTGCAGAACCTGTGCACGAACATCCTGTTCTTTGCACTGCAGTTCTGGTTCGGGCGCAAGTACATCGGCCTTGGCACCTTTGTCAACGGCATCGGCGTCGGGTTCATTGTCACGGCCTTCTACGACCCCATTGCGGCCCACTTTGGCCCGGCCGAGGCGCTGGGCCTGCCGGTGCAGCTGCTGTGGGTGGCGCTGGCGGTGCCAGTCACGGCGCTGGGGGCTTCGCTGTACCAGACGGCAGATCTGGGCATCGCCCCGTACGATTACCTCTCGCTGGGCCTGCGGGACTACACCCCGGTGCCGTACTTCGGCTGCCGCGTGTTCACCGATGCGCTGTGTGCGCTGCTGTGCTGGCTGCTGGGCGGCCTTGTGGGCATTGGTACGCTGATCTGTGCCTTCTGCCTGGGGCCCTTCATCCAGTTCTTCAACGGGCTGGTGTCGGAGCGGGTGCTGCACTACAAGCCGGGCGGCCAGTAAGATCGGGAAATCAAAAAGGCGTGCACCTCCTTTGTGGAAGTGCACGCCTTTTGCTGTGCAGAAATCAGAACTTGAACAGCGGGGTGCCGGCCAGGATGTCGCCCTCTGCCAGCATCTTCAGCTCGCCCAGATCGTCGCCGTTGGTCACGATGATGGCGGTAGCGGTGGGATGGCCTGCGGCGCGGATGGCGTCCAGATCCACCTTCAGCAGCGGGGTGCCGGCCTTGACCTTGTCACCCTCCTTGACCAGAGCCTTGAAGCCCTTGCCGTTCATCTCCACGGTGTCCATGCCGACGTGCACCAGGATCTCGATGCCGTCTTCGCTGGTCAGACCGACAGCGTGCAGGGTGGAAGCCACCTGGTTCACAGTGCCGTCAAAGGGGGCGTACACGGTCTTGCCGGTGGGCTCGATGCCGCAGCCGGGGCCCAGGATGCCCTGTGCGAACGTCTCGTCGGGGATGTCGGCCTGTGCCAGGACCTTGCCACGGATGGGAGCCAGAACGGTCTTGCTCTGGCCAAAGAACTTAGCGGTTTTTTCTTCTTCGGCCTTGTTGCCGAACAGCTTGTCAAAAAAGCCCATGATAATAATCCTTCCTTCTGATCATATTCAGGGGCGCGGCCGCCGCGCGGGCCTGCTGCGCCCAAACCCATATATATGGTATATTCAAAAGATACCATACTGCGCCCCAAAATGCAACTGCAATCCTGCACAAACTCCGGCGGGGTTTGCTGTTACATCAGCGCAATCAGCTGCTCGATCTCTTCCATGCGGGTGGCCCAGCTGGTGGCGATGCGTACCACGGTGTGGGTGTCGTCGAACTTCTCCCAGAAGCCGAACTTCGCCCGGCCTTCCAGTGCGGCCAGCTGGGCGTTATCCAGAATCACGAACACCTGATTGGTGGGCGAATCCATAAAAAAGCGATAGCCCTTGGCGGCCAGACCCTTCTTGAGGGCGTTGGCGGTGTCGATGGCGTTTTTGCTGATCTTCGTGTACAGATCATCGGTGAACAGAACGTCGAACTGGATGCCCAGCAGACGGCCCTTGGCCAGCAGGGCACCCTGCTGCTTGACCATGGTCATGAAGTGGGCCGGGGCACCGTGGGGGAACACCACGGCCTCGCCGCACAGGGCACCCACCTTGGTGCCGCCGATGTAGAACACATCGGTGAGCCGGGCGATGTCGGCCAGGGTCACGTCGGTGCCCTCGGCCATCAGGCCGTAGCCCAGCCGGGCACCGTCCAGAAACAGCGGCATCCGGTATTCCTGACAGACGGTGTGCAGATCTTCCAGCTCCTGTTTTGTGTACAGGGTGCCGTACTCGGAGGGGTGGGAGATGTACACCATGCCGGGGAACACCATGTGGTCGTGGTTGGCGTCGGCATAGAAGGTGGCGCACCAGTCCCGTACATCGGCGGCGGACACCTTGCCCTCGTGGGCCGGCAGGCTGATCACCTTGTGGCCGGTGTACTCGATGGCACCGGCTTCGTGGGCGGCCACATGGCCGGTGGCCGCGGCCAGCACGCCCTGCCAGCGCTGCAGCATGGAGGCAATGACGATGGCGTTGGTCTGGGTGCCGCCGGAGATGAAGGTCACGTCGGCGTCCGGGCAGGCGCAGGCGGCGCGGATCTTCTCCCGTGCGCTGGCGCAGTAGGGGTCGGTACCGTAGCCGGGCACTTTTTCAAAGTTGGTCTCGGTTAGCTTCTGCAGGATGGCGGGATGGGCACCCTCGCAGTAGTCATTTTCAAAGTACAGCATAAAAACGCTCCTATATTTCAGATGCATCCATTGTAACCCCCGGCCGCAGGCTTGTCAAATAGGAAAAAAGCCCAGAGGGCGGACAGCCAAAATGCTGTCGGAATTGCGCCCCGAAGTAGTTGCTGCTGCCAAGGCCTCCTTCCGGGCGGTATGGGATGCTGATTCCAGGATAGCCCGGAACCGGCACACCGTCAATGTGGCGGCGTTTTTGCTGATTCTTTAGCAGGGGTGTGGTATAATCTTATATTAGGACAGAATAAAATCAGGAGGGGTGAACCGTTTATGAAAAAAAGTATCTGGTACCGCGACCTTCTGGTCATGCTTGCCGCACTGTGCGTCGCCGGGGTGGCGGTGGTATGGGTGCAGCGCATCACCGGCCGCATCGACGGCGTGGCCATGCTGATCTTCATGCTGGCTGTGTTTGTCACCTCCATGTACACCGACGGTTATCTCTGGGGCGTGCTGGCCTCGCTGGCAAGTGTGCTGGCGGTCAACTTTGCCTTTTTCACCCCCTATTTTGCCTTCAATTTTACCCTGCCGGAAAATCTGTTCTCCGGCCTTGTGATGCTGGCCGTATCCATCATGACCAGTACCCTGACCACCCGGGTCAAAAAACAGGAGCAGCTGCGCATGGAGACCGAGCGGGAAAAAATGCGCGCCAACCTTCTGCGGGCGGTCTCCCACGACCTGCGCACGCCCCTCACCTCCATTTACGGGGCCTGCTCCACCGTGACTGAAAACTACGATTCGCTGGGCAAGGAACAGGCCCTCAAGCTGCTGCGGGAGGCCTGCGAGGATGCCCAGTGGCTCAACCGTATGGTGGAGAATCTGCTTTCCGTGACCCGCTTCGACGGGGAACAGGTGGCCGTCAAAAAGACCCCCACCGTGCTGGAAGAGCTGCTGGACGCGGTGCTGGTCAAATTCAAAAAGCGCTGCCCGGACGTTCCGGTGCAGCTGGAGCTGCCGGAGGACTTTGTTATGATCCCCATGGACTCCATGCTGATCCAGCAGGTGCTGATGAACCTGTTGGAGAACGCGGTGCTCCACGCCGAGGGCATGACCACCCTGACGCTGCGGGTGTTCACGCTGGGCAGCCGGGCTGTGTTTGAGGTGAAGGACGACGGCTGCGGCATCCCGAAAGAGCGTCTGCGCACCCTGTTCTCCGGCACCGGCGGCCCGGACCCCAACGCCCCGGCCGACAGCGGCAAGCACGGCATGGGCATCGGCCTGTCGGTGTGCGCCGCCATCATCAAGGCCCACGGCGGCGAGATCGACGCAGAGAGCCGCCCCGGCGAGGGCACGACCATCCGTTTCTGGCTGGAGACGGAGAAAATCGAACTGGAGGACGCAGAGGATGAGCAATAATAAATATAAGGTGCTGATCGTGGAGGACGAGGCGAACATCTGCAGCTTCATTGAAACGCTGCTGACCACGAACGACTATCAGGCGCTGGTGGCGCACACCTGCACCATGGGCCTGACCCTGTTCGCCTCCCACAACCCGGATCTGGTGATCCTGGATCTGGGCCTGCCGGACCGGGACGGGCTGGAGCTGATCCGTACCGTGCGGCAGAAGTACATGACCCCCATCATCGTGTTGTCGGCCCGTACCGACGAGATGGATAAGATCGAGGCGCTGGATCTGGGTGCCAACGATTACATCACCAAACCCTTCGGCACCGGGGAACTGCTGGCCCGGGTGCGGGTGGCCCTGCGCCTGAACCGCTACAGCCGCACCGGCGACGCAGTATCCGGCGAGGAGTTCCAGGCTCAGGGACTGCGCATCAACTACGACCGCCGCAAGGTGTTCGTGGAAGGGCAGGAGGTGCGCCTGACCCAGACGGAATACAACATCGTGGCTTTTTTGTCCCAGCATGCCGGCCGGGTGATGACCTACGCCGCCATCGTGCGGGCCATCTGGGGCGATACCGATGTGGGCAGCACCAAAAAGCTGCAGGTGAACATGGCCAATATCCGCAAAAAGCTGGGCAGCCGCCCCGGCAGCAACCCCTATATCCTCAACGAGCTGGGGGTGGGCTACCGCATGATCGACGAGGACCCGGAGAGCCGTCAGACTGCAGAGGAGGGCGCATGATCCTTGCACTGGTAATTTTTGCTGTCACCTATCTGCTCATGCTGGCACTGCCCAAAGAGCGCCCGTGGGTGGCGCTGTGCAGTGCGGCGGTGTTCATGGCGCTGGGACAGCTGGGCGTGTATGATTTTTCGCTCTCGGCGGCGCTGGGGGCGGTGGATTACAATGTGCTGCTGATGATGTCTGGCGCCATGGGGATCGTGTCGCTGTTCATCCGGAGCCGGATGCCGGCCCGCCTGGCCGAGCAGCTGATCGTCCGGGTGCCCAATGCCCAGTGGGCTGTGTGCGTGCTGGCACTTTTTGCCGGGGTCATCAGTGCATTTGTGGACAATGTGGCCACAGTGCTCATGGTGGCACCGGTGGGCCTGGCCATTGCCCGCAAGCTGAAGATCTCGCCGGTTCCGGTGATCATTGCCATTGCGGTGTCCTCCAACCTGCAGGGCGCAGCCACGCTGGTGGGGGATACCACCAGCATCCTGCTGGGCGGCTTTGCGGAGATGAACTTCTTTGACTTTTTCTGGATGCACGGCCGCCCGGGCGTCTTCTGGGGTGTGGAGCTGGGCGCGTTGACCTCCCTGCTGGTGCTGCTGTGGCTGTTCCGGAAGGAAAAACAGCCCATCACCGCCCGTGTGGAAACACAGGTGGAGGACGATGTGCCCACCGCCCTGATGCTGCTGACGGTGGGGCTGCTGATCGTGGCGTCCTTCCTGCCGCAGCCGGAAAGCGGCCTGCTGGCGACGCTGTACGAGCTGCGCAGCGGGCTCATCTGCATGACCCTGTGCGTGGTGGGCGTGGTCCGTGCTTGCCTGCGGGAACACTCGGCAAAGCCGCTGGTGCAGGTGATGCAGGAGCTGGACCGGGACACCTTGCTGCTGCTCTTTGGGCTGTTCATCGTGATCGCGGGCATCCGCACGGCGGGTGTCATCGACGCTGCCGCGCAGCTGTTCCATACCGTGGCCGGGGAGGATCCTTTCCGGCTGTATGTGCTGCTGGTGGTGGTATCGGTGGTGCTGTCGGCCTTCATTGATAACATCCCCTATGTGGCCACCATGCTGCCGGTGGTGCAGGGCATTGCCGCGCTGATGAACAATGGTGCAGGCATGGCACCGGAGGTGTTTTACTTCGGTCTGCTCACCGGCGCAACGCTGGGCGGCAACCTGACCCCCATCGGGGCATCGGCCAACATTGCGGCCATCGGCATCCTGCGCAAGAATGGTGAGAACGTGCGCACAGCCGACTTTTTGCGCATCGGGGTGCCCTTTACACTGGCGGCAGTGCTGACCGGCTCGGTGTACCTGTGGCTGGTGTGGGGCCGCGCGTTGTAAGCAACAGAAAATGTCTGCCGCCAGCGCCCGGCGGTCACGCTCAAACGACCAAATAAACCGCCCGTCCTGTGCCGGAAAACCGGCCTGCGACGGGCTTTTTTACGGAAATATGACGTTTTATAAAAAGAGAAAAGTTTTTTGCAGAAAACGCTTGACAATTCCGGTATATCTGGTATAATAACTATCGTTCCGAGCGACACAGCTCACGAACGAAACAGAATATGCGGATATGGCGGAATTGGCAGACGCGTTAGA
>UMHS01015842.1_pt1 | contig 12011 bp, 8 predicted proteins | sample 1965611 | NCBI WGS metagenome assembly UMHS01 (sample SAMEA4836106, study PRJEB28245) | human gut metagenome | biome: gut microbiome; material: fecal sample | place: Denmark | collected 2008
TAATAGAATCAGAAGTGATTCCGTCAATGGATTCCAAAAGAAAGAGGTACAAAAAGATGCGTAATACCACAAGTTATGAAAGCCCGTTCTGCACTCGCTATGCCAGCGAGGAAATGCAGCACGTTTTCTCCGCTGACAAGAAGTTCTCCACATGGCGTCGCCTTTGGGTGGCTCTGGCTCGGGCAGAAATGGAACTCGGTCTGCCCGTGACACAGGAGCAGGTGGACGAACTGGAAGCCAATATCGACAACATTGACTATGACGTGGCAGAAGCAGAAGAAAAACGCCGCCGGCATGATGTCATGTCCCACGTGTATGCATACGGTCAGGTCTGCCCCAAGGCTGCCGGCATCATTCATCTGGGTGCAACTTCCTGCTATGTCGGCGATAATACAGACATTATCGTGATGCGTGACGCTCTGGAGATCGTTCGCCGCAAGATGATCAACGTGCTGGCAAATCTCGCTCACTTCGCCATGGAATATAAGGGCATGCCGGCTCTGGCGTATACTCACCTCCAGCCGGCGCAGCTGACTACAGTGGGCAAGCGTGCTACACTGTGGATGAACGAACTGCTCATGGACTTCAATGAACTGGAATACCGTATCGCAAACCTGAAGCTGCTGGGCTCCAAGGGTACCACCGGTACACAGGCTTCTTTCATGGAACTGTTCAAGGGCGATACCGATAAGGTCAAGGAACTGGAAGCCAAGATTGCCAAGGAAATGGGCTTCAACGGCGTTGTTCCGGTTTCCGGTCAGACTTATTCCAGAAAGATCGACTCGCAGATTCTGGCAACCCTTAGCGGCATTGCACAGTCCTGCAGCAAGTTCTCCAACGATATGCGTCTGCTCCAGAGCTTCAAGGAAATGGAAGAACCTTTTGAAAAGACTCAGATCGGTTCCTCTGCAATGGCATACAAGCGGAACCCCATGCGTTGCGAGCGTATCACTTCTCTGGCTCGCTACGTGATGATCGACAGCCTGAATCCGGCATTTACCGCAGGTACCCAGTGGTTCGAGCGGACACTGGACGACTCTGCCAATAAGCGTGTTTCCGTACCGGAGGCATTTCTGGCAGTCGATGCGATCCTGAACATCATGCTGAATGTTACCGACGGTCTGGTGGTATATCCGAAGATGATCCGTCAGCGGATCATGCGGGAACTGCCGTTCATGGCAACCGAAAATATTATGATGGACGCTGTGGAAAAGGGCGGCAACCGTCAGGAACTCCACGAAAAGATCCGTCAGTATTCCATGATCGCCGGCAAGCACGTCAAGGAAGAAGGTCTGGACAACGACCTGTGCGATATGTTGCTGGCAGATCCGGCATTCATGATTACCAAGGAAGATCTGGACAAGATCCTGAAGCCGGAAAACTTCACCGGCCGCAGCGAACAGCAGACCGAAGAATTCGTGGCAGAGTGCATTCAGCCCATTCTGGACGCAAACAAGGATATTCTGGGCGAACACTTCGAGATGAAGAACTAAGGAAACACTACATAAAGCCCGTCTGACGGCTTTATTCTTGCGTATCCCATAGAAAACAACCCTCGGCGGAATCCAATCGTCGGGGGTTGTTTTTTCGTAGGACGAAAAATCACCGCAGGTCTTGACAACTTCCTCAAAAAGGTGTACCCTAAACAAAGAATCATCAAGGGAGGAATCATCATGCCGATCCAGATTCGTGCGGCAGTGCCGGCAGATGCACCGGCACTGCTCGCCATTTATGCCCCTTATGTGGAGCAAACTGCCATTACATTCGAGTACGATGTTCCCGCAGAGGCGGAATTCACCCGCCGTATTGTGGACACCCTGCAAAACTACCCCTATCTGGTGGCAGAACAGGACGGCGTGCCGGTAGGGTACGCCTACGCCGGAAAATTCCACGAACGTGCTGCCTATGACTGGTCTGTGGAAACGTCTATCTATGTGGAACAGCACCGGAAGCGACAGGGTATTGGCAGACTGCTCCACGATGCACTGGAACAGGAATTACGGCGACGGCATTTCCTCAACATGAACGCCTGCGTTGCCTGTCCCATAGGGGAAAATGACCCCTACCTCACACGGGACAGCATTTGTTTCCATGAAAAACTGGGGTATCGCATGGTGGGCGAATTCCACCAGTGCGGCTATAAATTCGGACGGTGGTATCACATGGTGTGGCTGGAAAAGCATATCGGCAGCCACGAGGGAACGCCGCTGCCGGTACTGCGGGGATAATTTCAACAATGGATTTGCGTGAAAGGATTTGCGTGAAAATTTTCCTCGTCCTATTGACTAATCTGCCGTTTTCGGGTATCATAAGAAGTAGGAAATTTTTGCAGTATCCCCTGCACGGAATACGGAGGACACATACATGAACAAACAAGGACGGTTCACAGCCGTTTTGCTGAGCGGAGTTATCCTCTGCGGCATCGGCACCGGCTGTGCCGCGGACGGCTCCAAAACTGCCAAGGCAGACTACACATGGAGCAATGTTGCCATTGGCGGCGGCGGATATGTCACCGGCATGGAGTATAACCCCAAGGAAGAAGGGTTGGTCTATGCCCGCACAGACATCGGCGGACTGTACCGCCGGAAAAAGGACACTGACTGGGAACCGCTGACGGACTTTCTGGGGGCGGACGAATGGGGCTATATCGGGATCGAGAGTATGGCGACCGATCCGGTGGAGCCGAACCGCGTTTATTTTGCCGGCGGCACGTATATGAGCGATGATGCGGCACTGTTTGCCTCGGACGATTACGGCGAAACATGGACACGCTTTGATGCTCCGTTCAGCTGCGGCGGCAACCAGTCCGGACGGGGCTGCGGCGAACGCATGTGCGTCAACCCCAATAACAACAAGGAAGTCTGGTTCGGCAGCCGTGACAGCGGTCTGTGGAAAACCACCGACTACGGCAAGAACTGGGAAGAGGTCACCTCTTTTCCGGAAAAGGGCGACTATAAACAGGAGAGCAACAGTATCGGCATTCTGTGGGTGACTTTTGATCCGACTTCCGGCGACATGTACGTCGGCGTGGCAATGACAGACGGCACCTGCATTTATAAAAGCACAGACGGCGGCGACAGCTGGACGGCACTGGCTGCCAATGCGGCAGGCATGTACCCGCTGCATGCTGCATTCTCCAACAGCGGAAAGCTGTATCTGGCGTACTCTGACAATTGCGGTCCGAATCTGTCCCCCACGGCTGGGGCAGTCTATGTGTACGATACCCAGTCGGACAGCTTCACGGATATTACGCCTGATCTGAACGACGGCAGACAGGGCGGCTTCGGCGGCATTTCCGTAGATGTCCGGAATCCGGATACGGTGGTGGTTTCCACGCTGGGCTGGTGGTCGGACAACGGCGACAATCTGTACTATACCACAGACGGCGGCGACAGCTGGAGCGGACTGTTCAACCTGAACACCAAGGAAAACCACTACCAGATGGACACCGCACAGGCGGAATGGCTGGACTGGGGCAGAGGTGAAAATCAGGCGAAAACCGGCTGGTGGGTGGCAGATGTCAACATCAACCCGTTCAATTCTGACGAAGTGATGTACGGCACCGGTGCAACGATCTATTCCACCCAGAACATGACGAAGATCGGCACAGAGCCGGTGACCATTGCCTTTGATGCCTACGGGCTGGAAGAAACGGCAGTGTTCAAAATGCTGGCACCGCCCAGCAAGGACGATTCGCCCCAGCTGTATTCCATTATGGGCGATCTGACCGGCTTTGCCCACAAGGACGTGACCCAGTGCCCCGATGATGCCCACTTCATGAAAAACGGCAAGCCCACAGATTTAGATGTGGCATTCCAGAACCCCAACACGGCGGTATGCCTCAGCGAGGAAAAGACCACCACGATCAATTTCACGCAGGACGGCGGTGCTACATGGGAAACCGTAAAGCACAAGCCCGACCCCGCCACCGGCGGACAGGTGGCGATGTCCGCGGACGGCAGCTCCACGATCTGGGTGCCCAACAGCATTTCCGGAAAGCCCTATGTGACCACTGACCTCGGAAAGACGTGGTACTATGTGGAAGGACTGGGCTTTAACGCCAAAATTGCCGCCGATCGGGTGAACCCGAAGGTGTTCTATGCCACCTGCGACGGGCTGTTCTATGTGTCCAGGGACGGCGGCGTGACTTTCGAATCCACGGGACAGATGGTGGCAGATTCTGCCGAACCGGTGACGGTGTTCGGGCAGGAGGGCAACGTCTGGATCTCCAGCAGCACCATGATTATGTACACGGAGGACGGCGGCGAAAGCTTCCAGACTGTAAAGACCCTGCCCACCGTGGACAGCATCGGCTTCGGCAAGGGCAAAGAGGAAGACAGCTATCCGGTGATCTATGCCGAGGGCGACGACGGCGAAAACGGCTACGGCATCTATCGCTCGGAGGACAAGGGCAAAAGCTGGATAAGAATCAACGACGAGCAGCATAAGTTCGGAAACCTGAACCCCAAGTACATCACCGGTGACAGCAATGTCTACGGCAGAGTGTACTTCTGCACAGACGGACGGGGAATCGTAATGGGTGATATTGCTTCGTGAAAAAAAGACATTATGGAAAATACATTTTTCGCTGGCTCATGACCTTGCTGTTACTGGCGGGGCTGGTGTTTGCCGGCATCGGCGGCACAAGGCTGCTGCATATCTATCTGACCAGCACCGGCAGGCAGGCGGCAGATGTTCCCGGCAAACAGGATTATCCGGTGCGTGGAGTTGATCTGTCCTACTATCAGGGCAATATCGACTGGGACGTGCTGGCATCGCAGGACGTGGACTTCTGCTTTATCAAGGCGACCGAGGGCGTTGACCACAACGACAGCCAGTTTGCACAGAACTGGCAGACAGCACAGGCGGCGAAGATCTACGTGGGAGCATATCACTTTTTCCGGTTTGAGGACACGGGAAAGGAGCAGGCGGAAAACTTTATCCGCACAGTGCCGGTGACGGAAAACACCCTGCCGCCGGTGATCGATGTGGAATTGTACGAGTCGCTGGGCGGCAGCATGCCGGACACCGGCACCGCAAGGCAGAACTTACAGGAAATGCTGGACCTGCTGGAAGCACACTATGGTGTAAAGCCCATTCTCTACGCCGCCCCCAACACCTATCGGGCATATGTGAAATCGTTTGCAGCGGATTATCCGATCTGGATCAGCAACTACTATTATAAGCCCTATTTCGACTGGACATTCTGGCAGTATACCGATTCCGGCGAACTGGAGGGCTATGACGGCTATCAGACCCATATTGACCTGAACGTCTACGCCGGAAGCATGGACGAATTCCGGCAGCAGTTCGGCTTACAGGCATTTTAGAAAGGAACTATTATGACAGAACCAATTTTTTTGCAGGGAATCTGTAAGGACTACCTCTGGGGCGGCAATCGCCTGCGGGAGGAATTCGGCAAGGAAAGCGATGCTGACAAGATCGCTGAAAGCTGGGAACTCGCCTGCCACAAGGACGGCAGCAGCATACTCACTTCCGGCAGTGATGCAGGGCTGAACCTGCGGGAATATCTGGACAAGAACGGCACCGCATTCCTCGGCACCAACTGTGCGGGCTGCACCACTGTGCCGGTGCTGATTAAGCTGATCGATGCCAAACAGGACCTGTCCATTCAGGTGCACCCCGATGACGACTACGCCATGCGGGTGGAGGGAGAAGCCGGCAAGACGGAAATGTGGTACATCGTAGATGCGGCTCCCCACGCTGCCCTGTACTACGGACTGAAACAGGAAGTGACCAAGGCGGAATTCGAACAGCGGATCCACGACCAGACCTTGACAGAAATTCTCAATCGGGTGGAGGTCAAGCCGGGGGAACTGTACTTTATCCCCTCCGGTACGCTGCACGCCATTGGTGCGGGGATCCTGCTGGCGGAGATCCAGCAGAACTCCAACACCACCTACCGTGTCTATGACTACGGCAGACGGGGAGCAGACGGCAAGCTGCGTCCGCTGCACATTGCAAAGGCTCTGGACGTGACCAATCTCCGTCCCATTGCCCCCACGGTGCAGTATCCTGCGGAGGCGGTTGCCGGCGGCACGGTGCGGAAGCTGGAAGCGTGCAAGTATTTCGCTTCGGACGTGGTGACTGTGCACGGCACGGTTGCATTTACCGTAGGGACAGAATCGTTCCACCACCTGCTGTTCCTGTCGGGAGAAGCCACTCTGCAAACAGAATCCGGCAGCTATCCGGTGAAAAAGGGCAGCAGTGTGCTGCTGCCTGCCGGACTGGGAGCCTATACCGTGACCGGCGAAAGCGTACAGTACGTGGTTACCCGCGTGGACGAAAAATTGAGTTGACAATTCCACATGATGGATTTGCATATTGAGGAGGAAACATATATGAAGTATTACATTGGTATTGATCTGGGCGGCACAAATATTGTTGCCGGCGTAGTCAACGAAAGCTATGAGATTCTGGCAAAGGCAAGCGTCAAGACCAACCTGCCCCGTCCGGAAGAAGAAATCGCTGCGGATATGGCAAAGGTTTCGCAGGAAGCTGCGGAAAAGGCTGGCCTGACTATGGCGGACATCGAGTGGATTGGCGTAGGCACGCCGGGCGTTGCCAACAGTGCCACCGGCGTGATCGAATATTCCAACAATCTGGGCTTCAACAACACTCCCATGGTGAAGTATCTGGAAACTGCACTGGGCAAGCCCACCTTTATTGAAAACGATGCCAACGCTGCTGCATACGGCGAATATGTTGCCGGTGCTGCAAAGGGTGCCAAGAATGCAGTCTGCATCACACTGGGTACCGGCGTAGGTGCCGGCATCGTCATTGACGGCAAGATCTACAGCGGCTCCAACTTCGGCGGTGCAGAAGTGGGTCACACTGTCATTTCCGTAGACGGTCCGCAGTGCACCTGCGGCAGAAAGGGCTGCTTCGAGGTATACTCCTCTGCAACCGGTCTGGTTCGCATGACCAAGGAAGCACTGGCAGCCAATCCGGAAAGTGCCATGAAGGACGAGGAACGTATTTCCGCACGGACTGCGTTCAACTACATGCGTGCCGGCGATGCTACCGCAAAGCAGGTGGTTGACGATTACATCAAGTATCTGGCAGCTGGTATCACCAATACCATTAACATTTTCCAGCCGGACATTCTGTGCATTGGCGGCGGCGTGTGCAACGAGGGCGATCCGCTGCTGGTTCCCATGAAGGAGATCGTCAAGAAGGAAGTCTACACCCGCAACTCCGCAAAGAATACCGAGATCGTGATCGCGAAGCTGGGCAACGATGCCGGCATTATCGGTGCGGCATTCCTGGGCAACGCACACGACTAATGGCAGCACTGCATCAAGCCGCCTGACGGCTTTGCACGATTTGTGTGGTATTGCCATAGAAAATCAATCTGATAAGCACCCCGAAAGCCAAATGCACCGGTTTTCGGGGTGCTTTTGTATCAACATTCTGTACAATTCCCTAAAATGAGATTTGTGCATCTTGCCGGTTTCTTGGAAAAGGGAGGGGGTGAATGGGGAAAATCTCTTGACAGCTTGCACAAAAGGTGATAGAATAAGGTGGATAAGGTGAGCACTGCTTCAGACGGCAGAGGACTGTTCTGTGCAGGTTACACAAAAAAGATAAGGAGTTCGATCACATGAAGTTTATGAAGAAACTGCTCAGCACCATGACGGCTGCGGCAATCGGGCTGTCCATGACCACTGCACTGTCTGTGGGAACCTCTGTTGCATCTGCGGCAGACAAGACTGCGGTACAGATGGTGGAGGACATGGGTCTGGGCTGGAATCTGGGCAACGCTCTGGATTCGACCAACACTTGGACCAGCAATCCCTCTCCGACAGACCTTGAAACTGCTTGGGGCAACATTGCAACGACCGAAAACATGATCAAGGAAGTCAAGAAGGCTGGCTTCAACACCGTCCGGATCCCTGTCACCTGGTGGGATATGACTGGTGCTTCCGGCACCGCAAAGATGGATTCGTTTGACGGTACGGTTGCAGATCAGTATCTGGCAAGAGTTAAGGAAGTTGTAGACTACTGCGTGGATAACGGTATGTATGCGATCATCAACACTCACCACGATGAGGACTGGGAAAAGGATACCTCCAAGATCGCAACATTTGAAAAGCTGTGGAAGCAGATCGCGACCTACTTTGAAGGCTATGACGAGCATCTGGTATTCGAGGGCATGAACGAAGTCAGCTTCTCCACCAGCGATGCCATGACCTATAATCAGGCGTTTGTAGACACCGTCCGTGCAACCGGCGGCAACAACAAAGACCGTCTGCTGATCTGCACCGCAGACAGCAACAACACCGCAAAGGCACTGTCCGGCAGTTTCTCCATGCCGAAGGACGACTCCAATATGCTGGCAGTTTCCGTGCACTACTATGAACCGCCGACGTTCTGCGTTGCAGACACCACTTCCTCTTGGGGACATCGGGAAACATGGGGCACTGCCGCAGACCTGAGCAAGGTGGAAAAGGATTTCAATGACCTCAAGACCAAGTTCACTGACAATGGCTATGGCGTTGTGATCGGTGAATACGGTGCATGCAATGCCGACAAGTACGGCGTAAATACCACACCGTATAACAAGGACGAAGAATCCATCAAGGCATTCTATCAGGCAATTGCTTCTACAGCATACAACATGGACGGTATCTGCCCCGTTGCGTGGGACGACTCTGACTCCGGTACGATCTGCCTGTTCAGCCGTAAGAATATGAAATGGTTTGACGAAGACCTGAAGAACATCTTCTCCAACATTGCTTCCGGCGGAAATGTAGACCCCGGCAAGCAGAAGACCGACCGTCTGACATTCCAGGCAAGCGACGTTGCAGACGGCAGCGATCTGCTGATCGACCTGAAGCCCTACAAGGATTACGGCGTAAACTTGACTTCTGTTGTCATCAACTATACAATTAAGGGCAACAAGGCTTCTTATGGTACCGGCGGTGCAGTACAGTACAACATTGTAGACAGCAATGACGGTTCTTCGCACTGGGCATACCAGCCGTATTCATTCACAGTCGGAGAAAGTGTAACGACAGTAGACATTCCGGCAACCACCAAGGCAACTGACGAGGACGGAAACGAATTCGAAGGTCCGCTGGATATGGACTACCTGAAGATCGGTCACTGGTATGACTGGACCGACCCGAAGGGCGGCAAGGTAGAATGGTCTTATGTTGATGTCACTCTGATCTTTGACAACTTCTTCTATGTAGACGGCGATCCGGATCAGACAACAGCAACAACACAGACTACTACCGAAGCACCGAAGACCACTACTACAGAAGCTACCACAACTGCACAGCCGCAGGGCGACCCGATCGGTAAGGCATACTTCATTGGTATGATCGGTGCAGCAAACAACTGGGCAGAGGGCGACGATGAAGGTGCCGCAGTGACACCGATCACCGGCGACGGCACATACAGCGTAGACTGGGACGTTACCGGCGGCGGTACCGATACGGTTCAGTTCCTGGCAGTTTTGATCACACCGGACGGCGAAACCGAAAACTTCACCACCGATACCTTCAAGGGTCTGAAGGTTTCTCTGGACGAAGTCTGGGTTGACGGCGTAAAGATCGAAGATTACACCGTTAGTGAAAAGGCAATCAACACCCACTATTATGAAGGTGAGGGCCCGGGCGTTACCCGTCTGTACCTCCACGATGACTGGTCCACCAAGATCAAGGATCTTGCAAGCAAGACCACCATTACAAAGGATATTCGCGTAGTATTCACCATTTCCGGCACTGGTCACGAAGGTCCGGCAGTGACTACCACAGAACAGACTACCATTACAACCACCACAACTACCGAAGCAACTACTGAACCGACTACCACTACAACCACTACCACAGCGATCGAAACAACCACCACTACGACAACCACTACCGAAGCAACCACAGAACCGACTACCACTACAACCACTACCACAACACCGGAGCCGACCACAACAACGACTGCGGAAACAACTACCACCACCGAAGCAACCACAACTACAACCGAAGCAACCACCACTACCGAAGCGACCACAACCACTCCGGAACCGACGACCACCACAGCAGAAACCACGACTACAATCATGACGATGCTGACTACCACAGAAACCACTACAACGACAACTACCACCGAAGAAACTACTACCACCACAACCACCACAACTACCACTACTACAACAACAACCACCACTACTACTACCACAACCACGACCACTACCACCCAGTATGATGGCCCGATGCCGAAAACGCTGTTCGGTGATGTGAACATGGACGGCAGAATCGACATCACAGATGCTGTTCTGCTGAACAAGATGGCAGCTGGTGCAGTTGAAGCAAACCAGTCCCAGCGTCTGAACGGCGATGTCAACGGCAACGGCGAGATCGATTCCGCTGACGGTCTGGTACTGTTCATGTTCGTGATCCAGCAGATCAACACCCTGCCGTATCAGGCAGAAATCTGATCGGTGAAAGGCTGTTAAAAGTTTATCCGATGATTTTCTCATCATAAAAAGAGCACTGTGTCCTGCATATTGCGGGTACAGTGCTTTTTCTTTTGTGAAAATACAGTCTGCACGGGCGTTTTACATGAGCATGTTCAAGAATGGCATTTTTCACAATGTAAAATTTGTGAAAAATGCCGGAGAAGGGGAAAACTAACGCAATATCTAACAAAAAAGCGGGATTTTACTTAAAAAACAGCATCCAAATCCGGCGGATACTTATCATTATTCCGGAAAGTGTTGTGCCTTTGTGAAATGTGCAACAAAACAAGAAAAGAAACTAGTGGAAATCGTCATGAAAGTCGATTGACTTTTTTCGAAAATCGTCCTATAATAAAGGAAACAGCAATAAACACGCTGTTGATTTTCGCTTTTTCAGGAGAATTGGAAAGAGCAGGAGATCCTGCGGAATTCCGCGGAAAACCACTGTTTCTCTCTCCGGAAAAACGATGCAGAAAAGGTGGTGGATACAATGGGTGAAGAACTGCAGGAACAGCTGCAAACCCGGATCCTCTGGGAGAGTCCGTTTGACGTACCGCTGGTGGGACCGATCCACATCAGTGAATCGGTCGTCATGACATGGTTCCTTATGGCGATCATTATGGTGCTGGTACTGATACTGACACGGAATCTCAAGATCATACCGGGAAAGCGGCAGGCGTTTCTGGAAATGGCGGTCACATGGCTCACAAACTTCTTTGAGGGCAACATGGGCAAAGCCGGCAGACGCTATGTGCCCTATCTGAGCACCGTGCTGATCTATCTGGGAATCGCCAATATGATCGGCATGTTCGGGTTCGGCATGAAGCCTCCCACAAAGGACATCAACGTCACCGTGGCACTGGCACTGATGAGCATTATCCTCATTGAAGCGTCAACATTTCGGGCTCAGGGCGGCATCAAGGGCTTTTTGAAGTCCTTCACAAAGCCGATGGCTCTGCTGACACCGCTGAATGTGATGGAGATCGCCATTCGTCCGCTGTCGCTGTGTATGCGACTGTTCGGTAACGTACTGGGTGCTTTCGTTGTCATGAAGCTGATCGAACATGTCTGTGGTCTGATTATCCCGATGGTGTTCAGCATGTACTTCGATGTGTTCGACGGACTGATTCAGGCGTATGTCTTTGTATTCCTGACATCGCTGTTCATGGCAGAAGGCATGGAAGTCGAGGAGGAGAGTGTGCCGAAGTTACAGCAGGCATAGCTTGCTGCAATCCCACTCGGCAGCTACAGAAAGGAGCGTTCCCTATGGTAGGAGCAGGTATCGCAGTATTGACAGGTATCGGTGCAGGACTTGGCATCGGTATCGCAACATCCAAGGCAACAGAAGCCATTGCCAGACAGCCGGAGGCTGCCGGAGCAATCAACAAGGCACTGCTGCTGGGCTGTGCACTGGCAGAAGCAACCGCCATCTATGGTTTCGTTGTTGCACTGCTGATGGTTATCATGAAGTAAAGGAAACGTTGAATAAAGCCCGCCTGACGGCTTTGCATGCAATCTGCGTGCAGAT
>UMHS01033070.1_pt1 | contig 12000 bp, 9 predicted proteins | sample 1965611 | NCBI WGS metagenome assembly UMHS01 (sample SAMEA4836106, study PRJEB28245) | human gut metagenome | biome: gut microbiome; material: fecal sample | place: Denmark | collected 2008
TAGTAGCTTAATTAATATGTCCAATATTTTGGGTGCATATCATCCAAACTTTAATGCTTTTATTTTTAGCCTAAATTATTATTTAGATAATACACGTGCTAAGCGTACTAATTCTGGGTCTAATGTTTTATTGTTATTTACAGAATCATGAAGGTCAATAGCTACAACTTTACCTTCGTTGATACCAAATACGATATTAGACTGACCATTGAGAAGTGCTAAAGCAGCTTTTTCACCTAACATACTAGCTTTTACACGGTCTTCAGCTGTTGGAGAACCACCACGTTGAACGTGACCTAATACAGTTACACGAGTATCGATACCAGTTTTTTCACCGATTTCTTTACCGATATCTACAGCACTGCCTACACCTTCAGCAACAACAACGATGCTATAACGGCGACCATTGTCATAAGATGTTTTGAGTTCATCACAAATTTTGTTAAGGTCATATTTAACTTCTGGAACAAGAACATATTCTGCACCACCAGCGATACCTGCCATCATAGCAAGCCAGCCACATTTACGACCCATAACTTCAAGAACGATGATACGACGATGAGCAGATGCTGTATCACGAAGTTTATTGATTGCATCTAAGATAGTGTTTAATGCAGTATCAGCACCGATAGTATAATCAGAGCCCCAAACATCATTATCGATAGTACCAGGAAGACCAACGATTGGCATACCTAAATCGCTTAATAAAGAACCACCAGTTAAGCTACCATCACCACCGATAATAACTAAACCTTCAATGCCATGGCTTTGAAGAATTTTAAGAGCTTCTTTACGAGTTTCTTCTTGTTTGAATTCTGGGCAACGAGCTGTACCTAAGAAAGTACCACCACGTTGGATAATATCACTAACGCTTTGAGAATTTAATTCTACGATACGATCTTCAAGCATACCTTTGTATCCATCATAGATACCAAATACTTTTACTCCTTCATAAAGAGCTGTACGAACTACCGCACGAGCTGCAGCATTCATTCCTGGGCTATCTCCACCACTAGTCATGATTGCAATAGATTTTAACATATCAAATTACCCCTTTTCTTCTTTGATATACAATATAATGCATATTATTAACTATATAGAAATGCTTATACTAAAATATAAACATATTCGCAACTTTTTAAATATCTGTATTTCCATCTACAGTATGATTTAATTTTACTAATACGCGCGTAATACGAACTCTATCTACTTCTTCGACAAAGAATTCATCATCGCCGAAATTAGCTTTTTGACCTACACGCGGAGGAGTATCTACTTGTGTAGAAAGCCAACCACCGATAGTATCTATATTTTCTTCTTCAATATTAGTGCCAAACATTTCATTTACATCATCAAGTAACATTTTCGCATCAAGGGAATATAATTTCTCTGTACGTTTTTCTACTGTTGGTCTTTCTTCGTCAAATTCATCTTGAATTTCACCAACAATTTCCTCAACAATGTCTTCTAAAGTAACCATACCAGCTGTACCGCCATATTCATCTACAACAATAGCTAATTGTAAACGTTTTCCTTGCATAAGTTTTAACAAATTACGCACTGGCATAGATTCTGGTACTACAGTAACTTCTCTTAATAATGACCTAATATCAATATTCTTACGCGCATACAATGGATTTAATAAATCTTTTATATGCAAAAATCCTACTATATTATCTTTATCCTCAATACAAACAGGATATCTTGTCATCTGTTCATTCAACGCTTTTTTTACATTTTCATCAAAAGAGTCTTCTAAATACAAACAAATCATATCTGTTCGAGGAATCATAATCTCTCTAACTGTAAGATTAGATAAATCAAATACATTATCTACAAAAGTCAATTCTGTTTTATCAATATATCCATGTTTATGACTTTCTTCCATCAATAAGCGAATTTCTTCTTCACTATGAGCTTCTTCACCTTCACTTGCCACTTCAAAACCAAGGCGAATTATTACCCAGTTAGCTACATGGTTTAAAATCCATACAGCCGGCCACATAATCTTGTGGAAAATAAGCATTGGTATAGAAATATTAAGTGTTACAGTTTCTGCTTTTTGAATAGCCATAGATTTTGGTGCTAATTCACCTAAAATGATATGCATTGCTGTAATGAGAGAGAAACCTACCACAAGTGCTATAGAATGAGCAAAATCTTCACCAAAGCCAAAGAACTGCACAACGGGTACTAATAAAGCTGCAACAGCTGGCTCACCAACCCAACCTAAACCAAGAGACGCAAGCGTTATCCCTAACTGTGTTACTGATAAAGATGCATCTAAATGGTCTGTGAGCTTTTTGGCATATTTAGCTCGTGTATTACCTTCTTGTAAAAGCGTTTCCAAACGAGAAGAACGAATTTTTACAAGGGCAAATTCCGCCGCCACGAAAAAACCATTCATAAACACTAAAAATACTACTAAAATTAATTTCAACAGAACTTCAACTAGCTCCAATAATTAATTACCTGCATCAATTCATTTATACTAACATTGAAACAGGTAATTCACCTCCTATATTGTATAAATTTAAATCTAGTATAATTATATAAAATCATAAGTTATTTTTCAACTTTTTCTTTATCTGAATATTTTTACGTTGTACTTACTTTTAATTTACATTTTAGTATAGTTAATAAAAATTCTTTAAATAGATTTAAAAATTCATATACTAGTTCAACGTATTTTAAGCTTTTTATAATACAGGAATTCCATTATTATCATCATAAGTAGCTGTACAATGAGGATAATTTGAACATGCCCAAAACCAACCATTTTTACCGCGAATTCTGCGTAAATTTCCTTCTTTACAACGTGTACATAAATATTTTGATGTAGCTTTAGTATTTTTATTTTTCTCTATAGGCATTGCTGAAAATTTTTCTTTAGGAGCAAAATTCATTTTTTTCGTATTTTCTCTAGCGATTAAATCCCAAGCTGAAATCAATTGATTATCTTGCTGAAATATCTCATTTTGCCCAGATTTTATATAATTTTTATCACTATTATTATAATTCATTTGTTGATAATTATTGAAATTAAATTTCGTTTTTTCTATATCTGGCTTGCCATCTACATCATTACAAGTCATGCGACAATTAGGAAAGTTAGAACAGCCCCAAAATTCACCATTTTTCCCTTTGCGTTTTACTAAAATACCTTGATTACATCTAGGGCATTTATATTCATGCTCTTGTACCAAAACTGTCTTTGTTGCTTTAATACATAAATTCTGCGTAAATTCTGCCTGTTTAGCTAAAAATTCTTCAATTGTTCCCTGACCTTCAGATAAAGAATGAAGATAATCTTCCCAAACAGCAGTAGAGTCTGGATATGTCATTTCATCTGGCAGTGCATCAATTAAAATATACGCCGACTGTGTTGGCACTAAATATTTCTTTTTACCTTCAAGCTGTAAAAAATTTCTCTTTACTAAATCTTCGATAATAGTCGCTCTTGTAGCTTCTGTGCCAATACCATAAATATCTTTTAATTTTTTCTTAACTTCTACATCTTTTACATATTTATGAATATCTTTCATACCTGCAAGTAGTGTCGAACTTGTAAAGCGAGTTGGTGGTTTTGTGGATTTTTTATCATATTCACCTTTTACATATTCTACTTCATCACCTTTTTTCATAAGTGGCAATGAATTTTGTTCTTCTTTTTCCTCATTATCTTCTTTTTTATCATCTTCATTTAAAGATTTTTCTTTATTATTTTGCACATATAATTCTTTCCAGCCCATCTGTTTTACGACTCTACCACTTGTTACAAACAATTCTTGCATATATTCTATGCTGATTTTAGTCTGGTCATAAATATGAACTGGATAAAATTGTGCTATATATGCTTGAGCTATTAAAAAATAAATATTTCTTTCTTCTGTGGTCAAACTCATTAAATTTACTTTTACCTTTGTTGGAATAATCGCATGATGAGCTGTGATTTTTTTATCATTCCATGCTCTACTTTTCGTTTTTAAATCACATTTTTTTGCCCAATTAGCCAATTGCTTTTCATTGATATTATATAAATTCTGCAAAATAATTTTAGCATCACCAAATTGGCTTTGTGGTAAATATTCACAATCAGAACGTGGATATGTCGTCAATTTTTTCTCATATAATTTTTGTGCAGTATCTAATACTAATTGCGGGTCATATCCATATTTTTTACCTGCCAAAACTTGCAAACTAGATAAAGAAAATGGCAGTCTTTGTGCTTCTTTTTTCTGTGCTTTTTGATAAGCTGTTATTTTTCCCGCTTCTGTTTTTTTGGCAAATTTGCCGATTAAAGCTTTAGCTATATTTTCATCAATTAAACGATTTTCAAAATCTAGTCCTGCCTGTGTATCTTTAGGCTTCCATGTGGCACTAAATTCACCATTTTGATGAGCAAATATCGCTTTTATCGTGAAATAATCCACTGGTTTAAAATCTTTTAATTCGCGTTCTCTACGAACAACTAAAGCAAGTGTTGGCGTTTTTACCCTACCTACAGCAAATACCCCTTTTTTTCCTGCTCTTCTTGCTGCCAAAGTATATGCCCTAGACAAATTCATACCGATAAGCCAATCTGCTCTTGCTCTAGCTAAAGCAGATTTTTTTAAATTTAAAAAATCTCGATTATCTCGCAAATCTTTATTAGCTTTTTTTATGCTTTCCTCATCTAAGGCATTTAATAAAATTCGCTTTACAGGCTTTTGACAATTTAAATAATCTAGAACTTCATCAATCAATAATTGCCCTTCTCTATCAGGGTCACCTGCATGAACTATTTCATCAGCTTTATCAATAAGATTTTTAATAATACCAAATTGCTTTTTGCAAGACTCATCTATAATCATCTTCCACTGTTTGGGTATAATCGGTAAGTCTTCAACTTTCCAATTTTTATATTTAGCATTGTATTCTTCAGGCTCAGCTTGACGCAAAATATGACCAAAAGCCCATGTTACAATTCCATCTTTAGTTATTAAATATCCATCTTTTCTTTGCACAGGACCTGTCAAACATTTCGCAATCTCTGCTCCCATACTTGGTTTTTCAGCTATATATAAACGCATAATTTCATCTCCTAAATTACTTGAATTAATTAAAAATAAAATTATAAATCGCTACAAAAACAAATATAGTCCATGCTATAAGAAAAATTCCACAAATAGCTAAAAGCCAAGGCATTTTCGGCCCTAAATAATCTGCCTGTGCTTCTGATTTTGCTCTGACAGAAGCAGGTAACATCTGAAGCATTGCATATAAAATTCCCGGCACAACTACTGCATCATCTAATAATCCCAGTCCCGGTATCATATCTGGTAAAAAATCAATAGGACTTATAAGATATAAAAACGCTACAATTGTCATTGTCTTTATCATCTTAGGTGTATTTCTATTAAATAAAGCTGTAAATAAAATTAAAATATCTCTTCTACTTGAACTGATAAACGATATAATTCGTGTAAACATTTAAAATTCTCCTTAATAAAAATAAACTTATAAATTAAATCAAAATATCATCTATAAAATAAAAACTCTATATTAAATATTAATTATTATACTTAATATAGAGCTTTATGTGAACTATAATTTATTTTTCTAATTTTTCTTCTACAGATACTTTTTCTTCAGGGAAAATTATATCTGCTTCAAACATACGTTGCCATGGAAATCTTATTTGTGCATCAGCCACATAGGATTGACCTTCAAATTTTTCTAAGCCATAATCAGCTATCATTTTCTGTAAAGCTTCTGTAGCTAATTTTTCTGCTGGTAAAGTTCTAGTTTTTGTATTACCATAATCGCCTTCACCAGGCATGGAGTTTAATCTATTTGCTACAGCTTGTCTGATATTTGCTTGATAGAGCCAATCATCTAAATAGCGGACTTCAAGCATTTTTAAAATGCCCACTCTATCTGTATAATTTGCTCCCATGCCCATAGCCAAAGCATAACCTGTACTATTTGTAGGTGTATTCCAACCTGAATAAGCATTTAATTTATCCAATAAATTTTTACCATATAAACTAAACATTAAAGCATTATCAGAGCCATTGCCAAATGTGATATCGCCAATACCTACTTTTTTATTAGCCTGTACAGCTTCATCGACCATATTGACAAAATCTATGATATTTTCATTTGGTATATATACATTATTTAAATCATTAGCTGCACCGGTTGTACCGTCAAAATTAGTATTAACCATGAATACTAAATCTGCTCTTTTATCGCTATTGACTTTCATACCACCAGCCATTTTGATATGAGTCGCTATAGAATTTTTAATTGGCTCATTAGAATATGCAGGTATCGTATTTTCTCCTGTACCTTTAGCATAATGAACACTCACAAATGGAATATCACCTTGTAAATTATTCACTGCTCTAGTCAATAAAACATAACCAATTTCATCAATTCCAGCTACTGATTGATATTTCAATTCACCTAAATCACTGCCATAATTATCAAGCGCACGGCGTTCTTTATTTGTCTGTGAATATTTAGCATTATCATCACAACCTAATGCTAAATAAGTAATTACATCATTTCTAGCTAAATCAATTAAATTCTTACTTACTAAAAAATTACCTTGTCTACGAGAAAGCCAATCATCTAAAGCTGCTTTTGGTATTTTTTGTTCATATTGCTGTAACTGTTTTCTTTCTTTATGTGTTAGTCCATCTTGTTCTAATTTATCAGTCAATGCAGTATAACGCGCAATATCTGTACCATATTGAGCATAATAATTTGCATCTTCACTACCTGACGCTTCACTTGTTTGAGGTGTTCTCATAATTGAGCCAAATACATATAATTTCATATTTGGATTTGCTTGATGTATCTTTTCAAAATTATGCACTCTAGCTAAAACAACATCTTCACTTAAATTATGTTTTCTTGAAGCAACAAGACTACCATAAACCATAGAGTCTGAAGATATTACTGCTGCATCAGCTTTTTTTGCATTTTCTATCACCCATTTAGATAACTCCTCTGGTTTTGCATAAGGATCTTCTCTATTACCTAAGAGTTCTTCTGGTGGTGTCAATACTTCATATCCTAAATCACGAATATTATCTGCTGTCTGCTTAAAAGAAATCGGTCTATTATCATGGGGTACAAAAATAATAGTTTTATTTAAACTAGCAAAAACAACATTCGGTACATAAACTACTATCATCATCAAAAAAAGACATAATAGTTGTTTTAAATATTTAAACTGCACTTTATCACCTCATTAATTATAAATATCTTAATCATAATAAATTATATCATAATTTCAATCATACTAGAAAAGCCTGCAAAATAATATGCAGGCTTTTTAATTTAATATTTTAAATGCTTTTTCAATACTGTTTCATTTAATTTATTACCAGAAACATCGAAATTAGCTTCAAAAATTCTATTCCATGGCATTGTTATTGAAACATTTACTGCTTCATTAAATAAATTTAAATTATCACTTACAAAAGAACGCATTAATTTTGTACCATATTCTTCAATATATGGTCTTTTTGTATCTCCTATAGTTAAATAATCACCACTACCTGGCAATAAATTTAAGTAAGAGTTCACACTTTGACGAACATTTGCTTGATATACCCAATCATCTAGATATCTAGTCAATAATAATTCATTGCGTTTATCTTGGCTTATCTGATTGCCTACAATTCCCATGCCTAATGCAAAACCAGTGCTATTAGTTGCTGTATTCCAACCAGCATATCCATATAATTTATCTAATAAATCTCTATCTTGTAATTGTTTCATCAAAGCATTGTCTGCTCCATTAGCAAAAGCAATATCACCTACAGCCACATGATAGCCTGCATTGACAAAGCTTTCTATATCTTCAACAAAATCCATTGTATTATATCTTGGTTGAAGCGTATTTACTGGCGTATTAGCATCATATGTCCAGCCACTGCGATTAGTATTTATAAACATTACTAAATCAGCTTTTTTCAAATCATATGTTCTAATACCACCGATAGCCGTTATTTGACTTGTAAGTGTATTATCTATAGACTCATCTGAATATGTTGGCACAGTTGCTCCGCCATAACCAGAAGCATATTTTATATAAACATATGGCTTATAATTTTCTAATTCATTAACAGCTCTAGTCAAAACTAAAAGCCCAACTTCATCTAAACCAGTCAAAACTTGGAAACGATTATTTTTTAATCCTAAACTATTTGCATATTCTCTCAGCTCATTACTTTCTCTATGAGTCTGGGATAATTTAGAATTATCATCTTTTCCTGTTGCCATATACACTACATCATTATTTTTAACTAAATTTATCAATTGTTTATTGACTTCCACATTTGTTCTGCGACGGGAAAGCCAATCTTTTAAAGCTGCCTCGGGCACACCCTCTCTTAGGGCTACTTGATAACTTTCATTTAATCCTGAAGTATCAGCATTATCAATTTTTGTATAATTAGCTATAGCTTGTCCATATTTTACATAGTATTCTGGCTCTTCTGTTCCTGAAGAAGCTCCATCTTTTGGCGTTCTCATAATAGAAGAAAATACATATATAGGCATCTTAGGGTGCGTATCATGCAACTTTTCTATATTTTTTACACGTCTTAACAATAAATCTTTTGGTATATGATGTTTTCTTGAAGCTACTAAGCTTCCATAAATCATAGCATCAGAAGATATTACTGCTACTTTATCTTTACCACCATTTTCCACTAACCAACGATTAATTTCTTCTGGTCTGCCAGCTTTATCTCTATCACCTAATAAATCTTTTGGTGGCATCTCTACAGTATAACCCATAGAACGGATTACTTGTGCTGTTTGATCGGAAGATATCGGTCTATCATCTTGAGGCACATACAAAATTACTTTTTTCTCATCTTTAGCAAATACTTTTTCTACATTAAAAATATTTACTAAACAAACAACTAAACAAATTCCTAAAACTAGTTTTTTCCAACTCCTAGAATACAAAGTTTACACCTCTCCACTGCCAAATAGCGTATTATCTTCTCTGCTTTTTATTTTCTTTCATATTCTTTTTTTGCTCTTTAGTTAAAGTTATTCCTGCAGCTTTTAAATCTTCAGGTTTCACCTGATCAATAATTTTTGTTAAAAGCTCTTTTCTATGTTCTTTTTCATAATCTAATATAGCTTGATAAAAATTATAATCTACATCTTTTACACTCATTGTATTCATATTTTGAGTTGGTCTTTCATAATTAACATACAAAGAGTTATATCCTTGGTCTAAATATACACATTCTGTATATTCTACTGTTTTATCTTTTATATTTATTCGCAAATATTCTGCTACACCAGATAATTCATCAAATCTATATGTGCTTAAATTTCTCCATTGTCTTTTCATTATCACATCTTGAATTTGCATATTATCAAAAAGTCTTACTGTTGGTACAATTAAAATATTCGTGTCGGCATAGCCATCTGCTCCAATTTCATAGGTCATAGCATCTTTATTAAAATAATAACTAGAACGAGGTGTTGCCTGTACCCACTGAAAAACTTCTTCAGATAACGGTTCTGTCGCCGCAAAAGAATTATTTATTGGAAAACTAATAACAGTCATTAAGCTTAATACTAAAATAAAAAGATATCTTTTCACTATATTTCTCCTTTCTTCAATATACAAATAACTATCTAACTATATAATGATATCATATTTAATATTCAATTTAAAGATAATAACTATTATTATTAAATTTATACTAAAAATTTTTTCACAATTATGGTATTATATGATAGTATACAAAATAAATCTCAGAAAGGTTTTGTCATGTCAATAAAAGAATATTTTAAATTTGAAGAACGAAAAACTTCTTATTTTACTGAAACCCTTGCTGGTTTTACTACCTTTTTAACTATGGCATATATCATCATCTTAAATCCTAGTGTTCTAAGCCAGACAGGTATGGATTTTAATGGTGTATTTTTTGCCACAATAATTGCAACTATTGTCGGTTGCTTATTCATGGGGATTTTTGCTAACTACCCTATAGCGATTGCTCCTGGACTTGCAATGAATGCTTACTTTAGTTTTGTTGTAGTAATTTCTATGGGAATTCCTTGGCAAGAAGCTTTAGGTGCTGTATTTATTTCCGCTTTAATCTTTTTAATCCTTTCATTGACATCATTTCGTCAAGCTGTCATCAATGCTATACCAGCTTCAATGAAAGAAGGCATCAGTGCTGGTATCGGTTTATTTATCAGTTTTGTCGGTCTTCAAAGTGCTCATATTATTGTAGCTTCTCCAGCTACCCTAGTTACTCTTGGTAATTTTACTGACCCTGTAACTTATATGTCACTTATCGGTTTATTTATAAGCATTATTTTAGTGGTAAATAATGTACGTGGTGCTTTGTTTTTAGGCATGATTATTACCTCTATATTATCTTTTCTTTTTGGTTATATCAGCTTACCTGATACTATTTTCAGTACACCTGAACTCGGTAATACATTTATGCAAATGGATATCATGGGAGCTATTTCTCATAATCTTTATACTATAATTTTTACATTTTTCATTGTTACTTTATTTGACACTACTGGTACTATGCTTGGTATTGCCAAACAAGCAGGATTGATGAAAAATGATACTTTTCCTAATGTAAAAAGTGCTCTTTTGGCAGATTCTATCGCTAGCCTTGTTGGTTCTATTTTTGGTACAAGCCCAACATCTGCTTATGTTGAATCTGGTTCTGGTGTAGCTAGTGGTGGTCGTACTGGTTTTGTAAACGTCATCATTGCTTTATTATTCCTCTTAATGCTTTTTACAGCTCCAATTGCTAAAGTTTTATCCACTGTTCCAGCAGTTACTGCACCAGCATTAATTATTGTTGGTTTTTATATGATGAGCAGTTTATCTCGTATAAATTGGGATGATATGCAAGAAGCTTTTCCTGCTTTCTTGATTTTTCTAATGATGCCATTATCTTACAGTATCACTGATGCTGTTGGTATCGGTATTATCTCTTATTGCTTAATAAAAATATTCTCTGGAAAAATTAAACAAGTTCATCCTCTACTTTATGTATTTATGCTTTTGTTTATTATCCAATTTGTAGTCTTAAGCAATTAAAAATTTGATACTTAAGGAGGTCCTTTATCTTCTATGTTTTTTCGCAAATATAAAATTCTTGGTAGTTCTTTAATTATCGCAGCTTGTATCAGTATTGGTTTTCCTAGTCAAGCTAGTATGACTCCTATGCAAAATAATTATACTTTAAAGGGCTTAAGTCAACATCAACAACGCGAAACAAGTGCTGTTATTGCTTTAAAAACTGATAATGATGGTAATACTTTTGATAAAAAAGAAACATCTAATCACTCTGTATCAGAAAAAATCGCTGCTATTTTAAAAGGCGACTCTGATAAAAAAGAACAAGATAAAGTAGTAAATTATGGCAGTTCTTCTATCATGGGTTCAGCTATTGCGACTCGTGAACAATGCGTAAATTACTTGCTCAAAAATAACCCCAATCCTAAAATTACAGTTTCTGCTGAAGAATTAGTTAATTATTATTATGAAGAAGCTGGTAAAGAAGGAATTCGTCCTGATGCAGCTTTTGCTCAAGCTTTAAAAGAAACAGGATTTTTTAGATATGGTGGTACAGTAACACCTGACCAAAATAATTATTGCGGTCTAGGTACAACAAGTGCTACTGTAAAAGGTGCTTATTTTGAAACAGCTCGTATTGGTGTTAGAGCTCATATCCAACATTTATTGGCTTATGCTTCCGTTAGACCTCCTCGTGAAGATGTAGTAGACCCACGTTATTCCTTAGTTCGTGCCGTTTATTCTACATCAACAATTGATACATGGCCTGGTTTAAATGGTCGTTGGGCAGTTCCTGGAAATAATTACGGACAAGAAATTCTACAAATTTTAGATAATATTACAGAAGAATAAATAAAAAGAGTTGAAATATATACTTGAAGATTGAACTGCACCCCAAAAGTTGGACACAAAACAACTTTTGG
>UMHS01054035.1_pt1 | contig 11904 bp, 7 predicted proteins | sample 1965611 | NCBI WGS metagenome assembly UMHS01 (sample SAMEA4836106, study PRJEB28245) | human gut metagenome | biome: gut microbiome; material: fecal sample | place: Denmark | collected 2008
GAGAAGCCCTGGCCGAGAAGACCGGTCGTCGCGTCCACCTCCGGGATGTCGGGCTCGTAGGGGTGGCCCTGAAGGCGCGAGTTCACCTGCCGGAACGTCGGGTACTCCTCCTCGCTCACCACGCCCTTCTCGGTGAGCTCCGCGTAGAGGGCGGGGGTCACGTGCCCCTTCGAGAGCACGACGCGTGCGCGCGGGCTCTCGGAGAGGTCGACGTCGGTCTCGTAGATCGCGGTGAGCACGTCGATGACGGAGAGGGACCCGCCGACGTGGCCCACGCCGGCGGCGTGGACCATGTCGACGATGCGCCGACGATTGCGCAGGCAGACGGCCTCCAGCTGCTTGATGTCAGCCATCGATCAGCCCTCCTACCACTTGCCGAGGGCCGTGCCGATGAAGTTGAAGACGATGCCGATGAGGTTGAAGTCCGTCTCGGGGAAGGAGGTGCCGGACAGGCCCACCGACTCCATGATCGGGTAGATGATGGCGGGGCCGACGGCGATGAGGATGCCGGTCACGAACGCGCCCACGATGCAGCCCTTCCAGCCGCCGCGCGCGTTGCCAAAGACGCCGGCCGTCGCGCCGATGAAGAAGTACGGGATGGCGACGGGGATGATGACGGTCGTGTGCAGGGCGGCCATGACGACCATGCAGATCAGGCCGGCGGCGTAGGCGGAGATGAAGCCGAGGATGACGGCGGTCGGGGCGTACGGGAAGACGACGGGGCAGTCCAGGGCGGGCTTGACACCGGGGATGAGCTTCTTGGAGAGGCCCACGAAGGCGGGAACGAGCTCGCCGAGGAACAGGCGCACGCCGGTCACGATCACGTAGAGGCCGCCGGCGAAGGTCAGCGTCTGCATGAGCGGGTAGATGAGCCAGTGCTGGCCGCCGGAGATGGCCTCGACGGCGCCCTGGCCGGCCACGATCGCGGCGATGTAGAAGATCACGCCGATGGAGAGGGTGACCGAGACGATATAGTCGCGGAAGATGCCGAGCCAGCCGGGAAGCTCGATCTCCTCGGTGCTCTCCTCGGGCTTGCCGACCTTGCTGCCCAGCCAGCCGGAGAGGGCGTAGGCGAGGGTGCAGTAGTGGCCGATGGCGATGTTGTCGCTGCCGGTGACGGCGTTCATGGACTTCTGCGCGATCGCGGGGTAGACCGCCGCGGCGACGCCGTGGATGATCGAGCCGATGATGATGGCGGGCACGTCGTCCAGGCCGAGCGCCTTGAGCATGATGGCGAGCAGCGCCGAGAGGAACAGGCTGTGGCCGCCCGTCAGGAAGACGTACTTGAACGGCGTGAGGCGCGCGACGATCAGGTTGCACGCGAAGCCGCCGATCATGATCCAGGCGATGACCGTGGGGAAGACGGTCTGCGCCTGCGCGGTGATCGCCTCAGAGATGGGCGTCACGCCCTGGAGGCCGAAGGCCTCGGAGAACAGGGTCTGCAGGCCGGTGAGGGCGCCCTGGGCGGCGGTGGAGCCGATGCCAAAGATCAGGAAGCCCACGATGGTCTTGATGGTTCCGGAGATGACCTTGTCCGCAGGCTTCTTCTGGAGGACCAGGCCGATGAACGCCAGCAGACCGATGAGGATGCCCGCCTGGCTCAGCAGGTCGTAGACGATAAACTCAAGCACTGCCATTGCTGCTTCACTCCTTTCGTGCGGTTACGAGCTTTTGGACCTAGGCGTCCAGAGAGTCGAAGTACTTCTTGAGCTCGCGCTCCAGCGTGTCGGTGTCCATGATGTCGTTGACGCCGATGACGTAGGCGGAGCTCCCCTCGAACTCGTCGGTCAGGTCGGACATCGTGATGATCACGTCCACGTTCGTCTGACCCATGTAGCCGCTCAGCGCGTCGTGCTCGACGTCCATCGGCCAGCCGTTCTTCTCGATCACGCCTTCGGTGGCGATCTTGAGCATCATCGAGCTGCCCATGCCGGTGCGGCACATCACCAGAGCCTTCTTGTGCCTCATTCCACTCACCTCCCTATCCGCTCTTCTCGCTGGTCTTGTTCTCGAACTCCCTCACGTAGGAGACGATCTCGTCGCCGTGCGCCGCCGTGGCGAGCAGGTCGAGAAACTCCTGTGTGCGCAAGAGGCCGACGAGGCTCATGAGCGCCTGGAGATGCGAGGTCGCATCCACCGTGGCGAGCATGAACTCGTACTTGACGGGGTCGTTCTCGGCGCTGCCAAACTCGACGGGCGTGCGCAGGCGCACGCACGACATGGCCGTCTCGTTCACGCCGACGCGGTTGGTGGCGTGGGGAAGGGCGACGTGCTTGGTGATGACCACGTAGGGGCCGGCTTCCTCGATGTTGGCTATGACGGCGTCGATGTACTCCTCGGTGATGTCGCCCGTGGCGACGAGGGGCATCCCGGAGGCCCGGACGGCCTCCTGCCACGTCTCGCACTCGGCGTCGAGCACGACGTGGCCCCCCTCGAGCAGCTCGCTCAGCATGTAGCTCCTTTCCTGACCGATCCAATCCCTCTTCTCCAGCAGGCTTCTCAGCTCGCTCATGAGCTGCGCCTCTTGGTTCCGTCCGGGGTTGTGCCGCAGAATCCTGGCCACCTTTCGCGCCCCGGCCCCCAGGTCCCGGAGCGGCGGCAGGTCCACGTCGCCCGAGAAGCCCAGCTCGCGCAGGGCGCAGGCAATCCTGTCCATGTCGTCCTCGCGCGGGATGGGGCGGACGACGACGCAGGGGACGCTCACGTCCAGCTCGACCGTCGAGACCACGAGGTCGATCCCGACGTCCCCCACGAGCCCCCGCGCCCGGTGCGAGGGGACGTTGGCGATGATGTTCACGTCGAACGACCTTCTGAGCTCCGCCGCGAGCAGCTCCGCGGTGCCCACGCCCGTGGAGCAGACCACGACGACGTTGGCGTGGCGCATGCGCTCGCTGCCGTCGCCCACGAGCGCCGCCTCAAAGTGGAGGAGCACGTAGGTGACCTCGTCGTCGGTTATCTCCATGAGCTGGGACAGCCCGTTGTCGTCCAGGGCGCGCCGGACAATCGCCGCGTGCTCGGCGTAGCCCTCGAGCAGCTCGTCGCGGAGGGGGTTCTCCAGGAGCAGCCCGGCCTGCTTGCGGTAGACGCTCCCCAGGACGTGCCTGAGCAGGCGGTCGTAGAGGTGCGTGTCGTGCGTGAGGTCCACGCCCAGCTCGCGCGAGACCTCGGCGATGGTGGACATGCACATGAACTCGATCACCGCGTCGCGGGTGCTCGACGCCGCCGCCTCGCTCGAGCGCGCCCCGATGTGCACCTCGATGTAGTAGTGCTCCGCCTCCGGGAGGCTCACACCAAAGACGGATTCCACCTGACGGACGATGTGGTCGGCCATCTGATACTGCAGGCTCCCCACGTCCAGGGTCCCCGCGGCCATCGGCGCGGTCGGCATGCCCATCTGCGTCTCGGAGCGCTTGATCGAGAGCGCGATGTGAACGACCATCGCCTCGAAGGCGACGTCGTCAAGGTAGAGGCCCGCCTGCGCTTCCGCCTCGCGCACGATGTCCTCGATTCTCCTGAGCTCCTGCTCGGAGAACCACTTGAGGTAGTCGGCGACCTCGAGCCCGGAGTGCAGGCCGACCGTGGTCCCGTAGTCCCTCAGGACCTGGGCGATGACGCGGCGGCGGGTCTTCTCGTCCGCCACGACGCGCACGCCCTTGCCGCGGTTGCCCTCGAACGCGATGCCGTGCGCCTCGCAGTACTCCCTGACCTTCTGGAGGTCGCGGCTCACCGTGACGCGGCTGACCTGGTAGTCGTCGGCAAGGCTCTGCACCGTGATGAAGTCGTCCAGCCAGCAGAGCGTGAAGACGCTGAGAAGGACGCGCTCCTGCGTGCTGAGCGGGCTCACGTTGTAGTCGCGCCCCCTCGCGAAGCTGAGCTCCATGATCTTACGGCGCGGGACGTCCCTCTGCAGCTGCGCCGCCTTCTGGCGCACCACGATCGCATCATCACGAGACAGGTCGAGGAGCAGGACGTTGAGGTCGTCAATGTCGTAGCGGATAGATCGCACGCTCACGCCGAAGTCCGCGGCGACCTTCTCGAGGTCGAACTCGCCGCGCTCCGCCAGCAGCCTCAGCTCATGTCGCTGTCGTGTGTTCACCGTGCGTCCCTTTCTGCTCCACTCCATTCTTTTCCTCCATAAAATCGCCATTCAAGACTCATTGTTTTCATCTCGGGGAGGAAGCGCGTGAACTCAGAAAGATACCACTTTACCTGCGGTTTATTTAATTATGAGAGGCCCGCCGAGCGGCGGCGCGCGACCGCGACGCGGCCCCGTGCGTCACCACCCGCCGGCGGACCCGCGGCGCGAGGTTCTTCTCGCCCCGTGGACCCCGGTCCGGCGATTACCATGCAGAATCCGGGTTTCGCCTCAGACTCAACTGGCCATATGTGATGTGGAACCGGATTCTGCGTGTTGTTACGAGGCGATGGTCATCGGGGGGCGAGAAGAGCCTCGGCCCGACACACAAAACGGCCCCCGGCGTGATGCCGGGGGCCGCGGCTCGGACTATGGCGTCAGCGCCTAGGCGTCGGCGTAGAGGTCCTTGAGCTTGAGGAGGTGCGCATAGCGGGCCATGGCCGCCTCCTCGTTCTCGGCGAAGAGCTCCTTGGCGCGCTCGGGGAAGGAGCGGGTGAGCGAGGCGTAGCGGGCCTCGTTCATCAGGAAGTCCTGGTACCCGCCCTGCGGCTCCTTGGAGTCGAGCGTGAACTTCTTGCCCGTGGGGGCAGCCGGGTTGAAGCGGAAGAGGTTCCAGTAGCCGCAGTCCACGGCCTTCTTCATCTCGGCCTGGCAGTTCTGCATGCCGCCCTTCTTGATGGAGTGCATCTCGCAGGGGCTGTAGCCGATGATGAGCGACGGGCCGTCGTAGGCAACGGCCTCGTGGATGGCCTTGAGCGTCTGGTTCATGTTGGCGCCCATGGCAACCTGCGCCACGTAGACGTAGCCGTAGGACATGGCGATCTCGGCGAGGCTCTTCTTCTTGGTCACCTTGCCGGCGGCGGCGAACTGCGCCACCTGGCCGATGTTGGAGGCCTTGGAGGCCTGGCCGCCGGTGTTGGAGTAGACCTCGGTGTCAAAGACGAAGACGTTCACGTTGTTGCCGGAGGCGAGGACGTGGTCCAGACCGCCGAAGCCGATGTCGTACGCCCAGCCGTCGCCGCCGAAGATCCAGAAGGCCTTCTTGGTGAGGTAGGCCTTGTCGGCGAGGATGGCCTTGGCGGTGTCGCAGTCGGCCTTCTCGAGCTCGGCGACGTAGGCGGCGGCAGCGGTCTTGCTGCCCTCGGTGTCGCCCTTGGCCTCGAGCCAGGCGGTCGCGGCCTCCTTCAGCGCGTCGGACGCGCAGTCGGACTGGAGCAGCTGCTCGGTCTCGGCGACGAGCTTCTCCTGGACGGCCTCGTAGCCGAGGGCGAGACCCAGGCCGTGCTCGGCGTTGTCCTCGAAGAGCGAGTTGTTCCACGCCGGACCGTGGCCGCACTCGTTGACCGTGAAGGGCGAGGTGGCAGCCGGGTTGCCCCAGATCGAGGAGCAGCCGGTGGCGTTGGAGATGAACATGCGCTCACCGCAGACCTGCGTGACGAGGCGCGCGTACGCGGTCTCGGCGCAGCCGGCGCAGGAGCCGGAGAACTCGAGGTAGGGCTTGGCGAACTGGCTGCCCTTGACGTTGGCGGCGACGAGCTCCTTCTTCTCGGAGACCTTGTTCACCGCGTAGTCCCACACCTTGGCCTGGTCGGCCTCGGACTCCTGCGGCACCATCGTGAGGGCGCCCTTCGGGCAGACCTTGGCGCAGTTGGTGCAGCCCATGCAGTCGAGCGGGCTGATGGCCATGGTGAAGGTGAGGCCGGAGTTCTTGGGAACCATGACGTCGATGCGGCGCATCTCCTCCGGAGCGGCGGCCTGCTCGTCGGCGTTCATGACGATCGGGCGGATCGTGGCGTGCGGGCACACGAACGAGCACTGGTTGCACTGGATGCACTTGGACTCGTCCCAGTGCGGGACCATGACGGCGACGCCGCGCTTCTCGTACGCGGAGGCGCCCAGCTCCCACTGGCCGTCGGCGACGTCGACGAACTTGGAGACGGGCAGCGAGTCGCCGTCCATGCGGTTGATCGGCTCCATGAGCTCGCGGACCTGCTTGACGATGGCCTCGCGACCCTCGAGCGTGAGCTCGGCCTTCTCGTCGGCGGCGTCGGCCCACTCGGCGGGAACCTCGAACTTGCGGTAGGCGGTGGCGCCGGCGTCGATGGCCTTCCAGTTGGCCTCGACGATGTCCTGGCCCTTCTTGGCGTAGGACTTCTCGGCGGCGTCCTTCATGTACTGGAGGGCGTCGGCGGCGGGGAGGACCTGGGCGAGCGAGAAGAACGCGGACTGCAGCACCGTGTTGGTGCGCTTGCCCATGCCGACCTTCTCGGCGAGGTCGATGGCGTCGATCAGGTAGACGTTGATGTTGTTCTTGGCGATGTAGCGCTTGGCCTCCGCCGGAAGGTTGGCGGCAAACTCATCGTCAGACCACTGGCAGTTCACCAGGAACGTGCCGCCCGGCTTGACGTCGCGGACCATCGGGAAGCCCTTGACGATGTAGGAAGGGTTGTGGCAGGCGACGAAGTTGGCCTTGTTGATGTAGTACGGCGAGCGGATCGGGGAGTCGCCGAAGCGCAGGTGCGAGATCGTGACGCCGCCGGTCTTCTTGGAGTCGTACTGGAAGTAGGCCTGGACGTACTTGTCGGTGTGGTCGCCGATGATCTTGATCGAGTTCTTGTTGGCGCCGACGGTGCCGTCGCCGCCGAGGCCCCAGAACTTGCACTCGATCGTGGACGGGTCCGCCGTGTTGGGGGCGTCCGGGTCCATGGGGAGCGAGAGGTTGGTGACGTCGTCCACGATGCCGATGGTGAACTCGCGGGCGGGCGCGTCCTTCTCGAGCTCCTTGTAGACGGCGAAGGCCGCCGCAGGGGGCTCGTCCTTGGAGCCGAGGCCGTAGCGGCCGCCGACGACGGTGATCTCGGACTTGCCGGCCTCGTAGAGGGCGGTGATGACGTCCTGGTAGAGGGGCTCGCCGATGGAGCCGGGCTCCTTGGTGCGGTCGAGGACGGCAATCTTCTTGACGGTCGCGGGCAGCGCGGCCACGAAGTCCTCCACGGACCACGGGCGGTACAGGCGGACCTTCACCAGGCCGACCTTCTCGCCGTGGGCGTTGAGGTAGTCGATGACCTCCTCGAGGGTGTCGCAGAAGGAGCCCATGCAGACGACCACGCGGTCGGCGTCATCGGCGCCGTAGTAGTCGAAGAGGTGATAGCTCGTGCCGAGCTTCTCGTTGATCTTGTCCATGTAGGACTGGACCACGGCGGGCAGCGCGTCGTAGGCCTTGTTGCAGGCCTCGCGGTGCTGGAAGAAGATGTCGCCGTTCTCGTGGGAGCCGCGGGCGTGCGGGTGCTCCGGGTTGAGGGCGTGGTCGCGGAACGCCTGGACGGCGTCCATGTCGAGCATGTCCTTGAGGTCGTCGAAGTCCCAGACCGCGACCTTCTGGATCTCATGCGAGGTGCGGAAGCCGTCGAAGAAGTTCAGGAACGGCACCTTACCCTCGATGGCCGCGAGGTGGGCCACCGGCGCGAGGTCCATGACCTCCTGGACGTTGCCCTCGGCGAGCATGGCGAAGCCGGTCTGGCGGCAGGCCATGACGTCGGAGTGGTCTCCGAAGATGTTGAGCGCGTGGGAGGCCACGGTGCGGGCGGACACGTGGAAGACGCCCGGCAGGCCCTCGCCCGCGATCTTGTACATGTTGGGGATCATGAGGAGCAGGCCCTGCGACGCCGTGTAGGTCGTCGTGAGGGCGCCGGCGCCGAGCGAGCCGTGGACGGTGCCCGCGGCGCCCGCCTCGGACTCCATCTCGACGACCTTGACCGGGGTGCCGAAGACGTTCTTCATGCCCTGAGCGGCCCACTGGTCGACGTGGTCGGCCATGGGGCTGGACGGGGTGATCGGGTAGATGCCCGCCACCTCGGTGAACGCATACGAGACGTACGATGCCGCCTCGTTGCCGTCCATGGACTTAAACTTACGCGCCATATCCTCTCCTTCGTAGCGATTCCAACGAATCCCTCGTGGGCGGGCCCGAACCGTCTGAGGCGCATGACGGAACGGGGCCGTGGCCCATGCACCCCTAGTCTACTACCCCGCGCGCGACGCGCGGGCGAGAAGAGCGGCGGACGGCTCGCGCACATACCTAAGTGGGACCGTCCCCGGGTGGGCCGCCCGCGACGCTACGCGTGCGTGACCCCCTCGGCGCCCGGGACCCGCCGACGGGCGGAGGCGAGCAGGCGGGCGTAGGCCTCGGCGAGTCGCTGCGACCTCGGCCCCGCCGCGTCAGACGCGGGGACGACGCCGTGCTCGTCGGAGACGAGGAACGCCTCGTCGAAGGCGGCCGACCCGTCTCCCACGGCAGGAGCGAGCCCCTCGTCGTGCGAGACGCCGATGCCCAGGGTGCGCGCGAGGTCGCGCACGAGCGAGGCGGTCCCGGACGCCGGGAGGTCCGCGGAGGAGCCGCAGACCAGGGAGTCTCCTCGGACGACCCAGAGCGCCTCGGGGGCGACGCCCGACGTCGCGGCCTCGAGCGCCGCCTGACGGGCCCGCTCGGCGAGGTCGAGGGCGCCCGTCGCGGGAAGCGGCTCGTAGGGGCCGACGGTCATGGCGGCATGGCCGCACTCGTCGACGACGACCATGAGCACGCCGTCCGGATGGCGCGCGGCGCCGCCGCCGAGCGTCCACTCGATGTGCTGCTTGGCCCAGGCCACGAGCTGGGCCGACACGGGGACGCCGCTGACGCGGCGGCGCGAAAGGGCGCGCAGGTGGCGGTTCTCGAGCGGCAGCGTGCGGTTGGCGAGGCGCCAGCGGCAGACGAGCGCGGGCGCGCCCAGCGTGAAGTCGTCCGTCTGCGAGGGGCCGTTCTTCTCGTCCGGCATGGGCCCTCCTTCTGCGGGGTGGCGTGGGGCCACATTCTAGCGCGGCGCCGGGGCGGGGGCATCCTGGAATCGCCGGGGTTGTCGCGACCGGACGAGAGCGCCCCGGCGGCACGGGGCCGACCGGGGCGCGTGGCTCGATCTGGCTCTGGGCCAGGCCGAGTCGATCAGTGGCGGAAGTGGCGGCTGCCGGTGAAGACCATCGCGATGCCGTGCTCGTTGCAGGCCTCGATGGACTCGTCGTCGCGCTTGGAGCCGCCGGGCTGGATGATGCAGGTCACGCCGTGCTCGGCGAGCACGTCCACGCTGTCGCGGAACGGGAAGAACGCGTCGGAGGCGCAGGCGTAGCCGCCCTTCTCCACGCCCATGCGCTCGCACGCCTCATCGGCGCGCTGGCAGGCGAGAAGCGCGGAGTCAACGCGGTTGGGCTGGCCCGGGCCCATGCCGATGCCGGCCTTGCCCTTGGAGACCAGGATCGCGTTGGACTTCACGCCCTTGCAGACACGCCAGGCAAACATCAGCTCGTCCATCTCCTCCGGCGTGGGCTTGCGCTCGGTGGGGCAGGTGAAGTCGGCGGGGTCCTCGGCGACGGTGTCGACGTACTGCACGAGCACGCCGCCGTCAACGGTGCGCAGCTCGGCGAGGGCGTGGCCCTCGGCACCGCCCGTGGCGAGCACGCGCAGGTTGGGGCGCTTGGCCATGCGCTCGAGGGCCTCGGGAGTGTAGCTCGGGGCGATGATGACCTCGACGAACTGCTTGTTCTCGTCGGCGAAGCGCTCCACCAGCTCGTAGGGCACCTCGCGGTTGCAGGCGATGATGCCGCCGAAGGCGCTCTTGGGGTCGCACGCGAAGGCACGGTCGTAGGCGGTCGTGACGTCCTCGGCCACGGCGGAGCCGCAGGGGTTCTGGTGCTTGAGGATCAGGCAGGCCGGGCCGTCGAACTCGCGCACGAGGTTCCAGGCGGCGTCGGCGTCGAGGTAGTTGTTGTAGGAGAGCGGCTTGCCCTGGACCTGCTCGGCGCCCACGAGCGGGCTGGCCGACGAGAAGGCGTCGCCCGTCTGGCCCGCGAAGCGGTAGACCGCGGCGCTCTGCTGGGGGTTCTCGCCGTAGCGCAGGTCGTCGACCTTCTCCAGGCAGAGGTCGAGCCCCTCCGGCAGGGCGGGCACGTCCGCCTCGTCGTCGAGCTCCTCGGGGAAGTCCTCGGCGTAGCGCTCGGCAAGGTAGTCCGCGATGGCGGCGTCGTAGCAGGCCGTGGTCTCGTAGACCTTGAGCTGAAGGTAGCGGCGCAGCTCGAGCGTGGTGCAGCCGTCGTTCTTGCGCATGGCCTCGAGGACCTCGTCGTAGTCGTCGGGGTCGGAGACCACGGTCACGGACACGGCGTTCTTGGCGGCGGAGCGCAGCATGGAGGGGCCGCCGATGTCGATGTGCTCGATGGCGTCGTCGAAGGTGACGTCGGGCTTGGCCACGGTCTTCTCGAACTCGTAGAGGTTCACGCAGACGAGGTCGATCATGCCGATCCCGTGCTCGGCGGCCTCTGCCATGTGGGCGGGGTCGTCGCGGCGGGCGAGCAGGCCGCCGTGCACCTTGGGGTGCAGCGTCTTCACGCGACCGTCCATCATCTCCGGGAATCCCGTGTACTGCTCGATGGGGACCACGTGGACGCCGGCCTCCTCGAGCACGCGCGCGGTGCCGCCGGTTGAGATCACCTCGACCCCGAACTCCTCCTCGAGCGCCTTGACGAAGGCGACGACGCCCGTCTTGTCCGTGACCGAGACGAGCGCCCGCTTGATGGGTGTGTCTGCCATGTGGCCTCCTTGGGTTTGACGACGACATGTTGTACCGTCATCTCTACGATACCGCAGCTGGAGGACAACATGACGCAGACTGAGAACTTGGCGTGGCGGCCCTTCGAGCCGGGGGACTTCGAGGCGACGGCGGCGCTTCTCGGCCGCACGTGGCTCCCCGACTTTGGCGAGGCGGCGCAGCGGGCGGCGAGCCAGATCGAGCTGGCGCACTACCTCGCGCGCTCGAGCTGGTCGCTCGTGGTCGAGCGCGGCGGCGAGGTGCTGGGCGTGGTGCTGGTCGCCGAGCCCGGCGGGCACCCCGTCGGCGGAGCCGGCTGGGACGAGCTCGAGGTGCGCCTGACGCGGGCGGCCGAGAAGGACGAGGAGCTCGCCGAGGCCGTGCGCGTGGAGATGGACGGCGTGCGCGAGGAGGGCGAGCTCGAGCGCGAGTACGCCGCCGGCGGGCCCGTAGGCGCGGACGCGGCCATCAAGCTGCTGCTCGTGTCGCCGGACGCGAAGGGGCTGGGCCTGGGCGGCAGGCTCTTCTCGGCCGCCGTCGAGCACCTGCGGGAGGCGGGCCTGCCGGGCTTCCACCTGCTCACCGACGACAGCTGCGACGTGGGCTTCTACGAGCACAAGGGCCTCACGCAGGCCATGCGCCGCCGCTCCGGCGCGTACTGGCCGGGCGTGGAGCCCGAGAAGGACGAGTTCTACGTCTACGTGTACGAGCAGGAGCTGTAGTGCGGGGGCGGTTCGCGCCGACGCCCTCGGGCCGGATGCACCTGGGCAACGCCTTCGCCGCGCTGGTGGCATGGCTCTCGGCGCGCTCCGCCGGGGGCGAGATGGTCCTGCGCGTAGAGGACCTGGACCCGCGCGCCAACAGCCGCGAGCGAGCCGAGCTCCTCGCCGATGACCTGCGCTGGCTTGGGCTCGACTGGGACGAGGGCCCCCTCTACCAGAGCGAGAGGGGTGAGCTCTACGACGAGGCCCTCGGGCGGCTCGCGGCGGCGGGGCTCACCTACCCGTGCTTCTGCTCGCGCGCCGAGCTTCACGCCGCGAGCGCGCCGCACGCCTCCGACGGCACGCCCGTCTACGCGGGCACGTGTCGAGGCCTCTCCGCGGACGAGGTGGCGCGGCGCTCGGCCACCCGGCCACCCGCGACGCGCCTGCGCGT
>UMHS01027438.1_pt1 | contig 11864 bp, 8 predicted proteins | sample 1965611 | NCBI WGS metagenome assembly UMHS01 (sample SAMEA4836106, study PRJEB28245) | human gut metagenome | biome: gut microbiome; material: fecal sample | place: Denmark | collected 2008
TCGACTGGCTGCTGACCAAGTACGGGCTGAAGCACATCCGTTTTCACGATCTGCGCCACAGCTGTGCCAGCCTGATGGTGATGAACGGCGTATCCATGAAGCAGGTTCAGGAGTGGCTGGGGCACAGTACCTTTTCTACCACCGCTGACATCTACGCACATCTCGATTACAAAAGCAAACAGGGGTCTGCTGGGGTCATTGCGAACCTTTTGGGAGAATCCAAACTCCCCAAATAATTATGGATTTATCGTTCATGATAAAGCATACTGTGATGAGGCAAAAGCGGTCTTTCTTTGCTTGATGCAAAAGAAAAAGTCGCAGGTTCGTTTGAATCTGCGACTTCTGGCGGAGATGGTGGGATTCGAACCCACGTGCCCGATTAAGGACAAAACGATTTCGAGTCGTTCTCGTTACGACCGCTTCGATACATCTCCAAGTATATTTTCATAGCAAATTTACGATTTGTATATCGCAAATCGGCCTTGAAACTTGGAATAGTTGCTGTTAGAATATTGTTAGAAAACGCATCGTTCAGACAGGCTTTGAAGCCTGTCGGGACATCAAAATTGACGTTCCCTCGTGTGATATGGAGACATCCGGCGAAGCATCCACTTGGATTTCGAGTCACGCCTCTTCGACCACTTGAGTACTACTCCACGTTATGTTTTTGCCGGAAATTCCGGACTGTGTAGGGGTTTCGTCCTGCCTTTGGAGGCGGCCCCGGTCCAGAATAAACCTTATATAGTATAGCAAAAAAGTCTCCTTCCGTCAACACTTTTCTCCCCGGTGCCGGGCCCGGTCTGCAGCGTAGGCCGGGCCTTTTTGGGGGTATTTTTTGCGAGGTGCAGAGGTTTTTGCAAAAAAGGGCTGGCTTTTTTGCGGTTTTTGAGTATAATATAGAGGATATAGTTCAAATTTGAAGCAAAAGGAGTTTTTGTTCCATGGCACAGGCAAAACAGGACATGGGGTCCGGCAACGTGAAAAAGCTGATGCTGCAGCTGATGATCCCTGCCGTGGTGGCGCAGGTGGTGAACCTGCTGTACAACATCGTAGACCGCATTTACATCGGGCACATTGAGGGCATCGGCGCAGCCGCGCTCACCGGCGTGGGACTGTTCACCCCCATCCTCATGCTGCTGAACGCGTTCGCCATGCTGGTGGGCGCGGGCGGTGCACCGCGCACCGCCATTGCACTGGGGCAGGGGGACCGGCAGCAGGCCGAAAAGATCATCTCCAACAGCTTTACAGTGCTGATGCTCTTTGCAGTGGTGCTGACCATCGGCTTTTATGCGGGTGCGCCCGCGCTGCTGCGGCTGTTCGGTGCCAGTGACGCCACCCTGCCGTATGCGTTGAGCTACAGCCGCCTCTACATTCTCGGCTCGGTGTTCGTGCTGCTGGTGCTGGGCATGAATCCCTTCATCACCACCCAAGGCTTTGCCAAGACCAGCATGCTCACCACCGTGATCGGTGCCGTGATCAACATCATTCTGGACCCCATCCTCATCTTCGGGTTCGGGCTGGGCGTGCAGGGTGCGGCCATTGCCACCGTGCTCAGTCAGGCCGTGGGTGCGGCGTGGATCCTGCAATTCCTCACCGGCAAAAAGACGATCCTGCGCCTGCGCAAGGACTATCTGCGCCCGGAAAAACCGGTCATCCTGCCGGTGCTGGCACTGGGCATCTCCACCTTTGTGATGCTTTCCACCGAGAGTCTGCTCTCCATCAGCTTCAGCTCCAGTCTGGCCCGCTACGGCGGCGACGTGGCTGTGGGTGCCATGACCGTGATCACCAGCGCCTCCCAGCTGTGCACACTGCCCATTCAGGGCGTGTGCCAGGGCGGCCAGCCGGTGATGAGCTTCAACTTCGGGGCCGGCAAAAAGCCCCGCGTAAAGGAGGCTTTCCGGTTCCAGCTGACCCTGTGCGGCGCATACACCTGCCTGTTCTGGCTGGCCATGATGCTGGCACCCGGGGCCGTGGCAGGCATCTTCACCTCCGATTCCGCACTCATTTCCTACACCACCTGGGCCATGCGCATTTACATGGCCGGCATTTTTGCCATGGGCTTCCAGATCGCCTGCCAGCAGAGCTTTATGGCGCTGGGGCAGGCGAAGGTCAGCCTGCTGCTGGCCTGCCTGCGCAAGATCATCCTGCTGATCCCGCTCATCTTTATTCTGCCGCATCTTGTGGCAGCCCCGGTGTTCGGCGTATTTCTGGCGGAGCCGGTCAGCGACATTCTGGCGGCTACCATCACCACCTTCACCTTCTTTACCCGGTTCGATAAAATTCTGGATCAGGGTGCGGCGCGGGTGTAACCGCTGCTTCCAGAGCCTGCAAACGTGCTGCGTGCGTTTGCAGGCTCTTTTGTTTTGCCGGGAGATGCTCCCTCCTCCGCTTGCCTGCATTCCGCAGGGCGGTGCCCTCGCCCGCTCCGCCCGAACCCCTGCCCGAAACCTTTTGAAACGGCTGTAAAGTCGTTCTTTTTTGTATACAGGTTTGACCTGTTTTCCGTCTGCTTCCGGATTTTTGTGCAGGTTTGCCCTGTCATTCTGTCGCAAATTTTCGGCTTATTTTGTGCTCGTTCCACAAAATTGCCTACCCCCCCCCCCCGAAAATTCAGCATTTTGCCTTGACATTCTCCACGGCACAGCACTATACTTGTGCCGTAAAGAGACGCCGGGCATGAAAATGCACGGCTATGTGTTTTTCTGCCCTGAAATCCGGTTTTTGCCGGTTTTCGGCATCGTTCCCGGTAACGTTCACGTCTCTGCAAGTTTTTTGTTTGGAGGGTTTTGCAATGCGGAAAAATGTGAAAAAACAGCTTGCCTTGCGGGTGCTGTCCACAGCGGCTCTGGTGGCCATGGTCTCGTCCATCGCCACGGCGGCGTTTGCGGCAGAATACAATGTAAAAGACGGCAGTGTGGAGATCGTGGCTAAAGATGGTGTCCAGTCCATCACCCAGTGGGCGGATAAGGACGAAGGCACCTACGTGACGGATGACAAGGGCGCAATCAAAGACCGCGAAGATTCCAACATCATCCTGACCACCAAAAACAAAGACACCGGCGAGACCGAGTCCACTTCCAACACCGTCACCATTACCGCCGAAGAGAAGGGCGACACCGCCAATGTGACCTTGAGGGATGTGGACATTAGGCAGCCAGACTCCCATTGGAGTGAGTGTACTGACCCCGCACCCATCGAGATCAAGGGCAACGGCAGCACCAAGCTTGAGCTGGACGGCAATAATACCGTTCTCAGCGGCAATGGAAAACACGCCGGTATTGAAAAAGCAGACGTTAACGGCACCGGCACCCTGACCATCAAGGACGATAAGAACGATGATGGTTCTGACAAAGACAAGGACGAAAACGGAAATGCCGTTGACGGGGATACCGGCAAGCTGGTGGCAGGCGGCTACTATAATGGTGCCGGTATCGGCGGCGGCTCATATCACTATGATGAAGAAAAGGATTATGCCGATACTTCCAACATTACCATCACCGGTGGTGATATCACTGCCAGCGGCGGTTATTACGGTGCCGGTATCGGCGCCGGTTGCTATGGAGATGCATCAAATATCCGCATTGAGGGCAATGCACATGTTACCGCCTTTGCAGACGGTAGTGCTGCCATTGGATCCGGTTATCAATCGAATGGCAACAGTGATATTACCATCACCGATCATGCCACTGTGGAGGCTGCTAGCCTAGATAGCTGTGCCATCGGTAGCGGTCATGATTCTTCTGATAAAGTCACTATCACAATTTCTGGTAATGCATCGGTAAACGCCCAAACCAGAAACTCTCCAGCAGCCATTGGCAGTGACCATTCTTCTGCTACGGTTAACATCGAAGATCATGCTGACGTTACTGCCGTTGGTGGTTATGGTGTTGCCATCGGCACCGGTTCTGGCCATGATGCTAATAAATATCATGGAGCCACCTCCACTGTGATCAATATTACCGGTGGAACAGTAAATGCCGTCACCCGTAGCAACGAATCCAAACCCGCTATTGGCACAGTTGGTGGCAATTTGGACCTTACGATCAACAGCTCTACCGGAAGAACGACCGTAAATACCTACACGACCAGCAGTGACCCCCTATCTTTAAATATCGGCACCGGTCATTTCGACTCTTCTTCATGGAAATATAGAACCAGCCCATCTGAGGGCGCAGAATACAACGAGGATGGCTCTTCCCATCTGGGCGAAGACAATGCCGCTATCATCAATTTCTACCGCAACACTACTTTGAGCACTGGCACTTATGATGCGCCCAAAACACTTGATGATTATGCATTTCATTCCACTTCTGAATTTCAGGGCACTATCTACAATGCGAAGTACATCCTCTCTGACAAAGACAAAGGTGACCTCTACAAGGTCGTCCACAACCGCAAGTACATGGAAGAGCACCCCGAAGAAATTGTTGACATCACCAAGCTGAAGGACGAGGACCTGCACGACTGGCAGCTGGTGGGCAAGGTCGTGGAGCCTACGCTGGAAAAGGACGGCTATGCAGACTACATCTGCAGCATTGACAAGTGCGGCCAGACCAAGCATGTGGTGCTGCCCAAACTGACCCCGGAACCCAGTGAACCGGACGTGCCGGGCGACAATACCCCGGACACCCCCAACAAGCCGGATACCCCCAAACAGCCGGACGGCACCACCCCGGCCCCTGTGACCCCGGATGCCCCTGTGCAGGATAGCACTGCACCGGCTGACACGCTCGCCGCAGACACCACCGCTGACGCTGCTGTCGTACCGGCAGCCGCACAGAACGTGGTGCAGGATGCAAAGCCGGAAGCTGCCGCTGCTTCCACTGCTGCTCCCGCTGCTGCCGCCGTTCTGCCCCAGACCGGTGCAAACTGGCTGGCAGTGGTGGGCACTGCCCTCAGCGGCCTGTTCCTGCTGGCCGCAGGCTTTGTGCTGGACCGCAAGAACCGCCGCATGAACTAAAGCCACCCCCGCCTGCCGTGTGGTTCCGCAAGCAGCACGGCAGTTCGATACCCTTTCATAACAGAACCCCCTCGGGCCTGATGACCCAAGGGGGTTCTGCTTTTTTTCAGGGTTTTACTTGCCCGCCAGCAGAATGGCCAGCACGGCTTTCTGCACATGCAGGCGGTTCTCGGCTTCGTCAAAGATCTCGTCGGCGTGCTGCTCGAACACGGCGGTGGAGATCTCCTCGCCCCGGTGGGCGGGCAGGCAGTGCAGCACCATGGCGTCGGGCTTGGCGGCTTCCAGCAGCTTGCCGGTGAGCTGGAAGCCCACAAAATCCCGCAGGCGCTGCTCGCTCTCGGCGGTGCCGGGGGCGGCAGTGTTCCACACGGCAGTGGCCACCACATCCGCGTCCCGCAGGCCCTCGACGGGGTCGGAGGTGAAGTGGAAAGCGCTGCCGTACTTGTGGGCAAGCATCAGTACGTCGGCGGCGGGGCGGTAAGCCTCCGGGCAGACGCAGGTGACCTGCATCCCGGCCAGCAGGCCGCCCACGATGAGGCTGTTGGCCATGCTGCCGCCGTCGCCCACAAAGCAGAGCTTCCGCCCGGCCAGGGTGCCGCGGCGCTCCCGGATGGTCATCAGGTCGGCCAGCACCTGGCAGGGGTGTGCATAGTCGGTCAGGCCGTTGATCACCGGCACACCGGCCAGCTCGGCAAACTCTTCCAGATCCCGCTGGCGGTAGGTGCGCCAGACCACGCAGTCGTAGTAGCGGCCCAGCACGCGGGCGGTGTCCTTGAGGGGCTCGCCCCGGCCGGCCTGCAGCTCGGACGTGTTCATGTAATTGCCCAGGCCGCCCAGCTGGTACACACCCACCTCAAAGCTGGTGCGGGTGCGGGTGGACGCCTTGGAGAACAGCATGGCCACCGTTTTACCGGCCAGCAGGGGGGCGGTGCCGCCCAGTTTCTGCTGTGCCTTGAGCTGGTCGGCCACATCCAGGATGTGGGTCAGCTCGCCGGGGGTCAGATCGCTCATTTTCAGCAGATTTTTCATGCCTGCTCCTTCGGAGCCGTCGGCTCCATTGCACCCAGCACCTCGGCCAGGACCTCCAGTGCCATGTCCACATCGTGGGCGGTGAGGGTGAGCGGGGGCAGCAGGCGCAGGCGGGTCTTGGCGGTAAGCACCAGCAGGCCCTTTTCGCGGCAGGCGGCCAGCACATCGGCGGCGGTCACATCGTAGAACTCGATGCCCACCATCAGGCCGATGCCGGAAATGCTCTTGACATGGGGCAGCTTGGCGATGCCGGCACGCAGCTGCACGGCGCGGTCGTTGACATTGGCCAGGAAGCTGGTGTCCATGCGGTCCACCACCACGTTGGCACCGGCGCACACCACCGGGTTGCCGCCGAAGGTGGAGCCGTGGGTGCCGGGGCCCATGCCGCCGGCCACCTTTTCGCTCAGCAGCACGGCACCGATGGGCAAGCCGCCGCCCAGGCCCTTGGCCAGGGTAACGATATCCGGCTTGAGGTTGTAGTGCTCGCAGCACAGGAAGGTGCCGGTGCGGCCCACGCCGGTCTGCACCTCGTCCACGATGAGCACCAGATCTTTTTCATCGCAGAGCTTGCGCACAGCCTGCACATAGTCGGGGTCCAGCGCCATGACGCCGCCCTCGCCCTGGATGAGTTCCAGCATAACGGCGCAGGTGTTGCGGTCCACCAGCTCCTGCAGCGCCTCGATATCCCCCGCCGGGGCGTACAGGAACCCCTCATTGAAGGGGCCGAAATAGTTGTGGAACACCTCCTGACCGGTGGCGGTCAGGGTGGCGATGGTGCGGCCATGGAAGCTGTTGACCAGCGTGATGACCGTGGTGCGGTCCTTGCCGTAGTGGTCCACGCTGTACTTGCGGGCGGCCTTGATGGCACCCTCGTTGGCCTCGGCACCGGAGTTGCCGAAGAACACCTTGCTCATGCCGGTGCGCTTGCACAGCTTTTTGGCCAGCTTGCCGCAGGGGGCAGTATAGTACAGGTTGGAGGCGTGCTGCAGCTTGTGGGCCTGGTCGGACACGGCCTCGGCCCAGGCCAGATCACAGTAGCCCAGGCTGTTGACGCCGATGCCGCTGGTGAAGTCCAGATACTTCTGGCCCTCGGGGCCCTCGGCATACAGGCCGTGGCCCTTTTCCAGCACCACGGGGTTGCGGTTATAGGTGTGCAGGACATACTCGTTGTCCCGCTTGATGACTTTTTCAGAATCCATAGATGTACCTCCTGTCGGGTGGAGTCAGACTTCCCCCTTGGGGGAAGCCTTTTTATGCTCTTATTATAAGTCCATCTCCGGTTTTCCGCAATGCTTATTCCCGGTGGCTGCGGCGGTAGAAGCGGGTGCCGGAGCCGCGGTTGGAGAACAGCTCCAGCAGGATGGAATGGGGCACGCGGCCGTCGATGATGACCGCCTCGTGCACGCCCTGATAGATGGCATCGGCCATGCCGCCGATCTTGGGGATCATGCCGCCTGCGATGATCCCGGCGGACTTGTAGCCCTCGATCTCGGACACTTCCACCTCGGGGATGAGGGTGCTCTCGTCGTCCTTGTCCCGCAGCAGGCCCGCAATATCGGTCATGGACACCAGCTTTTCGGCCTTGAGGGCAATGGCGATCTGAGCCGCTGCGGTATCGGCGTTGACGTTGTAGGCCTGGCCCAGGTCATCCATGCCGACGGTTGCGATCACCGGGATGAAGCCGCCGTCCAGCAGGCTGGCGATCAGGGTGGCATCCACATGGACGATCTCGCCCACATGGCCCAGCTGGGGGTCCAGCTCGGTGCAGCGCAGCATCTGGCCGTCCATGCCGCACAGGCCCACGCCGCGGCCGCGCAGCTTGGCAACCAGATCTTTATTCACCTTACCGGCCAGCACCTGCTGCACGATCTCCATGGTGGCGTCATCCGTGACGCGCAGACCGTTGGCGAAATGGCTCTCCACGCCCACCTTCTTGAGCATCTCATTGATGGCCGGGCCGCCGCCGTGCACCAGCACCACCCGCACGCCCAGCAGCGTGAGGGTGACCAGATCGTTCATGACGGCGTTCTTGAGTTCTTCGTTGATCATGGCATTGCCGCCGTACTTCACCACCATGGTCTTTCCGTGATATTTCTGGATGTAAGGGGTGGCCTCGGAAAACAACCGGGCCATTTCTTCATTTTTCATCTGTGTCTGCTCCTATCAGGTGCGGTAATCACCGTTGATCTTGACGTAATCGTAGGTCAGGTCGCAGCCCCAGGCCTTGGCGCTGGCGTCGCCGGTGCCCATATCCACCTTGACCAGCACGTCGTGTTCAGCCAGCACCTTGGCGGCGTCCTCCTCGCTGTAGGGGTGGTAGGCGGCGTTCTCGCACACATACACCTCACCAGCGGCGCTGGACAGCCAGACGCACACCTTGTCGATGGAGAAATCGCCGGGGGTGTAGCCGATGGCGCACAGGATGCGGCCCCAGTTGGCATCGCGGCCAAAGACCGCCGCCTTGAACAGGTTGGAGCACACCACGCTGCGGCTCACCGCACGGGCAGTTTTCAGGTCGGGAGCGTGGGTCACCTCGCAGGTGATGAGGTGGGTAGCGCCCTCACCGTCACCGGCGTGCTCGGCGCACATGTGCTCTGCAATGGCGGTCAGGGCTGCCACAAAGGCATCATAATCGGCGTTTTCCTCGCAGATCTCCGGGTTGCCGGCAAGGCCGGAAGCCATGATGATGAGGGTATCATTCGTGGAGGTGTCCAGATCCACGCTCATCTGATTGTAGGTGCCGGGCACCACGGTCTTGAGGGCCTTTTCCAGCAGGACGGGGGACACGGCGGCGTCGGTGGTGTAGAAGGCCAGCATGGTGGCCATGTTGGGGGCGATCATGCCGCTGCCCTTGCCGATGGCACCCACGGTGCACATCTTGCCGCCCAGCTCAAACTGGATGGCGTACTCCTTTTTATGGGTATCGGTGGTCATGATGGCGGTAGCGGCATCGGTGCTGCCCTGCTCGGTGGCGGCCAGCTTGGCGGCGGCGGCAGGGATGCCCCGGGCAAACGGGTCGATGACCATGGGCTGGCCGATGACACCGGTGGAAGCGGGCAGAACGTCCATGGCGTCGATGTCCAGTGCCTTGCCCACCAGCTCACAGCATTCCTCGGCCAGCGCCACGCCGTTGGCGGCGCAGGTGTTGGCGTTGCCGCTGTTCACCACGATGGCCTGGGCATAGCCGTCGGCCAGATGGGCGCGGTCCACCTTGATGGGTGCGCCGCAGACCTTATTGGTGGTGTACACACCGGCAGCGGCACAGCGCACGTCTGCCTTGATGAGTGCCAGATCGTATTTTTCGGTATGATTTGCACGGATGCCGCAATGCACGCCAGCCGCTGCAAAACCCTTGGGCGCGCAGATGCCGCCCGCAACTTCTTTGTACTGCATAAAGATAAATCCCCCTAATTTGCCTTTCCCCCAGGGGAGAAGCCTTTTTGCCAAGCGCCTGAGAGGGCGCGTGTTTTATTCCAGCCCTTCGGTCTCCGGCAGGCCCAGCATCAGGTTCATGCACTGGACCGCTGCGCCGGAAGAGCCCTTGCCCAGATTGTCGAACAGGGACACCAGCATCATCTGGTCGCCTGCGGCGTTCACGGTCAGGTACAGCTCCATGCGGTCGGTGCCGGCCATGGCGTTGGAGTACAGGCCGTTTTCCGGCAGAGGTTCGTTCAGGGCGTGCACCTTCACGGTGGCGGCATCCTTATAGTAGTCTGCCAGACCGGCGGCCACGGCTTCGGCGGTGGTACCGGCCACGGTCAGGTCCAGCGGCACCAGCACCTGCATGCCGCAGTAGTAATCGCACACCACCGGCACGAACATGGGCGTATGGGCCAGGCCGCCGATCTCCTTCATCTCCGGCAGATGCTTGTGGGCAAGGCCCAGGCCGTAACTCTTGGGTGCATCCAGCTTGCTGTGGGCCGGGCGGTCGGCGCTCTCATAGTCGGCGATCATCTTTTTGCCGCCGCCGGAGTAGCCGGAAATGCCGGTGCAGCTGAAGGGATAGTCCTTCGGGGCCAGACCCAGCTCCACCAGCGGGCGGGCGATGCTGATAAAGCCGCTGGCATAGCAGCCGGGCACCGCCACACGATCGGAATTCTTGATCTTTTCCTTCTGGCCCTTCAGCTCCGGGAAGCCGTAGTCCCAGGCGGCATCGGTGCGGAAGGCTGTGGAGGTGTCCAGCACCTTCACGTCCGGGCGCAGCAGAGGCATGACCTCTCTGGAAGCTGCATCCGGCAGGCAGAGAAAGGCAAGGTCCGCCGAATTGATGACCTTTGCCCGCTCGTTCACGTCCTTGCGGCCCTCGGCCGAGATGGACAGCAGCTCGATCTCCGGGCGTGCAGCCAGCCGGTCGGCGATGCGCAGGCCGGTGGTGCCGGAGGAGCCGTCAATGAATACTTTTACGCTCATGCGTTCTTTTCCTCCCAGGCGGTCAGCTGTGCGGCAGCCAGTGCGATCTGGTTCTTCACGCTGGCTTCGCTGGGGCCGCCGTAGCTGGTGCGGCCCTCGCAGCACTTGACCAGATCAATGGCTTCATAGATATCCTTTTCAAACAGGTCGCTGTAGCCCTTGAACTCGTCCAGGGTCAGTTCCTCCAGCGTCTTGTCCTTGGCAATGCAGTCCGACACCATGCAGCCGGTGAGCTTGTAGGCATCCCGGAAGGGCATGCCCTTCTTGGTGAGGTAGTCGGCGCAGTCGGTGGCGTTGATAAAGCCCTTGGCAGCGGCACGGCGCATGTTGGCCGGGATGGTTTTCATGGTGTCCAGCATGGGGGTCACCGTTTTCAGGCACAGTTCCAGCGTGTCCACGGCGTCAAAGATGGCTTCCTTGTCCTCCTGCATATCCTTGTTGTAGGCCAGCGGGATGCCCTTCATCATGACCAGCAGGGTGTTCAGGTCGCCGTAGACGCGGCCGGTCTTGCCGCGGATGAGCTCGGTAACGTCGGGGTTCTTCTTCTGGGGCATGATGGACGAACCGGTGGTGAACGCGTCATCCAGCTCGATGAACTTGAACTCCCAGCTGCACCACAGGATAATTTCCTCAGAAAGGCGGGACAGGTGCATCATGCAAATGGAGATGGCGTTGGCCAGCTCGATGCAGAAATCACGGTCGGACACGCCGTCCAGACTGTTGGCGCAGGGGGCTGCAAAACCCAGCTTCTCGGCGGTGAACTGGCGGTCCAGCGGGTAGGTGGTACCGGCCAGTGCGCCGGAGCCCAGCGGGCACTGGGCGTCCATGCGGGCGGTGGCATCCTCAAAACGCTGCAGGTCCCGCAGCAGCATGGAGGCGTAGGCCATGAGCGCATGGCCGAAGGTGATGGGCTGGGCGCGCTGCAGGTGGGTATAGCCGGGCATGACGGCAGTGGTGTTCTCGCTGGCCTTCCTGCAGATGACCTTGATGAGCTCCACGATGTAGGCCTGCAGAGTGTGGCTGTAGTCCCGCAGGGTCAGGCGGATGTCCAGTGCCACCTGATCGTTGCGGCTGCGGCCGGTGTGCAGGCGCTTGCCGGCATCGCCGATGCGGGCGGTGAGGGTCTGCTCTACAAAGGTGTGCACATCCTCGGCGTTGGGGTCGATCTCCAGCTTGCCGGAGGCCAGATCATCTGCGATGGAGGCCAGACCGTTGAGGATATCCTCACAGTCCTTTTCCGAGATGATGCCCTGCTTGGCCAGCATGGCGGCGTGCACACCGCTGCCGCGCATATCCTGCGCGATCATGCGCTGGTCGAACCGGATGGAGGAGTTGAAGTCGTTCACGCGGGAGTCCACCGCCTTGGAAAAGCGGCCCTTCCAGAGTTGTTCTGCCATAATTTTATCCTTTACTTTATGTCCAAACCCTCTCAGTCTCGCATTCGCTCGCCAGCTCCCCCGAAAGG
>UMHS01029930.1_pt1 | contig 11809 bp, 7 predicted proteins | sample 1965611 | NCBI WGS metagenome assembly UMHS01 (sample SAMEA4836106, study PRJEB28245) | human gut metagenome | biome: gut microbiome; material: fecal sample | place: Denmark | collected 2008
CTTTCGTTTTTGGACTTACCTCCAGAGGTTTTGAATGAGGTCAGGAAAAAGAGCTTCATCTCGAAAAGTACAGCAAATAAGCTAAAGAAAGATATCAACTCTCTTCTAGAAGAGGCATTTCGATCTGCTGGGAAGCTCGGATACATTGGACAAGGGCCTGTCTTTCTTGAGTACGACGACAGCACACGTCAGATGCTAAAGGACAGATGGCTGCCGGCGCTCAGTTTAATTTCAGCCCTGGAAACGCTCGAGCCAGTACTCGATATTTCAAAGGATTGCGTTCCTAGATTGCCATTTAAAAATGAGGCAATTGATATCGAAACGGCAAGAAAGCACAACCTGGTATACGTTACCGAAGATTATGTTGAGTCACAGATATGTGATGCAATCGGCAGCGTTAGGCGTTGTGGAGTGGCCATGATGTTGGCATGCATGGGAAGCTTCGAGTATGTTTTCACCGAGTATGCAAAGAAGATGATCAAGTGGGGGGCTGAGCCTCCAATTGAAGAGGATTTGGTTGCAGCATATCAATATGCGTGTATAAGCGCGCTTAGTCGCCTCGGAGCTTCAGAGCGTAGTGAGGAATTGACCTCCTCTGATGAAGGGTCCCTTAATGACTCCGGTTCATTAGATTGCTAAGCCTCTGTTGGACCAAATTCTTGCGGCCTATTTACGTTTGATCGTTGAAACGGGGGTAGAGGAAACGTGGGTAAAAGAATGAGTGTCGGAATCGAGGACGCCATGGCTGTCAACAGCGCTGCTACCCAAGAAATCACCGTCATCAAAGACGAGCACGGCCTCCTTTTCCTCGGCGACCCCAAAGAGATCAAGGCTTGGCTTAATGACCGGGGCCTTGCCTCTCGCGAATTCGCTACCAAGGCGCTGAGGGCCGGTGGCTCTGTCGTGCAAACGGCAGCCAAGGTGTCCTCGGAGTCCGGTCGCTGGGTGAAGCTCACCAAGGACTCCGCCAAGCTTCTCGAGAAGTATGGCAAGGCGAGCGGCATACAGCCCGGTGTGGTACAGAAGTCAAACGGGCAGATCATCAAGTGGCTTAGGTTTGAGAATTCGAGTCAGCTTTTCTCTCCTGCCATGGCGACGGGTGTTGCCGGGATGATGACCCAAATGGCGCTCGAGCAGGCCATCCAAGAGATCACGGACTACCTCAAGAGCATCGACGAGAAGGTCGGAGACCTCCTTCAAGATCAGAAGGATCAGACCGTGGCTGACCTCATCGGGGTGGTCTTTGAGGTGGACGAGGCCGCGGCAATCAGGGGCAAGACGGGTACATTGAGCGATGCCGCTTGGTCAAAGCTTGCCCCGTGTGCTCAGACGACGAGTCGGGCGCTCGGATATGCTTTGACCAAGCTTCAGGTCATTTCGGACAAGCTCTCGCGCGCCGAGTCTGTCGATAAGATCGAGCACGTGCTGAGCACTGCGAAGGACGACGTACCCGCATGGCTCGTTATGGTCTCTAGAGCCGTGCAGACGAGAGACAAGCTCTCGGTCATCGAGCTGGAACGAGCCTATGCCGAGCTTCCTGAGGCGCTCGAGGAGCATCGTTTGGGAATCGTGGAGGCAAGGAGAGAGCGCCTTGGCAAGGTCGAGGCCAGGATTGATGCCCTTCGTGAGGTGCTTGAGCTATCGGCAGACAGAGTCAGGGAGGAGAAGCTCCTCCACCCCTTTGCCGTGGACGACGTTCTCAGAACTCTTGATTCGCTGATGGAGCAGACCAGCCAGTTCTCCAAAGGGCTCGACATCGAGATGGACGAGAAGGTCATCGAGCGTGCCCCGGAGTGGCTTGACGTTGCCGGGAAGTTTGCTGGTGATGTTGCCTCGGGTGTCGCTAACGGTGCGCTGCAGCTTGGTGGTGCTATTGCTGATGGAGCGGGAGCCCTGGGCGAGGCAGCGGGGAAGGGCGCCGCTGATTTGGGGGCTGTCGTGGCTGATGGGGTCCAAGGGCTTGGCAAGGCCATAGGCAACGTTGACCTTAAGAAGGCTGCAGAGTCGCTTCCCTTCAAGCTACCGTTTGGGAAGTAGCGGGCAGGAGTGGGGTGAAGAAAAGGTTCGGCTGTTTTTCGGGCGTGTCTTTTGAGGATCTAACTCGTAGGACCTGCCGTTGCTCCATTCCACGCATCGTCCAAGTCGCTCGCTTTAGCCACAAGCGGTTAGGATGGTACAGAAACTGGTTGACTCACAATGCGAGGAGTATTCGATGTCTGCTGTTTGGGGCCTTCACTGTCGTGATGAACAGCTGACTCTTCAACATGGAGTCATTGCTATCGGTTGGCCGAAAATGGGCGATCTCAAAATGCTCCCCAATGACAGGGAGGCTTTCAAGAAACGTCATCAGGAAGTGTACCCTGAGGCGAAAAAGGGCAACACCCCGGTTGCGGCGGGCATGCTGATTCGCTTTGCCTATGAAGTCAAAATCGGTGACTACGTGGTCTATCCGTCCAAGAGCGATCGCATGATAAACATCGGCATCATCGAGGGGGATTACTACTACGTTCCAGACCGAGATGAGTATCGGCACCAGAGGAAGGTTAAATGGCTCAAGCACCTGCCTCGCACGGCGTTCTCTCAAGGTGCGCTCTATGAGACGGGTTCGGTATTGAGCTTCTTCAAACTTAAGACCTATGGAGAGGATTTCCTTCACGCGCTAAGCGACGATTTTGACGCCCACGCCTTCTCAGATCCCGACTCAGAGGATGTGAGCGTGGGCACAACCGCAGAAGAGATTCTGGAAGCAACGCGAGACTTCGTGCTCAAAGAGCTCAGCAAGAATCTTAAGGGCTATGCGCTGGAGGAGTTCGTGGCAAACCTCCTACGCGCCATGGGCTATCGTGCTACCGTGTCTCCCCAGGGAGGCGATAGTGGGGTGGACATCACTGCCTATAAAGATGAGCTTCCACCACGGATCCTGGTCCAGGTGAAGAGCGGAGATGGTGAGATACGCGAGACGACCATCCAGTCTCTTAAGGGTGCGATGCGTGAGGGCGATTACGGCGTTTTCGTCACGCTGACTGATTACACCAAGAACGCCAAGAAGTACCTGGATAACACCCCAATCATCCGAGGAATCAATGGCGCAGAGCTGGTCGATTTGATTCTCAAGTATTACGAGGATCTCGATGATGAATATCGTCGGCTTATTCCGCTTAGAAAGGTCTATATCCCCACGTTGGATATCGAGGACTAAACTGGGCGAGCTAACTCATGGGTTTTCGGGCGTAATTTGGGAGTGGACATCATCTCTCGAATACCGTTCGAGTGTGTTAAGGCAGTCGGCGGATTTGAGCCGCGGCCAGACGACTCCACCGTTATTATTCTTTGAGATTGCCAATCGCTGTGTTTGATTCCCAACGTAAGTTCATGCTCTCAGAGGCCAAGAAGCTGCGTCTTTTTTGCGTCATACTCCTGTTGGCTAATCGCTCCAGCATCGAGAAGCTGCTTCCACTTCATCAGCTCGTCTGGAGCCGACATCTGAGGGGCTTTTTGGGAGGACTGGAGTGCACGGGTGATGAGAGCATCCTGCGCCTCACGAGCTTTTTGCTCTCTTATTACCTTCTCCTCTGCGGCTCGTATGACCCTGTTTTGAACGTAGCCGTGGAGCTCCTTTGCGCCCTTCTTGCGGGAGCCTCCCTTTTTGAAGAAAAAGAAAACATCTTTAATCGGGTTGGGATCGTCACCTCTCTGGAACTGAAAGAATCCGTACTCCTCCTCGTCGACCGGAATCCTTAGAAGAACATCCTGGAAGTCGGAGTATTTGTAGCCCCTCATGCCTTGAGCGACCCTCAACTCGACGTCTGCGAGCTCCTCGCGCTGCTCGTCTTTCTTTGATTTTGCGGCGACCCCCGTCGCGATTCCGACTCCTGCCTTCATGACGCTTCTGCCGAGGCCACCCCCGAAGGCAAGTCCGGAGAGGACGTCGCGCGCCGCTCCCGCGAGCATCTCGCTGTCGATTTTCGGTTCCTCCACTTTGGGCTCTCTCGTGCCTTTCCCGCGAAGACTTGGGGTCATAAGGGCGCGAAATGCTTCGCCGACCTCTTCGTAGTCGAACTCCTCTTGGGTGTCGATTGAGAAGTTGTTCTCGAACACAACGAGATTCTGGCCGGCGCCGCCGACGAATATTTTCACTAACCCGTCAATGATCTGGTCGTTGAAGAACTTTGCAAGCTCATCTATCGCGGATTGAGGAAAGCTCGCGCGGCGCGCCATCTTGAGCACGGAGTCGCGCTGTTTAATTACCTCGTCGTTGGACGAGTAGACGTTGTCTCTCCACGTGGGGGCTAGGACCTTCATGGAGCACTTCTTACACAGGGTCAGTGACCCATAAGTCTCGGGGAAGATGCTGTTTTTCTTACATACATCGCAGATTGCCATGAGTGTCCTCCCATGTTGCTTATACCGAGAGCCACAGAGGGCTTAGGCTTCCGTATAGTATCCCCGAGCTCATTGCGCTATCTCTCGAAGTCCCCCTATTATGCCGCAGTTCTTCTGACTCCTGTGTATTGAAGTCGACGGCACGACTAACCCTGGATCGGTGAGGCTGGACCGTGCGCAATGGACGACAGCGCCGACGCCCGGGGGGCATCAGCCAGTAAAACTTAAGTTGGATGGAGCAAGGCATAAAGGAACAGTTCGATAGTGTCACCCATAGGTCTTTCGAATTATGCTGGACGATGAGCCCGTGGTCTGCTCGGCGGGTGCGGACTCGACTTTTCAACATGTCCGGACCCTATGGGATAATGGTTGCATTGTGTAGCGAACCGTCGCGGCGTTGTGCCGGATTGGATGTGCGTATATGCCGACTCTCAACTGGATGGGCAAGGAGAAGGTGGTCAACCACCACCGCGAGGTGCCGTACCGCGTGCTCGAGCGCGTTCCCGAGAAGGGCGTGCTCGACAGCCGCGGCTCGGACCGCGGGAACATGGTCATCCACGGCGACAACCTCGAGGCGCTGAAGGCCCTGCTGCCCGAGTACGAGGGCAGGGTCGACTGCGTCTACATCGACCCGCCGTACAACACCGGCAACGAGGGCTGGGTCTACAACGACAACGTCAACGACCCCAGGATCAGGAAGTGGCTCGGGCAGGTCGTGGGCAAGGAGGGCGAGGACTTCAGCCGCCATGACAAGTGGCTGTGCATGATGTACCCGAGGCTCCAGCTGCTGCGCAAGCTGCTCGCGCCGACGGGCGCAATCTTCATCAGCATTGACGACACGGAGCTCGCGAACCTGAGGCTCGTGTGCGACGAGATCTTCTCCCCCTCGTGCTTCGTTGCGGACATATCGTGGCAGCGCAACTACTCGACGCGGAACGACTCCAAGGGCATCCCCGCCGAGGTTGAGCACATGCTCGTCTACAGCAAGGCACCCGGCTGGCAGCCACGTAAGCTTCCGCGAACTGCGGAAATGGACGCGAAGTACAAGAACCCGGACAACGACGTCATGCCATGGACAAGCGACAATCCATGTGCTCCAGGCGCGGTAACCCACCAAGGAATGGTTTACGCAATCCAGCATCCATTTACGGGAGAGATGCTATATCCGGCGAATGGATCCTGTTGGCGCTATCAGCAGGATCAGATGCTTGAGTATATGAGTGGTTGGTGCCCGTATACGTTGTGCGACATAAATGATGCGGAGCAGCGTGCCTCTGTGTGTGGGATTGAGGTATCTGAGGTTCGTTCCGGAGTTATGGGAATTGTGCTGGCTGGTACGCTTGATGAGTCTCGTGCTCAAGCGGAAGCGGTTTTGAAACGAGGTCAGTGGCCGCGTTTCTACTTTACTCGAAATGGGCGAGGCGGCATTCGTCGGAAAACCTATATTGATAAAGTTGGAGGCAGGCTCGCTACCAACTACTGGCCTTACTCCGAGGTCGGCCACACTGACGAGGCCAAGAAGGAGGTCAAGGCCGTCTTCGGCGGTAAGGTGCCGTTCGACACTCCGAAGCCGACGCGCCTCATTGAGCGTGTGCTGCAGATTGCGACCGATAAGGACGCGCTCGTCCTCGACTCCTTTGCTGGTTCTGGCACGACGGCTGACGTAGTCCTGAATATGAACAGCAGGGACGGTGGATCGCGCAGATTCGTCCTCGTAGAGATGGAGGACTACGCGGACACTACCACCGCCGAGCGCATTCGTCGCGTCATCGCGGGCTACGGCGAGGGGAGCAACGCGGTCAAGGGCCTCGACTCCGGCTTCTCCTACTACGAGCTCGGCCCCGCGCTCTTCCGGGGCGACGGCACGCTGAGCACGGACGTCACGCGCGCAGACCTCGCCCGCTACGTGTGGGCGACCGAGACCCGCGCGCCCTACGAGGACCTCACGGATGAGCACCCCTACCTCCTCGGCGAGCACGCCCAAGCGGTCTACTACCTCGCCTGGGAGCCCGGCGAGGAGACCGCGCTCACCTACGACCTGCTGCGGGGCCTCCCGCGCAAGGGGTCGCCGACCGTGATCTACGCGGGCCGCTGCGCCATCGCGCCCGAGCGCCTGGACGAGATGGGCGTCGTCTTCAAGCGCGTGCCCGACCAGATAGCGAGGATCTAGCCATGGAGCTGAAGCAGTACCAGAGGGACGTCCTCAGGGAGGTCGGCCGGTTCGCGAGGACGTACGCGATGACCAGGGACGCGGCGACCGCCTACGGCGTCTTCATGAACGCGGTCGGGCTCACGCCCGGGCAGGGCGGGGTCGAGCGCTACCGCGACGACCTCGGCGGCGCGCCGAAGGTGTGCGTCAAGGTGCCCACCGGCGGCGGCAAGACCTTCATCGGCGCGAGCGCGGTGCGCGTGCTGACTGAGGCGCTGCCCTCGAGGACCAACGTCGTGGTGTGGCTCGTGCCGAGGCGGGAGATCCTGTCGCAGACGCTTCGCAACTTCCGCAACCCCGGGCACTTCCTGCGCACGGCGCTCGACCGCGACTTCGGCGGGCGCGTGGAGGTTCTGGACAAGGAGGACGGCCTGCGCGGGCGCGGCTTCACCGCGTCGACCGTCGGCGAGCAGCTCACCCTCTTCGTTCTCTCCTACGACTCCTTCAAGAACAAGGACGGGAGGCGCGCCTACGCGGAGAACTCGGCGCTCGCCGGGCTCACCGCCCACCAGCGCGACGCGGGCACGGCCGTGGACGTGGAGGGCGCCGACGACACCGCGCTCATCACCGCGCTCGCGGGCACGAACCCGATCGTGATCGTGGACGAGAGCCACCACGCACGCTCGAAGCTCTCGCTCGACATGCTGCGGAACCTGAACCCGCGCTTCGTGCTCGAGCTCACGGCGACGCCGGCCAGGGGCGCGAACGTCATCGCGCAGGCGACCGCGCGCCAGCTCAAGCGCGAGGAGATGGTGAAGCTCCCCGTGGTGGTGTACCGCCGCCCGGACAAGCGGACGACCATCGCCGACGCCGTCACGCTCCAGCGCAGGCTGGAGAAGATAGCGATCGAGGACGAGAAGAGGACCGGGCGCTACATCCGCCCCATCGTCCTCTTCCAGGCCGAGCGGCGCGGCACAGAGGGTGCCGAGACCTACCAGAGGCTCAAGGAGAAGCTCGTCGAGGGTGGCATCCATGCCGAGGAGATCGCCGTGCGGACGGGCGACGTGGACGAGATCGGCGGCGCCGACCTCATGGGCCGCGAGTGCCCGATACGCTTCATCATCACCGTGGAGGCGCTCGCCGAGGGCTGGGACTGCCCCTTCGCCTACGTGCTCGCCACCGTGGCGAACAAGAGCTCGCAGGTGAGCGTGGAGCAGATCGTGGGCCGCGTGCTGAGGCAGCCCCACGCGGCTCGCGCGGGGGCGCGCAGCCTCAACATCGCCTACGTGCTCACGGCGTCGGCGGACTTCGACGCGACGCTCACGCAGGTGGTCGACGGCCTCAACGGCGTGGGATTCTCGCGCGAGGACGTCGAGACCGCTGGGACGGCGCCCGCGACGTCCGCGCGGCAGGACCAGATCGACTTCCCGGACGAGCCGACAGACGGCCCCGAGGGCGGCGAGGGGGACGACCTCGACCTCGACGGGCTCGACCTGACCGTGCCCGACGGCGCCGGCGACGCCGCCGTGCCCGCGTCCGTGGACGACATCATCGGCACCTCCGAGCACGTCGAGGAGCGCTTCGAGGAGGAGGCCGGCTCGGATGGCGCCGGCACCCTGCTCGGCGGCCTGGGAGGGGGATCCAACGTGTACCGCATGCGCGAGGCGGTCGCAGACTCGGCGAGGGATCTCTCTGTCCCGCGGTTCATGATCCGCGTGGACGGGGGGCTCTTCACCGACGACGAGACGTGGAAGCCGCTCGACCGCGAGGACCTTCTCGCGGACTTCAGGCTGTCCAAGTACGGCATCGAGGACGTGAAGGTCGACCCCGACACGTTCTCCGAGGCGCGCGAGGTCGACCTCGCCTCGGACTCCGACGAGTACCGCATCCGCTGGCTCGAGGACGACGTCAGGAAGAACATGGCGATGCTCTTCGCCAACATGTCCGACGAGGGCAAGCGCGAGAGCCTGAAGGCGCTCGTCCTCCAGGCGATGTCTTCTCAGTTCAAGAACACCTTCGGGAGCGCCCAGCTCACGGGCTACATCGCCCGCGTGGTGGACGACATGGACTCGCCCGTCGTGGACGCGTGCCTCCACAGCGTGGGCGGCGTCGCACGCGCCGTCACGGACGCCGTGCGCGGACTCGCCGACGACTTCTGCGAGGACCGCTTCGGAAAGCTCCTCTCGCGGGGTGACGTACGGCTCGAGCCGGAGTACCGGTTCCCCGAGTCGTTCGTGCAGGCGACCCCGATGACCAGCTACGACGGGGCTCTCTACGAGGCCGAGGACGGGCGCGTCGACGGCCTGGAGCGCAGTATGGTGGACCTGCTCGCGAACAACCCGCGCGTGAGGTGGTGGCACCGCGTGGTGGAGCGCAAGGCTGGTGAGTTTTGCATCAACGGGTTCGTCAACCACTACCCTGACTTCCTTGCGCTTACGTACGACGGGACGCTCATGGCCATCGAGACCAAGGGTGAGCACCTGGGCGACGACGCCAGGCGCAAGCTGAGGCTGGGTACGAGGTGGGCCGACATGGCCGGCGCCGGGTTCCGGTACTTCATGGTGTTCGAACGCGAGGCGCTGGATGCGGATAACGCGTTCACGCTCGCGGAGTTCGGTAGCGAGATTCTGGGATAAGGGAGGCGTCTGCCTATTGACTACGCTTAAGGACGACAAGGAATTCCGGTCTCTTGACGACACTCGCTGGGAAGATCTCTGCTATCTCCTGTTCAAGGAAGAGTACGTGGGGCTTCAACGCATCAATGGCAGCGGGGGCGACGATGGCATCGACGCCTACGTGGGCGACTTCGCCAACCCCAGCATCGTGTTCCAGTTCAAGTTCTTTCCCAGCGGGCTCGGGAAGAAGCAGGTTAGGCAGATCAAGCGCTCTTTGGAAACTGTCCTCGAGAAGCGACCCGGGCTGAAGAGGTGGATTCTGGCGAGCTCCGCCGACCCAACACCTGAAGCTCGGCTCGCATTGGACAGCCTCTTCGCAGAGCACCCTGACGTGGAAACAGAGTTTTACGGCGAGGGTGAAATGAGACACAAGCTCATCAGGCACCCCACTGTGAGGAGGACGTTCTACGACGATGGAATGGAAACCCTCAAAGGCGTCCTCTCCCTGGAGGGCATGGACCCCCTCAAACGGGCTTCCGAAGGCGTGAGAATCTACAACGAAGCTGTCGTAGACGAGCGCTTCGTTGCCACCGTCACCACTGATGGGAAAACCACGGTAACCGCCTACTCCCTCCATCCGGACTTCGTGGATTCGCCGCCCAAGTTCACCATGCGCCTTAAGTCAAAGAGGGGCGTCGAGGCCTACAGCGGCCTCATGCGTCTCGGAACGCCCGCCGAACTGTTCGCCGAAGACGTTGAGCTCGACGTCTCCGACCTTCCCGGAGTCGGAGCGGATGAGGGCGAACTCCAGTGGCTCAAGATTATTCCGCAGATCGAGCCCCGTCCCTCTCAGCTTCGGTTCTATGCGTCTGAGGAGCTGGGGAAATGTCAGGCTCTGTTTGTGGAGCTCAGGACGACAAGCGAGGGAAGCGAGCGCATCGTCAGGTCGAATGCGGACCAAAAGAATGTCCCCGTCCTATTTGAAATGATCATGCCCCTCGCAGCACAAGAAGGTGGCGCCACCGAGGCGGGGACCATCAACATCACTCCTCGGCTCATCGGCAACAGGGTGAGCGTCGCTCTCAAAGGAGCGAGGTTCCTCGCGCAGCTTTCCCAAACCAAGCGGCTTGGCTTCTCCGCTCCAGACGGAGACGTTTCGGACGCCACCTTCGTCACCCTTGGCGGTATTGACGAAGACGGCGCCTGGGCGCATCAGCTCAGATACATCGAAGCGGTGGAGAGGGTCTGTCGCTTCTTCGACATCGATCCTACGATTGACGACACACTGAATGACGAGGAGTTCTTCCATTCCGTCGTGCGCACTGCCGAGGGGATACGCACATTAGGGTCCGAACTTGACGGAACGACCACCTTTAATCTCAACGAGCCAGACCCCGTTTTTATACGCTCCGCAGAAGGAAAGGATGCAATCAGCCTCGTGGCCGACATGGACTGGTCTGGGTCGATGTTCGGAACCGATGTCGAAGCGAAAATCCGCATCGTGGCAAACGGAGTCCCGACTGTAGAAAACGTTGGTGGCGACATGTGGACCCTTGCCGTCAAAGGCAGCTACCGGTGCTTCATCGGAAAAAACGAGGGCGATTTGAAGGCTGCGGGGGCGCCTCCCAATCGTGTTGCGAAATGTGGTGTAAGGGAGACCTGAAATGGGTGCGGTCTCCGACTTAGAATCTTTTTCGACCAAGAGAAGGATTCGAGGGGACGGAGACCGCAATCTGCGGGCCCGAGATGGAGATTGGTGTCTAAGTTTAATGGCTCGCAATTAGTTCAGCGACTTCTGTAGCAATGTCCTCAATGCTATCAATCGCGGTGTTGCGTGCAAGCCTGTCGGCAAGCGTTGGGGAGTAGGCGATAACCTCGTCTTTTGTTATGTTATGCCAAATTGGAAGCACGGTTTGTTCTCCAGATACCGACTTGGTAATAATGCCGTCAAGCTCGTAGTTCGTCCAACCTTTATTAATAAAGTCTCTAGAGATGATTACGATGCCAAGTCTGCTGTGAGCGAGGCCTTGGTCAATTTTTCTCCGAAGACTGTCGCCAAGCTTCATCTCGTATTCGTCATACCAGACTGTCAGTCCCGCCGCTCTTAGAGCTGTCGCCAGTGGTCTGGCGACAGCATCTTTATCCTCTGAAGCATGTGAAATGAAGACGTCGTATGTTATGCCATTCTCATCTGGAACTATAGATGCCGCATCCCGCACGAGCGTCGGCATGCTTTCCAAAGGGATGTCCTGCGCAATGGGGGGCAAATACTCCGGTTCTACTTTCACGGATGTGCTTACACGTCCCCTCAGCCCAGACAAATCTACTGTTACGTACCAGTGCCCGTCGTGCGGTACGGTAAGCTTTACAGGTGATTTCGTGGCTAAGCCCCCGAAGTAGTGGTGTCTGCGCCCGCTTTTGTAGGCAATATAGTTTGACGCGTCCATTAGACGTACATTGGCTGCGTTTCCCTTTAGAGAAACTACAACAACCTGTCCACACTTTAAATTGCCAAGGTCGTATTTCGTGTATCTAAGTCCATTAGCCATTGAAGTCCCTGTCGTCGAGTCATCCTACTTGCAACTATATCAGTTGACCTCATGGCTGCCGAATATCGATTGACGGTGTGGATGAGACGACGTCCAGAATAAAATGTAGGCTG
>UMHS01010440.1_pt1 | contig 11798 bp, 6 predicted proteins | sample 1965611 | NCBI WGS metagenome assembly UMHS01 (sample SAMEA4836106, study PRJEB28245) | human gut metagenome | biome: gut microbiome; material: fecal sample | place: Denmark | collected 2008
TCCCCGCCGGCGGTGTGGGCAAGAACCGCAAGTATGTTCAGGCTGTGGATGACGTAAGCTTTGCCATCCGCAAGGGCGAGACCCTTGGTCTGGTTGGCGAGTCCGGCTGTGGCAAGACCACTACCGGCCGCACCCTGCTGCGCCTGTACGAGCCCACCGGCGGCAAGATCTACTACGACGGCAACCTGCTGTTTGATAAGGAAAACAAGATCGCAGTGGATATGCTGCCCTATCGCCGCCGGATGCAGATCGTTTTTCAGGATCCCTACGCAAGTCTGGATCCCCGCATGACCATTGGCGACATCGTGGGTGAGGGCATTGATATCCATCATCTGGCTGAGAACGAAAAGGACCGCCACGATAAGATCATCGCTCTGCTGGAGCGCGTTGGCCTGAACAGCGAGCACGCAAACCGCTACTGCCACGAGTTCTCCGGCGGTCAGCGTCAGCGCGTGGGCATTGCCCGTGCACTGGCCGTGAACCCCGAGTTCATCGTTTGTGACGAGCCTGTCTCTGCACTGGACGTTTCCATTCAGGCACAGGTCGTCAATATGTTCGAGGATCTGCAGCAGGAGATGGGTCTGACCTACCTGTTCATCGCCCATGACCTGAGCGTTGTGAAGCACATCTCCAACCGCATCGGCGTGATGTATCTGGGCAAGATGGTGGAGCTGGCCGACAGCTACGAGCTGATCACCCACAGCATCCACCCCTACACCCGCAGCCTAATCTCCGCAATTCCGGTGGCAGACCCCATTACGGCTCGCCAGTCCAAGCGTATCGTGCTGCAGGGCGATGTGCCCAGCCCCCTGAACCCGCCGTCCGGCTGCCGTTTCCGCACCCGCTGCCCCTATGCAGACGAGCAGTGCGCCAACGAGGTGCCCGAGTTCAAGGAGGTCTCCACCGGCCACTGGGCAGCCTGCCATCACCTTGACCGCGTGAAGTGAGAACACTTCACACTAGTAAAAGGTGAAAGTAATTCAACTTAGCGCTGAAATGTTGTCACAAAATGGTTACAGTCCAGGTTTTGGACTTGTAACCGGCATGAGAACGCATTATAATCATTCGTGTTCCTCCGGTGTACATTTGCACCGGATCGAATATAGAGGCGGCTGGGGGAACCTGGCACACTCAAAATTTGATACAAGGGAAGGATATTATTATGAAACGCATTTCTCGTCGTAATTTCCTCAAGGTTGCAGGCGTGGGTGCCGCTGCTCTGGGTCTGGCAGCCTGTGGCGGCAGCAAGTCCGGTTCTACCGCAACCTCCGGCACTGCTTCTTCTGCTGGTTCTTCTACCGGCAGTGTCTCTACCGCTGGTTTTACCGTCCAGTACGGTTCTAACCCCGAGACTCTGGACCCCGCTCTGAACAGCGCTGTGGATGGCGGCAACACCATCATCACCGTCTTCGAGACCCTGCTGATCATCAACGAGAACAACGAGGCTGTCCCTGGTCAGGCTGAGAGCTGGACCACCAGCGAGGACGGCCTGACCTGGACCTTCACCATGCGTGACGGCCTGAAGTGGAGCGATGGCACCGACCTGAACGCTAAGGACTTCGAGTACAGCTTCAAGCGTATGGCTGATCCTGATACCGCTGCTCCCTACGCAGAGACCTGCCTGGGCATGATCGACGGCTTTGAAGAAGCTGCCGGTTTCCCCGATGCAGACGGCAACCCCACCGTGGAGCCCAACCTCGATGCTCTGAACGTGAAGGCAAGCGATGACGGCAAGACCCTGACCATCGTTCTGGCTTACCCCTGCTCTTACTTTGATAAGATCGTTGCCTTTGCTGCTATGAGCCCTGTGCAGAAGGCTACCGTTGAGGCCAACGGCGATGCATGGTGCACCTCTCCCGATACCTATGTGTGCAACGGTCCCTTCATGATCACCGAGTGGACTCCCTCCGAGCGTATCGTTCTGACCAAGAACCCCAACTATGTTGGCGGCTGGGATAGCTCCAAGATCGTTTCCGAGAGCATCACCCTGCTGCTGCTGGAGGACTCCTCTGCTTCCTTCGCTGCTTATAACAGCGGCGAGGCTCAGCTGATCAAGGATGTGCCCACCGACGAGATCCCCAGCCTGACCAAGGCAGAGGATGGCGGCGACTTCTACGTTGACACCATTCTGGGCACCTACTATGTCAGCCTGAACCTGAAGCGCGATGCCTTCAAGGATGCCAAGGTCCGTAGAGCTCTGAGCCTGGCTATCGACCGTGACTACGTTGCCAACACCATCATGCAGGGTACCTACTCCACTGCTGACAGCATCGTTGGCCCTGGCATCGTGGACGAGAACGGTTACTTCCACGACAATGGCAATGCTCCCTACATCTCTGCTGACTACGAGGCTAATTTGGCCGAGGCTAAGAAGCTGCTGGCTGATGCTGGCTACCCCAATGGTGAGGGCTACCCCACTCTGGAGTACAGCACCAACGATGCTGGCTACCATGTGCCTCTGGCAGAGTACCTGCAGCAGGCTTGGAGCGATCTGGGCATCACCCTGACCATCAGCAAGATGGAGTGGTCCTCCTTCACCGCCGCTCGTCGTGCAGGCGAGTACGATGTTGCCCGTAACGGCTGGGTCATGGACTACAACGATCCCTCCAACATGCTGGATCTGTTCTGCTCCGGTAACGGCAACAACGATGGCAAGTACTCCAACCCCGAGTTCGATGCTGCTATCGAGGCTTCCCGCGTTGCTGATGTCTCCGAGCACTTTGCACAGCTGCACAAGGCTGAGGACATCCTCATGGAGGATACCGGCTGCCTGCCCATCGCTTACTACAACGACTACTGGCTGCAGAGCCCCGCTCTGAAGGGCACTTGGCACAGCCCCTACGGCTACTGGTACCTGCAGTACGGCTACATCGAGGAGTGATCTCCCCTGTGGGCTGCGTAGCGTAAGCTGAACCGTAACTTTTAAGCACTGAGCACCCCGCTGACCGGAAACGGCTGGCGGGGTGCTTTTTTGCTATTACCCTGCAAAAAAGACGAGTGCTCGGTTTTGTCGAGCACTCGTCTTTTATATGTAAACCAGATTGAAAAGGTACCAGCTTACACCGCAGCCATGGCGGCCAGAACGCTTTGCCAGCTCTTGCTGCGTGCGGCAGGCACCGGGGCGGGGCGGGTGCGCTGTGCAGCCGGGACACTGTGACCGGCTGCGGGGGATACGGTCAAGGCAGGGGAGGGGCAGAAGAACACAGCCGTGTCCTTTGCCAGCCACTGCGCAGCCAGTGCGGCGGCCTGCGGGTCAGACTGCAACGCACGGCGCTCGTTCCCGGCCAGAAAATCAGCCAGCCAGTACAAAATTGCGGCCAGCGGCAGGCAGGGGGAAGCGTCCTGACTCCAATAACTCCAGCGTGCGCCGCGGCCGAGGTGGCTTTCGACTGTGATCTGTGCACCGGTGCGGGCATTCTGCGGGATGATACCAACATAGTTCGTGCCGGCGCGCTGCCCCAGTTCCTCCACAAGGCGCTGGGTGCGGGCGGCATCCAGCCGATCCTCCCGGCAGTAGGCGCGGAAGTCGGTCTGGCTGAGCAGGCTGTCGGCACTGGACGGAAAACGTCCGGTCAGCTGCCCATCGGCATTGTGGCACAGCTGCCAGCCCTTGCGGAACAGCTGAAAATTCAGGCAGCGCCGCCCCATGGTGGAGTAGCACACAAGGGCGCTCTGCTCCCCGGGCAGCTGTTTTACTTCAAGATAGGCATCGTTGCCGCAGGTGTCCTGCAAACGGATGGTGAGCAGTAGCTGTGCACCGGCGTGCAGGGTGGACATGGCGTTGTGCATGGCGTCAAAATAACGGGAAGCGTCCATGATTGATCTCCTTCCTAAAAAGCAAACAGCGAAACGTTGTAAAAGTGCCAGCCGGGTGATCGGGCCGACAGGCTGTATAAAACTTCTCTGAACGTAGTATAGCATACTTTTGAGAAAAAAACAACTGCAAGTTTCTTCAAAACGACAAAATTTTGCAAAAGCTTATGGCGTGGAGCAAACAGAAGTTCAAAGCATGGTTGTGCTTTATGATAATCGGTTGTGAAAAATGACCCCTGCGGGAGATGCCGGCTAAGGCAGGAGTTGCTCCCACAGGGGTCATTTTATATTTCTTCAATCGCCAAGCTCCCGGATCTCGTTCTGGATCAATCGCCCGGCAGCGCGGGCAAGCTGATCCATGCCGCAGATGCGCGCCATATTTTTGCCGTAGATCTGCGTGGCGGCACCGGCGCTGCTGTCCTCGCCCATAAAAACGGCAGACACTCGCACGCCCTGCCGCTGCAAGGTGCGCACCTGCGCGGCGGTATCGGTAACACCGGCGGCGTCCTCGTAGGCGCAGCCCAGCGGGTTCTCTGCTGTGGGCGGAATGCGGCGGCTGTCGTTGGGGCTGGCATCGGTCAGCAGGATCATCAGGTGGCGCGGGGCAGGGCCGGGGGCGTACCGGATCAGATCGCCCGCAGCTCGCAGCGCCAGACCGTCCCGGTTCCAGCCTGAGGCGAAGTACCGGAAGATGTTCTGCCGGTTCTTGTCCGCAAAGCCTTTCAGCACCCGCAGTACCGTGTAGCCCCGCAGGCTGCTGAAGGCGCTTACTCGCACCGGAATACCGCAGTTGGCCAAGCTTTCGGCCAGAATGACACCCTGCGCCGCAATCACCTCTTGACAGTGCAGGCGGGAGGCGGAGGCGTCCAGCAGCAGATCTACCGTAAAGGCAGGGCAGTTTTCCTCCTCCGGGCACAAAAACACCCGGCTATCGTTCAGGTAAGGGGCGCGCCACACCCGCCCGGCGCACAGGTTGCCGCTGCGTGCCACCCGCTGGTCGGGCTGCTGATGCACCAGAATACAGTTGCGGATCTGCTCGGTAAGGCGCAGTACAACACTTCGATGTAGTTCCTGATTTTTTGCATAGTAGGCGCGGTTGCGTTCGGCCTGCAATTCGGCTTGCTGCGCCAGCTGCCGCGCTTCCGGGGTGGGTGCCTGCGCCGGGCTGGGTACACCGGCGCTGAACCACAAATGACAGCCCAGATGCACCCCAGTGCACAGTTCCTGCTCGGCCTTGCGCAGCTGCTCCGGCGGGTAGAAGCAGCGCCCGAAGCAGCTTTCAATGTAGGCGCGGTCCTGCGCGGCGCGCTGCTTCAGGGTGATGTTTGCCCGGCGCTTGTCCACCGCCAGCCCGCTGCCTGTGGCATCCACCGCGCCGGAATGTTCCACCGTCACCCGGTCGGTTTTGATCATCTGGGTGGGCATGGTTTTGGTGGCAAGCTTTGCCCAGAAGCCTTGCAGCCGCAGATGCAGCGCGGGCTTCTGACGTACCTTGCCATCAAACAGGGCGAACTTTGCAAACAGCGCCAGCAGGTCGTTTTTGAGCTGTGCTGGTTCCGGTACGGCCTCCGGCTCCAGCGCAGCGGCAAGGCTGCTCTCGTAAGGGGTCATGACCGGGGCGGTGCGTCCCAGCACCTTGCGCCAGCGCGCAGCCTGCATGGTGTACACCAGCTGGTTTTTCGCCATCCACTCCTGCCGCGAAAGCTTGTACTGGATGGCAAAAAAGTAGTCCGCGTGGGCAAACCGCAGCGCCTCCAGCACCGGGCGGCGGGGCAGCTCCAGCCGGTATGCGGCGTTCTCTAAGTACAGCCACACCATATCGTCCAGCATAGGCTGGCGTGTGTCACCATCCCAAGCAGAAAAAATGTCCCGGATCAGCGTGTCACCGTAGTATTTATGAACCAGCCCTACGATGCAGTTCATGTAAAAATCAATGGTGCCGTCCGTGTTGCGGGCCAGAAACAGCGGCTCAAAGCCGTAGGCTCCGGCAGCGGCCCAGACCTGATTGGCCGCGCGCCGCTCCTGTGCGGTGTAGCTTTGGGCGTCCATCAGGCAAACAGCTTTCCGGCATCCAACTTGGCCGGGATGCGTGCGGCGATCACGTCCCGAATCAGCCCCTGCTCGTAGGAGTCAAAGGCCTTGTTGGTGATGCCCATATCCAGCGCCGCCCCGGCCGGGATGCCCCGCCGAATCAGCCGCAGCGCGTCCAGCATACCGCGCAGATCCAGCGCTTTGGTGGAAATCTCGGCACTGTCGCATTTTTTCTGCAGGTCCAGAAACAGCAGTGCAAACTGGTGCACATATTTTGCCGAAAGATCCGGGAACTGCGCCCGCAGCAGCTTTTCCAGATTATCTTGGGTGATGGTGGGCATCTGCACCACCGCAAAGCGGGAGGTCAGCGCCTCGTTCAGCTCCCGGGTGCCCGCGTAGCCGTAGTTCATGGTGGCAATAAAGCGGGTCTCCTCGGCCAGCGGGATGCGGTCGTAACCGGGTACATCGATGGCGCGGCGGAAGTCCAGCACCGCGTGCAGCACCGCCAGCGCCTCGTTTTTGGCCATGTTGATCTCGTCCAGCACGCCAAAGCCGCCGCACTGTGCGCAGCGGTACACCGGCCCGGGACGGAACACTACCTGCCCGCCCGCAAAGGTATCCATGCCGATGAGGGAGGCGGCATCCATGTTTACATGAAAGGAGATGTCCCACGCGGGGCGGCCAAAGGCGGCGGCAAGGTTTTCTGCCAGCACGTTTTTGCCGGTGGCTTTGCCGCCGGCCAGCAGCAGGTTTTCGCCGCAGAGGATGGCCGCCAGCGCCTGTTCCCACACCTCTTTGCCGTAGTAGGTAAAGGCAGGGGCGGGGATGCGCGGGCGCAGCGCCTCGCTGAGCGGATGGGCGGCGCGGTATTCCTGCACCGCCGTAAGCAGGGCGGGGTCCACCCCTTCCTGCCGTAAGGTATCCAGAATATCCGACATTTGTACAAACACCTCAATCTCTGACCGGGCGGGATGAACTGCCCGGTTTCACGCTTATCATAGCACAATCGCGGGCATTTGTGTAGGGGGCGTGCGGGGCAAAAACACAAAAAGGGGCAGCCCCAAATCGGGCTGCCCCTCTTCACATGAAAAAGAAGAAAAGAAGAAACGCTTAGAGTATGTCGGAGAACTGCGCTTTATCAGGCATTCTCCAGACCGGCCATCTGCTTGACAGCCTTCATGGCGTAGGTCAGGGTACGACCCATAGCCACACCGGCCATCAGGCAGGGGTAGTTGTTGGCAAAGAAGCTGCCGGACATATCACCGGTGATGTACAGACCCTCCATGGGCTGGTTGTTGGTGTCCAGAGCCTGACCCTTTTCGTTGATGGCGATGCCCTGCTCGGTGGTCAGCAGAGAGGCACCCAGCCAGCAGCCGTAGAAGGGAGCAGTGCGGATGGCGCTCAGACGGTAAGCGGGCTTGCCGAAGTCCTCGTCGTTCTGCTTATCGTACAGCTCGTTGTAGCGCTCCACGGTGGCAAGGAAGGTGTCCTTTGCCGCACCGGTAAAGCCCATCTTGTCGGCCAGCTCCTCGAGGGTATCGGCCTTGAAAAAGCAGCCCTCCTTCTCGCCGTTCTCGACCTGCTGAGCAAAGTAGTCCTCGCCGAGGTTGCGGGTCTGGGCAGAGCAGCCGATGGTGTGGAAGCGCTTTGCATCCTCGATGAAGTTTGCATCGCTGATCTGGGCGTAAACGCGGCCCGGCTGGTGGGCAGCGGCGTAGACGATATCGTTGTAGGGACTGCTCTCGTTGGCAAAGCGCTCGCCGTTGCGGTTCACCTTCAGGAAAGGCTGGGTGCCGGGGTTGAACTGGCGGATCTTGCCCGGGAAGGCCTTACCGCCAAAGGCAGAGTCGCTGTCCACATAACCGGCATCCACACCGGGGGCAACGATGCCGCGGTCAAACAGCATGGGAGCGGCTTCCTTGTCCAGATTAGCGCCTGCCCACACTGCTGCACGGATGCCGTAGCCCTTGTCGGCGGGGGAGTAGGAGCAGGCGGTGGTCACGCTGGTGCCCAGCGGGTCCAGCTGTTCCATCATGTAAGGGTTGCCGGGAAAGCCGCCGCAGGCCAGCAGCACGCCCTGATTGGCGTTGTAACGGATGAAGTGGTCATCTTCGGTGCTCTGGGCGATGACGCCGGTAATGCGGCCATCGCTGTTCTTTTCCAGCTTGGCAAGGCTGGTCTTGAAGTCTACATCGTAGCCCAGCTCCTGAATGTACTGCAGCAGCAGCTCGTTGCGGGGCAGACCGGATGCGCTCTCGCTGGCCATGTAGTTGTGCTCCTGCACAGGGTAGAGGTAGTCGGTGTTGTGCTCGGCATTCTCTGCAGGCCATGCAGCCTCGCTGCCGGAGGTGAAATCGCACACCCAGCCGTACTTATCTTCCAGAATGCTGCGCATAAAGTCGTGCATGGCAGCAGATTCGTTGATCCAGGTTTTGACAACGCGCTGGTCGCACTTGCCGGAGGCGTAGCGGGAGATCTCGCTCAGCAGCTTTGCCTTATCGGTGGCGGGTTCGCCAGCTTCCTTAGCGGCAGCAGAATCAACAGCGCCGTACCAGTGACGGGTGTCCTGCACGTTGGCGTTCTGCTCGATAACACGGAAGTTCAGGCCGTTGGCAGCCGCATAGGCGGCAGCGAACATACCGCCATTGCCAGCGCCCACGATCAGGATGTCGGTGTCCACGGTCTCGGTGATGGCGGCCTCGTCGATGTCAGGCTCTTTGCCCAGCCAGTCGTTCTCATCGCCGGTGGGCAGCTGCACGCTGGAGACCACGGCCTCGCCCTTAGCCTGTGCGTAGCAGCTCTTGGCAGCCTTCATCACGGCGTCGGAGGTGATGGTAGAACCGGAAACACCGTCGATCTCGGCAGAACCAGCAGCCAGCAGCTGCTCGCGCAGCTCATCGGCAGCGGCAGCGCCGAAGGAAGCGGTCTCGCCGGAGGTATCCACCACCACGTCGGTGACAGCGCTGTCGGAGAAGGTCATAGTGACCTTGACGGTGGAGGAAATACCCTCGGCAGTGCCCTCGTAGGTGCCGGGGATGTACTGACCGGCAGCACCGGAAGTGGAGGCAGAACCGGAAGCGGAATTGCAGGCAGCCAGAGCACCGGCGGTCACACCGCTCATGGCGGCGGCAGCGGCGATCTTGATAAAGCCCTTACGGGAAATTTTGTTCATAGGTACGCTCTCTTTCTTTTTGTTCTTCTTTGTGTTCCTTCTTATCGTGCAGCAAAGTAAAAGGCACTTTGCGGAATCCTTAACAATTGTAGCGTAGAAGGGCACTATTTACAATTCGAGTTTTGAATATTATAATTAAGGAAAACCTAATGTATTGCGGGAGGGAGAAAAGCATGAACGAGAGCGCACTGGAAGGCTTTGTAAAGATCGTGGAACTGAACAGCTTTTCTGCGGCGGCAGAGGCACTGTATCTTTCCCAGTCGGCACTTTCGCAGCAGATCCGCACGCTGGAAGGGCAGCTGCAGTTCGAGCTGTTCCAGCACGTGCCCCGCCGGGTGGTGCTGACCCCGGCGGGACAGGATTTTTACCCCAAGGCAAAGCAGCTGGTGGCTCTGTATCAGCAGGCGTTGCGCCACGCCCGCGCGGTGCAACAGCAGGAAAAACCGCCGGAACGGCATCTGGTGATTGCAGGCTGCCATGAGGCAATGCGGATGTTCGCATACGACTTGTTTTCCCTGACAAGTGACTTGTGCCTGCAGTATACCTCCATTCTGGGGTGGTGTGCCAACCGCAGCGAGGTCTGGCGCAGCCTGAAAAAAGGGGAGATGGATCTTTCCTTCCAGCTGGAAAGTGCAGAGTTCTACGCGCAGGGGCTTACCTTTGTGCCGCTGTTCTATATGCCAGAACTTTGCATCCCCATCCACCCGCCCGCTGATATGCCGGTGGGCAGATTGACCTTGGAACAGGCATTGCAATATCGCTGGCTACCCATCAAGGAGATGTACCAGACTGTCTACGAAACAAGCCTGCTGCAGGAGGGAATGGACCGAGGGGTGGAGTTTACGCCGGTGGGCGGTATCCGCAGTGCGGCCTACGGCGACCCGGCACTCAAGATGGTCCCGGCGGTCTATTACCGCAGGCCGGACCTCAGTTTTGTGCGGGTACTGGACTGGGGCAGGGGACACCGCTTCGGCGTTGTGCTGGGGCAAAAGCGCGAGGATCCGGTAGTAATGGCCTATGTCCGCGCCTTGCAGCAACAGCTGCCGCCCCTTGCGGAAAAGTTGTTCGGCCTGAAGCTGGAACCGGTGGAGGAATCATAAAGAAAAGACGAAAACCCTCTCAGGCACCGACAGATGTAGAAAAGCTCCCCCCTCTCGGGGGGAGCTGGCATCGCGCAGCGATGACTGAGAGGGTAAAACAAAGAGCACCTATTGCCCTAAAAAGGCGACAGGTGCTCTTTTTGCAATTATATTGTGACGACAGGTGCTTTAATCCACCACGTCCTCAAACTGGCTGTTGTACAGGTCAGCGTAGAAGCCGCCTGCCTCGATCAGCTGGTCGTGGGTGCCCTGCTCCACAATGTCGCCGTCCCGCATCACAAGGATGAGGTCGGCATCCCGGATGGTGGAAAGGCGGTGGGCGATGACAAAGCTGGTGCGCCCCTCCATTAGGCGGTCCATGGCGGTCTGGATGCGCTGCTCGGTGCGGGTATCCACGCTGCTGGTAGCCTCGTCCAAAATCAGGATGCGGTTATCTGCCAGAATGGTGCGGGCGATGGTGAGCAGCTGCTTTTGTCCCTGACTGACGTTGGAGGCGTCCTCGTTCAGCTCCATCTGGTAGCCGCCGGGCAGGGTGCGGATAAAGTGGTCGGCGTTGGCAGCCTTTGCGGCAGCAATCACCTCTTCATCGGTGGCGTCCAGCCGGCCGTAGCGGATGTTCTCCATGATGGTGCCCTTAAACAGCCATGTGTCCTGCAGCACCATGCCAAAGCCTTCGCGCAAGGCGCTGCGGTCAAAGTCCCGCACATTGTGGCCGTTCAGGGTGATAGAACCGGCGTCCACATCGTAAAAGCGCATCAGCAGCTTGACCATGGTGGTCTTGCCCGCACCGGTGGGACCCACGATGGCTACCTTCTGGCCGGGCTGCACCGTGCAGCTGAAGTCGTGGATGACGGTCTTGTCCGGGGTGTAGCCGAAGCGCACATGGTCAAAGGTGACCTGTCCGTCAATGTCGGCGGGGTCGGCGCGGCGGGCAGGGTCGGCCAACTGCGCCTCCTCCGGCTCGTTCAAAAACTCGAACACGCGCTCGGCAGCAGCAGCCATGCTTTGCAGCATATTGGACACCTGCGAAAGCTGCTGGATGGGCTGGGTAAAGTTTTTGACATACTGGATAAAAGCCTGAATATCACCAATGGTGATAACACCGTTTGCAGCAAAAATGCTGCCCACGATGGCCACTGCCACATAGCCCAAGTTGCCCACAAAGTTCATGATGGGCATCATAAGGCCCGAGAGGAACTGGCTTTTCCATGCGGATTCGTACAGCTTATCGTTGGCGGCGTTGAAGTCTGCCAGTACCACGGCTTCGCGGTTAAACGCCTTGACCACATTGTGGCCGGCGTAGATCTCCTCGACCTGACCGTTGACCACGCCCAGCGTAGCCTGCTGTGCCTTGAAGTACTTCTGGCTGAACTTGACCACCACCAGCACCAGCGCCAGCGATACCGGTAAGATCAGCAGGGCAATCAGGGTCATGCGGGGGCTGATGGAAAACATCATCACCAGCACACCGATCATGGTGGTCACGCTGGTGATCAGCTGGGTGATGCTCTGGTTCAAGCTCTGGCCCAGTGTGTCCACATCGTTGGTGATGCGGGAGAGCACCTCGCCCACGGTGCGCTTTTCAAAGTACGCCAGCGGCAGGCGGTTGATCTTTTCACTGATCTGGCGGCGGAAGTCGTAGCAGACCTTCTGGGAAAGGCCGGTCATCAGCCAGCCCTGAA
>UMHS01048874.1_pt1 | contig 11795 bp, 9 predicted proteins | sample 1965611 | NCBI WGS metagenome assembly UMHS01 (sample SAMEA4836106, study PRJEB28245) | human gut metagenome | biome: gut microbiome; material: fecal sample | place: Denmark | collected 2008
CGACCTCCGGGTTATGAGCCCGACGAGCTACCATCTGCTCTACTCCGCGATATATGACACACACGCTGTTTCGCGGTGCTTGATTATAATACCACAGCACGGCGTGTGTGTCAATAGGTTTTACTAAAAAAGTTTATGCAATTTCTTCCGGGAGTTCACCCGGCTGTCTGCATTTGTATCAGACAATGCCCTGGCTCATCATGGCGGAGGCGATCTTCTCGAAACCGGCGATGTTCGCACCGGCGACCAGGTTGCCCTTCATGCCGTACTTTTCGGCGGTGGCGGCAGCGGTCTTATAGATGTTGACCATGATGTTGTGCAGGCGCTCATCCACTTCCTCGAAGGTCCAGGACAGGCGCAGGCTGTTCTGGCTCATTTCCAGGCCGGAGGTAGCAACGCCGCCAGCGTTGGATGCCTTAGCCGGGGCAAACAGGATGCCGTTCTGCTGCAGGTAAGCGATGGCATCAGGGGTGGAAGGCATATTGGCACCCTCGGCTACGCAGTAGCAGCCATTGGCAACCAGAGCCTTGGCACCGTCCAGGCGCAGCTCGTTCTGGGTGGCGCAGGGCAGGGCGATGTCGCAGGGGACGGTCCAGATGCCCTGGCTGCCCTCGACGTACTTAGCGGTGGGGACATACTCCAGATAGGTCTTGATGCGGGCGCGCTTGACCTCTTTGATCTCCTTGATGACCTTATAGTCAATGCCGTTCTCGTCCACGATGTAGCCGTTGGAGTCGGACATGGCGATGACCTTGCCGCCCAGCTGGGTGGCCTTCTGGTTGGCGTAGGTGGCCACGTTGCCGGAGCCGGAGATCACGACGCGCTGACCCTCAAAGCTCTTGCCGGCGTCGGCCAGCATCTCCTTGGTGAAGTAGCACAGGCCGTAGCCGGTAGCCTCGGTACGGGCGAGAGAGCCGCCGAAGGGGATGCCCTTGCCGGTCAGGACGCCGGTATACTCATTCTGCAGGCGCTTGTACTGGCCAAACAGGTAGCCGACCTCACGGCCGCCAACGCCAATATCACCGGCGGGCACGTCGGTGTCGGGGCCGATGTGGCGGTACAGCTCGGTCATAAAGCTCTGGCAGAAACGCATGACCTCGGCATCAGACTTGCCGTGGGGGTCAAAGTCAGCGCCGCCCTTGCCGCCGCCCATGGGCAGGCCGGTCAGGCTGTTCTTGAAGCACTGCTCAAAGCCCAGGAACTTCAGGATAGACAGGTTGACAGAAGAATGGAAACGCAGGCCGCCTTTGTAGGGACCGATGGCAGAGTTGAACTGCACACGGTAGCCGCGGTTGACCTGGACCTTGCCAGCGTCATCGACCCAGGGCACACGGAACATGATGATGCGCTCGGGCTCGACCAGGCGCTCGATCAGGCCGGCCTTCTCGTACTCGGGGTGGGCAGCCACAACGGGCTCCAGGCTCTCGAGGACTTCCTCAACAGCCTGCAGAAACTCCTTCTGCTCGGGGTTGCGCTTTGCAAGGCCCTCATATACACCCTGCAGGTAAGCATTCTGAATTGCCATAAAACGACACTCCTTTATATAATTTCAAACACCGCCTTCATGTTACCACCATAAAAGCAATTTTTCAAGTAGTTTTGGCTTACTTTTCAAAATTTTGTTTGCGGCAGGCGTGCCGGTGTTCTTGTCTTGTGGACAAATCGGCGTTTTTGCGCATAATTATACAACCGTTCATTCTGTCGCATACATCGTGACCCACGCGGCGGGCTGCCCGTCGGCCAAAAAGTCTGCCGGGTCCCAGAGGGCGTAGAGGCTGTACTGCGGGTCATAGCTGTCGCGGGGGTTGGCGGTTGTCAGCCATTGGCCCGACGCGGTGCAGGCCAGCAGCAGCGCGGGGCGGCGCACGCCCTCCGCCGTGACCGTGGGGGCCGGGAGGACGTCGCCGGTCTCCATGTCCAGCAGGCAGTCCGCGTAGGCGTCCCCGGCGTTCAGCACGCGGAGATACCGCTGCGGCACGCCCGCAAACGCCGGGCTGAAGGGTACGCACACGTCGATGACGTAGGTGTCAAGCGGGATGCCATCGAGCAGCGTTTTCTCGGTGCCGTCGGCGGTGTCAAAGTACAGCAGGGCGGCCTGTTGGCCGGGGGTGTCGGCATTGCGGAAATTGCCGGTGTAGTAGATCCTGCCGTCGTAATAGTTGTGGAAATAGCCGTCCGCGTAGGGGCGCGTGCAGATTTTCTCCCGCGCGCCGGTGGCGGGGTCGAGCCAGGCGTAGACGTAGACGGCGTGCGCCAAAATGGCTTTTTCCTGCTCGGTGCTGCCGAAATTGGGGAACGGCTCGTTCGCCTCGATGCGGATCGTCAGGAAGCGGCTTCCCTCACAGGCGATGATCTTCTCGTCGGCCAGCATCGGGATGGTCTGCACCGTGTCATTTTGCCAGTCCCAGCGGTAGAGGGTGCCGGGCTGATGACTGGCGACGAGGGGGCAGCCGTACAGGGCGTACTCGTCGCACCATTGCAGCTGCATGTGGTGGGGCAGGGCATCGGGCACCGCGGCCACGGGCGTTTTGCCGGCGGCGGGGTCGATGCGGTAAATCTGCGTTGGGGCGACGTTTGTCAGCTCGCCGGGATAGGTGTAGACCGTGCCGTCCACGGCCATGACGCCGACGCAGAAGTCGCTGGCCAGGTAGGCCGGGCATGCGTCGGAGTCGTGGGTGCAGCCGGGAATATCGCAGTAGACGGACTGGGTCAGGGCCGCGTAGTCGGTTTTGAGGACGAGGGCCTCGGGGGTCATATTGCTGGCGTCCCGGAGCTCATAGAGCGCGTCGCCGGTGTTCCAGACGGGGCCGCTGTTTTGGTTCTGAGGGAGGGTGAGAAGATGGCCGACGGGGAATTTGGGGGTAAGCGGCGGGGCGGAGGTTTCGGCGGCGGGCTGTGATGGGGAGGACGCTGCGGCGTCAGGTTGTGCCGGGGAGGACGCTGCGGCGGAGGGGGAGGTTGTGGCGTCGGCGGGTTGTGCCGGTACGGCAGACGCGCAGGCGGTGAGCAGGAGGGCAGCGGTCAGGATGAGCGGAAGTGTGCGGTTCATGTGTGGGAGCCTCCTTTTTAAGTAGTGTAGAGATGAGTGGGATTATCACCCGGTAGGGGCCGGGCATGCCCGGCCCGCAGGTTTGCGTGGGCACCCGTCAATGGTTCGGCCCGTAGGGAGGGGTCTTGACCCCTCCGCGGGTGACTGCCCGGGGGATGGCCGTTGGCGCAAGGTTTCGCGGGGTGTCGGGGACGCCGCCCCCTACGGTTTGCCCGGGAATGGGCGGCAGCGGGAGCCTGCCCCTCATCCGGCCCTGCGGGGCCACCTTCCCCCAAGGGGGAAGGCAAGGGTTGTAATCCCTCCCGGGGTGTTGGCGGCAGCGGAAGGTCGCGGCGGGGTGGGGGCACCCCGCCCTACGGATGGGGATATGGAAACGCTGCGGGGGCTACGCGGGCAGCCGTTCCCGGGCCGCCGCACGGTAGGGGCCGGGCATGCCCGGCCCGGGGGGTTACGCGGACACCCGTCAATGGTTCGGTCCGTAGGGAGGGGTCTTGACCCCTCCGCGGGTGTTGGCGGCAGCGGGAGTCTCCGCGGGTGGTAACCCAGGGAAGGGCGCCAACGCGAGCCTCCGCGGGGCGTCGGGGACGCCGCCCCCTACGGTTTGCCCGGGAATGGGCGGCGGCGCAAGGTCGCGGCGGGGTGGGGGCACCCCGCCCTACGGATGGGAATATGGAAACGCTGTGGGGTTTACGCGGACACCCGTTCCCGGGCCGCCGCACGGTAGGGGCCGGGCATGCCCGGCCCGGGGGTTGGCGTGGGCAGGCGCTCCCGTTTTACCACCTCACCCCGCCCACATCTCCACCGGCGTATAGTCGGTGCTGCCGGCGGCAAAATCGTTGGGGGCGATCAGCCCATAGGCCAGATGCGCGTTTTCGTCGTTGGATTCGGTCCAGAAGAGCCAGCGGCCATCGGCGGTCTGGGCCAGACGGGACGGGGGTATGTTGTAGGCGTAATTTTTCAGCCGCTGGGTGATGGGCACCAGCTCGCGGGTGGCGGCGTTCATCAAATAACAGCGGTTGCCGCCCACTGCGCCATCGGTGCCGTACAGCCAGAGCCAGTCCTCGGTCCGGCTGCCCCGGGCGGGCAGGACGTTCGTGTAGGTGTCCTGATAATCCCACAGGTTGCCGGTCGGGGGCGCGTCCCACACCGTGGCGGTGCTGCCGTCGGCGGGGTCATACTCCTGCAAGGCACCGCGGTTGTAGCCGCCGCCCTGCAGGGCCTCGCGCTCCTCAAAGTAGAGCTTGCCGTTGTGGGTGCCCAGATACCCGGAAAGCCGCTCATCCGCGATGTTGTAGGGGCGCTCGATCAGCTTGCGGCGCTCGCCGGTGCGGGGGTCGTAGCGGTCAAATTCAACGGTGGCACTCTGCACGGCGGCCCGGAACTGCTCAAAGTCGTCGGGCAGGGGCGCGTCGGTCACATAGCGCACCGTCAGCAGTGCGCCGTCGCAGCAGGTCACAAAGTACTCTGTGGGCTCCAGCGGCACGGACTGCAGTTCACCGGTGGTCAGGTCAACGCGGACGGCCTTTGTGTTCTGGCCGTTGGTGCCGGAGGTCATCACCCCGTACAGGGCCGCGTCGTCACAAAAATCAAACACGTAATCCACACTCTCGGCGGGCAGGTCGATGCAGGTCTTGCCGTCGTCGGTCAGCCTGTATACCTGCGGCGCGGCGCTTTGCTGCTGCCACAGGCCGTAGTAGTGGGCCTCCAGTTCCTCGGGCGTGAGGTCGGTGCTGTCCAGCTGGGGCGTGAGGTGTTCTTCGCGGTATTTCTCCCAGGTCCGGTCCGTGTGGAAAAACGACGCGTTGAGCACATAGACCGCGCCGTCCGCCACAAAGGGGCAGTAGTAGCTGTACCGCCCCGGGAACCAGGCCGGGCAGTCGGCGCTGTCGTGGGTGCAGCCGGGCACGGTGCAGACGACGGTCTGTGCGGCGGTGGCGTAGTCGGTTTTGAGCAGCAGGCCGCCGTGGTTGCGGTAGACCATTTCATAGTAGGCGTCGCCGCTGTTGAAGCTGCTGTCGTGGCGGTTCAGCCAGGCGAAGTCCCCGGCAGCGGGGGTCGGGGTTGCTGTGGCGGTGGGTTCGGGCGTGGGGGTGGTCAGGGGTGTCGTATCCGTGGCGGACGCACAGGCGGTGAGCAGGAGTGCGGCGAGGGGAATGGCGGCAAGATGGTGGTTGCGCATGGTGGGAGCCTCCTTTTTAAGTAGTGTAGAGATGAGTGGGATTATTACGCGGTAGGGGCCGGGCATGCCCGGCCCGCAGGTTTGCGGGGGCGGATGCTTGCGGGTCTGTTTGTAGGGAGGGGTCTTGACCCCTCCGCGGGTGGTTACCTGGGGATGGGTGTTGGCGGGAGGTTTCGCGGGGCGTCGGGGACGCCGCCCCCTACGGTTTGCCCGGGGAAGGGCGGCGGCGGGAGCCTGCCCCTCATCCGGCCCTGCGGGGCCACCTTCCCCCGAGGGGGAAGGCAAGGGCTGCAGGGGAGGGATTCATCCCTCCCGGGGAAGGGCGGCAGCGGAAGGCCGCGGCGGGGTGGGGGCACCCGCCCTACGTATGGGGGGATATGGAAACGCTGTGGGGTTTACGTGGGCACCCGTTTCCGGGCCGCTGCGCGGTAGGGGCCGGGCATGCCCGGCCCGGGGGGTTACGCGGACACCCGTCAATGGTTCGGTCCGTAGGGGAGGGGTCTTGACCCCTCCGCGGGTGGCTGCCCGGGGGATGGCCGTTAGCGGGAGGTTTCGCGGGGCGTCGGGGACGCCGCCCCCTACGGGTTGCCCGGGAAAGGGCGGTAGCGGGAGCCTGCCCCTCATCCGGCCCTGCGGGGCCACCTTCCCCCGAGGGGGAAGGCAAGGGCTGTATGGCGGCAGCGGGAGCTTCCCCCTACCCCGGCAGCTGGTCCTCGGTGCGGAGCTGGAGGGTCAGGCTGTAGTACCAGCGGTCTGACGAAACCGGCGCTGTACCGACGTAATCTTGGTAGGTGTAGGGGTGGGTCGAGGCGGTGATGAGCGCACCGCCGTTCGTGCTGTAGAGGGCGCAGCTGTAGGGGCTGTCGGCGGGGGCGGCCCAGTCGCCGAGGCTTTCCAGTCCGGCCTGGGCGGCAAAGCTGCGCAGGGCGGTCTCGGTGGGCAGCGGGGTGTTTTCCGCGTCGGTCCCGGCCATCGAGAGCCATGCCTCGACCACTGTGCCGGTGCGGCTGTCCATAGTGACGCTGTAGCGCGTAAAAAGTGCATTGTCCGTCATGCCGAACCGCCGCACCGTCACAAAGCCGAGGCTGTCGGTGACGCAGTAGGTCGCGTCCAGCGAGTAATATTTTCCGTCCCAGTCGGTGTAGCTTTCGCCGGTCTCAGCCGTGTCCAGCGCCTCGGCAGCCCAGGCGGCGGGCACGGCGCCGGTTTCGGCCAGCTGGCGCAGGGCGTTCTCGGCGGCCTCGGCGGCGGCGGAATCCGCATACTGCATGGATTGCAGGCTGGCGGACGCACCTATGTACATTTTCGGGGCTGTCAGAACCTCGGCGGGGCGCTGCTCCCGCTCGCTCTCGGCGTTCCGGCTGCGGGCGGCCAGCTGGCGCAGGATATAATAATCGTCCGCCGTGGGCGTCGGGGCAACGTAGGGATCGGCCACGGTCTCGACGCGGCCAAGGCTGGCGGCGTCGGCTGCGGCCAGAAACACCGCGGGCGCGGCGGCGCAGCCCAGCACGGCCACGGTGCAAAGCGCGGCAGTCAGCCGCGGATGGTTCCAAAGGCTCACGGTGCATCCTCCTTCCAGACGGGCAGCGTCACACTGACCCGGGTGCCCCTGCCGGGTTCGCTTTCGATGCGCAGCGCACTGCCGTGGGCGGCGGCAATGCGTTGGCAGAGCGCCAGTCCCAGGCCGCTGCCGCCCTGACGGCGGGCGCGGGATTTATCGACCATGTAGAACGGCTCGGTCACGCGGGGGATCAGCTCGGGCGGGATGCCGCAGCCGCGGTCCGCCACGGTCAGCGTGACGGCGTCCCCGGCCTGCGCACAGAGCACCAGCACCGGCGCACCGGGCGCACCGGCCTTGGCGGCGTTCTGCACCAGATTGCAGAGCAGATCCAGCAGCAGGTCGGCGTCCCCGCGCACGGTAGGCGCGGCGGCGGGCGTGCGCAGGGTGACGTCCGGGCAGGCCGCGTGCAGCCGCGGCCAGAGCGCGGGCAGCGGCACGGCGGTCAGTTCAACGCCCTCCTCATTCAGGCCCAGCAGGGCCAGCAGCTTGCGGCTCAGCGCCTCGAGGCGCCGCCCCTCGTGCACAATAGCCGCGGCGGCCTCGCGCTGCTCGTCGGGGTCGGTCTGCATGGTGTGGAGCATGTCCGCATAGCCGATGATGCTGGTCATCGGGGTTTTCAGCTCATGGGTGAACGCGCCGACGAAGTCCTCCCGCCGCTGGACGTCGGCCTCGAGGTCGGCGATCTTTTCCTGCACAGCATCGGCCATTTTGTCAAAACTGCGGCTCAGCGCCTCGATCTCATCGCCGGTGTGCAGGTCGGTGCGGCGGGCGTAGTCCCCGGCTGCGATCTGCGCCCCGGCGTCGGTCAGGACGGCCAGCGGGCGGGTCAGGCGGCGGGCCAGCAGCGCCGTGACGGCGGACGCCGCGGCCAGCACGGCGGCCTCCAGCAGCAAAAAGCGCACCAGGGCGGCGTTTCTGTCCCGGTAAAGGCCGGTCAGGTCGTAGGCTGTGACGAGCCGCAGCCCGCCCTGCAGGTCGCTGGCGTAGACGGCGTAAATGGAATTTTCGGTCCTGACAGTCACGGTGGCGGCGTCGCCAAGGGGGAGGCTTTGCAGCCCTTCCAGCGTGGCGCAGACGAGGGTGTCGCCCCGCCAGAGCGCCGCGGGGACACCCTGTGCCGTCACGCGGGCCGTGAGCGCGGCATCCCCGGTGGATATGCCGCGGCGCTGCAGGTCGAGGATCTCGGTTTGCAGCAGCGTACACGCCTGAGCGTGGGCGGCGGCGTTGGCGGCGGCCATGCGGCTGCGCTGCACGGAGAAATCGCTGTACAGCAGCACGCACCCGCCCACACCGAACGACGCGGCCAGGACGAGGATCAGCAGGCAGAGCAGTTTTTGGAAGTATCGCATGAGAGAGCTCCTTTGGTGGGGGGCGGGGTGTTGGTTGCCCGGGGACGGGGTGTGACGGGAGGCTGCGGGGCGTCGAGGACGCCGCCCCCTACGGTGGGGGTTGGTTGTAGATTGCCCGGGAACGGGTGGTGGCGGAAGGTTACGGCGGGGTGAAGGCACCCCGCCCTACGGATGGGTGGAAGGTTTGCGGCAAATGGTGTAGGGGGCGGCGTCCTCGACGCCCCGCGGAGGGGTCAAGACCCCTCCCTACGATGCAAAAGAGAAAGGGGCGGCAATGGCAAGGCTGCGGGCCGGGCATGCCCGGCCCCTACAGAGCTGCCGTTACTCTTTCAATCTTCCTTCTTCAACCGATACCCGATCTTGTACACCGTCTCGATCTTGTCCATCCAGCCGAGCTTTTTGCGCAGACGGGCAATGTGGGTGTCAACGGTGCGCAGACTTTCGGTGTCGGGGATGCCGCCCCAGACGCGCTCATACATCACGTCGCGGTAGAGCGCCGCGCCGCGGTTGCGCATCAAAAGCTCCAACAGATCGTATTCCAGGCGGCGCAGCTCCACAGGTTCACCGTTCTGGCGGGCGGTGTGGTTGACCGTATCCAGCACCACGTCGTAGGCGCACAGCTCCCTCCCGCCGCGCCCGGTGCGGCGCAAAACCGTCTCCATCCGGGCAACAAGCTCCTCCGCCGCGAACGGCTTGGTTATGTAATCGTCCGCGCCCAGGCGCAGCCCCTGCACGCGGTCCTTCACCGCGCTTTTGGCCGTGATAAAGATGACCGGCACGCCCTGGGGCCGCAGACATTCCAGCAGCGCATAACCGTCCAGGCCGGGCAGCATAATATCCAAAAGCGCCATATCAAAATTGGTGGTTTCGATGAGATCCGCCGCCGTCCGGCCATCCTCGGCCAGCGTGCAGCGGTACCCGGCGCGGGTCAGCGTCATCTCGATCAGCCGCGCGATCAGGTGCTCATCCTCCACGATCAGTATGTTGTTCATCCGCGTTTCCTCCCTGTTTGGGGGTATTGTAACCCCGTGTTGTTACAAGGTTGTGTCCTCACAGCTATAATTTTACACTTTTTTATTTTATTTTCCACCCGCGTCGTGGTATAATGTTGAAAACTGCTTTGTCAAAGGAGAATTTTCCCATGTACGCTACCGTTCAAGAGCTTGTGGACGCGCTGACGCTGGAAGAAAAGGCCGGTCTTTGCACCGGCGCGGCGGTCCCGCGGCTGGGCCTTCCGGCGCTGCGGGTCAGCGGCCTGCACAGTCAGGAATCTGCCGGGGGCGTCTGCTTTCCGTCGGCGTGCGCGGCGGCAGCGTCGTTTGACCCGGAGGCGGCCCGCCGCATGGGCGCGGCGCTCGGGCGGGAGGCGCGCAGCGGCGGCGCACAGCTGCTGGAGGTGCCGGACGTGAACCTGAAGCGCGGCCCGTTGAGCGGACGCAGCGCCGACACCTGGGCCGAGGACCCCTGCCTGACGGGGGCGCTGGCCGCGGCGTTCCTGCAAGGCGTGCAGAGCGCGGGTGTGGGTGGCTGCGCGGGGCGGCTGGCCGTGGTCAACCAGGAGACAGACCGCCGGACGCTGAACCGCCGTGTTGATGAGCGCACGCTGCAGGAGCTTTACCTGCCCGCGTTTGAGACTGCCGTGCGGGACGGGCAGCCCCGGGCCGTTGTGTGCAGCGCGGGGCAGCTGAACGGCACCCGCATCTGCGAGGACACGCCTCTGCTGACCGACACGCTGCGCGGCGCGTGGGGCTTTGCCGGTGCGGTGCTGGCAGAGCCGGGCGCGGTGCAGGACCCGGCCCGGACGCTGGCCGCGGGCGTGGATTTTGCCCCTGCGGACGCGGGACGGCTTGTGGATGCCGTGCAGTCCGGCGCACTGGACGAATCCGTTTTAAACCGCGCTGCATCGAACATTATACGCATTCTTTTGGCCGCATCGACCCAGCCGTCCCCCGCGGACCGTGACCGTACCGCAGACCGCAGTCTGGCTGTCGAGCTGGCCAAGCAGAGCGGTGTGCTCCTGCGCAATCTGGGCGCACTGCCGCTGCACAAGGGGCAGAAGGTAGCCTACATCGGCGCTTTCGCCGCCCACCCGCGCTATTCCGCCGGTCATCCCCGCGCGCCGCAGGTCACAAGTGCCATCGACGCTGCGGTCCTGCATGGCCGCAAGATCCATTATATCGAGGGCTTCCCCGCGGACCGCGACCAGCGCGACGAGGCGGAGTTCCTGCGTGCCGTGGTCGCCGCCGAAGCTGCGGACGCCGCGGTCATCTTTGCCGGTCTGCCCGAATGCGCTGAGCTGGCCGCCGCGGACCGGCGGCACATGCGCCTGCCCGAATGCCAGAACAACCTGATCGCCCGCGTGGCCGCCGTGCAGAAGAACACCGTCGTAGTGCTGCACACCTCCGGACCGGTGGAGTGCCCCTGGGCGGACGATGTATCGTCGGTTTTGTGCATGTATCTGGCGGGCGAGGGTCTGGGCGAGGCCACGGACGCCCTGCTGTGGGGCAACGCCGACCCCTGCGGGCGTCTGCCCGAGACTTGGCCCCTGCGGCTGGAGGACACGCCCTGCTATCTGGATTTCCCGGGTGACGGCGTGACCGCCGACTACCGCGAGGGCGTCTACGTGGGCTACCGCTGGTATGATGCCCGCAAGATGCCGGTGCGCTGGCCGTTCGGCCACGGGCTGAGCTACACGGGCTACGTCTACCGCGGCGCGGCGCTGGACGCCGACACGCTGACGCCGGGCGGCACCGTGACCGCGCGGGTGACGGTGAAAAACAGCGGCGCGATGCGCGGAGCCGAGGTCGTGCAGCTCTATGTGGCCGATGCCACGGGTGCGCCGGTGCCGGGCGGGCGGGTGCCCCAGGCGCTGCGCAGGTTTGCGAAGATCGACCTGCAGCCCGGCGAGGAGCAGGAGATCGTCTTTATGCTGACGCCGCAGGATATAAGCCGTTACAGCCCCGAGCTGCACGCCTGGTGCGCCGCGCCGGGCCGGTACGAAATACGCATCGGGCATTCGAGCCGGGACATCCGCGCGGTGCTGGCCTTACAGTATGCGGACGCAAAAATTTGAGTTTACTATAAAAGGAGATGCAACTATGTCTATCAAGATCACCGAACAGAATTTTGACACCGAGGTTTTGCAGAGCGCCATGCCCGTCGTGGTGGATTTCTGGGCCGACTGGTGCGGCCCCTGCAAGATGATGGGCCCCGTGCTGGAGGAGCTTGCCGCGGCGCATCCCACCGTCAAGGTCGGCAAGCTGAACACCGACGAGAACCTGAAGCTGGCCATGGCCCGCAAGATCGACGCCATCCCGGCGCTGCTGCTTTTCAGGAACGGTCAGGAGGTCAGCCGGTCCGTCGGCTACAAGCCCGCCGCCGAGCTGGAGGCATGGCTGCGGGAGAACGGGGCGATTTAATAGGATAAATAAAAGGTGCTGCTGTCGGGAAAAGTGACAGCAGCACCTTTTTGTTTATGGAGTTGTAGGGGCCGGGCATGCCCGGCCCGGGGGATCGCGTGGGCAGATGTTTATGGGGTGGTGTGTAGGGGAGGGATTTATCCCTCCCGGGATGCTTGCGGCAGCGGAAACATCCGCGGGGCGTCGGGCAAACAGGCGTTTACGGGCAGCCACCGGGCCGGGCATGCCCGGCCCCTAC
>UMHS01003776.1_pt1 | contig 11781 bp, 8 predicted proteins | sample 1965611 | NCBI WGS metagenome assembly UMHS01 (sample SAMEA4836106, study PRJEB28245) | human gut metagenome | biome: gut microbiome; material: fecal sample | place: Denmark | collected 2008
CCACGGCAAACGACACCACAGGGAAGAAGTAGCGCCCCGCAAGTGCCCAATTGCCCTCCGAGATGCTCACGCCCACAAGCAGGATGTTGCCCGTCTGCGCGTTTGCAAAAACATGGTCGCGCCCAATGTACGAATACACATCCATAAAGCCACCGGCGAGCGCCAAGATGATGCCCAGCTCAATAGACTCCGATATCTGTTTGGCACGCTGCATCGTCGTGCATCCTCCTTGTTGACGACTCTCTCGTGCGTTGGCGGAAACATAGCCGCCGTTCATACTGTAACCCATTGACAACATGGCGTGCGCGCGAGACGGCTCCTTCGACGCAGGGATACACAGTCTGGAAACAAACGGCGGGCGCGGCGACGCTCTCACTCACCAGCCCATGTACTCCCCCAGTCTTTTTAGCTCCGTCCCAAAAAGACTGGTTACAATTACGTGCAGCATACAGACACCGGGAGGGATCGTGGCAAAAAAGCCTCAGCACGCTCAGAACAACCAGCGCAGTCAGCAGGGCAAACAGGGCCAGCAGCAAAAGCGCGGCGGCAAGGCGCAGGCCACGGTCGCCCGCACCAAGCATTCCCAAGCGACGCCCGCCCGCCCCTGGCGTCCGGGCCGCGACAAGTTCCTCCCCGTCAGCCGCGCCGATATGGATGCACGCGGCTGGGACCAGTGCGACTTTGTCTACATCTGCGGCGACGCCTACGTGGACCATCCCAGCTTTGGCATGGCCATCATCAGCCGCGTCCTCGACGCGCACGGCTACAAGGTGGGTATCATCTGCCAGCCCGACTGGACCGACCCCGCCAGCATCACCGTGCTCGGCGAACCGCGCCTGGGTTTTCTCGTCAGCGCCGGCAACATGGACTCCATGGTCAACCACTATTCGGTGACCAAGCACCGCCGCCATACCGACGCCTATACCCCCGGTGGCGAGGAGGGGCACCGCCCCAATCGTGCCGTCACGGTCTACGGCAACCTCATTCGCCAGACGTTCAAGGACGCTCCCATCATCATCGGCGGCATCGAGGCGAGCCTGCGCCGTCTGGCCCACTACGACTACTGGCAGGACAAGCTCAAGCGCTCGGTACTGCTCGACTCGGGCGCCGACATCCTCATCTACGGCATGGGCGAGCACGCGATTGTCGAGATCGCCGACGCGCTCGACGCGGGGCTGCCCGTCGATCAGATCACCTATATCAATGGCACCGTCTACCGCACCAGCTCGCTCGACGAGGTCTACGACTACGACCTGCTGCCCAGCTGGAACGACCTTGCCGCCGACAAGCTCAACTACGCACGCAGCTTCAATGTGCAGCAGCAGAATATGGACCCCATCACCGGACACCGCCTGGTAGAGCCCTACCCCAACAGCGTCTATGTGGTGCAGAACCCGCCGTCGGCGACGTTGACGACCGATGAGATGGACGAGGTGGCCGAGCTCCCCTACGCACGCGATTGGCATCCCGACTACGATGCCGCGGGCGGCGTGCCGGCCTTTGCCGAGATCAAGTTTTCAATCAGCTCCAACCGCGGGTGCTTTGGTGAATGCTCGTTTTGCGCCCTCACCTTCCACCAAGGTCGCGTGTTGCAGATGCGCAGCCACGACTCGATCATGCGCGAGGCAGAGCTGCTCACACACGACCCCGAGTTTAGGGGCTACATCAACGACGTGGGCGGACCGACGGCCAACTTTAGCCGCCCGGCCTGCGACAAGCAGCTCAAGCACGGCGTGTGCAAGAACAAGCGCTGCCTGTGGCCGAGTGTGTGCAAGAACATGGTGGTCGACGAAAGCGGCTACACGCAGCTGCTGCGCGACCTGCGCCAGCTGCCGGGCGTCAAAAAGGTCTTCGTCCGCAGCGGCATCCGCTTTGACTACACCATGGCCGACGCCTCGGACGAGTTTTTGCGCGAGCTGCTGGAGCATCACGTCTCGGGCCAACTGCGCGTAGCGCCCGAGCACGTGAGCGACGCGGTGCTCTCCGTGATGGGCAAGCCGAGCCGCGCCGTCTACGATGCGTTCTGCCGCAAATTTGAGCGCTTGAACCGCGAATACGGACTCAAGCAGTACGTTGTGCCGTATCTGATTTCGAGCCACCCCGGCTCGACCATGAAGGAAGCCGTGGACCTTGCCGAGGCCGTGCGCGACATGGGCTACATGCCCGAGCAGGTGCAGGACTTCTACCCCACCCCGTCCACCATGTCGACCTGCATGTACTACACCGGCGCGGACCCGCGCACCATGGAGCCGATCTACGTGGCGCGCGACCCGCACGAAAAGGCCATGCAGCGCGCGCTGATTCAGTATCGCAAACCCGAGAACTACAAGCTCGTGCGCGAGGCGCTGGAGAAGGCCGGGCGTCGTGACCTGATTGGCTACACCAAGCATTGCCTGATCCGTCCCGTACCGCCGCGCCCGGGCGAGACGTCTGCTGGCGGCGGACATGGGACCGGCAAGAAGGGCGGCAAGGCCCACGGTGGCGCCGCCGGCAAGGGACCCAAAGGCAGCAAGGGATACGGCGGCATGTCGCGTGCGCAGAACACCGCAGGCCGCAACCGCGCCGCCCAGGGACGACAGGGCGCCAACGGAGGCGGCAGGCGTAACTAGCGCGGCGAGGCGGCATGCCGCCGCTGGCGGCACACACGCCCCCACCAATAAAATGCCGCTCGCCGGGGCGTCGTAAAACGATTCCCCGGCGAGCGGCCGATTAATATTGTCTATCTCAAAACATCGTTACTTTTTGTCAAAACGACCATAGAGCGCAAACGAGAGCGTCGCGGAAATAACCCAAGTCAAAGCGATGCAGACGACAATCATGATCAGATTCATGGGATTGCCGCTTGGATCGGCATAAACGGGCAACGAGGTAATGCCGGGCATAACAAAGCCGAAGCACTTTGCGCCCAGAACAACGGTGAGCGCACCGCCAATGCCATCCGCGATCATCGCAGCGATAAGCGGAGTCCTGTTAGGAACCTGAACGGTAAACAAGGCGGGCTCGGAAATTCCCATAAATGCTGAGAAGGCGCACGTCATTGCAGCGGACTTGAGCTTTTCGTCGGTCATGCGCAGGGCCGCACCAAAAGACGCACCGCTTTCGGCGAGGTTATGGCAAAAAGAGATCGGGAGCAGATAGTCATACCCAAGCGTTGCGATATTGGAAATCTGGATAGGGCTCGTTGACTGATGCATGCCGAAGAGCACGATAAGCGGCATAAAGAAGCCCAGCAGAAAACCGGCAACGGGGCCTAACGTCGAGAATAGCCAAACGATACCGTTGGCAAGACCAAGACCGCACCAGGCACCAATCGGAGCGAGTACAAACAGGTTGACGGGAATCACGATAGCAAGGGAGAGCGCCGGAACGACAACGAGCTTAAAAAGATCCGGCACGACTTTGTCGATTGCGCGATATACAAAAGACAAGCCAATGACGCCAAAGATAACCGGGAACACGGAATCGGCGTAGCTAAAAATCGGCACCGCAAAACCGAACAGCGCAAGGGGCGTCTCGCCCGTACCGACAGCGTTGACAATGGTCGGGTACATCAGCGATCCGGCAACACAAAGCGCAAGCGAACGGTTGACCCGGAACTTATCAGCTGTAGACATTGCCAGCAAAAACGGCAAGAAGTAGAACGGGATATCCGAAATCATATTGAATATCGCAAAGTCGCCGGCACCCGTGTCGATTCCAAAAGCCGCGATAGCAGCCAGGATGCCCTTTACGATGCCTCCCGCCACCAGTGCGGGAATGATAGCGGAGAAGATGCCGGTGATGATATCGAATACGCGAGCCGAACCTTTTTGGAGCTCAGGCTGCTCGGCGTCGGCGGAGACCTCGCCACCCATCCTGTCGCCTAGCATGGGCTCCAATTCGTCATATACCGACCCCACGCTGGCGCCGATGATAACCTGCCACTGCCCGTCTTTAACTTGCGCGCCCAAGGCGCCGTCAAGCGTCTTAAGGGCCTCAAGGTCTGCCTTGCTATCGTCCTTCAGGTTGAATCTGAGCCTTGTAATGCAGTGCGTTGCCATAACAACGTTATCGGCGCCGCCCACGAGCTCGAGGACACGAGCGGCTAGTTCCTTCTTGTCTGCCACAACAATCACTCCTATCCAAGATCCTCGCCATTAGTGGCGATACATTTCTGGTACCAATAGAAAGAGTCTTTACGCAAGCGCTCCGCAGTGCCGTTGCCGCAATTATCCAGATCGACATAGATAAGCCCGTATCGCTTGTCCATCGTAAGAGGACCGCAGGCAACAAGGTCAATGAATCCCCAGATCATATATCCGCGCACGTCAACGCCATCGATCACTGCCTCTTTAAGGCACTTTATGTGCTGGCGTAAATAATCGATTCGATACTCGTCGTGGATGCTGCCATCCTCCTCGACTACATCAGATGTACCGAGGCCATTCTCGGCGATATACAGGGGCAGCCCATAGCGGTCATACATCTGGTTAAGGGTAACCCTCAGGCCAATGGGATCGAGCTGCCAGCCCCACTCACTCGTCTCGAGATAAGGGTTCTTGTTTGCCATGACCAGATTTCCCGCAGTCTTCTCCCATCCCTGATCGCAGGTGGATACCTGGGAAAAGTAGTACGAGAAGGCCAGGAAGTCGACCGTGTTGCGAGCGATAAGCTCTTCATCGCCCGGCTCCATTTGAATCTCGATATCGCACGCATCGAAATAGCGATTCATATAAGCGGGGTATTTTCCACGAGCCATCACGTCCGTATAGAACCAGTTGGAATACTGGTCGTCGTGAATAGCCTGCATGTTATCTTCGGGACGGCAGGTGGCAGGATACGTACAGAATCGAGCGATCATGCCGCCAACGGGAGTATCGGGCGAAAGACGATGGACAATCTCGACGGCGCGCGCATTGGCAACGAACTCGTGGTGCAGACACTGGAAGATGGCTCGATCGAAGTTCTCCCCCTCTTCGTCTTTGACCAGACAGACCCCGTCCCAAGGCGAAAAACGCGCTGCATTGAACTCGTTAAAAGGCAGCCAGAAATCGACCAGGTCGCCCAATTCCGTAACGATCGTCTCGACATAGCGGGCGAAGAAATCAATCGTCTTGCGATTCTTCCATCCCCCATATGTGGTGACGAGATTTACCGGAATGTCATAGTGGAGCATGGTGACGAAGGTCTTAATGCCGTGCTTTTTGCACTCACCCAGCATGCTTCGATACCACTCGATGCCTTCACGGTTAGGCTCAAGGTCATCTCCGTTAGGATAGATTCGGCTCCAGCAAATTGAGGTGCGGAACAGCTTGAGACCCATCTCCGCAAAAAGCGCGATGTCCTCACGGTAGTGATGATAGAAGTCGTTACCGCGCCTAAACGGGTAGAACTCAACGCCATCATCTGCGAGAGCGTTCATTAGCTCGTCATGGCAGAAGGGGTTGTTTTGATGCTTGTCCTCGATCTGGTCATGAGTCCAGGTGCCATCCAGCCATCGACAATCCTGCGTCGACTTTCCCTTTCCGCCCTCATTCCAGGCGCCATCGGCCTGCGAGCACGATATGGCTCCGCCCCATAAAAAGTCGGAGTCAAATCCATGTTTTAACTTACCCATTTGCCCTCCTTGATCGGATGCTCCAGCGGATAACCCAATACTAGGAAGAACAAGATGCATAAGATATCGCATAGAAAGCTTGGGTTTATAACATTTTTTTAGATATAATACCGTTCAAGGCATCGATTCTACCGTTCACCGCTGGAGCACCCCATGGATTCGAATCTCAAACAGTTGCTCTATACGCATACCGAGACCGAAGAGTGGCATCGTACGCATCCGGGAGAGCCCAGCCCGCGATATAACAGGGTGGAAACCACAACCATTAACGGCGAAGAGGTCTATCTGTTTGATTGGAAAGAAACCCTCGACGAAAACCCCGTGGGCCTTATCAAGGAGTCACGCTTTACCGACATTCCTCCTCATATCAATCGGGATATGGAGCTTAACTACGTGTACGACGGCGTCTGCACGTTTGTCGTCAACGGACGGTCACTGCTCCTTAAAAAGGGTGATGTGCTCATTTGCAACACCGGCGTAGTCAGAAGCGTTCCATACGTTAAGGGCGAGCACGATATCGTCATTTCAATCGTCTTCAAAAAGGAAATGTTCGATTCGGTGTTCCTGAGCCAGCTACCCGGCGCGTCACCATTAACGAATCTCCTATTTGATTTTGTGTCCAAAAACCGTGAGGCTCGCAAATATCTCATTCTTCCAGAGGAATACGCCCGACATGCGCGACGCCTCATCGAGATGCTCTTTATCGAATATCACTTTAAAGATGCCTACTCCAATGAACTCATGAGGCACCTCGCCGTCAGCCTATTCCTTGTTCTCATTCGAGGACTGTACCGACGCTCCGCAACTGATAACCAGGCGATTATGTCGGACGAACGCATCGTGTCGATTCTGAATCATATTGAGCGAAGTTACGGCGACTGCACGCTCGAAAGCATTGCGAGCGATACGGGTTATAGCACCAGCTATCTCAGCAGCTTGATCAAGCAAAAAACCGGCAAAACGTTTTCGCAAATCAAGCTCAACCAGCAGCTCACAGAGGCGGCATATCTTCTCAATAACACCGAGCGCAGCGTGCAGTATGTAGCCCGAAAAGTCGGCATATCCAACATGTCATTCTTTTACTCAAAATTTAAAGAAACATTCGGCGAAACGCCAGGTGCGTTCAGGACGCATCGGTCTTGTTAAAGTCATTGATAATCAGACCGATCAGTTTCGCGTGGCGCAGGAATGCACGACCGGAGCAGCGAGCGTATCGCCTCTACCAGCACAAAGCCGGCGATGCCAACCGTGACCACCACGTCGAACGGCGCGTTCACAAACCACAGCAGGCCCATGAGATACGACCCGGCATTAAAGGCAAAGTGCAGCAGGATCGTGTAACGGAGCTTTCCGGTGGTCACGAGCACCCAGCCAAAGATGAGGCCGGCAACACCCGCATAGCAGCCCTGCACCCAGTTCATGTGCATAAAGCCGAAGACCGCCGCCTGCAGTACGATTGCCGCGGCGACGCCCCAGGCACTCGGGGCCGCCCAGAGCACTATGGCGCCGTCTTGCGCGTTCACGCGGCGCCGGCGTTTCCAGAGCGGATGGCACCGTGGATTAAACGCACGCAGTGAGAACTCAAAGATGATGCCGCGCACCAGGAGCTCTTCGCAAAATGGCGCGCCAATCACCGTGGTCAGAACGGCCAGATAGCTCGTGTCGCCCATGCCTGTTTCCTCGACGAGCTCGCTATAGTCTGCCGCGACCTCGGGCAGCAGCGACAGCACGCCGTCGCATAGATAGCTAATGACCACCTGCATGGACAGGCCGATCACGACAACGCAGACGATGCGCTTCCATGCCGCGCCTGCTCCCCCACCGAGCGGGCGCTCGCCTTGCTGGCGCGCCATAAACGAGCGCGGCCACAGATAACGCCACCACAGCAGCGCCATCAAAAACGACGCCGTCTGAGCGGCAGCCTGGAACCATTGGATATCGAGATTGTCGATCGGATAGCCCGTCAGCGCCGACACGGCACCGAGAACAGAAAACAGAACCACGCTCAGGGCTATATCGGCAGCGACAACGCCAAAACAGGCAAGCGCCCACGCTATCGCATTGAGCATGCCAACCTCCTCAAAACCGTTCCCTAGTTCTACCACAACTCGGCAGAGAGCTGATCCCATGGGGACGGAGGAAAACGGATCACTTATTGATGAGAATCGGGCGCAGTGCCAAAGGCCCCGCTGGGCGAAATGTCGAACGGAAAGGTGCCGCAGCGATTGAAGGCGGCGATGAACATGCGGATGGCGTTGGACGGCGTGGTGCCTACGAGTTGGGTTGCCGCCGCGAAGGCCGCCTTTTCCTCGGGCAAGACCTTCGCGACAACCGGGGTCATGTGTTCTGCCATGGCGCTTCCTTTTTGAAACGACGGTGATGCGGATAGATGCGGGCCACGCGGCTGGGCGACGGGCTGTGAAGGCAACCCGATTGGCCCGCATCTGGAGTTTGTTTCTACGGCGTTGGTATTACTTGGTAATCCTAAGTATTACCCCGCAGATAGAATACCATACCCAACCCTATGGGGACGGAGAAAAAACGGATCATTTTGTTGCTGAGTAAGTATTTAGAGCGTGATGATGTCCGAGATATTGAGGGCCTGAGCGTCGACGGCATCGTGTGTAGCAAGCAACAGCATGCGGCCGACGAGCAAGTCGAGCACGACCTCGGCGCATGCGTCGCGCGCAGCGGTATCTAGGCCGGTAAAGGGCTCGTCCAGAATCACTGCGCCGCCCGGACACAGCAGGGCTCGGGCAATCTCGACGCGACGGCGCTGCCCGCCCGAGAGCTCGGCCACACGAGCATGCACATCGACCCCCGGCACCAGCAGGCGCAACAGGGCTGCGGCACTCGAGGCATCCACGCGCGCGTCGGCGCACACCAGCACGTTATCCAAAGCCGAGGCGCCCTCTACCAGGCGCACATCCTGAAACACCATGGAGCACGGCGCGCACTCCCCCGCCGCCAGCGCAAGCAGCGTCGACTTGCCCACGCCCGAGGTGCCCATCACACAGATACGCCCACCCGCAGGCACGTTGAGCACCAGACCATCCAGCGCCGGCGCCCAGGGCGCGCGATCGCCCACGGCAAGCGCAAGCTCCGCCGCAACCCCGCCGCCAGCAGAACCGCTCGCACGCCCGCGCAAGCCGCGTCCATGCGACAGCACCGCCGCACGCCACGCCGCAGGCCCCGAAGCCCGCAGCAGCCACACCAGCACGCGCTCGCATGCCCACGAAGCCATAACAACCAGCACGGTCCAGGCCAGCAAATCGGCAGTCTCAATCAAAAGCTTTGCCTGATAGATGCGCTCACCCACGGTGCCCACCGCCATGCCGATCAGCTCCGCCGCCACACCGGCCTTCCAGCTCATGCCAATCACGGCGCGGGCGCACGAAAGCACAAACGGCAGGACTTCGCGCCAGGTGTGGGCGCAAAACAGTCGCCAGCCCCGCACGCCATGCAGGCGGAACATCTGCTTCAGCGGTTTATCCGCTTGCGTCAAACCCTCGACCAGCGAAAAATACACGCCCGGCAGCGCCATCAAAAAGACCGCCACAATGCTCACGCGCGCCGACCCCAACCAAATGAGCAGCAAGACCACTATGCAGGCAACCGGCGTCGCCTTAACAAACGAAAGCGCCGGCGCCACCAGGCGGGCAAACGCCCGCAACCGTGACGAAATCCCGGCAAGCACGCCGCCACACACCGCGGCAAGCGCCAGACCGCCCAGTATCCGCGCGCCCGAGCCCGCCAAAATCGCCCAGGTACCGCCATCGCACACCAGGCGCAGCAGCGCCAAGGCAACAGCGCCCGGCCCTGGCAAAATCAGCGGCTGTGCCACCAGCGCCGCCACGAAGACCCACACGGCAAGCCAAAAGGCGGCAACGGCACCTACTGCCGCCACCGCCTTCATACGCTCTATCATTTGTCGAGCAAACGCACGCACGGGTTACTCCATGTAGTAGAAATCATCAGCCGGGAGCTTGCTGCCCACGGCGCTCGCGTCCGCATCGGCCAGCACCTTCAGGTACCCACCGAGCGCCGCCTTCATATCCCTCCCCGTCTGGCACACGAGCATGCACCCGGGAATCGCCTTTTCGGCAATCGTGGCGTTATCCACGATGCCCGCATCGACCACGGCCTGCGCCCAGTCCGCCGGCGCCGCGTTCACGGCCTCAACGCTCGCAGCATGGCAGCTCAGGAATTCCGCCACGGCCTCGGGATGCTCCTCGGCAAAGGCACGGCGCACCACGGTCACACCCGTCAGCAAGCGCGAGCCCGTGTCTCCTGCCAGCTCGTCCCACACATCGGTCAGGCTCACCGGTGCCGACAGCTTGCCCTCGCTCTTGGCGATGGCCGCCGTCTTGAACGGCTCGGGTAGCACGCCCACGGCAGTCGGGTCGGCAAGCAGAGCCGAAAGCACCTCGGTAGGCTCGCTCTTAAACTCGAGCGTCACCTGACCGGCCAAGCCCGCGCGCTCCAGCAGGTAGTTCATGACGTACTCCGGCGTGGCGCCCTTGCCCGTCATATAGACAGTATGGCCCGCCAGATCGCCAAACGAGGCCACACTCGCGTCGCCCGTCACAACGTTCAGCACGCCCAGCGTGTTGATGTCGATGACCTGCACCGCTCCCTCGGTCTTGTTGTAGAGCACGCTCGCCACGTTGGCGGGCACCAAGGCAATGTCGACATCGCCCTGAATGACCTTGGGCACGATCTCGTCGGCCGCGGCGCTGATCGCAAAGTCGAACTCGTTATCCGTCTCGCCGCTCGCTGCTTGGTCCATAAACTGCACCAGACCGATCGACGTCGGGCCCTTGAGCGAGGCGACGTGTACCTCGACGGGCTCCGCGGCGGCCGCGGCGGCCTTCCCAGCAGCCGAGCCCGCGGCGGACCCGGCACCGGCAGACCCGCCGCCACAGCCAGCCAGCGCAAGTGACAGGGCGCCCGCGGCGAGCGCCGAGGCAAACCCCCGGCGCGACAGCTCAACATTAAACGCACGCATCGCTAGCACGCCTCCTCGCTGGGCATCGTCCATGCATGATGGTCGGTATGCAGCAGCTCCTCGGCCAGCGGCGAGAGCGGCGCGCCCAAGAACTCGCGATAGCACGCCTGGACATCAGGATTCTCATGCGAGAAGCGAATCTCGGCGTTCGCATCGAGGCCCCAGAGCACCTGGCCACGCTCGGCAGCTAGCTCGCAACCGTCGTGGATGGGCTGACCGCCACCACCGACGCAGCCGCCGGGGCACGCCATGACCTCGACGAAGTCATAGCCCACGCGGCCGTCGCGAATCGCGTCGAGCAGACGGGCGGCGTTACCCAGCCCGTGCGCCACGGCGACGCGCACCTTGGTACCATCGATATCGGCGACGGCTTCCTTCCAGCCGTCCAGGCCGCGCACATCGGTAAAGAAGTCGGCGTCGGGGTTCTTGCCCGTCACCAGGTAATAGGCCGAGCGCACGGCGGCCTCCATCACGCCGCCCGTGGCGCCAAAGATCACACCCGCGCCCGTGCCAAAGCCCAGCGGCGTATCGAGCGGCTCCTCGACCAGCGTGTCCACGCTCACGTGGCTCGCGCGGATCATGCGCACCATCTCGCGCACCGTCAGCGCAACGTCCACATCGGGCGTGCCGTCCTCGCCCACCATGCTCGGCAGCGCGCACTCGGCCTTCTTGGCCGTGCACGGCATCACGGACACCACAAACAGACGCTCGGGCTCCACGCCCAGCACTTTGGCATAGTAGGTCTTGGCGATGGCGCCGAACATCTGCTGCGGCGACTTGGACGTGGACAGGCTGTCGACAAACTCCGGATAGCGCGCCTTCACAAAGCGCACCCAACCCGGGCAGCAGCTCGTAAACATGGGCCAGCCGCGGCTGTCGCCTTCGCCCTTAGCGGCGGCGCCTAGGCGCTCGAGCAGCTCGGAACCCTCCTCCATAATGGTGAGGTCGGCCGAGAAATCGGTGTCGAACACGTACTCAAAGCCAACGCGGCGCAGTGCGCAGGCCAGACGCTCGACGGTTGCCTCCTCGCGAGATATGCCGAGCTCCTCGCCCCAGGCGCTGCGCACGGCAGGCGCGATCTGCACCAGCACGATCTTGTCGGGATTAGCAAGCGCGTCAAACACGGTCTCGGTATCGTCGCGCTCGCGCAGCGCGCCCGTCGGGCAATGCGTGATGC
>UMHS01052316.1_pt1 | contig 11698 bp, 7 predicted proteins | sample 1965611 | NCBI WGS metagenome assembly UMHS01 (sample SAMEA4836106, study PRJEB28245) | human gut metagenome | biome: gut microbiome; material: fecal sample | place: Denmark | collected 2008
ACCAGGCGGTTGACAATGCCGAAAGCTCCGATAGCCAGATCCCCTCCGTGCTGTTTCAGCCCCTTATTAATAAGGATGACGATAAAGCAGGCGGCAAGATTCATCAGGAAGGGAGCCATACCAATGGCCAGAGAATCAAAAACAATCTTCTTTTTCAGTCGGAAAATGCCTTTATGAAAATGCAGGAGTTCGTCCTTATTACTAAACAGCTTGAACTGCCAGAGAAGTGCGATGACCTGTGCGGTAATTGTAGCGATAGCCGCACCCTGTATTCCCCAGCCAAAACCGTAAATAAAAATAGGATCGAGTATCGTATTAATGACCACGGTAGCAATCGTAGCATACATCGCCTTCTGTGGATGCCCTGCGGAACGAAGTACCGCATTCAGGCCCAGGTAAAGATGGGTGATGACATTTCCCCAGAGGATAACCACCATATAGTCGCGGGCATAGCCGACAGTCGCCTCACTTCCCCCGAAGAAGTAAAGAATCGGATCGAGGAAGATCAGGGTAAGAACCGTAAAAGCCAGTCCGATGATAATATTTAATACCAGCACATTGCCAAGTACCCGTTGTGCCGTATCATAATCTTTCTGTCCCAGCTTCACCGATACCAGTGTAGCCGCTCCCACACCTACCAGCGAACCGAAAGCCGCCGCAAGGTTCATCAGCGGAAACGTAAGTGCCAGCCCCGAAATAGCCATTGCCCCCACCCCGTGACCGATGAAAATACTATCTACCATATTATAAAGAGAAGATGCCGTCATGGCGATAATTGCCGGAATGGCGTACTGCATTAAAAGCTTCCCGATCTTTTCCGTACCCAGCGCAGTGGGTGTCTTTTGTCCTGTCATACCTATTGTTTTGAGGGCGCAAAGATACAAAAAAGAGACGGATTACAGGATATATGAGAAAAGTTTCGTATTTTTGCCTCCAAAATTGAGTTAATACATAACGAAATGAATATATTAGAACTAAGTGAACAGGAAATTATTCGGCGCAATAGTCTGAATGAGCTTCGTGCAATGGGTATCGATCCGTACCCCGCTGCAGAGTATGTAACCAATGCTTTCTCTACTGATATAAAAGCAGAATTCAAAGATGAAGACGAACCGCGTCAAGTTTCTGTAGCGGGCCGTATTATGAGCCGCCGCGTGATGGGCAAGGCTTCGTTCATCGAACTGCAGGACTCTAAAGGTCGTATACAGGTATACATCACACGTGATGACATCTGTCCGGGAGAAGACAAGGAATTGTACAACTCTGTATTCAAACGCCTGCTCGACTTAGGTGACTTCGTAGGTATCGAAGGTTTCGTGTTCCGTACACAAATGGGCGAAATCAGTATCCATGCCAAGAAACTGACCGTACTTGCCAAGTCTATCAAACCGCTGCCTATCGTAAAATATAAAGACGGCGTAGCTTACGACTCTTTTGAAGATCCCGAACTCCGTTATCGCCAACGTTATGTGGACCTGGTAGTAAACGAAGGCATCAAAGAGACATTCGAAAAGCGTGCCACCGTAGTGAGAACACTGCGCAACGCCCTCGACGAAGCCGGATATACGGAAGTAGAAACACCGATCCTGCAATCCATCGCAGGCGGAGCAAGCGCACGTCCGTTCATCACTCACCACAACTCACTGGATATAGACCTCTACCTGCGCATCGCAACGGAACTTTATCTGAAACGACTCATCGTAGGTGGTTTTGAAGGTGTATACGAAATAGGAAAGAACTTCCGTAACGAGGGAATGGACAGAACCCACAACCCCGAATTCACTTGTATGGAACTTTATGTACAGTACAAGGATTACAACTGGATGATGAGCTTCACCGAAAAGTTGCTGGAACGCATCTGTATCGCCGTAAACGGAAGCACCGAAACCGTTGTAGACGGAAAGACAATCAGCTTTAAAGCTCCTTACCGCCGTCTGCCTATCCTCGACGCCATCAAAGAAAAGACAGGATATGACCTCAACGGCAAGAGCGAAGAAGAAATCCGTCAGATCTGCAAAGAACTGAAGATGGAAGAAATCGACGACACCATGGGCAAAGGCAAACTGATTGATGAAATCTTCGGTGAATTCTGTGAAGGCAGCTACATCCAGCCGACTTTCATCACCGATTATCCGGTGGAAATGTCGCCTCTGACAAAGATGCACCGTTCCAAACCTGGACTGACCGAACGTTTCGAACTGATGGTAAACGGCAAGGAACTGGCCAATGCCTACTCGGAATTGAACGATCCGCTGGATCAGGAAGAACGCTTCAAAGAACAGATGCGTCTTGCCGACAAGGGTGACGACGAGGCAATGATTATCGACCAGGATTTCCTGCGTGCTTTGCAATATGGTATGCCTCCTACATCCGGCATCGGTATCGGTATCGACCGTCTGGTGATGCTGATGACAGGACAGACCACCATTCAGGAAGTACTGTTCTTCCCGCAAATGCGTCCGGAGAAAGTAATCAAGAAAGACCCTGCCGCCAAATACATGGAACTGGGTATTGCAGAAGACTGGGTGCCGGTCATCCAGAAAGCCGGCTACAACACAGTAGCTGATATGCAGGATGTTAATCCGCAAAAGTTGCACCAGGACATCTGCGGAATCAATAAGAAATACAAATTAGAACTGACCAATCCAAGCGTGAACGACGTGACCGAGTGGATAAATAAACTTAAATAAGTTGAGAGTTGAGAGTTGAGAATTGAAAGTTGTTACTTGAACAACCTTTTTAATGACCAACTCTCAACTTTCAACTTTCAACTTTCAACTAAATATGAAACTACCCGGTAAGATAGCGATAATGGGCGGAGGAAGTTGGGCTACAGCCATCGCAAAGATGTGTCTGGCTCAGGAAGACTCTATTAATTGGTACATGCGACGAGATGACCGCATCGCTGATTTTAAGAGACTTGGACATAATCCCGCCTATCTGACAGGGGTGAAATTCGACACGAAGCGTATCACTTTCAGTTCTAACATCAACGATGTCGTGAAGGAATCGGATACACTGATTTTCGTCACCCCCTCTCCTTATCTGAAAGCTCATCTGAAAAAGCTGAAAACAAAGATTAAGGATAAGTTTATTATCACTGCTATCAAAGGAATCGTACCCGATGACAACGTGATTGTATCGGAATATTTCACAAAAGAATATGGCGTACCACCCGAAAACATCGCAGTACTGGCAGGTCCCTGCCACGCAGAAGAAGTAGCGCTGGAACGCCTCTCTTATCTGACCATCGCCTGCCCGGACAAGGACAAAGCGCGCATCTTCGCCCGCCGTCTGGGAAGCAGCTTCATCAAGACTTCCGTCAGCGACGACGTAGCCGGCATCGAATACAGTTCGGTGCTTAAAAATGTATACGCCATTGCCGCCGGCATCTGCAGCGGACTGAAATACGGCGATAACTTCCAGGCAGTACTGATATCTAATGCGATTCAGGAAATGAACCGCTTCCTGAATACAGTACATCCCCTGAACAGAAATGTAGATGATTCTGTTTATTTAGGAGACTTATTGGTGACAGGATACTCCAACTTCAGCCGTAACCGCACGTTCGGTTCGATGATAGGCAAGGGATACTCCGTTAAAAGTGCGCAGATTGAAATGGAAATGATCGCGGAAGGATACTACGGCACGAAGTGCATCAAAGAGATCAACAAGCATCACCACGTCAACATGCCGATACTGGATGCCGTATACAATATCTTGTATGAACGCATCTCACCCATGATAGAGATCAAATTGCTGACTGATTCTTTTAGATGAGAAAAATAGGTAATAAGTAATAAGTATTAGGTATTAACCGTAGCCACCTAAGCTTTACGTCTCATGCATAATACTTATTACTTAATACCTATTACTTATTACCTATTACATATTACTTAAAATTGATAGATATGATTAGCTTGAACATTGAAAAAACATTTGGATTCATCTCCAAAGAAAAGGTTTCTGCTTATGAAGCCGAGGTAAAAGCTGCACAGGAAATGCTGGAAAAAGGAACAGGAGAAGGTAACGACTTCCTGGGATGGTTACATCTGCCTTCGTCCATCAGCAAAGAGCATCTGGCTGACCTGAACGCTACTGCAAAAGTATTAAGAGACAACTGCGAAGTAGTGATCGTAGCAGGTATCGGTGGCAGCTATCTGGGCGCACGTGCCGTAATCGAAGCGCTGTCTAACAGTTTCACATGGTTGCAGGACAAGAAAACTGCTCCTGTCATGATCTATGCTGGACATAACATCAGCGAAGACTATCTGTATGAACTGACCGAATATCTGAAAGACAAGAAATTCGGCGTTATCAATATCTCCAAATCGGGAACGACTACCGAAACCGCTCTTGCTTTCCGTCTGCTGAAAAAGCAATGTGAAGACCAACGCGGCAAAGAAACCGCCAAGAAAGTCATCGTTGCCGTGACAGACGCCAAGAAAGGTGCTGCACGTGTGACTGCCGACAAAGAAGGATACAAGACATTTATCATTCCGGACAACGTAGGCGGACGTTTCTCTGTGCTCACTCCGGTTGGTTTGCTGCCGATCGCAGTTGCCGGATTCGACATCGACAAACTGGTTGCCGGTGCTGCCGATATGGAAAAGGCATGCGGTTCTGACGTTCCGTTTGCAGAAAACCCTGCGGCTATCTACGCTGCTACCCGCAACGAACTGTACAGACAAGGCAAGAAGATTGAAATCCTTGTCAACTTCTGCCCGAAACTGCACTACGTAAGTGAATGGTGGAAACAGCTTTACGGAGAATCCGAAGGTAAAGACAACAAGGGTATTTTCCCCGCATCTGTTGACTTTTCTACCGACCTGCACTCTATGGGACAATGGATTCAGGAAGGCGAACGTTCGATCTTCGAAACTGTGATCTCACTGGATAAAGTAGACCATAAACTGGAAGTTCCTTTCGATGAAGCTAATCTGGACGGCCTGAACTTCCTTGCCGGCAAACGGGTGGACGAAGTGAACAAAATGGCCGAACTGGGAACTCAGCTGGCTCACGTAGACGGCGGTGTACCCAACATGCGCATCGTTCTTCCGGAACTGAGCGAATACAACATCGGCGGTCTGCTGTACTTCTTCGAAAAGGCTTGCGGCATCAGCGGCTATCTGTTGGGCGTGAATCCTTTCAACCAACCGGGCGTGGAAGCATACAAGAAAAATATGTTTGCTTTGCTGAACAAACCGGGATATGAAGAAGAATCAAAGGCTATTCAGGCTAAACTGTAATATCCAATAACTGACAATAAAAAGAAGCGGCCTCTATTTAGAGACCGCTTCTTTTTATTATATTTCCTTCGTTACGTTAAAGTGACTCACTCCCTTTCAGGATTCATTCATTCTCAACGACTTCTGTTTTCAAGTCAATCACTTCCTGCGCTCCTTCACACTCCGCTTTTGAAGAGAGATAAAAAGATAATTGTACATCACCATTTTTATCTACATGCTCAATAGTGGCATGAACCAGCACCTTAGTCTTTGTCACGCCATCTTTGAAGCGCAACTGCCCTTTTTCTTCGTCTGTCAGATTTCCTTCGGTAGTGACTTCTGTCTTTTCATAACGGAGCTCAGTCTTCATCTCTTCCCCATTCTGAAGCTGGAAAGATTTCAGTTCGGCTCCATTGCCGTCCAAGATCAAAAACGCATCCACCTTATCCCCCACTTTCAAAGCAGGCATTTCACTCATCCGGTTTGCATAGTCTTCGCGGATGGTTTCTCCATCGCCTTGATCTACTTTCACATATAGCTTTTCTATCGTGATAACAGGGCTTTCTCCGCTATCCGAACAAGCACCCAGAAACAATGGCAGCAGAAACAATACTTTCTTTTTTCATGCTATTGACTAGTTTTATCATGCTACAAAAATACATATTATCTTCTAAACGACAAATTATCATACGATTTATCATCCAAAACACAACCAGCAACTATCTCCTCCATTCTGTTATATCTCTCATTTTTTATGACTATCTTTGCTTCGTATATCTCTTTTTATCCCAAGAATAAATGAATTCTAAATAAAAGAACAATGGATAATTAGTAAGAAGACCGAATGCAGTGATATTGTTTATCAGCTTGTCACTACTGATAATGTTAACCACCGGTTGTCAGGAAATCAAACTCAAAGCAGGCATCGAGGCTGCCAACAAACAATGTCCGATAGACATGGGAGAGACCGGAAAAATCACCAGCATCGTCTATGATGGAGAGAACGTAGTGTATACCTTTTATCTGAACGAAGAGGCTGCCAACATCAAGACTCTACAGAAAAATCCGGAAAGCATGAAGACTTCCCTGAAAATCATGTTCCAGAATCCGAATAAAGAAGTAAAGTCATTGCTGGACCTTGTTGTAAAATGTAAAGCGGGCCTGCAAATGATATATATAGGTAAAGATTCGGGAGAGCAGGTAGTCTGCGAACTGACAACAGATGAAATTAAGGAAATTCTCAATAAGGATGTCGACACCACCGAAAGCGACCTGACTAAACTGGAAACGCAGGTACAGATGGCAAACTTACAGTTCCCGATACAGGCAAGTGAGGACGTTCTGATCGAGAAAATCGAACTCAGCGATGAAGCAGTGATTTATATCTGTCGTGTTGACGAAGATCTGTGTGATATGAACCAGATTAAAGCAAATGCCGCAGAGGTGAAACAAGGTATTATCGAAACATTAGGCAATCAGACCGATCTTGCTACCCAACTGTTTATCAAAAGTTGTGTGAATTGTGACAGAAATATAGTCTACAGATATATCGGCAAACAATCGGAAGCTCAGCATGATGTAGTGATCACCGTGCCTGAACTGAAAGATATGCTGAAAAAAGAATAAATATCAAACAGATTCCATTTAACCCAATTATGAGAAAGAAACTGAAAGCCGTCCTGTTCGATATGGACGGCGTGCTCTTTAACTCCATGCCCTATCACTCCGAAGCATGGCATCAAGTCATGAAAACTCACGGCCTTGATCTGAGCCGGGAAGAAGCATATATGCACGAAGGACGCACGGGGGCATCGACTATCAATATCATATTTCAACGTGAATTAGGAAAAGAGGCCACACAAGAGGAAATAGAAAGTATATATCACGAAAAAAGTATCCTGTTCAATTCTTATCCGGAAGCAGAACGTATGCCCGGCGCATGGGAACTTTTGCAGAAAGTAAAGAGTGAAGGGCTGACTCCTATGGTAGTCACTGGTTCGGGACAGCTCTCTTTGTTGGAACGTCTGGAACACAATTTTCCGGGAATGTTTCATAAAGAGCTGATGGTGACCGCTTTTGACGTGAAATATGGCAAACCTAATCCAGAACCTTATCTGATGGCATTAAGAAAAGGAGGGTTCAAAGCTGACGAAGCAATCGTTATCGAAAATGCCCCATTGGGCGTGGAAGCAGGACATAAAGCCGGAATTTTCACAATCGCGGTCAATACCGGTCCGTTGGACGGACAGGTGTTGCTGGATGCCGGAGCCGATCTGCTGTTTCCTTCTATGCAGGCACTCTGCGATAGCTGGGATACAATCATGTTATAAACCTATAAATACCGATTCTACTATGCAAAAGTTATTATCCTTACCTCCCAACTTAATTGACAGTTTTCATCAACTGGAAGAAGTGAATCATACTGACTGGTTTTGTACATCAGACCCTGTAGGCAGCAAGTTAGGCTCCGGAGGAGGAACGACCTGGCTGTTGCAGGCCTGCCATCAGGCTTTTGCACCGGAAGAGACTTTCAGCAAATGGATTGGAAACGAAAAAAAGATTTTGCTGCATGCGGGAGGACAAAGCCGCCGCTTGCCCGGCTATGCTCCTTCGGGCAAAATACTGACTCCCATACCGGTTTTCAGTTGGGAGAGAGGACAAAAGCTGGGACAGAATCTGCTGTCGCTGCAACTTCCGCTATACGAAAGAATCATGAAGCAGGCTCCGAAAGGCTTGAACACGCTGATAGCCAGCGGAGACGTATATATCCGTTCGGAAAAACCGCTGCAAGACATTCCGGAAGTAGATGTCGTATGTTATGGTTTATGGGTGAATCCTTCACTGGCTACTCACCACGGAGTATTCGTATCGGACCGCAAAAAGCCGGAAGTGCTCGACTTCATGTTGCAGAAACCTTCTTTAGAGGAATTGGAAGGATTATCAAAGACCCATCTTTTCCTGATGGATATCGGTATATGGATATTAAGTGACCGTGCCGTTGAGGTATTGATGAAACGGTCATTGAAAGAAGGCACGAATGATATCAGCTACTACGATTTATATTCGGATTATGGCCTGGCACTGGGAGAGCATCCCCAAACGACAGACGACGAAGTAAACAAACTTTCGGTAGCAATCCTGCCTTTACCCGGCGGAGAGTTTTATCATTTCGGAACGAGTCGGGAACTGATTTCTTCCACACTCGCCATACAGGATAAAGTGCGTGACCAAAGGCGTATCATGCACCGGAAAGTAAAACCGAATCCTGCCATCTTTATACAAAACTCGTTTACTCAAGTGGAATTATCTGCAGAGAACGCCAATTTATGGATTGAGAACAGCCACGTAGGAGAAGGATGGAAATTAGGTTCACGACAGATTATTACAGGAGTTCCCGAAAACCATTGGAATATAAACCTGCCGGACGGAGTCTGCATCGACATCGTTCCTATGGGAGACGCAGCCTTTGTCGCACGGCCTTATGGGCTGGATGATGTTTTCAAAGGTGATTTAAGTAATGACTCGACCACCTACTTGGGGAACTCTTTCACACAGTGGATGAAGGAAAGAGAGATTGGACTGGAAGACATAAAAGGACGTACAGATGATCTGCAAGCTGCTCCTGTTTTCCCCGTAACGACTTCCATCGAAGAACTGGGTATTTTAATACGCTGGATGACAGCTGAGCCACAACTAAAACAAGGAAAAGAGTTATGGCTGAGAGCTGAAAAACTATCCGCTGACGAGATATCGGCACAAGCGAACCTGAAACGTCTTTACGCACAGCGCAGCGCTTTCCGCAGGGATAACTGGAAAGGATTGTCCGCCAATTATGAGAAGAGTGTATTCTATCAGCTTGACTTGCAAGACGCAGCCAATGAATTTGTCCGGCTCAATCTGGATGTTCCCGCTGTCTTGAAAGAGGATGCCGCACCCATGGTGCGTATACATAACCGTATGCTTCGGGCACGTATCCTGAAGCTGCAAGGCAATGAAGGCTGCAAAGAAGAACAAGCCGCGTTCCAGCTACTCCGTGACGGATTACTGGAAGCCGTTGCCGGAAAAAAGAACTATCCGAAACTCAATGTTTATTCGGATCAGATCGTATGGGGACGTAGTCCGGTGCGCATTGACGTTGCAGGAGGATGGACAGATACACCTCCCTACTCTCTCTATTCGGGAGGAAGTGTAGTCAATCTGGCGATTGAGTTGAATGGGCAGCCGCCGCTACAGGTATACGTCAAGCCGTGCCAAGAGTTCCATATCGTACTTCGCTCCATTGATATGGGAGCTGTGGAGGTTATCCGAAGTTATGAGGAATTGCAGGATTACAAGAAAGTCGGTTCGCCTTTCTCCATACCGAAGGCAGCACTTACCTTGGCAGGATTTGCCCCATTATTTGCGGCGGAATCTCATGCGTCATTGGAAAAGCATCTGAAAGCGTTCGGTTCAGGACTGGAAATCACTTTACTGGCCGCCATTCCGGCAGGTTCGGGACTAGGTACCAGTTCTATTCTTGCATCTACCGTACTCGGAGCTATCAATGATTTTTGCGGACTGGCATGGGATAGGAACGACATCTGCAACTATACACTGGTATTGGAACAATTGCTCACCACCGGCGGCGGATGGCAGGATCAATACGGTGGCGTATTCCCCGGCGTAAAATTGTTGCAATCCGAATCCGGCTTTGAACAACATCCGTTAGTACGGTGGTTACCCGACCAGCTCTTTGTGCAGCCGGAATATCGGGACTGCCATCTGCTTTATTATACCGGAATCACCCGTACAGCAAAAGGAATTTTAGCTGAAATTGTCAGTTCCATGTTCCTTAACTCCGGAGTGCATCTGAGTTTATTGGCAGAAATGAAAGCCCATGCAATGGATATGAGCGAAGCTATCCTGCGAGGTAATTTCGAAACTTTCGGCAATCTTGTCGGCAAAAGCTGGATACAAAACCAAGCATTGGACAGTGGCACGAATCCACCGGCAGTAGCAGCTATTATCGAACAGATTAAAGATTATACACTAGGATATAAATTACCCGGTGCAGGAGGTGGCGGTTACTTATATATGGTGGCTAAAGATCCGCAAGCAGCAGGGTGCATCCGTCGGATATTGACCGAACAGGCTCCTAATCCGCGTGCACGCTTTGTTGAAATGACGCTTTCCGATAAAGGATTGCAGGTATCGAGAAGCTAGGATAAAAGTCATATAAAAACAATAATCCCTTGATAACTGCTGATTATCAAGGGATTTTCATGTGACCCCGGTGCGATTCAAACGCACGACCTTCAGAACCGGAATCTGACGCTCTATTCACTAAGCTACGGGGCCATTTCCTAAATGCGATGACAAAAGTATAAAAAATCTTCTCATCTTCCTAATGATTCATCTTTTTTTATAGTTCTTAAGTCAGTATTGCCCCTTAACATTCTGTTATTTTGAAATGCTTTAGAGCATATACTTTATCAATTTGACAATCTTTTAGAGAATATCCAATACAGATATTAATATTATTCCTATCTTTGCCGACAATTAACAATCAACAATCCTATGAGTTACTTGATAAAACCAAAGAACTATAAACCGTTACTCGACTTAAAACAAACAGAGTTGGGAATCAAACAAATAAAAGAGTTCTTCCAGTTAAACTTGTCATCCGAATTACGCCTCAGACGCGTGACAGCCCCTCTTTTCGTACTGAAAGGAATGGGTATCAATGACGACTTGAATGGTATAGAACGTCCTGTTTCATTCCCTATCAAGGATTTAGGTGACGCACAAGCAGAAGTCGTTCATTCATTAGCCAAATGGAAAAGATTAACTCTCGCCGATTACAATATCGAACCGGGATACGGTATCTATACCGACATGAACGCCATCCGTTCTGATGAAGAACTCGGAAACCTCCATTCGCTCTATGTAGACCAATGGGACTGGGAACGTGTCATCACCAACGAGGACAGAAACGTAGATTTCCTGAAAGAGATCGTAAATCGTATCTACGCTGCCATGATCCGTACAGAATACATGGTATATGAAATGTATCCGCAGATCAAACCTTGTCTGCCTCAGAAATTACATTTTATCCATTCGGAAGAACTACGCCAACTCTATCCGAACCTGGAACCCAAATGCCGTGAGCATGCCATCTGCCAAAAATACGGTGCCGTATTTATCATCGGTATCGGTTGCAAACTAAGCGACGGCAAAAAACATGACGGACGTGCACCGGACTATGATGACTACACATCCACCGGCCTGAACAACCTGCCGGGACTGAACGGTGACCTTTTACTTTGGGATGATGTACTGCAACGCTCCATCGAACTGTCCTCTATGGGTGTTCGTGTAGACAAAGAAGCGCTACAACGCCAGCTCAAAGAAGAAAACGAAGAAGAGAGACTGAAACTTTATTTCCACAAACGATTAATGGATGACACACTTCCACTATCTATCGGTGGCGG
>UMHS01029592.1_pt1 | contig 11659 bp, 11 predicted proteins | sample 1965611 | NCBI WGS metagenome assembly UMHS01 (sample SAMEA4836106, study PRJEB28245) | human gut metagenome | biome: gut microbiome; material: fecal sample | place: Denmark | collected 2008
CAGCTGCCCGCCACGCCATGCGCGACAGGCAGCCCGAACTTACTCTGACGCTCCGCGCAGCAGCGGCGGAAGATCGGAGATGCGCACGAGCGACGTAACCGACTCGCGCGTCTCGAGCTCGTGCACGCGATCGGCAAGGCGACGCACCCGCTTGTGAAGGTCGTCGAGCTCGCGGTCGCGCTCGTTGAGGCGCCCCTGCAGGTCGAGGATGCGAATCACGCCTGCGAGGTTGATGCCCTCGCTCGTGAGCTCGTTGATAAGCTCGAGGCGCTCGATGTCAGCCTGCGAGTACATGCGCGTGTTGCCGCTCGTGCGCTGCGGCGTTACGAGGCCCTTCTGCTCGTAAGCGCGCAACGTCTGCGGATGAACGCCGGCAAGCTGAGCTGCCACGCTGATCATGTACAGCGGGCGGTTTCGATCATCTATCGCCATGTCCTCACATCCTCAGTCGTCGCCGCCATGAAATCCTCCATGGCCTTCTTCTGTCGATCGTTCATGCTCTTCGGGATCTTCACGTCGACCTTGATCTTGAGATCGCCGTGAGCACCCTTGTGCTTCACATCGGGCGCGCCCTTGCCCTTCACGGTGAGCGTGCTGCCGTCCTGCGTTCCCGCGGGAATCTTCACGCGCACTTTCGTACCGTCGGGCGCGGGCACCACCACCGACGCGCCGAGCGCAGCCTCCGCGATCGTCACGGGCACGTCGACTACAACATCGGCGTGGTCGCGGCGGAAGTACGGGTGCCCGCCGATCTTGGTGGTGATGAGCAAATCGCCCGGCTCACCGCCCGCTTCGCCGAGGCCACCCTTGCCCTTGAAGCGCAAACGCCCGCCGTCGACAGCACCCGCGGGTATCTTGACCGTGAGGGTCTCAGCGTCATCGCGTCCGGGAATGCGCACCGTCACGCGTTTCTCGCAGCCGTTGAACGCCTCCTCGAACGTCACGTTGAGGGTCACGTTCATGTCCTGACCGCGGCGCGCGCGGGGCTGACCGCCGCCGAAGCCGCCGAAATCCCACTCAGTGCCGAAGGCGCCCTCGCCGCGACGAATGCTCTCGAGGATGTCGGCCCAGCTGCTTCCCGCAAAGCCCTGGCCGCCCGTGCTGTACGTGCGCCCGCCGCCGCCGAAGATGTCGTCGACCGAGAAGCCCTGACCGCCCCAACCGTGGGGAATCTGGTTCTCGTTGGCCGTACCGTACTGGTCGTAGAGCTTGCGCTTCTTATCGTCGGAGAGAACCTCGTAGGCCTCGTTGATTTCCTTGAACTTCGCCTCGTCGCCACCGGCGTCGGGATGGTACTTTCGCGCCAGCTTGCGGAAAGCCTTCTTTATCTCGTCGGTCGTGGCCGTACGTGGAACGCCGAGCGTCTTGTAGTAGTCCGGAGTCGCCGCCATACAACCCACCACCTTTCTCTGTTCCTTATGACGAGGGCGGACCTATGAGAAGCCCGCCCTCCGAATCGTTCGTTATGAATATCGTCTCAACCGGAGGGGGCGTTTACGTTGCCTCCACCAAGCGAGCTCCGCTGTGCGTCGCGCGCATCGAACAAGAGACCCGTCCGCTTCGAGCGGCGAGATAGCTCGCCGACGGCGCGGCGCTCACCAAGTCGCTACTTCTGCGACTCCGCGGGCTTCTCCCGCTTGGGTCCTCCCGTCGTCACCGTCACCATCGCGGGACGCAGCACCTTGGTTCCCATGCGGTAGCCCTTCTGGTACACCTGGGCGACCGTTTCATCGGGAACCGACGTGTCGTCAACCGTTGCCACAGCCTGCGCCTCAAGCGCATCGAACGCCTCACCCGCGGGGTCGATCACCTCGACACCGCCTTTCACGAGCGTGTCGATGAGCTTCGTGTGCACGGCCTCGACGCCGCTGAGCAGACCCGCCTCGCCGTTGTCGTTCGCATACGCGATCGTGCGCTCGAAGTCGTCGAGCACAGGAAGCAGGCTCGTCACGAGCTTCTCGGTCGCCAGCGCCTTCTCGGCTTCGCGCTGCTCGTTCATGCGGCGACGGTAGGTGTCCCACTCAGCGTGCAGACGAAGGTACTTGTCCTTCCATTCCGCAACTTCGGCCTGAGCCTGGGCGACAAGCTCGGACTCGCTCGGAGCCGCCGGCTGAGCCGCCTCGGCGCCGGCATCGGCCTGCGCCTCTGGTTCGATGACCTCTGCCTCAACTGCTTCTGCGGCCTCGGCGGCCGGGGCGGCCGACTCAGAGCCGGCCGCTTCGGTCGCTACGGCGTCAGCCTGTGCGGCTGCGCCTGCGTCGTTCTCGACGGAAGCATCCAAGACGTGGTCCTTCTCGGGCGTCGTCACTTGTTACTTCCTCTCGTTGTCGTCGTCCACAACCTCGTAATCGGCTTCGATGGTGTCATCGTTCGCCGCGGCACCCGCGCCGGCACCCGGCTGAGCGCCCGCCGCACCGGCAGCGCCCTCAGCGCCCTGCGTGGAGTACACCACCTGCGCCAGAGCGTAACCAGCCTGCTGCAGCTTCTCGGTCGCTGCCTTGATGGCGTCGATGTCGGTGCCCTCAAGAGCGCTCTTGGCATCGGCGATCGCGTTCTCAGCCGAGGTGCGCGCATCAGCGGGCACCTTATCGCCCAGCTCGTCGAGCGTCTGCTGGGTGGCGTTCACGAGGCCGTCGGCGTTGTTGCGAATCTCAACCTCTTCCTTGTGCTTCTTGTCCTCCTCAGCATGCTGCTCGGCGTCCTTGACCATGCGGTCGACCTCGTCGTCAGACAGCGCCGTGGAGCCGCTGATCGTAATCTGCTGCTGCTTGCCCGTGCCGAGGTCCTTAGCGGACACGTTCACGATGCCGTTCGCGTCGATGTCGAAGGTGACCTCGATCTGCGGAACACCGCGGCGAGCAGCCGGGATGCCGGTCAGCTGGAAGCGGCCGAGCGTCTTGTTGCCCGCAGCCATCTCGCGCTCGCCCTGCAGGACGTGAATCTCGACGGCCGTCTGGTTGTCGGCAGCCGTGGAGTAGACCTCCGTCTTGCGGGTCGGGATCGTGGTGTTGCGCGGGATCATCTTGGTCATCACGCCGCCCAGCGTCTCAACGCCGAGAGACAGCGGGGTGACGTCGAGCAGCAGGATGCCCTGCACATCGCCCGCGAGCACGCCGCCCTGAATGGCAGCGCCCATAGCCACGACCTCGTCGGGGTTCACCGACATGTTCGGGTTCTTGCCCGTCATGTTCTTCACGAGCTCCTGCACAGCCGGCATACGGGTGGAACCGCCGACCAGGATGACCTCGTCGATCTCGCCCGTCTTGAGGCCCGCGTCGCGCAGCGCCTGCTCAACAGGCTTGCGGCAACGATCGAGCAGGTCCTTGGTGATGCGCTCGAACTCCGCACGCGTGAGCGTGTAGTCGAGGTGCTTCGGGCCGGAGGCGTCAGCCGTGATGAACGGCAGGTTGATGTTGGTCTGCGAGGTGGTGGACAGCTCCATCTTCGCCTTCTCGGCAGCTTCCTTCAGGCGCTGCAGAGCCATCTTGTCGGCGCGCAGGTCGATGCCGTTGTCAGCCTGGAACTTGTCAGCCAGCCAATCGATGACGCGCTGATCCCAGTCGTCGCCGCCGAGGTGGTTGTCGCCTGCGGTGGACGCAACCTCGAACACGCCGTCGCCAAGCTCGAGGATCGACACGTCGAACGTGCCGCCGCCGAGGTCGAACACGAGGATCTTCTCGTCGTGATCAGCCTTGTCGAGGCCGTAGGCGAGCGCCGCAGCCGTCGGCTCGTTGATGATACGCAGAACCTCGAGACCCGCGATCTTGCCCGCGTCCTTGGTGGCCTGACGCTGAGCGTCGTTGAAGTACGCCGGCACGGTGATGACAGCCTGCGTGATGGGGCTGCCGATGCGCGCCTCAGCGTCTGCCTTGAGCTTCTGGAGCACCATAGCCGAGATTTCCTCGGGGGTGTAATCCTTGCCGTCGATGTCGATCACGGCGCGGCCGTCTTTGCCGGAGCGCACCTTGTACGCGACGGTCTTCTGCTCCTCAGCCGTCTCAGCGAAGGAGCGGCCGATGAAACGCTTGACGGACGAGACGGTGTTCTCAGGGTTAGTCACCGCCTGGTTCTTTGCGGACTTACCGACCACACGCTCGCCGTCCTTACGGAAGCCCTCAACAGACGGAGTGGTGCGGTCGCCTTCGGCGTTCACGAGGATCTCGGGCTCGGAGCCCTCCATGACAGCCATTGCAGAATTAGTAGTACCAAGGTCGATACCAAGAATCTTAGCCATTGCAAATCCCTTTCCCTTATGTGCTTGCTAGCACATCTTCGGTTATTGATTGTCAATATAAAATCTAAGTGGCTATCTGTCAAGTTTCATACAGACAAATAATGTAGGTAATTTGTGAAGGCAGTTTTGTGTTTTCCTTGCACGGAAAGACGCAGGCGATCACCCGATGAATTCGTCAGGTTGGCTGGTGTTTTCTTACACGAAACGAAGGTCGCGCGGGCGGGAATACGGAGGGGTGCGGTGCGAGCACGGGGAGATGAGCACGAGGTGCAGGGGGCGCAGGGATGCAATGTGGTGCGGGTGCAGGCAGCGCAGGGGTGCGGTGCGTATACGGGTACGGGGACGCAGGGGCGCTGTTGGCGTGGTCATAACCGTCCCCACGCAAAAGGTGCGGATATGGGCACAAGGGGCGAATGTTTCACGTGAAACATTCGCACGATCGGACGAAGCAAAGCGTCGTGAAACGGGTCGAAGCGAAAGCAGAAACAAAACCGATCCGAATACAACGAGGCGGAATGAAACAAATTGAGCCAGGAGGAAGTGAAGCGAGACGCAGCGAGTCTGAGTGAGTCAGGATGAGCTGACTTAAATCGCGACGGATCGAGCTAGGTCGAATTGGGTCAGATTGAGTCGGGCTGAACCAGAAGGGGTCGAGTTGAGTTGAGTTAGGTAAACGAAACCAAACTAAACAGAATGAAATGCGATGAAGCGAAAAAAGAGAAACGCGCTTCGATTTGAATCATTTTAAATAGAATGAGAATGCCGCGTAAGGCCGAAGCAGGAAACGCCGTACTAGGTTCATGCTGGATTCATGTCGAATCCGCGCAAGGTCTGTGCAAGATCCTGCGCCAACCATGCGGCGCATTGCCGTCTGAACGCAAGAAGACCCGCTGGAGCGTGATCCAGCGGGTCTTCTCTTTCTTCCGTTATCCGCTCGAGTGAGCGAAACGAGATCAGTTAGTCCTCGGCGATCTCGGTGATGGCGCCCATCGGGCACGCCTCGACGCACTCGTCGCAGGCAATGCAGGAATCCTCGTTCACAGGATCGGCAACGCCGTTGACAACCTCAAGAACCTCCTGCTCGCAGGCATCAACGCAGATGCCGCAGCCGATGCACTCATCAGCATCAATAACGGGACGTGACATAGCAACTCCTTCTCGATCGAAAGTCCCCCTTGGGATACCCCAATAACTTTCGTTCGCAAGATACCATTATTCCCCCGTGATTCAAGCGGAATCTGTCTTTTTATCAGCGGTCGGGAAAAAAAGTCAGCATATGCGCGGCAGCTGCTCGCCGACGAGCATGTCGAGGATGCGCGTACCGCCGAACGCCGTGCGCAGGAACACCTTCGATCCGCGCTCCGGCTTCGCTTCCGTCACCTCGCCGATGATCGCCGCGTCGCGCCCGTATACGTTGGCACGCATTGCCGCGAGCGCCGCATCGGCCTCGTCGGCCGCCACCACGCATACCATCTTGCCTTCGTTGGCAACCTGCATGATGTCGTAACCGAGCATCTCGCATGCGCCGCGCACAGCGTCCTTCACGGGCACGGCATCCTCTTCCACGATCATGTCCACGCCCGCCTGGGACGCCAGCTCATTGAGCGTCGAAGCGATGCCGCCGCGCGTGGGGTCGCGGAAGCAGCGCGTATGAGGCGCGGCGGCCAGTACGTCGGCAATCAGGTGGTTGAGCGGCGCGGCGTCGCTTTCGATATCCGCGGAAAAGTTGAGACCCTCGCGGCAGCTCATGATGGTGATGCCGTGATCGCCGAGCGTGCCGCTCACGAGGATCTTGTCGCCTGGTTTGCACTGCGCGCCGCCGAGGTTCACGCCAGGTGCCAACACACCGACACCGCTCGTATTGATGTAAATGCCGTCGCCGTGGCCGCGATTCACCACCTTGGTGTCACCCGTCACGAGCTTGATGCCCGCCTTCTGCGCTGCATCTGCCATTGACTGGCAGATGCGCCGCAGGTCATCCATCGGGAAACCCTCCTCGAGAATGAACGCGCTGCTCAGATAGAGCGGGCGCGCGCCGCTCGTGGCCACGTCGTTCACCGTGCCGCAGATGGCAAGGCGGCCGATATCGCCACCGGGAAAGAAATGCGGCGTCACAACGAACGAGTCGGTCGAGTACGCCAGCCGCTCACCCGCTTCAAGAGCGGGCAGCACCGCCGCGTCGTCTCCGCGCAGCAGCTCGTCGGTACCGTATGCGGCAAAAAACACTTCGTCGATGATGCGCTTCATCATCGTGCCGCCGCTTCCGTGGCCGAGCATGACCGTTGTATCCTGCGCCATGTGCGCGTTCCCTTCTTCTTATATATATGCGTCGCACATATTCGACGCACACGGCGACGACGGGAAACGGAACCTCCCGCGCCGCGCGTCGGCTTCTACATGTAATGGCCCGTCGTGGTGAGCACAAGGCGGCCGTTCTGCACGCCCTTCGTGCCCAGAATGAGATTCGCGATCATCTGAATCAGGCCCGTTTCGCCGCGCATGACGATCACCTCGAGGCACATGTGCTGGTCGACGTGCACGTGCATGCTCGACACAATGGCCTCGTAGTAGTCATGCTGGATGGCGTGGAGCTTCTCCTGAAGATCGTTGGCATGATGGTCGTACACGATGGTGAGCGTGCCCATCACCACGATGCCCGGCGTGGCGCATTCGTCTTCCACGAGCGCATCGCGCACGAGGTCGCGCACCACTTCGCTGCGATTCTTCGCAAGGCCGCGCCGCGCCACGAGCTGATCGAAGCGCATGAGAAGCTCCTCGGGCATCGCCACCGAGAATCGCATGAGATCATTGCTCATGAACTACCGCCGATGTTGTCGTTGTACCGCGAAGACAGACCTACACAAGGCTGACGGTCACACCCGCCGCGTTCTCAGCGTCGTCCTCGATGGCGTCCTTCGCCTCGTCGAGCATGGCGCGCACGTCGTCGAGCAGCGCCTGGGCGGCATGGAGCTTTTCGGAAACCGTTGCGAAGCCGGCATCCTCGGCATTGTGCGCGAGGTTGTGGGTCCAGCGACGCTCAAGCTTCAGATGATCGTCGATCTGCTCGATCATGAGCTCGAGCTGGCCCGTGTTCACACCGTTGGTGCACATGATGCTGATCCTTTCCTTCCCGACATCTGCACGCATCCTGACATGTACAGTGCGCGGATCTTACCGCGAGATATGCGGCGTCTGACGCGCAGCGCGATGCCGTGCAGCCTGTCGGGTCATCGAATAGTTGCTATGATGCTTTTTAATACGAAGCAGAAGCGACTTCAAGGAACGCGTGTGATTTTTTCTGCGAACAGTAACATGTACAAGGTCAATGCGGAGAGCATGATCGCCGTCTACGGAGACTTCATCGAAGGAACGGGAGACGAGATCACCTGCCTGATCAGCGCGAACCCACTTTCTGACGCTGCACTCGACGCACTCGCGAAGTCGCTCGCCGCGCTTGGTTACGGAATGCGCAGCAGCGCCCGCATCGTTCTTCACACCGCGGATGGCGCGTCGCTCGGACCCGCTGATCTCATGAGCATCATGGAGGGACTCGATCCTGTCATCGGCGTGGCCGCCGACGAGGAGTCCGCCGCGCTGCTCGGCCAAGCTTACCGTTGCCCCGTCGAGCTTGATGCATCCAACCGCGTGATGGGCCGCACGATCGTCGCTTTTCAGTCGTTCGAGCAGATGCTCGACTCGTCCGAACACAAGCAACGAGCCTGGGCACTTCTCAAGAAGATACCCAGGCTCGGTTAATTCGCAGAAGGCCGCACTGCGGTGCGGCGGTCGCGGGGCGGGACGCGGCGGGCGCGGGACAGGACGCGACGTTCCTTTAAGCTACGCGCCCTTCACAATCTCCTCGGCGCGGTTGAGCAGCTCGTCGACCTCGTCGGTCGTGGCAGCTTCGGCGTAGATACGCACGAGCGGCTCGGTGCCGGAGGGGCGCATCATCACCCACGCGTCGCCCTCGAGCAGGAATTTCACGCCATCGCGGCGATCCACGTCGAGCACCTTCTTGCCGCAGATCGCATCGGTGGTGTAATGCGGCGCAATCTCGCCGCGGAAGTTCGCCATCTGCTCGTCGGTCACCGTGAGGCCACGGCGCGCGAACTCGAGGCGGCCGATCTCAGCGAACATCTCGTCAACGAGCGTGCCGAGGTCCTTGCCGCTCTGCGCCATCATCTCGGTGAGCAGCAGCGCCATGAGCAGGCCGTCGCGCTCCTTGACGTGACCGGGCAGGCCGATGCCGCCCGACTCCTCGCCGCCGATCATGACGCCGCCCTTCTCCATCTCGCCGTAGATCCATTTGAATCCGACAGGCGTGGACACGAGCTCGAGACCGAGCTTGCGGCACATGCGATCGAGCAGCGCAGACGCCGTGATGGTGGATACCACGCGACCGCGCTCGCCGCGCTCGTACATATGCTGGGTGACGAGCGTGATGATGCGATGCGGGTTCACGAAGTTGCCCTGGGAGTCGCCCGCGCCGATGCGGTCGGCGTCGCCGTCGTTGATGAACAGCGCGTCGTAACCGAGCTCCTTCACCTTTGCAAGGCCGCGGTCGACCCACGGCGGAATGGGCTCGGGATGGAGCCCGTCGAACGTCGGGTCTTCGGCGTTGTTGATCTCCACCACTTCGACGCCCATCTCGCGCAGGAGATTCGCCAGATACAGACGACCCGCGCCGTAGAGCGGATCAACCACCACGCGCAGGTTCGCCTGCTTGATGGCCTCTACGTCGACGAGCTTCTTGAGGGCAGCGAGATAGTCGGTCATGAGATCGACTTCCTCGTAAGCGCCGCGGGCATCGGTGGGCTCGGCGGGAAGCGCCGCCTCAACGCGGTCGGTGAACTCCTTGGGGCTCGCGCCGCCGTCGATCATGCGCAGCTTCACGCCGAGGTACTCGGCGGGATTGTGCGAGCTCGTGAGCATGATGCCGCCGATCGCTTCGTCATCGTGCGCAACCGACCAGCAAAGCGTCGGGGTGGGGCAGTAATCCTGCGTGAGCTTCACCGTGAAGCCGTGGGAAGCGGCAACCTCGGCGGCGAGCTGCGCATAGGCATGAGCGTTCTGACGGCAGTCGTGGCCGATGATGATCGTGCCGAGATCGTCTTCGGTGCGACCTGCGGCGAGCACGTCCTCCTTGAAGATGCGCGCCGAAGCGTCGATAACGCGCACGAGATTGTCGTTGGTGAATCCCTCACCGATGATGGCACGCCAACCATCGGTGCCGAAATGAATGTCTGCCACGAGGCGTCCTTCCTGTTGAAGTGCAGATAGCTGCATTATAGGCGATGCGAGAAACGGATGACGCTCCATGCAAGGGAGCTGCAGAAAGCGAGCACGACGCGGGCGTGAAGCACAGAATCTGCCGCTTGCCGCTAAGCACCCTTCCGCACGGTCAATTGTGAAGAAATTGTAAACTATGGTGAACTTTACCTTCTTCTACTTGCGCGAAACAGAGAGTTACCTTATTCTAACTTTCGTCGAAAGGAAAAAGGAAGCAACGAAGCGGAAAGCAAATCCCCTCTCCAACCTGCAAATACCGCGAATGTTGCAGACTCTCTCCCGCCGGCAACTCCTCCTCTCTTTGCTTTACGGAGAGGCGATAGCTCTCCTCGTCTGGCTGTCGCCTCGAGAAAAAGGGCCCTGGGATCCCCCTCCCTCGGGTCCTTTTTCTTTTGTCGTCGGACGGGGCGACACCCAGCGCGCATTGCAGTACATCGATCGTCGCGCACGGTTCCGCAGCCTCGGCGTTCATTGTGGCGCGGTTGTTGGGCGTGGCCCCCTCAGTCCCTCGTGCGGCGGGCCGCATCGATTGACGCATGCGGAGCACCCTGTTTCCTTGCATGGGGATCCATCCACAACCATCGATCCGAATGTTTCACGTGAAACATTCGGATCACAGCCCAAGCAAACCGCGCCAACCTTCGCGCTCATGCGGCGCGGAAGCCGCATTTCGCCACAGGAGCAGCAAGGCAGCGGAAAAAACGACGCAGGAAAGCGGCCAGCATCGAGTCGCACAACACAGCCGCAACGTTTTGCCGGAACCGCGTTAACTTGCTCAACCCGCGCAGCATCTCCGCACCAGAGACGAACCAACTTTGAGCGAACGCGATGATCCGCAGACGCGCGCATTGGGGCATTTCCACATCAACGCTCACGCACTATGGTAGGCTGAACGCAACCTTCCGCCCTTTTCGACGGAATCAAACAAGGAGCGTGTGTCATGACAACCGACAACCAGCACCATCGCAGCAGCAACATGACCGATCCCATCGTCGAGCGCGTACGGCGCATCGGCAGCGCCATCGAGGGCGGCATCATCGACGACCGCCGTTACTTCCACGAAAACCCCGAGCTGTCGGGTCAGGAAGTGCACACATCCGAAACGGTGTGTGCGAAGCTCGGCGCGCTCGGCATTCCGTACCGGCGCGTGGGCAACGCGGGCATCATCGCCACCATCGCAGGAACGGCGGCGGACGCCTACGACGCAGACGGCACGCCGCGGCGGCGCATCGCGCTGCGCTCCGACATGGACGCTCTGCCCGTCACCGAACTTACCGAGCTTCCCTATGCGTCGAAGAACCCCGGCGTCATGCACGCATGCGGGCACGACTGCCACATGGCGATGCTACTCGGCGCCGCACGCATCCTGAACGAAATGCGCAGCGAGCTGCACGGCGAAGTGCGGCTTCTGTTCCAACCCGCCGAGGAGATCTCGTCGGGATCGCGCGAGCTCATTGCCGCAGGGGCGCTCGAAGGCGTCGATACCATCTACGGCACGCATATTTGGAGCGAAGTGGACGCAGGCACCATTTCGTGCTCGGCGGGGCAGCGCATGGCAAGCACCGACTGGTTCCGCATCGACATCGAAGGCGTGAGCGCACATGGATCGATGCCCCACAAGGGCGTCGATGCTGTTGTGGTTGCCTCCGAAATCGTAGTGGCGCTGCAGGTGCTCGTCAGCCGCGACATCTCGCCGTTCGAGCCGCTCGTGGTTACCGTGGGAGAGATCCACGGAGGCACGGCGCGCAATATCATGGCGGGGTCGGCGTATCTCACGGGCACAGTCCGCACCTGGAGCAATAAAACGCGCGAAGCGATGCCAGGCAGGCTCGAGCGTCTGATCGAACGTTCGGCACGCGCATTCGGTGCGAAGGCGACGCTTTCCTATGAGAACGGCAACGGTGGGCTCTCAAACGATCGCACTTGCGCGAAACGCGCCGAACGGGCTGTGGTGAAGCTGTTCGGCGAGGAAGCGGTCGCCGACTACGAAGGTACGCTCGCCGGCGAGGACTTCAGCGAGTACCTGCGTTTCGTGCCCGGTGTGTTCGTGTTCCTCGGATGCCGCAATCCGGAAATCGGTGCCGTGCATCCTCAGCACAGCTGCTACTACACCGTCGACGAAAACGTGCTCGCAAA
>UMHS01057774.1_pt1 | contig 11659 bp, 9 predicted proteins | sample 1965611 | NCBI WGS metagenome assembly UMHS01 (sample SAMEA4836106, study PRJEB28245) | human gut metagenome | biome: gut microbiome; material: fecal sample | place: Denmark | collected 2008
CGACAAGAAGCGCATCAGCCTGTCCATGAAGGCTCTGCTGAACGACGACGCTGAGTAATCAGTCCGTGGTTCGCTGAGTTTCAGACACAATGCGACTGCAGCCCCGTTGCCGGGTAACGGCGGCGGGGCTGTTTTTGTTAACAAAGCCATGATAAAAATTTTTAAAAAGCACTGGGAGGTCATCTCCTACCTGATCTTCGGCGTGCTGACCACCCTGCTGAATATTGTGCTGTACGCCCTGTTCAACAGGCTGTTCGGCTACACCGCCGCCAACAGCTGGGGCAATGTGCTGGACAACATCCTCTGCATCCTGTTTGCCTACGCCACCAACCGGGCCTTTGTGTTCAACAGCAAGACCAGAGGCAGAGCGATGGCAAAGGAGTTTGGTGCATTTGTCACCTGCCGTCTGGGTACAATGCTGCTGGACACTGCAATTATGCTGGTGCTGGGCAATCTGCTGGCTGCGCAGGGTGCAGCGCTGATGGACGAGCTGATGCAGGGGGTGCTGAGCGTGGTGGCCCACTGGCTTGGCCCGGATACGGCCATCCAGATGGCAGCCTCCTATGCAGGCACACCGGCGGGGGTCACGGATGGCTCTGCCGCTATTGCCGTCATCGGCGGTGCAGACGGCCCCACGGCAATTTTTGTCACCGGAGACCTCCAGTCACTGTGGGGCATGGTGGTGAAAGTGTTTTCCAATGTACTGGTGATTGTGCTGAACTATGTGTTCAGCAAGCTGATCATCTTTAAGAAGAAATAACTCCCTCTGTCTGCACCTACGGTGCAGCCACCTCCCTCTGGGAGGGAGGCATTGCCTTGCATTTGCCGACAAGGCTCCCTCTCAGAGGGAGCTGTCACCGAAGGTGACTGAGGGAGTTTTAAGTAACAAAACAATGGAGGTACGGTATTATGAAACGTGGTCTGAAAGGTTTTGCATTCCTGGTTTCCGGTCTTGTTCTGGGCATCATTGGTGCCACCGCATCCGTAACGGCAATTGCCCTGAGCGCTGTGGGCATGGCAAAGGTCCGCCGTGCCAGCAAGAATTGATGGAGGAAAATAATATGACCCGTGAAGAAATCCTCTCCCATGTCGATCATACCCTGCTGAAGCCTGAGGCCACCTGGCCCCAGATCCAGACCATCTGTGATGAGGCCATTGCCAACCACACCGCATCCGTCTGCATCAACACCTGCTATGTAAAGCAGGCGGTCGAGTATATGGCGGGCCGCATCCCGGTGTGCTGCGTGGTGGGTTTCCCTCTGGGTGCTATGGATACCGCCAGCAAGGCCTTTGAGGCCAAGACTGCCATTGAGAACGGCGCTGCCGAGGTGGACATGGTCATCAACATCGGCCGCCTGAAGAACAAGGAATACGATGCTGTCCGTGAGGACATCCGTGCTGTGAAGCAGGCCGTGGGCGACAAGGTGCTCAAGGTCATCATTGAGACCTGCCTGCTGACCGACGAGGAAAAGGAAAAGATGTGCGACATCGTCTGCGAGGCAGGCGCTGACTACATCAAGACCAGCACCGGCTTCTCCACCGCAGGCGCTACCTTCCACGATGTGGAGCTGATGGTCAAGGGCGTGCATGGCCGCTGCAAGGTCAAGGCTGCCGGCGGCATCTCCACCGTGGAGGATATGGAAAAGTTCCTCGCTCTGGGCGCAGACCGTCTGGGTACCTCCCGTGCGGTCAAGCTGTTGAACGGCGAACAGGCCAAGGGTTACTAAGAGAGTGCCAAAAGCGTACCGGGAGCTTTCCCGCGCAAGTGATTCGGGCCATTCCATCGCCCGCCCTACTGCCTGCGGCAGCAGGGTCCCACCCCAGCGGACACTTGCTTCGGGAAACTCCCGGTACTTCTAGGGGAAATCCTAATCAATTTCGTTGAGATGTCTAAAAAGAGTGATACTCTTCTTGACAATCTGACGAAGAGATGATAAGATATCTCTCAGAAAACAACTGAATACCGACTTATCAAGAGCGGCTGAGGGGACAGGCCCTGTGAAGCCCGACAACCTGTGCGAAAGCATAAGGTGCCAAATCCTGCGGGAAACCGAAAGATAAGAGTGCAAACGCTCAGAGCTTCGGTTCTGAGCGTTTTTGTTTGCGCAAACTTGATGGACGTGTATGAAGCTGTGCAAGATTCACCACACACATGGAGGACAAAATTTATGGCAAGACACCTGTTTACTTCTGAGTCCGTCACCGAGGGACATCCTGACAAGATCTGCGACCAGATCTCCGATGCCATCCTGGACGAGATCCTGACCCACGACCCCGATGCCCGCGTGGCCTGCGAGACCTGCGCTTCCACCGGCCTGGTCCACATCATGGGCGAGATCACCACCAGCTGCTATGTCGATTTCCAGAAGATCGTCCGCGAGGTCATCTCTGACATCGGTTACACCCGTGCAAAGTACGGCTTTGACGCTGACACCTGTGCCGTGATCTCCAACATCGACGGCCAGAGCCCCGATATCGCACTGGGCACCAACGACCAGGTCGGCGGTGCCGGTGACCAGGGCATGATGTTCGGCTATGCCTGCGATGAGACCCCTGAGCTGATGCCCATGCCCATCAGCCTGGCCCACAAGCTGGCCAAGCGCCTGACCGAGGTGCGCAAGAGCGGCGAGATGAGCTATCTGCGCCCGGATGGCAAGAGCCAGGTCACCGTGGAGTACGACGAGAACAACAAGCCCATCCGCGTGGATGCAGTCGTCATCTCCAGCCAGCACAGCGAGAGCGTGACCATGGAGCAGCTCCGGGCCGATATCATGGAGAAGGTCATCAAGGCCACCATCCCTGCCGAGCTGCTGGATGAGAACACCAAGTACTACATCAACCCCACCGGCCGCTTTGTTGTGGGCGGCCCGCAGGGTGACAGCGGCCTGACCGGCCGCAAGATCATCGTTGACACCTACGGCGGCTACGCCCGCCACGGCGGCGGCGCATTCTCCGGCAAGGACCCCAGCAAGGTGGACCGCAGCGCCGCTTACGCAACCCGCTGGGTGGCCAAGAACATCGTGGCTGCCGGTCTGGCCAAGCAGTGTGAAGTGCAGGTGGCCTACGCCATCGGCGTGGCAAAGCCTGTGTCCATCATGGTGGATACCTTTGGCACCGGCACCGTGGCCGATGAGAAGATCGAGCAGGCAGTGGAGAAGGTCTTTGACCTGACCCCCGCCGCCATCATCCGTGACCTCGGCCTGCGGAAGCCCATCTACCGCAAGCTGGCCGCCTACGGCCACATGGGCCGCGAGGATCTGGGCGTGAAGTGGGAGAACACCGACCGCGTGGATGAGCTCAAGGCCGCTGTGGCAGCGCTGTAAAACTGAAACGCAAAGCGCCCTGTACCGTGAAAGGTGCAGGGCGCTTTTCTATGGTGGGCGGCAGACAAACAAAAAACGCTCCCCCGTGCAGGTGGGGAAGCGTTTTTTGTTTGTCCTTTTCAGGACAGGGTAAATGATAAGAAGGTAAATGAAGAAAATAGCATAATAATAGAAGGATGAACAACAGGAGTACCGGAAAGGAAAGCGCGTCGTTTCACTTTGTATCCAACTGACGCTCCTGTTGGATACAAGATAACACTTTTCACAGAAAAATACAAGAGCTTTTTTGAAAAAAGTTCTTTTGTTCGAGCAAAAAAAGTAATTTTGTCACAACGCACAAAAACGGGGGAGATGTGTTTGGCAAAGTGATGAAACAAGCACGGGCCGGGGCAGAGGTTCGGAATTGCAGAAGCTGATTCTTTACAACAGGATGCGGCTGTGTTATGATGGATACATCTATGAGAAAAGGACGCTCTGTGGCCCGGAAGGGCAGAAAAGATGTGGGAAGAAGCGAGGAACAGAATGGAACATACGATTGCACAAAACAAGGCACCGTGCTTTGGCGGGCGGGCCCCGCTGTTCAGCCAGCATGACCTGCTCAGGCTGGTGGGGCCGCTGCTGGTGGAGCAGCTGCTGGCCGTGACGGTGGGCATGGCCGATACCATGATGGTCTCCCGCTGCGGCGAAGCCGCCATCTCGGGTGTCAGCCTGGTGGATATGATCAACAACCTCATCATCGTGCTGTTTGCGGCGCTGGCCACCGGCGGCGCGGTGGTAGTCAGCCAGTATCTGGGTGCAAAGGAGCAGAAGCACGCCAACGCAAGCTCGGGTCAGCTGATCCTGCTCAGCGCTCTGCTGGGCGTGGGTGTGGGGGTGTTCTGCTTTGTGCTGGCCCGTCCTATGATCCGGCTGTGCTATGGCAGCATCGATGCCGACGTACTGGAGGCCGGTGTGCTCTACCTGCGCATCACGGCGGTCAGCTACCCGTTCCTGGCCATGTACAATGCCGGTGCTGCGCTCTTCCGCAGCATGGGCAACTCCAAAATCTCCATGCAGATCAGCATCCTGATGAACATCATCAACATCGTGGGCAATGCGGTCTGCATCTTTGTGCTGGGTATGGGCGTGGACGGCGTTGCCTGGCCCAGCGTCCTCTCCCGTGCTGTGGCGGCGGTGCTCATCCTGAACCGCTGCTACCAGAAGGGCCACATGCTCACCGTGCCCAAAACGATCCGGCTGGATGGCCGGATGGCAAAGCGCATCTTGGGCATCGGCATCCCGTCCGCCTTTGAGAACAGCCTGTTCCAGGCGGGCCGCATTCTGGTGGTGAGCATGATCTCCACCTTCGGCACCGTGCAGATCGCCGCCAATGCCGTGGCAAACAATCTGGACGGCATGGGCTGCATCCCGGGGCAGGCCATTGGTCTGGCTATGATCACGGTGGTGGGCCGCTGCGTTGGCGCAGGGGACAATGAGCAGACCATCTACTACACCCGCAAGCTGCTGCTCTGGGCCTACATCTCTATGGGGATCTTCAACGGCGGCATCCTGCTCTTCCTCAAGCCGTTGGTGGGCATCTACGCCCTCTCCGGCGAGACCATGGCGCTGGCCATCCTGCTGGTGCAGATCCACGCAGGCAGCGGCCTGTTCCTGTGGCCGGCCTCCTTTGTTCTGCCCAACGCCCTGCGCGCGGCCAACGATGTGAAATTTACCATGGTGGTCTCTGTGCTCAGCATGGCTGTCTGGCGGCTGGGATTCAGCTACCTGCTCTGTGTCAGGATGGGCTGGGGCGCTGTGGGTGTCTGGATCGCCATGGTCATTGACTGGGTCTGCCGTGTCATCTGCTTTGTGGCGCGCATGAAGAGCGGCGCATGGAAAACAAAATATCAGGCATAAGAAAGGAACAGGATATGAAACTGATCAGCTGGAACGTCAACGGCCTGCGGGCCTGCCTGACCCACGATTTTGCCGCAAGCTTCGCGGCGCTGGATGCCGACATCTTCTCGGTGCAGGAGACCAAGATGCAGCCGGGGCAGGCTGATTTTGCCCCCGAGGGCTACACCGAGTACACCTACTCTGCCGAGAAAAAGGGCTACTCCGGCACAGCCTGCTGGTGCAAAACGGCCCCGCTGGCCGTGACCACCGGCATCGGCAGGGAGGAACACGACCACGAGGGCCGGGTGCTGACGCTGGAATATCCCGGCTTCTATCTGGTCAACTGCTACACGCCCAACAGCCAGGACGGCCTGAAGCGGCTGGACTACCGCATGACCTGGGAGGATGCGTTCCGGGCCTACCTGCTGGAGCTGGACGCGAAAAAGCCGGTCATCCTCTGCGGTGACCTGAACGTGGCCCACACCGAGATCGACATCAAGAATGCGAAGACCAACCGGATGAGCGCGGGCTTCACTGACCAGGAGCGGGCCAAGATGACCGAGTTGCTGGCGGCGGGCTTTACTGACACCTTCCGCGCGGTTCACCCGGACGAGGTGAAGTACAGCTGGTGGAGCTACCGCTTCCACGCCCGGGAAAAGAACGCGGGCTGGCGCATTGATTATTTCATCGTTTCAAACCGCATCGCCGACAAGGTGACCGCCGCCGAGATCCACAACGAGGTGTTCGGTTCCGACCACTGCCCGGTGGAGCTGGTCATCGACCTGTAAGCCGTTACGATCATGATCTTATGATAAGGAGAAACCTGGATGCTCAAGAATTATCTGATGGTGTTTTTTATCTCGATGGTGCCGGTCATTGAACTGCGCGGTGCCATTCCGATCGGGCTGGGCATGGGCCTGCCCGCCCTGCCCACCTATCTGGTCTGCGTGCTCGGCAATATGCTGCCGGTGCCCTTTATCTATCTGTTTGCCCGCAAGTTCCTCATCTGGGGCTACCACAAGCCGGTCATCGGGCCGGTGTGCAAGTTCTTCATCACTAAGGGGGAAATGGGCGGCCGCAAACTGGAGGAAAAGGCCGGCAAGGGTCTGACCGTTGCCCTGCTGCTCTTTGTGGGAATCCCACTGCCCGGCACCGGTGCCTGGACCGGCACGCTGGCAGCCTCCATTCTGGACATGAAGTTCAAGGATGTTCTCATTGCCTGCATGGGCGGTGTGCTGCTGGCGGGCATCATCATGGGTCTGGCCAGCGCCGGTGTGCTGGGCGCGGCCAGCAGCCTGTTTGCAGTGTGACAGATTCGGGCTTCGCCGCGACAGCTCCCCTGGCAGGGGAGCCAGGTCTTGCCTCGCCTATTAGGAGAGGTGGCATCGAGCGATCGCGATGATGACGGAGAGATTTCGTACAGAAGCAGGCTGCCGAAGGCTGGCAAAAGCGCTTTAAGTGTGTTACAATAAACAGTAACGTGTCGTTACGACAAAGAAAGGACGAAGCAATCATGGATCAGGCATTGAATCAGAAGATCGACGCCTTTATTGCGGCGAACAAGGAGCAGATTCTGGAGGACATCGCGGCGCTGGTGGCCATCAACAGTGTGGAGGGCACCCCGACCGAGGAAGCTCCCTTTGGTGAGGGCCCCCGCGCGGCGCTGGACAAGACGCTGGAGCTGGCTGCAGGTATGGGTCTGGCGACCCGCAACTGCGAGAACTACATCGGCTATGCCGAGCTGGCCGGTGCAGACCCCGAGAAGTATCTGGCGACCATCTGCCATGTGGATGTGGTGCCCGTGGGCAACGGCTGGAGCCAGGAACCCTTCAAGATGCAGATCCGGGACGGCTGGATGATCGGCCGTGGTGTAGCCGATGACAAGGGCCCCATGGTGGCTACCCTGTACGCCCTGAAGTTCCTCAAGGAGGAGGGCGTTTCCCTGCGGTATCCCATCCGCGCAATGGTTGGTGACAACGAAGAGACCCACATGAACGATGTGGAATATTACCTCAAGAACTACCCGGCCCCGGTGTTCTGCTTCACTCCGGATGCGGAGTTCCCGGTGTGCAACGGCGAGAAGGGCCATTTCGGTGCGGAGCTGGTCAGCCCAGTCTGCAATGGCGAGATCAAGGAGTTCGAGGGCGGCGTTGCCAACAACGCAGTCCCCGACCGCGCCAGCGCACTGGTGGAGACTGACATCACCAAGCTGAAAAATGCCCCCAACATCACGCTGGAGCCGGAAGGCAATGGGGTGCGTATCCGGGGCTGGGGCAAGAGCGGCCATGCCGCCATGCCCGAGGGCACGGTCAACGCCATCGGTCTGGTGGTGAACTACCTGCTGGACAACGGTCTGTGCAACGATGCAGAGCGCGCCTATCTGGAAGCCCTGAAAAAGCTGCACGCTTCCACCGCAGGCACCAGCCTGGGCATCGACTGCGCCGACGGCCCCTTCGGCCCCCTGACCATCATCGGCGGCCGCATCTTCATGCGGGAGGGCCGGATCGTCCAGACCATGGACAGCCGTTACCCCACCTGCACCAACGCCGAGAAGATGAAGGAGCAGATCAAAGCTGCCATTGGCACGGGTGCTTCTCTGGAGAAGGCCGAGGGTGCCGAGCCCTTCTATATCGCAGCCGATACCCCCGCCATCAAGGCCTGCATCGAGACCTACAACGAGGTCACCGGCGAGAATGCCACGCCCTTTACCATGGGCGGCGGCACCTATGCCCGCCACTTCCCCTATGCGGTGAGCTTTGGCCCCGAGCACGAGGACATGGTGCTGCCTGAGTTCGGCGGCCCGATGCACGGTGCCAACGAGGCAGCTCCCATCGATAAGCTGCTGGAGGCCCTGAAGATCTACATCATCGCCCTGCTGCGGCTGGAGGAGATCGACTTCTGATGAACGTTCTGGTCATTGACGGCCAGGGCGGCGGTCTGGGCCGCCAGCTGGTGGCGGCCATCTCTGCCGCCTGCCCGGAAGCCCGGCTGACCGCCGTGGGCACCAACAGCCTTGCGACTTCGGCCATGCTCAAGGCGGGGACGATCCGCGCCGCCACCGGCGAGAACGCCGTGGTCGTGAACTGCCGCACCGCGGATGTTATCGTGGGGCCCATCGGCATTGTGATCGCTGACGCGCTGCTGGGCGAGATCACCCCCGCCATGGCAGCGGCAGTCTGCCAGAGCCCCGCCCGGCGGGTGCTGGTGCCCATCAACCACTGTGAGAACATCGTGGTGGGCGTGCCAGACCAGCCCATCGGCCAGCTGGTGGCGGCAGCGGCACAAAAGGTCAAAGAACTGGTGGCAACTCCTTGTAAATAACAGAAAAGCAGCTGCGTTCCGTGTGTGCGGAGCGCAGCTGCTTTCGTTTTGCAGTTTTTGCGGATGGTACCGCCATGCCAGCGGCTCCCCTATGAGGAAAGCTGGCACGCAAAGTGGGACCGAGAGGTTCAGCGCTGCTGTTTCTGGATGACCTCGTGGATGCTGGGGGGCACATCCCCCTGTGCGTCCTTTTCCAGCCTGCTGATGCGGCGGTCCAGCTCGGTGAGGCGCTGGGCCATGACATCTGGCAGATCCTGCTGGTCCAGGTCATCGGCGGGGTTGACGGCCTTGTTGTTGATGCGCACCACCTCGGCGGGCACGCCCACGGCGGTGCAGTTGGCGGGCAGGTTGCGCAGCACAACGCTGCCTGCGCCGATGCGGGCGTTATCGCCGATATACACCGGGCCCAGCACCTTGGTGCCCGCGCCGATCAGCACATTGTTCCCCAGCGTGGGGTGGCGCTTGCCGGTGTCCTTGCCGGTGCCGCCCAGCGTCACGCCGTGGTAGATGGTGCAGTTATCGCCGATCACGCAGGTCTCGCCGAACACGATGCCCATGCCGTGGTCGATGAACAGGCACCTGCCGATCCGGGCACCGGGGTGGATCTCGATGCCGGTCTTGTGGCGGCCGTGCTGGCTGACCCAGCGGGCAAGGAAAAAGTGTCCATGCTCATACAGCCAGTGGGCAATGCGGTGGTAGACCAGGATATGGAAGCCGGGGTACAGCAGGATGACCTCCAGCACGCTGCGTGCGGCGGGGTCTTTGCGCTGGATGTTCCGTGCGTCCTCCAATAAGCTCATGTGGGGAACCCTCCCTTTTTGTTCAGCCGCCTCGGTGCGGCTCTCTCTATTTGACAGATACTATAATAACACATGCAAACTTCAATGTACAGTGCTTTGGTAGGAATTGACGGAGAAAAATCCCCCTCCGCGCAGGGATTATGGGGCGGGAAACGGGTTTTCGGTAGAGTAGCCAAAATTCCGGGAGATACAGCCAAAACCTTTTCACACAGGAATCTTACAGAAAGCATTGACACATTTTGCGTTTCTATGATAAAATATAACGAAAACAAATGCGAAGGAAAAGGAGAAGCGGACGAATGCTGTCAAAAATGAATGCTGAACTGAAAAAGCAGTTTGCAGCCGTTTTTGCGGTGGGTTCCGTGTTTCCTTTTTTCGCTTTTTGAACTTTTCCGTTTGTGGAAAAGTTCTTTTTTTTGCCTGTCCGCGGGCTGCAACGCCCGCATCCGCCCATCCGAAATACGAACAGGGAGGTAAAAGAATATGCTGCTCATCAACGCTGTAAACGCTGCGGGCCGCCCGGTGGAGCTTTTCGTGAAAGACGGAAAGATCGCCGCCGTGGGTCAGGATCTTTCCGCACTGGCCGGGGAGGGGGAGACTGTCCTCGATGCAGGCGGTCTGATCGTGCTGCCTGCCTTTGTGGACCTGCACTGCCACTGGCGCACCCCGGGCTTTGAATATAAGGAGGACATTGCCACCGGAAGCATGGCTGCGGCCGCAGGCGGCTACACCTTTGTCAACCTGATGCCCAACACAAAGCCTGTCTGCTCCTCTGCCGCACAGGCAGCCATGGTGGAGCAGAAGGCCGCCGAGGTGGGCCTGTGCGATGTGAACCAGACTGTTTCCATCACCGAGAACTTTGACGGCAAGACCATCGACCACCTCAAGACCCTGCCCGCCAGCGTGAAGTTCATCACCGAGGATGGCCACGGTGTGCAGGACAACGCCACCATGGCCCGGGCCTTTGCCATCTGCACCCAGCGGGATATCACCGTGATGAGCCACGCCGAGGATATGGAGATCAGCCCCTGGGATTACCGGCTGGCTGAAGACCTGGAGACCGTGCGCAACTGCTGGCTGAGCGAGTACTACCAGACCAGGCTGCACATGTGCCACGTTTCCACCCGGGGCGCGCTGGAAGCCATCCAGATGGCCAAGCTGCGCGGCGCACCCGTGACCTGCGAGGTGACCCCGCATCACCTGTGGTTCAACAATGAGACCTGCGATTACCGGGTCAACCCGCCCATCCGCACCGCGGATGATGTGCAGGCGCTCATCGATGGCATCCGTTCCGGTGTGGTGGATGCCATTGCCACCGACCATGCTCCCCACTCCGAGGAGGACAAGCTGAAGGGCATGGCCGGTATGGTGGGCAGCGAAACCGCCTTTGGGGTCTGCTACACCAAGCTCTGCAGGGAAGAGGGCCTGCCGCTGGAACTGCTGGTGCACCTGATGAGCACCCGCCCGGCAGAGATCCTGGGCCTTGCCAAGGGCCAGCTGGAGCCCGGCTACGATGCAGACTTCGTGCTGGTGGATCTCGACACCCCCTACACTGTGGACAAAGAAAAGCTGCACTCCAAGAGCCATAACTGCCCCTTTGATGGTGCACAGCTCTACGGCAGGGTCTATGCCACCATCAAGGGCGGCAAGCTGACCTATCAGGCTGAGGAGTAAAAGTCAGAACGTATCACTTCACCTCTTTGCCAAGGACTCCCCTACTAGGGGAGCTGGCAGCGCGTCAGCGCTGACTGAGAGGTTTAATTCGTAATAAGAGAGTATGGAGGAACCCGACAATGACAAACATGGACAAGCTTTACGAAGCAGTTGCAGCCCGCGGCCCGGTGTGTGTGGGTCTGGACACTGATTTCAGCTACCTGCCCGCTGACTTTGTGGACACCACCCTGACCAAGGGGGAGAACATCGTCCGCTTCAACAAGAAGCTCATCGATGCCACCAAGGCTGTGGCTGGCTGCTACAAGGTGCAGATCGCATACTACGAGTCCCTGGGTCTGGAGGGCATGAAGGCCTATGCCGAGACCCTGGCCGCTGTCCGCGAGGCTGGTATCCCTGTCATCGCCGATATCAAGCGCGGCGATATCGCCAAGACCGCCGAGATGTACGCCATGGGCCACTTCACCGGCGACTTTGAGTCTGATTTCGTCACCCTGGCCCCCTACATGGGTCTGGATTCCATCAGCCCCTACCTGCCCTATGCCGAAAAGCAGGGCAAGGGCATGTTCGTCCTCTGCCGCACTTCCAACGGCGGTGCCAAGGACTTTGAGTATGAGAAGCTGGCAGACGGCCGCCACGTCTACGATCTGGTGGGCGACAAGCTGAACG
>UMHS01003447.1_pt1 | contig 11625 bp, 13 predicted proteins | sample 1965611 | NCBI WGS metagenome assembly UMHS01 (sample SAMEA4836106, study PRJEB28245) | human gut metagenome | biome: gut microbiome; material: fecal sample | place: Denmark | collected 2008
CCGCGTCGCACTGGCAGATCCTGAGGAGCCGCCGGCCGGCCTCGCCCGAGCACCCCGTCGCCTCCGCCATCGCGTACGGCGCGTTCGTCCGCGCCCAGAGCGCGGCGCTGCTCGTCACGGGCCTCGTGATCACCATGTCGATCGCGATCATGCCGCTCGCCTTCGCCGGCGTGGTCAGCTCGGACCAGTCCCTCGTGGCGCTCGTCGTGATCATCATCGGAGCGATACTCCCCAACCTCGCCGTCTCGCTCGTCTACGGGCAGGCGGGGTCGCGCCTCCTGCGGCGCATGACGGCGTCGAGCGCGCTCGACTACGACGACGACGAGCGGTGGCACCTCGGCGTCTTCTACGTGAGCCGCGAGGACCCCTCCGTCGTGGTGCCCCGGCGCTTCGGCGTGGGCTGGGCGATGAACTGGGGCAATCCGCGCTCGTGGGGCCTCGTCGCCCTCTTCGTGGCGGCGATTGCCGTGTTTGTCGTCGTCATCGAGCTGCTCGTCTGAGCGCGCCCGCGCTACCGCTCCCGCACCGGGTGCCGAATCACCGTCCTGAGCCTCTCCGGGCTGGTCCTGCGCGGGTCCCCGAGGTAGATCTCGTGGTGGAGGCGGATCGGCGGCACCGCGCCGTCGGCGCAGAGCGCGACGAGAAGGGCCTCGGGGTCAAAGGCTCGCGTCGCCGGATGCCCCTCGGGCGACTCCCCTCCCTCGGCGATGTCCGTCACGAGGTCCTTCTCGGCAATGAACGAGGAGAGGGCGGCGATCGTGGCAGGCTCGTCGTCATAGGGACCGACGTGCATGACCTGTGCGCAGGGGCCCTCGGCAAAGCAAACGAGACGCAGGCCACCGGACGCGAGCGCCCCGGCGAGCGCGGGCCTCTTCTCGGCAACCGTCTCACAGACCCGCGAGAACACGTCTGGCGTCACGAAGTCGGGCTGGCGGATGAGCGAGACCCACGAGAGGGCGCTCTTGTCGCCGATAGACGCCCCGTCGAAGGCGCCCTCGCCGCCCCACCACAGCCCCTCAAGCGGCGGCACCACGTAGTCGAAGTAGCCCTCGGGCTGCCAGCTCCCCTTCTTGGACATCTTCACGGCGTAGGAGAACGCGTAGAGCAGCTCCATGGCGCGCGCGTACGCGCCGCCCTCCTCGTTTGGGTCGCCCGTCCCCGCGACGGCGACGAAGGTCATTGCCGGCACGTCCACGAGCGAGGGATGCGCCTTGGGCTGGTACAGGTCACGGAACTCGCGCTTGAAGTCGTACGCCATCCTGGCCTCCACTCCTCAGGGTGTGATAGCATCAGTGTAGAGGAACATTTGTTCGTATACAAGAGGGAGATGACCCATGAGACGAGAGCTGGGAATCGCGCGCTGTGGGCTTGCCTGCTGCCTGTGCTCGGAGAGCGAGGGGTGCGACGGCTGCGACTCTGGGTCGTGCCCGGACGCCGCCACCTGCGAGGTGCGGGCGTGCTCCGCGGCAAAGGGGCTCTCCCACTGCTATGAGTGCGCCGAGCCCTGCCGCAGGGGGATTCTCGCCAAAATCAAGCCCCATGCGTTCACCGAGTTCGCTCGGAGGTTCGGCGAGGGACGTCTCCTGGACTGCCTCGCGCGCAACGAGGCGGCCGGCGTCGTCTATCACCGCGAGGGCGTCGTCGGCGACTACGACGACATAGACGACCTCGAGGAGCTGATCGCGTTCATCGAGACCGGGCGCAAGACAAAGGGGTGAACAGGCCTGTTTATTGTATATGGGTCGTTCCGGCAGAGATTGGCCGGCTACCGCAAGAGCCCCGCGAGGTTGTGCGAGAACCGCTCGCGGTCCTCGTCCGTGAAGGCCGCCGGACCGCGCGTGCGCCCACCGGCGCGACGGACCTTCTTCTCCTCGTGACGGATGAAGAGGTCCATGTCAATCGTCGCCCTCGAGTACACGCGGCCGCGCACGCCTATGGCCGCCGCGCCGCGCCCCAGCACCATGCTCGCGAGGCCGATGTCCTGCGTGACCACCACGTCGTCCGGTTGCAGGCGCTCCACGATGGCAAAGTCCGCGCTGTCGGCGCCAACGGAGACGTCGAGCACGTCCACCCAGAACCCGGAGTGCGTCGCGTCACCGCCGCGGGCGTGTGCGGCGTCGCGCGGGTCGTCGCGCCGGACGTGGCGCTCGAGGTTCTGCGTGGTGTTTCCCACAATGACCACCGGCACCCGCGCCCGTCGCGCGCAGGCGAGGGCCTCGCGCGTGACCGGGCACGCGTCGGCGTCAATGTAGAGGGTACGACTGTGGGCCACCCGCTCCTCCTCTTAGCGCGCCTCGCCCCCATACCAGCGGCGCAGCGTGGGCAGCACCGCGCCGAGCAGCGACGCCGCCTCGTCCGCCGTCCAGCCCATCGCCTTGGCCATGCGCGGGGCGCAGTCCTCGATCATCTCGTCCATCGTGACGCCCTCGACGTAGGCGCCGTCATCGTAGCACCACCGGCAGAGGTCACCCACCTCGGAGCCGTCCGCCTCGTGGCCGTGCTGGCCGGGCGCGGCGAACATCATGCCGCAGCTCTGGCAGTAGTGCTCCGGCATGTCGAGGAGTGCCGTCACGGGGACGTCAAGCTCGCGGGCAATGAGCTTGATCATGTCAATGCCGGGCTCAGTGGCACCGGTCTCCCAGCGACTGACTGCCTGGCGGGTTATGTAGAGCCTTCGCGCCAGCTCCTCCTGCGTGAGCTCTCGCTCGCGCCGCAGGAGGGACAGCGCGTCCTTGAGCATGAGCATGGGACGTCTCCTCTCATCCGGATTCTTCTCCCCCATTGTCCGGGGGGCGGCGCAAGAGCCAAGCAACAGATCGTTGCGCGGACTACCCCCTGGCAAGCTCACGCTGCACGCGCTTGGGCAGCTTGGCAACAACGAGCCTGTAGCTCAGGTCGCAGAGGTCGAGCACGAGCCCCTCAGGCAGGTCGGCGTCGAGGTCCACCGAGATCCACGTGCGCCCGTCGGAGTAGTAGCCGGGCAGGACCGCGTCCGGCCACTCGGCACGCAGCTCCAGGATGCGGTCGGGATCGCACTTGAGCGAGAGCAGGTGACGCCCGGCATAGGGAGCCTTGGCGTCGGGCGCGACCGTGAGCTCGCAGGCAAACTGCCGGCCACCCACCCAGTACACCATCCAGCCCCACTTCTCGTGAAGCGCCTTGGTGGCGCCGGCAAGCGAGAGCAGGCGCTTGTCGACATTCGCAAAGTCCATGGCGGCCCCCAATCAGGGAAACGGATTGCCCTGCCAAAGGCTACCAGACAGAAATAGGCCGGGGCCGCCGTCATTGGCAGCCCCGGCCCGCAGGTCACGCCTCGTCACGCCTACGCGCCGAGCTTCTCCTTAAGGGAGAGCAGCTCACGATAGGTGTCAGCGAAGTTCAGCGCCATGAGCTTGCAGGTCTCGGCACTCGCCATCTGGTCCTCGGCGTGGAGGAGGAGCAGCGGCAGCGTCTTCTTGCCCGCGCCGGACGCCTCGGCCTGGAGCAGCCTCATGTGAACCTCGTGGCCGCCGTTGTACGCCTCGTCGCCCTGCTTGACCAGATCGGCCGCCGTGGCAAAGTCGCCCTCCTTGGCCTTGGCGATCGAGTTGACGTAGCAGGACTTTGCGGTGCCCACGTAGCTGATGATCTCGAAGCAGATCTGCTCGAGCTCGTCCATGTCTTCCATCTCAGCCTCCTAGCTGACTAGCCGAGCATCTTCTTGACGTCATCGAGAATCTTGGCGGCATTCATGCGACCGTAGTCGACCATCGGGATGACGGCGACGGGAATGCGCCCGTCGACGGCCTTCTCGAAGTCGCCCTTGGCATAGCCGATCTGAGGCCCGAGGAGAATGACGTCAGCCTCGTTGATGTGGTCCATGGCCTCGTTCATCGGGCGAGCCTCGATCTCGACGTCCTCGCCGCGGCTCGCGGCCTCCTTCTGCATCTTCTGCACGAGGAGGCTCGTGGACATTCCGGCGTTGCAGCAAAGCATGATCTTCTTCATGGTGGTTCCCTTCCGGCCGCGCGCGATCGGCCTTGCGTTCCGGACGCTCGGGCATCCGGCTTGGTTTCAGAGGCCAGCAGGCCAGCTTTGGCATGCTGGATAACGACGGTGGAGCGGGGGTGCGTGCGCGGGGACGAGCCTTTGGCGAGCAGTCCGCATCCGGCGGTCGCGCGAGGCGCGCGGCCGGAAAGGGGCTGCCGGGAGAGTCGCCGAGGCCCGCGGCCCCGCGCACGCCGGGGGGGGACTAGCTCTCGGCGCCCTCGGAGGCCATCTCGAACTGCTTGCGCTGCGCGGTCTCAGACGCCTTCATGAAGGGCAGGTAGATCAGCGTGAAGATCACGAGCAGCACGATCTGGAGGATGCCGGCGCGGATGTCGCCGCCCGTGGACAGGATGCCCGAGGCGATGATCGGGGTGGTCCAGGGCACCTGGATGCAGGTGGGGTTGACCAGGCCGATGACCGTGGCGAAGTAGCCGACGAGGATGCCGATGATGGTGTTCAGCACGAACGGGACCATGAGCGGGATGTTGAACACGATCGGGTAGCCGTAGATGACCGGCTCGTTGATGTTGAAGACGGCGGGCAGGATGCCGAGCTTGGCCACCTCGCGGGAGGGTCGCCACTTGCCCCAGATGAAGGTGGCGATAAGCAGGGCAAGCGTGCAGCCCGAGCCTCCCATGAGCGCGTAGACGTTGATGACGTTCATGTTGAGCCACAGGTCCGGGCGGGCGATGACCGCATCGATGCCGCCAGCGCTGTACACGCTCGTCGCCTCGACGAGCACGATGGTGAGGATGGGCTCGACGAGCACGCCGTTGATGGTGGACTGGTGGATGCCGAGGGTGAACAGGAACACGCCGAGCGAGTAGATCACCACGAGGCCGACCGGGTTGGTGGTAAGGGAGCGCAGCGGAGTCTGGATGAAGGTGTTGATGAGGGCGGTGATGTCGGTCTGGAAGCCAGCGTAGAGAACCATCGAGAGCACGCCGAAGACGCCCAGGGTGAGCAGCATCGGGATCAGGACGTTGAAGGACTTCTCGACCGCGGGCGGCACGCCCTCGGGCATCTTGATGCGCAGCTTCTCGATGCCCGAGACCTTGATGAAGAGCGTGGGCGCGAACAGGCCGATGATGATGGCGGTGAACATGCCGTTGGTGCCGGTGTAGTTCGTGATGAACGCGCTCGAGACCTGGGCGGTGGTCACCTCGTCGGCCACGTAGAGCGGCGACGAGGCGGAGAGGTTGGCAGCCACCGTCTGCGGCATCATGATGAAGAAGACCGCGAGCGCCACCACCACGCACGAGACGGGGTTGTCGAAGCGCTTGTTGTTCGCAAAGCTGTAGCCCACCATGGCGCACAGCAGGATTGCCGAGATGGAGAGCGCGCCCTGCGTAAGCGCGTTGCCCCAGTACTGGGCCGTGGCGAGCACATCGGCGTTCGGGAAGATTCCGGGGCTGCTCGGGTCCGCGCTCCACAGGAACGTGAAGACAACGTTGTTGAGCAGTGCAGCGATGCCTGCGAGGATGAAGATCGGCATGATGGTGGCAAAGCCATCGCGAAGGCTTCTCAGGTGCACCTGGTTGCCGACCTTGGCGGAGACTTCCGCGAACTTGTCGAGGAAGCTTTGTCCTTTGGCCATGTCTTTCACTCCTAACTGTTGGAATCAAAATCCGTACCTTCGCGCCCCTCCCCAAGAGGGGCGCGTCCGACAACCGAATCGAAGGGAGGGAGCCCGGGACCGTTCCTTCCGATTCGACCCAAGGACCTACTTCACAACGTGGGTCGTGGCGACCTCCTTGAGCCAGGCCGCGGACTTCTTGGGCCTGCGCTCGTAGTTCTCCATGAGGTCGACCTCGACGAAGCCATAACGGTTCTTGAAGGCGTTCGCCCAGGACCAGTTGTCGATGAGACCCCAGTAGTGGTAGCCGCGGCACTTGGCGCCGTCGTCGATTGCGCGGGCGATCCAGGAAAGGTGGTCACGTACGAAGTCGACACGGTAGTCGTCCTGGATCTGGCCGCTCTCGCCGCGGTTCTTGTACTCACCCTCAATGCCGATGCCGTTCTCGGACACGAACCACTCGAGGTTGGGATACTCGTCGCGGCACTTCATGCCGAAGTCGTAGATGCCCTTTGGGTAGATCTCCCAGCCGCGGCTCTCGTTCATGACGCGCTCGGGCCAGACGTAGGGCTCGGCGAAGAGCGGGTTGCCCCACTCGTCGCGGTCGCGACTCGGCGCCTGCACGCGGCAGGGCTGGTAGTAGTTGCAGCCAAGCCAGTCCACGACGCCAGAGCGCAGGACCTCCTCGTCACCGGGGCGCGCCGGGACCGGGGTCCCGAGACGGGCAAGGGTCTCGAGCACGTCGGCGGGCAGGCTGCCCTTAGTCGCGAGGTCGAGCCACCAGCGCGTGGTGAGGCCGTCGTTCATGCGCAGCGCCTCGAGGTCCGCCTCGCTCGGGTCCTTCTTGGTGTAGGAGGGACTGAAGTTGCACACGATGCCGATGCGCGCGTCCGGACGGAGCGAGCCCTCCTCGCGTGCCGCACGATATCGGGCGACGCCGAGCGCGTGCGCGATCGAGATGTTGTACTGCGCCACCACGGCCTCGCGGAAGCTGTGGTGCTGCGGGTACCAGCCACCGTGCCAGTAGCGGTTCTCGGGCTCTACGCTCGGCTCGTTGAACGTGAACCAGTACCGGATCTCCTTGCCGAACTCGTGGAGCGCCTTCTCGACGTAGTTGGCGTACGCCTCGCAGGTCTCGCGGTTCTCCCAGCCGCCGCGGCGGAAGAGGAAGATGGGGAGGTCGAAGTGGTAGAGGGTCACGAAGGGCTCGAGCCCTTCTTCGCGCGCCGCGCGGAAGAGCTCGTGGTACCAGGCCGCGCCTTCGGGGTTGACGTTGCCGTCCGCGTCGAGCAGGCGGCTCCACTGGATCGACGTGCGGAAGCTGTCGAGCCCGAGCCCCTTGAGGATGGCAAGGTCCTCCTTGTAGTGGTGCATGAAGTCATTGCCCACGTAGGAGCCCACGCGGTTGTAGAACGCCTCGATGTCCTCGTTGGACCAGGTGTCCCACACGTTCTCGAGCTTGCCGCCTACGTTCCAGCCCCCCTCCGTCTGCGGGCCGGACATAGCCGCCCCGAAGAAGAAGTCCTTGGGCAGGGTCAGTTCTGCCATGACGCCTCCGTTTCCTCTCTCGCCCCGCGCGGCTCTTTGTCGCGCTTTGTTGGTTAAATTGTAGCGCTCTTATTTTCTCTATGTAGCGGATTTATTGCCGACAAAGACGGGGACAAAGGGAGATAATGGATTACGTCAGACGAGAACCACGTCGATGAGCTGGGGTTTTGCAGCCGACCAGCCCGACGGGGCGCAACGCGCACGAACCCGCGCCCTCTTGCCTGGCCGCAAAATCAAACCGCTCACGGGCAAAACAAGACCGTTCGCGGAGCGCGCCAAGAACCACAGGAAGCACGAGGGAGGCCGCCATGCTCAAGTACGAGACGATTGCCCAGAACATCCAGAGCCGCATCGAGAGCGGCGACCTCGCCCCCAACGACAAGCTGCCGACGGTCGTCGACCTCTGCGACCGCTACGGCGTGAGCAAGATCACCGTCAAGCGCGCCTTCGAGATCCTCACCGAGAAGGGCCTCATCGCCAGCAAGCGCGGGTCGGGCACCTACGTGAAGAACACCACGGAGCTCTTCGACACGGGGGGCGTCGACCCGCTGCTCGTGGGCAAGGACGGCACGCGGGAGGACACGTTCGGGTTCACCAGGTCCGACCAGCCGATCGGCTTCACCGCCTCGCACAGCGCGCGCGGGAGGAGCGTGAGCTCGGTGGTCTACGACTTCTCGGTCACGAACCCGCCCGAGAGCGTCGCGCGGCACCTGAGCATCTCCCCCGACGACTTCACCTACTACTTCTGCCGGGTGCGCTGCCTCGAGGGCGAGCCAATCACGATCGAGTACACGTACATGCCAATCGACGTAACGCCCGGCCTCAAGCGCGACCAGCTCTACCACTCCGTCTACTCGTTCGTCCAGGACACGCTCGGGCTCAAGATCTCGAGCTTCCACCGCATCATCCGCGCCGTGGGCGCGACCGAGGAGGAGGCCGGGCGCCTGCGGCTCGACGCGGGCACCCCCCTGCTCGAGATCTCCCAGGTCGGCTTCCTCGACGACGGAACGCCCTTCGAGTTCTCCGTCGCGCGCAGCAACGGCATGCGCTCCGAGCTGCGCGACGTGAACGTCATATAGGCAGCAGGCAGGGACAGGAGAAGGACATGAAGAAGCTGGCGGTTCTCGACGTAGGCGGCTCCGCGATCAAGTACTGCACCATGTGCGGACCGGGCCTCGAGGGCAAGGGGGAGGTGCCCACCCCCGACGGGGAGAGTCACGACCCCGAGCCGTTCCTCGAGGCCATCGAGGGCATCCTCGCCCGCATGGGCGACGTCGAGGGCCTGGCCCTCTCCATGCCCGGAGAGATTGACGCGCGCCGGAAGTACGTCCGGACGGGCGGCGCGCTGCTCTACAACTACGGCGTCGACGTGACGGAGTGGGAGAGGCGCTTTGGCCTCACGATCGAAGTCGAGAACGACGCGCGCTGCTCGGCGATCGCCGAGCTCACCCGTGGCAATCTACAGGGCGTCGACTGCGGCGTGGTGCTCGCGTTCGGGACGGGCATCGGCGGCGGAGTCGTCGCCGGCGGCAAGGTCCTGCGGGGTGCGCACCTCTTTGCCGGCGAGGCATCGAAGGTCCTCACCGCTTGGCCCGAGAATCCCGGGGACCCCATCGCGAACGACCGGTTCTGGTCGTCTGCCTGCTCGACGAAGTCCCTATGCGAGCGCGTTGCCCAAGCGAAGGGGATCGACGGCTGCGACGGACGGCAGCTCTTTGGCTGGCTCGAGGGCGGGGACGAGGCCGTCGCCGGCGTGTTCCGTCGGGTGTGCGACGAGATTGCCCTGCAGATTCACAACATCCAGTGCTGGCTCGACCCCGAGCGTGTCTGCCTCGGCGGTGGCATCAGCCAGAACCCGCTCTTCGTGGAGGGCGTGAGAGACGCGCACCGGCGCTTCAACGCCTCGTTCGACAACGCCTTCCCCGAGACGGACATCGTGGCGTGCCGGTTCTTCAACGATGCCAACCTCATCGGCGCCTACGAGCACTTCCTCGCCATGGAGCAATCGCACTGACATGCGCGCATTATAGAAATGCATAGCGTCACATAGGGTAAAACTGACCCAAAAAGAGGCCCGTCTCTTTTTGGGTCTTTCCTACGCCACCTGGTGCCGGCGGAAGGAGACCGCGGCCACCGGGGTCGCCACGAGCACGAGCGCCGCGTAGACGAGAAGCACCATGCTGATGACGTCGAGCACGACCGGCCCCAGCGGGTAGGACTCGAGCGCCGAGAAGGGCACGCTGAAGTTGGCAAAGTTGAGCGGGAAGAGCGCGAGCGCGCGCTCGAGGACGCCCACACCGGCGGAGGGCACGAGCCCCGTGAGCAGCACGAGCACCACATCTGTCAAGAAGACCGCGAGCGTAGAGCGGGTGCGCGAGGACAGAGCGAGCGTGAGGCACGCAAAGCCCATGCACGCGGCGTACATGAGGCCCACCAAGACGAGCGCCGCCTGCCCCGCCGTGAGCGGGTAGGGAGAGGAGAGTGCCATGCTCTGCATGGAGAGCCAGAATCCGTCCGCTCCGTAGAACACGAGCGAGAACCCCACGACGACCGCCGCGCAGAGTGCGAAGTAGCCGGTGGCGTACACGAGCGCCGCCGCAACCTTGGCGCCGACGAGCGCGGAGCGCCCCCGCCTCGTGGCGAGCACCACCGCGTCGGCGCCGGACTGGTACTCAAAGGAGAACGTGGACGCGAGCGTCACGCACACCGCCAGGATCGCAAAGACGAGAAACGCCGCGCAGCTGATGATGTTCTCCCATCCACCCACGTAGCCGTACTCGATCGGCTCGGCGACGTCGGCCTGCTTGTCCGTCCAGTAGGCGCGCTCTGCCTGGCCGTACTCCCACATGCCCGCCTGCCCGTCGTCGAGGGCGTCCTGGGTCAGCCCGGCGACGGCACCGTACCAGTCCGCCGCCATCTCGGGCGTCACGCGCGCCGCCGTCTGGGCCGGCTCCTCGCCCGAGACGCGCCACGGCCTCAGCAGCCAGCTCCAGTACGGGTTGTAGAGCTCGTAGACCTCCTCGTCGGAGAAGCTCTGGAACATGAGGTCGTAGACGGCCGAGCCCGTCATCTGGGTCACCTCGTCGCGGTCGATGCGCGCGAAGAGCCGCTCCTGGTAGGCGGCGATGTCCTGCGCGGCGCGCTCGGCGCTCACCGGCCCGGCGTACTTCTCGGCCTCCGCGCGCGCCACCGCGATGGCCTCGGTGCCGGAGACGATCTGGCCGTGGGCGTTCGCCGTCTTGTTCTGCACCACGTTGAGCGCCATGATTCCCACGAGGAACACGGCCACGCCAATATTGGCCGCGAGCGCCACACGGCGGGAGAGCATCTTCTTGAGCTCGAACAGGATGAGCCTAGCCATGGCGGTCCTCCTTGAAGTGGGCGCCGCGGGAGGCGCGCGGGGCACCGGCCCCGGCAGCCGCACCGTCGCGGAACAGATACAGGTACAGGTCCTCGAGCGTGGGCTCCACCGGCGCCGAGCCCGGCACCTGCGGCTCGTCGGCCACGTAGCGCAAAAGCACGTGACCGCCCTCCGCGTGGCGGACGTTGCCCACCGTGAGCGTGGCCTCGAGCTCCTCGGCCCGCTCGGCGGGAACCGTGGCCTCCCAGACCTTGCCCTCGGCCTCGGCCACGAGCTCAGCCGGCGGCCCCGAGAGCACCACGGCGCCCGCGCGCATCACGAGGATCTCGTCCGCGATGTGCTCCACGTCGGAGACGATGTGGGTGGAGAGCAGGACGATCTTGTCCCGCGCAAAGCCCGCGATGAGGTTGCGGAAGCGCACGCGCTCCTTGGGGTCGAGGCCCGCCGTGGGCTCGTCGAGCACGAGGACCTCGGGGTCGTTGAGGACGGCCTGCGCGATGCCGAGGCGCTGGCGCATGCCGCCGGAGAAGGTCCGGATGCGGCGGCGCTCCTCGCCGGCGAGCCCCACGCGGTCGAGCAGCGCGAGCGAGCGGTCTCGCGCGTCCCCTCGCGACAGCCCCTTGAGGGCCGCCATGTACTCCATGAAGTCGAGCGCCGTGAACTCGGGGTAGTAGCCAAAGTCCTGCGGCAGATAGCCGAGAAGCGCGCGGTAGGCGTCGCCCATGCGCTCGACGGGCGCTCCGTCGTAGCGCACCTCGCCGGAGGTGGGGCGTAGCACGCCGCACACCATCCGCATGAGCGTGGTCTTGCCTGCGCCGTTGGCCCCGAGCAGGCCGTAGACGCCGGGCGCGAGCGTTGCGCTCACGCGGTCCACGGCGATCTTGGGCCCGAACTCGCGGGTCAGCCGGTCGAGCGTCAGTTCCATCGTCGTTCTCCCTTCGGTCCTGGGTCAGAGCGATGCCGCGCCGAGGGGCGCGTCGGCGAAGGCGGACTCGGCGGCACGGAGCCAGGAGCGCGCCTCGAGGGCGGCGAAGGCGAGCGCGAGGGCAGCGGCGAGCCACCAGGCGAGCGCCGATGCCGGGGCAAAGGCCGCCGGGCAGAGCCCCCGCAG
>UMHS01024260.1_pt1 | contig 11520 bp, 9 predicted proteins | sample 1965611 | NCBI WGS metagenome assembly UMHS01 (sample SAMEA4836106, study PRJEB28245) | human gut metagenome | biome: gut microbiome; material: fecal sample | place: Denmark | collected 2008
TTTCCTTTCGTCTATCTAAAATGAACGACGACCCTACACCCTGTAATCTGGTACGGCGGCACATAGGAGGATGCCGCCATGTACAACAAATCCTTTCGGTATAAATCGACAGGAACCATCTTGTCAAAAAAAGTCTGTTCTCCTTATCGGGATATTGGGGCCTTGAGGATGAACAAACACATCATATAAATGCTTCTGTCAATTCCTTTACGCCTGTCCGCGTTTTGCGGATGGGCGTTTTTTGCCATTTATGTGGGCCTTCGTCACTTGACGGAGCCTTTCATAAAAATTTCTTTCCTTTCCAGGTTGCCAAAATTGCAAGTCTTGGATTACTGAGGCGAAAGGGAGGAAATCACCACCCCGCACCTGTGCGGCGCGAAGGGAGGTGAGAATATGAAAGACTCCTATGAGCAACGCATTCAAAATCAGTTTGGCGCCTTCTGCGTCAAGGTTTTGAAAAATGAGGCCCGGCATATCCAGCGTGACTATGCCAGCCTTCTGGACCAGGAAAAATCATTGGACGAGCTGACAGCCTCCGAGCTGGAGCAGACTGCCGTGTGGGACGATTACTTTATGGACGAGCATGTCTTTGAAGTATTGGGACTTCCGGTGGTCGTAATCGGCAATGTCCTGGCCGATGCGTTAGCGCAGTTGCCGGAGGGCAAGCGGGATGTGATTCTGCTGTCCTACTTCTTGGGTATGACGGATCGAGAAATCAGCGAAAAACTGCATATCGTCCATCAGACCGTATCCAAGCGGCGGCTCGTTACGCTGAAAGAATTGTACGAATATCTGGTAAAGGAGGGATTTGAATGGCCGGACAAGTGAAACCTATCCCGGTGCCTGTGATCCTGGCAGCCGTGAACGGTGACGAGGGTGCCCTTGCCGCCGTGGTCGCTCACTATCAGAAGTACATCCGGGCGCTTGCCACCAGACCGGTGAAGGATGAGTATGGCAACGAGTACCTGTATGTGGACGAAGATATGCGGCTCAGGCTGGAAACGAAGCTGATACATAGTATCGTGACGAGTTTCAAGGTGCTGCCGGTCTAAAGTTGTTCGGGGCAAGTTTCGCTCCCTTTCCTTGTCCCTGACAATCCGGTAGCGGAGTCCATGATCCTTGACAAAGAAAGCCTCCGGGCAGCATAAGGCAGACGGATACGATCTGTCTGTGTGGAGCCGGTCGGCCGGTGCGCCATGACCCTGTTGCAAGTCCGCAGGACGGGACCCCTACTAAACAGGCGAGCGACAAAACCAGGCCACGAAACAGGTGTGGCAGCCTGTGGGCGAGGATACACAGGCAGGATAATGAGACTCCCGCGTTGAACGCCCTCAAAGCATTGCGCGGCGCACCCATCAGTATGGGCCGGGGTGAAATTCCCGTGGAGCTGCGGCCAGCAGCCGTCCGTTTTCTGCCTCTTTTATGGTTTTAATGTAATAAGCATGAAAGGGGCTTTATCATGCAGAAAAATCAATCTGAAAATAAATATGCCCCGCCTATGCGGAGCAAAAAGAAGATCGGCAACACGACCTTTATCGTCAATTCCTTTTTCCCTCAAAAGGGGAATCAGACGATCATCTCCAAACTGGAGAACTTGATAAAAGCCGATGTTCAGAAAGAAACTGTGACTTGAAAACCTCCTAACGGGCAGACAGAAAGAAGAAAGCGCGGTATAATGAAGTTGGACTTCAATATCGTGTTTGACTGCCGGATAGGAGGTATTTATGTATTATCAGTCAAACACCGCTGCCGCGCTTCAATTCCCTTACACAGCTATGAGTTCCGAAGAACTTACTGCTCTGTATTGTCGCTTATCCCGTGACGATGAATTGCAGGGCGACAGCAATAGCATTGTAAACCAGAAAAAAATCCTGGAAAAGTATGCCCGTGAGCATGGATATAACAATTTCAAATTCTATGTTGATGATGGCATCTCAGGTACGACCTTCAACCGCCCAGGCTTTCAGCAGATGATCGCAGATATTGAGGCGGGTCTTGTCAAGCGTGTTATCATCAAGGATATGTCGCGTTTCGGACGCGATTATCTGCAAGTGGGTATGTATACGGAGATCATGTTCCCCGAACATGATATTCACTTTATTGCGGTGAATGATGGTGTAGACAGTACCCAGGGCGACAACGAATTTACGCCCTTCCGCAATATCATCAATGAATGGTACGCCAAAGACACCAGCAAAAAAATCCGTGCCGTTATGAAAGTGAAAGGCAATGCGGGGGAACATTTGACTACCATGCCTCCGTATGGATACATGAAATCGCCCGATGATAAAAAGCAATGGGTAAAGGATGAAGAAGCGGCCCAGGTAGTTTATGAAATCGGTCTTTATGTCATGGATGGTTTTGGCCCCTCACAAATCGCAAGAAAGCTGACGGAAAGAAAAATCCTTACTCCGGCTGCTTACTACGAAAGTAAGGGAAGGACAACCAATGTCTCAAAGAAAGGTTCTCCTTATGCCTGGGATTCTTCTACGATTGCCGACATCATGGATCGCTGGCGTGAATATCTGGGACACACGGTTAATTTCAAAACCTGTAAAAAATCCTACAAGAGCAAAAAGACCCTTCTCAATCCAGAAACCGAGTGGAAGATTTTTGAGAATACCCATGAAGCCATCTGGACGGAGGCGATTGCCGATGCAGTAAGACTCGCAAGGCAGACGCGGCGCCGCCCAACAAAGATGGGAGAAATGGGGATGTTCTCCGGCATGATGTTCTGTGCCGACTGCGGCTCCATCATGTATCAATGTAGGGCAACCAATTTCCGGCGCGATCAGGAATACTACCTGTGTTCTGGCTATCGGAAAAGCCGTGATATATGTGGGCAGACACATTCTATCCGAACTGTTATCCTGGAGGAATTGGTCCTGCAAAATCTGCGTGAGATCGTTTCCTTTGCATCACAGCGAAAAGACGATTTTGTAAAGATGGTCATGGATGCGGATATGCGCCAACGTAACCGAGGTTTGGCAAAGCGGAAGAAAACATTGGATGACGCTGAAAAGCGGATCGCAGAACTGGATAGCATTTTCAAGCGGCTCTATGAAGATACCATTTCGGGAAAACTTTCTGACGAGCGTTTTCAAAAGCTATCTACCGATTACGAGAAAGAGCAGCATCAGCTTCAAGATGTAGCGGTTGCCCTCCGTGGTGAAATTGAGGCAGAGGAACACAAAAGCGCAAATGTGGAGAGATTTCTCTCCGTTGTAGAACGGTATACGGAAATTCCTGAATTGACTCCATGTATCTTGCATGAGTTCGTCGAGAAGATCGTTGTTCATGCTGCCAGCGATCCGAAGGGCAAGAACCGCACCCAGGAAATTGACATCTACTATAAGGGCATTGGAGCCCTGGAAGTATCCAAAGTCACTTCATCAAGGCAAGAATGAGAAAAACGGCATAGCCGAAGCTATACCGTTCTCTCTTGCCCCACGATGTTTTCTTATCGGGAGACGCCTTTCGAGGTCTCCTTTTATTTTCAGGGGTTAGCGGTGCTTTAGCACTTCTCGAAGATGGTGGCAACGCCCTGGCCGCCGCCGATGCAGAGGGTGGCAAGACCCTTCTTGGCGTCGTCGCGCTTGAGCATTTCGTGCAGCAGGGTGACGATGATACGAGCGCCGGAAGCGCCGACGGGGTGGCCGATGGAGATCGCGCCGCCGTTGACGTTGACCTTGCTCATGTCGAAGCCGAGCTCACGGGCAACAGCGATGGACTGGGCCGCGAAGGCTTCGTTGGCCTCGACGAGGTCGATATCGTCGATGGTCAGGCCGGCCTTCTGCATGGCCTGACGGGAAGCGGGCACGGGGCCGACGCCCATGATCTTCGGGTCGACGCCGCCCTGGCCCCAGCTGACGAGCTTGGCCATGGGCTTGAGGTTGTACTTCTTCACGGCCTCGCCGGAAGCGAGGACGATGGCGGCAGCGCCGTCGTTGATGCCGGAGGCGTTACCGGCGGTGACGCGCTGGACGTGCTTCTTGGTATCGGCTTCGTGGATGCCGGTGGGCTCGAAGGTGTGGACGATCTCGTCCTCAACGCCCTCAGGGCCGACGGGGAACGCGCCGCGCAGCTTGGCAAGACCCTCGACGGTGGAACCGGCGCGGGGGAACTCGTCCTTCTTGAACTCGACGATCTCCTTCTTGACCTTCACGGGGACGGGGACGATCTCGTCGTCGAAACAGCCGGCCTTCTGCGCGGCCTCGGTCTTCTGCTGGGAGGCGGCGCCGAAGGCGTCGAGCTCTTCGCGGGTGATGCCCCAAACATCGCAGATGTTCTCGGCGGTGGTGCCCATGTGGTAGTTGTTGAAGGCATCCCACAGGCCGTCCTTGATCATGGTGTCGACAAGCTTCTTGTCGCCCATGCGGGCGCCCCAGCGGGCGTCGGGAGCAGCATAAGGAGCGGCGCTCATGTTCTCGGTGCCGCCGCAGACGACGATATCGGCGTCGCCGGCGAGGATGGCGCGGCCAGCCTCAATGACGGACTTCATACCGGAGCCGCAGACCATACCGACGGTATAGGCGGGGACGGAATAGGGGAGACCGGCGCCCACGCCGACCTGACGAGCGACGTTCTGACCGAGACCGGCGGTCAGGATGCAGCCGAACATCAGCTCATCGACATTCTCGGGAGCGACATTCGCGCGCTTGAGGGCTTCCTTCACGACGATGGAGCCGAGCTGAGCGGCAGGGGTGTTCTTCAGGGAACCGCCGAAGGAACCGACAGCGGTACGGCAGCAGTTGACGACGTACAATTCTTTCATTTGACTTCTCCTTTAAAATTTGTGAATCCGGAATGAGATCCGATTTTCTTCGATTTTGATTATACACACAGAAAAATGAAAAATCAACTGCAAAGTTGCGAAAAATATAGGCAATTCTGATTTTTTTCTTTCATTTCGTTAACTATTTAACAAGAATGAAGAATATCTTGCACCACGGGATCGTTTTGCACCCAAAGGCGCAGGGAAAGCAGCAGCTCTGCCCGGCTGTCCCCCCGCGCCCAAGGGCGCAAAAAAGGGACGCCTCTTTCGAGGCGTCCCTTTTAATAAGTAGTTTCTACGAAACAGAAATAACTTAGAACTTGGGCTTCTGGGCCTTGACCTTGGGCTCCTGGCCGTTGCAGACGGCGACGATGTCGTTGGCGACGGAGGTGCAGCAGTTCAGAACGCTCTGCTCGGTGGTTGCGGCCATGTGCGGGGTCATGATGACGTTGTCGAGGTTGAACAGCTCGCGGCTGGACTCCTGAATGGGCTCATGCTCGAACACGTCGAGACCGGCCTGGAACAGCGTGCCGTCCTTCAGGCACTCGACAAGCTCGTTCTCCTTGATCAGAGCACCGCGCGCGCAGTTGATGAAGGAAGCGGTGGGCTTCATCCAGCTGAACTGCTCACGGCCGATGGAGTGCTCGGTGGAGGGAACGACAGGCAGATGCACGGACACGAAGTCGGCCTGCTCCCAGACCTCCTTGGCGGTGGCCTTCAGCTCGCACAGATCGCCGATCTTGTCCTGCGTGAGGTACGGATCGTAGCCGATGACGTTCATGCCGAAGCCGTACTTGCACTTCTGCATGGCGAGCTGGGAGATACGGCCGCAGCCGATCATACCGAGGGTCTTGCCGCCGAGCTCATAGGTGTGCTCCATGCCCATGCGGACAAGGAAGTTGCCGCTGCGGAACTGACGGTCGACATAGGTGAAACGCTTGGCGCACATGAGCATCAGCATGACGGCGTGCTCGGCGACGGCGTTGGCGTTGCCGGCAGGCGCGTAGACAACGGTGATGTCCTTGGCGTGGGCGTGGTCCATGTCGATGTTATCGAGGCCGGCGCCCTGCTTGCCGATGACCTTGAGGTTCTTGCAGGTGTCCATCATCTTGGCGGTGATGGGCTCGGTGCGGCACATGATGGCGTCGGGCTGGAACTCGGCGAGCTCCTTGACGTAGGTCTCCTCGTCGTTATGGCTGCACAGCTTCACTTCAAAGTCGTTGGACTCGAAGATGTGCGTGGCCACCTCGTTGAGCTCGATGGTGTAGTAAACTTTGAACTTTGCCATGATAAAGATCTCCTCTCAAATTTTTATTTATTGAATTGCCAAATGATTTCATACGGTTTCTTCATTATACCTTGCGCTTTGCACAAAAGCAAGCGATTTTCAGAAAGATTTGCAAGAACTTATTCAAATAATTGAACGGCATCTTTCATTTTGACGATTTGCCGTCATGTCTTTCCCCTGTTTTCTGCAATTTTCGCTGCAAAACAAAAAAGGACATAAAAGGCGCTTGACAAACTACTACATATGTAGTATATAGTTATCAACGACAAATGTAGTATATCATCTAAGGAGGTCAACCCATGGACGATAAGAAGAGACTGCCCGACGCGGAGCTTGCCGTGATGCAGGCCATCTGGGCCGTCGGCGGCGAGGTCAGCCGCGGCGATCTCGACGGCGCGCTCGCGAGCCACGGCTGGAGCGCCAACACCGTCAACACCTACCTTACTCGCCTGTGCGAAAAAGGATTCCTCTCGAGCCGCCGCGAGGGGCGGAACAATTTGTACACGCCGCTCGTCTCAAAGGACAGATACCTCGAATTTGAGAGCCGCAGCGTCCTGAAGCGGCTCTACGGCGGGTCGCTCGGCAGCTTCGTTGCGGCGCTGAACGCCGAGCAGCCGCTCGAGCAGAGCGAGATCGACGAGCTGCGGCAGTTTTTGGACGATATGAGCCGTTAAACGGAAATATAAGGAGGACGCACCATGGAAACATTTCTGCTGAATCTGTTGAAAACTTCCCTGTTAGGTTCCCTCGCCATTCTGGCGATGCTGGTACTCAAACCCCTCTGGCGCGAGCGCTACCGCGCGAAGACGCGCTGCTGGCTGTGGCTGGCGCTGGCGGTCTTTTTGCTGCTGCCGGTCGATTTTTCGGTGAAAAACGCGCCGGTGCAGGCCGCGCCGCCGAAAGACTACACCCTCTTTGTCGGCACGGATAAGACGACCATCCAATCAACCGACAATCTCTTCGGCGACATGGCCGAAAAAAGCGGCCAGTCCCCCGCACAGGTGCGCGACACGATCATCCAGCGCCCTGTGACGAATCCCGAGCAGAAGACGACGCGCTACATCCCCGTGACGACGATCTTATTCTACGGCTATCTCGCGGGTGCGGCGGCGTTCCTGTTGTATCAGGGTGTCTCCTACGCCCTCTTCCGCCGCACGGTGCGCCGCTGGAAGAGGGACGTCTCCCGCGCGGACTACGCCTCCCTGCTCTCTGACACGGCGCGCGACTTAGGCGTGAGCGCGCCGGAGATGATCGTCTGCGAGGCCATCTCCACCCCCGCGGTGACAGGTCTTCTTCGCCCGCGGCTGCTCCTGCCCCACGAGCACTACGACGTGCAGGAGCTGCGCTACATCCTGCGCCATGAGCTGTGCCATTTGAAGCGGCGCGACATGCTCTTAAAGCTCGTGCTGCTCGCGGCCAACGCGATGCACTGGTTCAACCCCGTGGTCTATCTGATGCTGCGTCAGGCGGACGAAGACATCGAGCTCGCCTGCGACAGCGCGGCGACCGGCGGGCTCGAACTCCCCGAGCGCGCGGCTTACAGCCGGACACTGCTCGCCGCCGTGCAGTCCAGCGTGCGGGCGCTGCCCGCGACGACGTGCTTCGGCGGCACGGTCGAGCGTCTGAAGCGCCGCATCACGAACGTGCTGGGCGCGCAGAAAAAGCGCGGCCTCGGCGTTGTCGCCCTCGTGCTGGCGCTGACGCTGACGGCGGGCTGCGCCGTCGGCTGGGGCGAGCGCGCACAGACGCAGAAAAATGATGACCCGTTTGCCGACAAGAGCTATACGGTCGACATACTCTTATATGAAGCGCCCGCCTTTACGGACGGCTTTACGGACGGCACTTACCCCTCCTTCCGCACCACGACAAATACTGCCGGAGAAAAGTATGTGACGCTGTGCGACGCCTGGGGCTCCACATCCATTTACGGCCCGATGGAGGAATACACGCTGGAAAAGCAGTCCTTCTACGCGCTCTTCGGCAGCACCAAAGCTTCGCCGGTCGACGATCTCATACAGAACAACAAGTCCGCTTGGAGCGGCCATTGCGAAGAGGCAAGTGACGGTCAACCGAATCAGGTCTATCTTCTGAAGCAAAAGGACGGCTCGGTCTACCTCGGCCTTGCCGGCGATTACGAAGAAGACGGCAGCGAACTCTTTTGTTCGGTTTTCCGCTTGAACGAACAGGTCAATCCGATCTACGCCTCGATGGACGACTATGCCGCCGAGCGCGTGGCGGAGCTCAAAAAAGGCACGATGACCTATTCCGTGTCGGAAAATAATGAATATGCGTCCCGCTCGATCGAGGACACGGTCGCCGACGTGCGCGTGACGCAGCTGGAGCAGGCAGATTCGCTCGGCAACCTTTCCCCCGACGGCACGGTGCTGGAGCTGTGGTACTTCCAGTATGAGATGAAGCCCACGAACGAGGCGGGCGCGCAGATCAACATTGTCGGCGGGCAGGAGCTGACGGACGACGGATATCTCAACGAGAACTGGACGCACTATCTCACCGTCCTGCACTACACCTACGGCGAGAAGACCGGCTATCAGGTCATCGGCACCTATACCGGCAACGACGGGCTGTGGTACAACGGATGCAGCTACAGCGGAGAGGAAAAGTATTACCTGCACGACTTCTATGTCGACTACGCGGGGCTTGATCTGCCGAAGATGTTCATTCCCGACCTGCTGAACGACACGGCGGCGGACGGCTACGGCCGCGCCAACCAGTGCGAGGCGCGGCTCATTTCGGGCGACGGCAGCTACTACTTCTATGCGCCGATCACCGCCTGGGCGTGCAATCCGGGGACGGAGTTCTGGTACTCCCGCTACGACACCGGCTCCTACTTCAACGCAAAGAAGCTCGAGCAGAGCCTTGACGAAGCGAAGGCGGAATGGGAAAGCACCGGCGCAAAGGCCGAGAAGACCGACGCGGGCTGGCGCTTTGTGACGCACGAGGGCATGAGCAACACAATTGTCACGCTCTTTGATGCGCCGGACGGCACCTGCTACGAGGTCACAACGCACTGGACGTTCGACGGCAGCACGGAAGAGAATCAGTGGGGCTGGAACCGCGACCGCGCCGTTGAGGGCGAGGCCGAGGTACTCCGGGCGATGGTCAGAAGCTTCACGGTGAACTGGGACGCCGACGCGGCGGCTGATCCCGCGCTGGACGATTCCGATTTTCAGGCCGATCTTCAGCTCGCGTCGAACGGCGGCGCAGCGTGGATGTTTCTCTACCGGGACAATGCGGCGATCACCGACCGCGATATGCTGAACGTCACGCCAACGGTCAGGCTTGACGAGTGCAGCTATGCGCTATTGCATGATAAGTTCACCCCTGCTGACGGAGCACGGTCGCTCACGCTCTGGCTCAGCAACAACGATTCCTCGCACCTTGCGTTCTTCGAGGGCACGGACATCATGCTCTACCAGCGAGACGACGCATACTACTATAAGGTCAGCGATTACGGCGACTATGCAACGCTCTACGACGCGATGCTCGCATGGTTCAACAGCGCCCAGTCTGGCACTGAGCCATCCGACGCATCTTCGGCCACCACGACGAATACTGTCAGCCGCGATTCGCTCATCAAGGCCGCCGACAGCTATGTTGATCTGGGCGGCTACCTCTGGTACACCGCGGGCGGCGAGCTGCGCCGCTATCGTTCGGGCGTGATCGAAACGGTCGATACCCTGCCGATCGACTCTCTGACTGACTCACCTGTGCGCGCAACACTTTCGATCATGGTCAGCAGAGTGGCGCTTCGCTATCATATCGGCGGCGCGACGATGGGAACGTATGTTACGGAGCTCTACAATTCTGACGGCGAGCAGTACGTAAAGATCGACGGCTACGAGTCCATTGCCTTTGATAACCACGGCAATATTGTCAAGACGCTACAGTTCCCGCCCGCGCAGAACAACCTGTCCATTTCCTATGACAGCGGCAAGACTTGGACGAGCATCGGCGATGCGGACTATTTCTACGGCAGCGTCACGGAGGATGGCAGCAGCATCAGCTACTTCCCCGGTGCCCTTGAGATCCGCGACGGCTATGTCTACACCACCGCCGTCTACGATATCGACCATCAAAAGACGAGCGACCCGCTCGTGACGCACTCTGTGCGCGTGAATCTGAAGACCGGCGCGCAGGAAATTCTGGACTGAAGCGGTCAAATTTCAAAAAGGCGGCCCGAAGGCCGCCTTTTTCCCTGTCTTTTCGCGCAAAATGAGGGAGAAATTGCAAAAAGGTACTGGAACATCTCAAAGATATGTGGTATGATGGGAATATTCCAAAACGTATTTCTCGGGAGGTTCCCATCATGGAACACAATCCGATTCTCAAAAATCCGCTGTCGCTCGACAGCGAGATCCCGCTCTACTCCCAGCTCATGGGCATCATCAAGCGCAGCATCACCTCCGGCGCGCTCAAGGTCGGCGACCTGCTGCCGAGCGAGGCCGAGCTCTGCCGCTCGTATGATATCAGCCGCAACACCGTGCGTCAGGCCATCGGCGCGCTGGAGGAAGAGGGCTTCGTCGTGCGAAAGCGCGGCAAGGGCACGTTCGTCACTGACCCGAACACGCGCCGCAAGGGCGTGCAGTACTCGTTCACGACGGAAATTTCCCAGCTGGGCAAAACGCCGTCGTCCACGCTGGTCGACTTCGCGGTCATCACGCCGAGTCCCAAAATCGTGACGCTCATGGGCCTTGAGCCGGGCGTGAAGGTCTATCGCTTCACGCGCGTGCGAAACGTCGACGGTGAGCCGCTCATTTTAGAGACGTCGTACTACCCAGAGTACATCTATCCGAACCTGACGCGCGAGCTTTTGGAGACGCACAGCTTCTACAGTCTCCTCTACCACGTCGGCGTCATCCCGTTTTCCGCGTCGGACACGTATGAGGCCGTCGTGCTCGCGCCGCACGAGGCGCAGCTTCTGCACTGCGCGCCCGGCTCGGCGGCGTTTTTCCATCAGCGCCGCACCACGACCGAGAACGGGCATACCTATGAATACACCACGAGCTATATGCGCGCGGACCGCGTGAAGCTGGATGTGAGATTTCAGAAGGGATCGACGTCCTTCATGCGCACGGTGGACTGAAAAAATCGGCAGCCGAAAGGCTGCCTTTTTTCGCGCCTCCTGCGCAGCGGGGACCTTAGCGCAGCGCGGCAGCGCTGCATCGTTGTTCCCCACACCGTGTGGGGACGCGACAAAGGGGGATATTCTCTTTCTTGAAAGAGAATATCCCCCTTACACCCCTAAGAGAAAGAACGAGGGGCCTTCCCCCTCGACCCCGCACATTGGCAGTTTAGGGCTCGAAGAGCTGCACGCGCTGCGCAATCGGGTGCGGTGTACATGGCTTCGCCATGAACCCCTGCGAATCGTCACCACTCGCAACCGCGCCTTACTACCGTGAGGCGCGAGTGACGTTTGTTCGGCGGCAGACTGCGTGCG
>UMHS01028965.1_pt1 | contig 11500 bp, 10 predicted proteins | sample 1965611 | NCBI WGS metagenome assembly UMHS01 (sample SAMEA4836106, study PRJEB28245) | human gut metagenome | biome: gut microbiome; material: fecal sample | place: Denmark | collected 2008
TGGACACCCTGAACAGCTACTTCGGCTACACCATCCACAATCTGCGCGGAAAGCCCACCAACAGCGAGTTCATTGCCATGATCGCCGACAAGATGCGGCTGGATAAACGGCAGCGGGTGGGGTGAGCGGCAACTGCCCCACAAGGGGTCTTGCCCCAAAAAACAGGGGAAAACCCAAAATTACCTCTTGCTTTTTTGCAAAGCAGTGCTATAATAGTAAGGCAATCGTTTCCAAGGCCGCTCGAGGGGGTAGCCGATATTGAAGGTTGTGATGGGCACATACATTATAATATGGCCCCGATACGTCAGAACCAGAAATGAGGTGAAAAGAATGAAACAGGGTATCCATCCGAATTACGTTGACTGCACCATCACCTGCGCTTGCGGCAATGTCATCAAGACTCGTTCCACCAAGCCCGAGATCCACGTCGAAGTTTGCTCCAAGTGCCACCCCTTCTACACTGGCAAGCAGAAGCTGGTCGACACCGGCGGACGTGTTGAGCGCTTCAACAAGCGCTTTGGCCGTAATAAGTAATTACAGGCTTTTCCAGCGCCGTCTCCTTCGGGAGGCGGCGCTTTTTTGCGTTTCGGGGCGGAATTGTTTTTGCTTTCCACACAGGTTTGCCCCAATTTGAACACAATTTCCGTCTAAAATAAACCAGCATTAAATCAACCGAGAAGGAGCGTATTGCTGTGGTCGAAGTATCGCATCTGAGCAAGAACTATGGCAGCCATCCGGCCATCCGGGATCTGACCTTTTCCGTGGCGGACGGGCAGGTGTATGGGCTGCTGGGCCCCAACGGCGCGGGCAAATCCACCATTATGAACATCCTGACCAGCTACCTGGCCCCCACCGGCGGGGAAGTGAAGGTGGCAGGCTTTTCCCTGCCGGAGCAGGCGCAGCAGGCCAAAGCCTGTGTGGGCTACCTGCCGGAGCAGCCGCCGCTGTACCCGGAAATGACCGTGCAGGAATATCTGGACTTTGCGGCCGAGCTCAAGGGGGTCAAAAAAGCCCAGCGCCGCGAGCAGGTGCAGCAGGCCGCCCGGCGCACCGGGCTGGATCAGGTGATGCCCCGGCTCATCCGCAGCCTGTCCAAGGGCTACCGCCAGCGCGTGGGCATTGCGCAGGCTCTTCTGGGCAGCCCGCAGCTGATCATTCTGGATGAACCCACGGTCGGCCTGGATCCGGCGCAGGTCATCGGCATCCGTAAACTGATCCGGGAACTGGGCAAGACCCACACGGTCATCCTGTCCAGCCACATCCTCAGCGAGGTGCAGGCGGTGTGCAGCCGGGTGCTGATCCTCTCCAAGGGAGCGTTAGTGGCCGAGGGCACTCCGGAGCAGCTGAGTGAGAAGCTGAGCCCCGGCATCCGCCTGCGTGTTACCGCGCTGGGCAGCAGCGATACGGTGCTGCCGGTCGTGGAAGCGGTGCCGGGTATTACCGGGGTGCAGCTGGTCAGCGAAGCAGACGGCGAGATGACCTTTACTGCGGAGACTGCCGACACCACCGACCGCCGCGCCGAGGTGTCCCGCGCCCTTTCGGAGGCGGGGTGCACGGTGCTGGAGCTGACGGCGGAGAACCGCAGCCTGGAGGAAGTGTTCCTGGCTCTGACCGGGGAAACCGCCGATGTGCCGGAAGAACCGGAAACCGAACCGAAAGGAGAATGACCGATGTTCGCAATTTTCAAACGGGAAGTCCGCAGCTGCTTCCATGGAATGATCGGCTATGTGCTCACCGCCTTTCTGCTGGTGGCATCGGCCATCTATTTTGTGGCGCTGAACCTGGGCTACGGCCTGCCGGACTTTGGCTACTATACGCTGTACAACACCATTTTTATGCTGCTGTTTTATTTTCCGGTGCTGACCATGCGTTCCTTCGCGGAGGAACGCCACACCCGCACCGACCAGCTCCTGCTCACCAGTCCGGTGCCGGTGGCGGGCATCGTGCTGGGCAAGTTCTTTGCCCTGTGCGTGGTGTTTGCGCTGCCCTGCGTGGTGGACGCAGTCATGATCCTGACCCTGTGGGCACTGGGAGCGACCGCTGCCAGTACGCTGGCCAATTTTGCGGCGCTGCTGTGCTACTATCTGCTGGGCTGCGCCGCCATTGCCATCGGGGTGTTCCTGTCCAGCCTGACCGAAAACCAGATCATCGCGGCGGTGGCCGGAGCGGCGGCGCTGCTGCTGGCCTATCTGATGCCCAGCCTGCGCAGGATGTTCACCACCGGCAGTGCCGTGGCGCTGGCATTGTTCACCGCACTGGCCGCGGTGCTCAGTGTGGTGGCGGGCCTGCGCAGCCGCAGCTTCACGCTGGGGTGTTTGACCTTTGCCGGGTGCTGTGCGGCGCTCACGGTGTTGTTCCTGCTGCGCAGCAGCTGGCTGACCGAGGGCTTCAGCGCCGTGCTGAGCGCACTGTGCCTGTTTGCTCCCTTTGAGGAATTCGTCAACAGCAATTTTTCTATCCCCACACTGGTGTACTATCTCACCGTGACGGTGCTGTTCCTGTTCTTTACCGTGCAGGAACTGGAAAAACGCCGCTGGAACTGAGGGGAGGGCACAACAATGAAAAACAGAAAGAACCGGCCGGTCAACGGCAAGGTATTCCGCAGCGGGGTGTACTCCACCGCCATTCTGGCGGCTGCCATCCTGCTGGCGGTGCTGGTCAATCTGGTGGTGCGGGCACTTCCGTCCAAATACACTGAGTTTGACCTTTCGGAGGCCAAAATGTACACCCTGGGCGACAGCTCGGTGCAGCTGGCACAAAGCCTGCAGCAGGATGTGACCATTTATTATCTGTGTGAGACCGGCAGCGAAGATGCCATCATCACGAAGCTGTTGGACCATTACGCCGCCGAAAGCAGCCATATCCATTGGGAGCAGAAGGACCCGACCCTTTACCCCACCTTTGCGGCGCAGTACGGGGCCGAAAATGCATCCACCGGAAGCCTGATCGTAACCAGCGGGGAGGACAGCGTGGTGCTGGATGCCGCCGATCTGTACGAGTATGACTACTCCGACTATTACACCACCGGCAGTGCCAATGTGACCTTTGGCGGCGAGAAGCAGATCACAGCCGCCATCTATAAACTCACCAGCGGCGACGCCCGGGTGGCCTACTATACCACGAACCATGGGGAACAGGCCCTGACCAGCTCCCTCACCGAGGCGCTGAACGCCCAGAACATCACCCTGCAGCCGCTGGATCTGCTGACCAGCGAGATCCCGGAGGACTGCAGCCTGCTGATCATCAACGCACCCACGTCGGATCTTGCGTCGGATGACGGACTGGTGGACGAGGTGTCCATGCTGCAGAACTACCTGAACGAGGGCGGCAAGGTGCTGCTGACCACCAACATCTACGACGAGACCCCCAATCTGGACGCCCTGATGGCAGAGTTCGGCCTGTCGCGGGAGCCGGGCATCGTGGTGGAAGGTGACTCCGGCCATTCGCTGTACGGCTACCCGTACTCCCTGTTCCCGGATTACGGCGCCACGGAGGAGAGCGCGGCCCTGAACGGCGTGAACAAGGACACCCATGTGATGCTCTCGGTGGCACAGGGTCTTGTGCTGACCGAGACGGAGGATGTGACCGCGGAACCCCTGCTCAACACCTCGGAGCAGTCCTACAGCAAGCAGGACGTCAACAACGCCGCAACCACCGAAAAGGAGAGCGGCGACACCGACGGCCCCTTTACACTGGCCGCCTGGGCATGCAACGACAACACCGGGGCGGAAGTGATCTGGATCGGCTGCCCGAATGTGGACAACGAACAGGTGTATCAGTCCATTCCCGGCAACCGCACCTTCCTGCAGGGCTGCGCCGTTTCGCTGGCCGGAGATGACAGCGGCCTGCTCATCGACACCAAGGCGCTGGAAGCTGAGCCTATCACGGTGGCAGCTTCGCAGGCCACGACCCTGGGGTTGGTGTTGGTGTTCATCCTGCCTGCCGCCGTGCTCGTAGCCGGTGCCGTGGTGGTGCTGCTGCGCCGCCGCCGATAAGGAGGCTGCCATGAACGCAAAACGACGCACCCTTGCGGTGCTTGCGGCGGTGATCGCAGTGCTGGGGCTGGCGCTCTGGGCCCTGAACCGCAGCACTGCCGCAGAGGAAGCCGCTTCCAGTGCGGCAGCCGATGGTACCATCCCGCTGTGCTCTTTCTCTACCGCTGACCTGAGCCGCATCACCTACACCTACAACGGGCAGACCCTCACGCTGGACGATGCGGACGGCAGCTGGACGCTGGCGGAGGACTCGGACTACCATCTGGACGAGAGCGCCTGCAATACCATGGTCACAGCGCTTTCGTCCCTCAATGCAAAGCGGCAGCTGGACGCGCAGGCCGGGGAGGACTACGGCTTTGACGCGCCGGAGTTGACTGTAACAGTCACGGCGGCCGGGCAGACCACCACCCTGACCTTTGGCAGCAGCAACACCGTCACCGGCGACCGCTATGTGCAGAAGGACGGAGACACCGCCCTGTATACCGTGGACGCCAGCCGGACGGCCTGCTTTGCCTACGATAAGGCCGGGCTGTTCGGCAGCTTCAGCCCGGCGGGCTTTGCCGCGTCGGATGTGGAGCAGGTGGCGTGTACGCTGACCAGCGGGGAAAAAGTCTCGCTGACTGCCGGTTCCGAGCTGGCAGGGGACGGAGACGAAGCGGATTCGGCTTCCTACGAGACGGTGTGGCGCTTTGCCGGAGATGCCGACACGGACCTGGATCAGGACAAGGTGCAGAGCATGCTCTCGGCCCTGAGCAGCTATGTGTCCGGCCAGATCACCCCCGCCGACGGCGCGGACCCGGCGGCCTGCGGCTTTGATGCCCCGTTGGCCGTGGTACAGGTGACCACGGCCGACGGAACAAAGACCCTCACCTATGCCAGCGGCACCGATGGATATTACCTGATGGTGGAAGGCGATGATTCCATCTATACAGTGGACGGCAGCATCGTGCAGGCCGTGACCCAGACGGCCGACGCGCTGACAGCGGCCTGAACGGCGAAAAAATCCATCCTGCGCCCGGCGAAAAAACCGCTGCGGCGCAGGATTTTTTTATGGTCTCTGTAAAGTTTCGGCAAACCTCGACAGAGTGATTGACATTTGCCCCCGGATTGTTTATGATAAACCATGACAGGGCAGAATAACTGCGCAATATTACGGTCGTCATGGATGTTGTGCAGGGCTGGGTCACCCTGATGCGGGAGAAGGATGGGGCACAGGCCCTGTCTTTTTTCGTATCTGAGTTATAAGGAGGATATTGTAAAAAAATGGACAACTCGGTGATCGTTTCACTGCGGGATATCGTGGTGGAATTTGATGGTCAGCGCATTCTGGATGGGCTGAACCTCGACATCCATGACAAAGAGTTTGTGACGCTGCTGGGCTCCTCCGGCTGCGGCAAAACCACCACCCTTCGCCTGATCGCAGGCTTTCTGGAGCCCAACTCCGGCAAGGTGCTGCTCAAGGGCCAGGATATTACCGGTGTGCCGCCCTACAAACGCCCGGTGAATACCGTTTTCCAGAAGTACGCGCTGTTCCCGCACCTGAACGTGTTCGAGAACGTGGCCTTCGGCCTGCGCCTGAAGAAGATGGACGAAGAGACCATCCGCCGCAAGGTGCGCAACATGCTGGAAGTTGTTGGCCTGAAAGGCTTCGAGCGCCGCAGCATCAGCCAGATGTCCGGCGGCCAGCAGCAGCGCGTGGCCATCGCCCGCAGCCTGGTCAACGAACCGGAGATCCTGCTGCTGGACGAGCCTTTGGGCGCACTGGACCTGAAGCTGCGCAAGGAAATGCAGTTGGAGCTCAAGCGCCTGCAGCGCGAAATGAACATTACCTTTATTTATGTCACTCACGATCAGGAAGAAGCCCTGACCATGTCCGATACCGTTGTGGTCATGAACGGCGGCAAGGTGCAGCAGATCGGCACCCCGGAGGACATCTATAACGAGCCGAAGAACGCCTTTGTGGCGGACTTCATCGGCGATTCCAACATCGTGGACGGTGTGATGCACAAGGACTTCCTGGTGTCCTTCTCCGGCGTGGACTTCCCCTGTGTGGACCGCGGCTTTGCCCGGGAGCAGAGCGTGCAGGTCGTGGTGCGCCCCGAGGACATCGAGGTGGTCTCCCCGGTGGAAGGCCAGCTGGTGGGCGTCGTGAACGACGTCATCTTCAAGGGCGTGCACTTTGAGATGCATGTGGAGTGCGAGGGCCGCGAGTGGCTGATCCATTCCACCCGCGCCTGCACCCCCGGCGAGACCATCGGCATGCGCATCGGCCCCAACGAGATCCACATCATGGCACGGAGCGAGGGGTGATGCGCCATGAAGATTTATGACAAGAAGCTGGCCTATCCGTACTTTGTATGGATGACCCTGTTCACGGTGGTGCCGCTGCTCATTGTGGTGTATTACGCCTTTACCGACGGCAACGGCGCGTTCACCATGGAAAATCTGGCTTCCATCAGCGGTTACGGTTCGGTGTTTGCCCGCAGCCTGCTGCTGGCCCTCATCGCAACGGTCATCTGCCTGGTGCTGGCGTTCCCCATCGGCTATTTTCTGTCCCGCCTGCGGGTGAACAAGCAGCACATCATGCTCATGCTGGTGATGCTGCCCATGTGGATGAACTTTCTGCTGCGCACCTACGCATGGATGGGCCTGCTCAGCGTGAACGGCCCGGTGAATGCCATTCTGGGCTTCTTCGGCCTGGGACCCTATAATATGCTGAACACCTCCGGCGCTGTGGTGCTGGGCATGGTGTACAACTATGTGCCCTATATGATCCTGCCGCTGTACACCAGCATGACCAAGATCGACCAGAGCCTTGTGGAGGCAGCCCAGGACCTGGGGGCCAACACCACCAAGACCCTGCTGCGGGTGCTCATCCCCATGAGTGTGCCCGGCATCAGCACCGGCATCACCATGGTATTCGTGCCGGCAGTGTCCACCTTCGTCATCAGCCGGATGCTGGGCGGCGGTTCCAACCTGCTGATCGGCGACCTGATCGAAATGCAGTTCCTTGGCAACAGCTACAACCTGAACGTGGGCTCCGCCATGAGCCTGGTGCTGATGATCATCGTGCTGCTGTGCATGAGCTTTACGTCCAGCTTTGACGAGGACGAGATGGAGGGTGTGTCCTGATGAAAACAAAACATCTCCGCCTGATGCAGCGTGCCTACGTCATTCTGTTCTTCTGCTTCATGTATCTGCCCATTGCCTACATGATCGTGTTCAGCTTCAACCAGAGCAAGGGCTATTCGCTGTTCACCGGCTTTACCTTAAAGTGGTACAGCAGCCTGTTCCACAATTCGTCCATCCTGCATGCACTGTGGGTGTCCATTGAGGTGGCACTGCTGTCCGCCGTCATCGCCACAGTGCTGGGCACGGCGGCCAGCCTGGGCATCGCGTCCATGAGCCGCCGCAGCCGCCTGCTGGTGACCAACATCACCTACATCCCGGTGGTCAACCCGGAGATCATCACCGGCATTTCGCTCATGCTGCTGTTCGTGGCTTACCAGCGCTTTGCCGAGGGCGTCTCCTGGCTGCCGGACACCATTATGGGCTTCCCGACGCTGCTCATCGCCCACATTGCCTTCAATGTGCCGTATGTCATCTTCAACGTGAGCCCCAAGCTCAAGCAGCTGGACATCAAGCTGTATGAGGCGGCTCTGGATCTGGGCTGCAACCCCAAGCAGGCCTTCTTCAAGGTCATCCTGCCGGAGATCAGCCCGGCCATCCTGTCGGCCTTCCTGATCTGCCTGACCTACTCCATCGACGATTTCATGATCTCCTACTTCAACTGCGGCACCGTGGAAACGCTGCCCATCGCCATCTACTCCATGACCCGCAAGAAGGTCAGCCCGGAGATCTACGCACTGTCCACCATCATGTTTGTGGTGATCCTGTGCATCATTCTGGTTTCCAACGCCATGGAAAGCCGCAGCTACCGCCGCGACCAGAAGGCGCTGAGAGGGGAGGGCGTGTGATGAAACGTTTTGCCGTTCTGCTGCTCACGCTGGCGCTGGCAGTGTGCTGCACGCTGCCGGCCTTTGCGGCAGACACCATTGAGGTGAATGAGGACGTTTCGGTGTCCGGCGATTACGACTGGACCCGCTTCAAGGGCCAGAACATCACCCTGAACGTCTACAACTGGGGCGAGTACATCTCCAACGGCTCGGACGACAGCCTGGATGTGGTGTCCGCCTTTGAGGACCTGACCGGCATCAAGGTGAACTACACCACCTTCGATTCCAATGAGTCCATGTACGCCAAGCTGAAATCCGGTGCGGCGGACTACGATGTGGTGATCCCGTCGGATTACATGGTGGCCAAGATGATCGCAGAAGGGATGCTCAAGCCCCTCAACTACGACAACATCCCCAACTTCCAGAAGATCGACGCGGAATACCGCAACCCGGATTACGACCCCCAGAACGCCTATACGGTGCCCTACATGCTGTGCACCACCGGCATCATCTACAACACCACGATGGTGGACAAGGCACCCACCAGCTGGGCGGACCTGTGGGATGAACAGTATGCCGGCAACATCCTGATGTTCAACAACAGCCGCGACGCCTACGCCATTGCGGCCTTCAAGAGCGGCCATGACATCAACCCCCAGTCCACGGAAGAAGTGGACGAGGTGGTGAAAGAGCTCAAGGCTCAGAAGCCGCTGGTGCAGGCCTACGTCATGGATGAGATCTTTGATAAAATGATCGGCGGTGAGGCAGCCATCGGCGTGTACTACTCCGGCGATGCCATCACCATGATCGACGATAACCCCGACCTTGCCTGGGTGTTCCCGGAGGAGGGCAGCGTGCTGTCGGTGGACTGCATGGCCATCCCCGCCACGAGTGAGCACCAGGAAGCCGCCGAAATGTTCATCAACTTCATGTGTGAGACGGACATCGGCAAGGCAAACGCCGAGTACATCGGCTACACCACTCCTATGGAGTCGGTGCGGGAGGTGCTGGACGAGGACCTGCGCGACAGCGAGATCGCTTATCCGCCGGAAGAACTTGCCGCGAAGGAACGGGTGTTCACCGCTCTGAGCGATGACGTGAACAGCGAGCTGGACGTGAAGTGGAGCGAGATGAAGAGCTACGACGAGGGCGGCAGCAGCCTGCTGTTCCTGTCGCTGCTGGCCGCCATGGTGGCGCTGGCCTGCTTCAACATCTGGCGCAAACTGCGCAAAAAGAGCCGCAACCAGTATTAAACAGACGGCCCCGCCCTCTCGGATCTGCTGCTGCCGCAGACGATGGAGAGAGCGGGGCCTTTTTGAAATCATTTCGGATGGGAAAGGAACATTATGGAGCCCAATTTTTACACCGAGACCGCAACGGTGCTCAATGCGGATGCGGACTTCCGCAGCCTGCTCAAGCCCAGCGCCCTGCTGCGCTATGTGGAGCAGGTATCTGCCGACCACGCCCGTGCCTTTGGCATGGATGACAAGTTTTTCCAGGACCACAACGTGGCGTTTCTGGTGGGCAAGCAGGCCCTGCAGTTTGTGCGGGTGCCCCGCCGCACCGAGGCGCTCACCCTGACCACCCGCGCCGAGCACAGCCGCCGGGGTGCCATCAAGCGCATCACTACGGTCACGGATGCCGCCGGGAAGCTGGTGGCCACGGTGGACTGCCGCTGGATCCTGGTGGACCTGACCGGCGGCCACATCATGCGGGAACCGAACTGGACCGTGGAAAATTTCTGGAATGAGACGGTGGAAGGGGAGCTGTCCCTGCACACCCACCGGTGCAAAGAGCTGACGTCGGCAGGGGAGTGCAGGGCCAGCTACTCGCTGTGCGACCTGAACGGCCACATCAACAACGCCTATTATCTGGATCTTGCCTGCGACGCCCTGCCGCCGGAGGTGCTGCAGGCGGGCCCGGTGACCTTTGCCGCCGTGAACTACCACCGGGAGATCCCCATGGGGGACACGGTGGAACTGCTGTATGCACCCTCGGAAGAGGGGTGGTATGTGCAGGGCCGCCACGACGGCCGCACCAGCTTTGAGTGCTATCTGAAGATCGGGTCATAAAAAGTTCACAAAATAAGTTACAGAAAAATGACAAAACCCTATTGCAAAATAGTATCAAAAGAGTTACAATATGGTTACAGCAAGGGCCGAGATCCCCTGGCTGTGTGTGAAATCTTTTTCTTCTTGTTTTAGGGATATCGGGCACCGGGCCTCCTCCTCCGACTGGAACTCCTTCACAGTCTGTGCTCCGTGTGCCGCACAGGCGATGTCCCGCTTCGTGTGCAAAAAAGCTCGTCCGTGAACCGGACGAGCTTTTTTGCATGCCGGAAACCGCCGGAATCGTCAAAAAGTATGACCTTGCGCGGTTTTGGTGGGCATTTTGCCTGTTTTTCTCAAAAGGACAGTTTCAAAGTTTGGCGCGGCAGGGGTTTGTATTCTGAGGCCGAGTGTGGTAAAGTATATACAATCAATTTAGATGGCTCAAACATGAATGATTTTGTTGTAGAATGCTTCATGCTGCGATAAGAGAAAAGGAGTTTGACTATGGCTTATTTCTATGAAGAACCCTCCCGCACCTTTGGCGAGTATCTGCTGGTGCCCGGCTATTCCTCTGCGGAAAATGTTCCCACTGCTGTCAGCCTCAAGACCCCGCTGGTCAAGTACCGCAAGGGTCAGGAAGAGTGCCCGTTGGAAATGAACATCCCCATGATCAGCGCCATCATGCAGTCGGTCTCCGGCGATAAGCTGGCCATTGCACTGGCTCGTCAGGGCGGCGTCTCCTTCATCTATGGCTCCCAGAGCATCGAGAACGAGGCTGCCATGGTGCGCCGCGTCAAGAGCTACAAGGCCGGCTATGTCGTGTCCGACTCCAATCTGGCCCCCACCGCTACCCTGCACGATGTGCTGGAGCTCAAGGCCCGCACCGGCCACTCCACCATCGCGGTCACCGCTGACGGCACCCCCAACGGCAAGCTGCTGGGCATCGTGGCCTCCCGCGACTACCGCGTCAACCACACCCCGGATGACGCTCCCGTTACCACCTTCATGACCCCGCTGGAAAAGCTGGTCACTGCCCCGGAGAACACCTCCCTGCATGACTGCAACAACATCATCTGGGACAACAAGATCAACACTCTGCCGCTGGTGGATGCTGAGGGCAACCTGAAGTATATGGTGTTCCGCAAGGACTACGACTCCCACAAGAAGAACGCCAACGAGCTGCTGGACGCCAACAAGAGCTATGTGGTGGGTGCCGGTATCAACACCCGCGACTACGCCGAGCGCGTGCCCGCACTGGTGGATGCCGGTGTGGACGTGCTGTGCATCGACTCTTCCGAGGGCTACTCCGAGTGGCAGGCCCGCACCATCGGCTGGATCCGGGAGCACTATGGCGACAAGGTGAAGGTGGGTGCCGGCAACGTGGTGGATGCCGAGGGCTTCCGCTTCCTGGCCGAGCAGGGTGCCGACTTCGTGAAGATCGGCATCGGCGGCGGTTCCATCTGCATCACCCGCGAGACCAAGGGCATCGGCCGCGGCC
>UMHS01041535.1_pt1 | contig 11427 bp, 6 predicted proteins | sample 1965611 | NCBI WGS metagenome assembly UMHS01 (sample SAMEA4836106, study PRJEB28245) | human gut metagenome | biome: gut microbiome; material: fecal sample | place: Denmark | collected 2008
ACTATGGAATCCAAACGTAAGATCGCTGCCCCAGAGATCGTTGTCTATGGTCTTCGGAAGAGAAACGATATTGAGTCCTTCCTCCCGCAGCAGATTTGCCGTCTTCTGGCTGCCGTTGCCGCCTAAAATGACGAGGCATTCCAGTTTCAGCTTGTAATAGGTGTGTTTCATCGCTTCCACTTTATCCAGACCGTTCTCGTCCGGCGTCCGCATCAGCTTGAAAGGCTGTCTGGAAGTTCCCAGAATCGTACCTCCGCGTGTCAGAATCCCGGAAAAATCCGACTGTTTCATAATCCGGTAGTCTGCATACATAAGACCTTTATAGCCGTCTTCAAATCCAACTATCTCTATGTCATCGAACATCTTGTACAGCGATTTTGCCACGCCTCGCATCGTCGCATTTAAGCTCTGGCAGTCGCCGCCGCTGGTTAACATACCGATTCTTCTCATGAGCGCTTTCCCTTTCTTCATAACCGTCCAGTACCTTCACAGTTACCCTTATTCTAAGTTTCCAACAACCCCCATATCAGGATAAACTACACCCATTTTGTAATTATAATACAATCATATCCCGCGGGCAAGAAAAAATTCCTTACAAATATCATAGACATAAAAATACCGGGATACGCGCTTTTAATCTGCTCCGGCACGGTATTCCTACCCCTTGGCAAATCAAATTCCACATATCCCGGCTATATTCACACACCTGCAAAAATGCTTGTTTCTGTATCTATTATTTTCTATTTTTTATTTCATAAGAAGCAATTTCCTATGAAATAAAAAAATCCGCACGCCCGGCTTCGAACGTATGCCATGGACGTTACCCTGACAGTTAACTCGGTCCAGGCTGCCTTGCGGCACACAGAAGCTTCTGCTTAGTGCTGCTGCATTCCTGCCCTGACACGGTTCACAGATTTCTGTTGCGCAAGACCCAGACTTCAACGCCACTTTTCAGGGGCAGCCCCACAGTAAAAACGCCCTCGGTCGGACAACACCCCTGCTATAGCGGATTGCAGGTACAGGGCACCGCTAACTCCCCGGCTGTGCGGAAACTTTATGACTTGATCTTATATGACGGAATGACTTGCAGACCGTCAGCCTGTTTAGTATACATGGCAGCCGCCGTTTTGTCAAGCCGGAGCTTGACTAACAAGCATTGTATAAAAATACACAAGAATACATTTTATTGTTTTTTTATCATTTTTTATCCCAGAATCTTGCAACAAAAGAAAGAAATTATTATAATAGGTATAAATCTAGCGACTGCAAAAAGTCAAACAGTTACTAAATCATAAAATTCTGTAAGATTGGAGCAACGATTATGGAAAAGAAAAATATCGACTGGAGCAACATCGGTTTCGGCTATATGCCAACGGATTACCGCTATGTTTCCATGTACCAGAATGGTTCCTGGGACGAAGGCGCCCTTACCTCCGACCCGAATATTACCTTGAATGAATGTGCCTGTGTTCTGCAGTATGCACAGACTTGCTTCGAGGGTCTGAAAGCGTATACGACCGAGGACGGCCATATCGTTACGTTCCGTCCTGACTTAAACGGCGAGCGTATGGAGAATTCCGCAAAAGGTCTTGAAATGCCGCCATTCCCGAAAGAGCGCTTCGTAGACGCCATCACAAAAGTAGTAGAAGCCAACGCAGCATTCGTACCGCCGTATGGTTCCGGTGCAACCCTGTACATCCGCCCGTATATGTTCGGTTATGATTCCATTATCGGCGTTAAACCGGCAAACATCTATCAGTTCCGCGTATTCTGTACACCGGTTGGCCCATACTTCAAGGGCGGCGCTAAACCGATCACCATCCGCGTCAGCGATTTCGACCGTGCAGCACCTCACGGAACCGGTCACATCAAAGCCGGATTAAACTATGCGATGAGCCTGCATGCGATCGTCGATGCTCATAAGAACGGTTTCGATGAGAACATCTACCTGGATCCGCAGACACGTACCAAGATCGAGGAGACCGGCGGCGCAAACGTTATCTTTATCACCAAAGACGGCAAGCTGGTAACTCCGAAGTCCAACAGCATCCTTCCGTCCATCACACGCCGTTCTATCCTGCAGGTTGCAAGAGATTACCTTGGCATGGAGACCGAAGAGCGTGAAGTATACTTAGACGAAGTAAAAGATTTCGCAGAGTGCGGTCTGTGCGGTACCGCAGCTGTTATCTCCCCGGTTGGCAAGATCGTTGACCACGGCAAGGAAATCTGCTTCCCGGCAGGTATGGAGAAGATGGGTCCGATTACCCAGAAACTCTACGAGACACTGACCGGCATCCAGATGGGTCACATCAAAGCTCCGGAGGGCTGGATCCACGTAATCAAATAAGGACTGTATTTTTCGGTTTGAATGGGAAATATGGAATGCAAAAAAGCTGGTGGAAATCATTCACCAGCTTTTTCTTCTTTCTTCTTTTTTCTCTTTTCACGCAATTCTTTGAAAAATTCTTTCAACATCATCGAACATTCCTCGCCCAAAAGTCCTTCTTCTGTCTCCACCTGATGATTGAATCCTTTTTCATCCAGAAGATTCAGTACCGAACCGGCACAGCCGGCTTTCGGGTTCATGGAACCGATGTAAACTTTTGGAATCCGCGCCTGCACGATCGCCCCTGCGCACATCGGGCACGGTTCCAGCGTCACGTACAGCTCGCATTCTTCCAGGCGCCAGTCGCCCATGCGCTTGCACGCTTTTTTGATTGCCGCGATCTCCGCATGTGCCAGCGCGCTATGATCGACCATCCGGCGGTTGTAACCCCTGCCGATGATTTTGTCCTCATACACGATCACGCAGCCGATCGGCACTTCTCCGAGCGCCCAGGCTTTCTTCGCCTCGCGGATCGCCGCTTTCATATATTTCTCTTCCCGTGTCAATTTTGCTGCCACTGTTTTTTCCTCTTTCTTGTTTTATATATTTCTATCTTTTCCTCCATTCAAATTTATCCGCTTCCAACAACAGACATCCTTATCCCAGTTTCCCGGCAAGTTTGCTCCGCTGCCAACCAAACACCTGAAAGCATTTGACCTATATCCATCCTACCCAGAAAAGCTATCCTTTGTCAAGCGTTCTCTAAAAGGAGCGGCCGGCTTTTATGTAAAATTCAAATCCGTATACCAATACCCGAACCGGCTGTCGCGCGGCGGCTGGCGGGTGGAACGGACAAAGCGGTCAAAGCCGAACATCGCCGCCATATATTTTTCATTGTTTCCATAATGTCCCGGCACGCCCAGAATGTAGCGCCCCCGTTCGCCGGGTTTCCCCAGTCTCGCCAGAATCAGATATCGGTAGTTGTAGTAACCGTGCAGAAGAAAGCTGTTATTTCCATACACCCAGTTTTCCCGCGGCAGAAGCCCGATATCCTGCGGTTTGATTACCAGAATCTCGCAGCCGTCGGCGCATTCGAAGGCGGTTACTTTCGGATAGGTAACGCGCAGGCGGTCCCAGAGAGTCTCGGCGGGATCTTCTTTGGGAGATTCCTTGGAAGAATCTGGTTGCGGTTGTTTTTGATTTTGAGAGTCTGACTGAAATGCCTCTTGATGGTCTGGTGGAGAATCTGGAGGCATTTCTTTCCGGACTTCCCGGGTGGATTCTTGAGAATCTTTCCGCCGTGCTTCTGTCTGTGCTTCCTGATAGGATTCCTGAAAACTTTCCTGCGGTGTCTCCGTTTGCGCTTCCTGATTGGATTCCTGAAAACTTTCTTGCGGTGTTTCCGTTTGCGCTTCCTGAACAACTTCTGCCTCTTGATGATCGGATGTTTCTGAGATATCTGGAACCGCTTCCATGGTTTCCGTGTCCTCGAAAATCTCCAGGTTTGAATCCTCCAGCTTTTCTGGCTGGGGCTGGCTGATTCCGAAGTCCGTTTCGTTTATATTCACAGCCTCTTTCTTCTCTGTCTCCGTGGATGTGTCCTGACTCTCCATTTCTCCCGACCGGGTAAGTTCTGACGCCTCATCCAATTTTTCTTTCCCTACAGACGCGCTGTTCACTTCCCCAGATACATCCTCTGCCAGTTTCCGCGTTGCCTCTTCCTTCTCTGCTTCCTGCTCCCGCACTTTCTCAGCAGTCACATCCGCCAGCTCAACCTCTGCCGCATGCGCGACGGCATCTTCCCAGATCGTCGTATAGGCACGCCATGCGCTGTCCGTCTCATGAAGAGTCAGACCACAGCACTCTTCCATATTGCAGCCGCTTCCTTCAATATTTTCACAATTGACGACGGCACGGAACTCCCCATTTCCGCCACGGACAAACAGGGTGCCGATACGGATCTCCTCCTGCCCTGCCAAAAGGTATACGCCAATCGGGCTGCCGCCCGCAAAGACACGGCGGACGCTGACCTGAATCCGGCAGGAAGTTCCCCGCATCTCCAATTTCGCAAATCCCGTATTTTTCCCTTTGATTCCGCCCTCGTATGCATAGATATATGATATTAACCGATGATATGCAGACATGTTTTCACTCCTTTGCTTTGTATTATATGCAAAAGAAGCGCCGGTTTATGACAGGATTTCTATATCCTGATATAAACCAACGCTGCAAATACGTCCGTATAACGCAAAATCGGGAACAGTTAAAAACTGTTCCCGATACTGCCGGCGACCGGAATCGAACCGGTACGAAGTTTAACCCTCGCAGGATTTTAAGTCCTGTGCGTCTGCCAGTTCCGCCACGCCGGCATCATGATTACTCATGACTGGCACAAAGCCAAATGGATGGAGGTGGATTCGAACCACCGAAGCGAGACGCAACAGATTTACAGTCTGCCCCCTTTGGCCACTCGGGAACCCATCCAAAATTGCTCTGACAGTTGAAGATTATAGCATGGCTATCTCAAAAAAGCAAGTGTTTTTATATATTTTATTTAATATTTTTATTTCCATTTTTTCCTGCTTTTGATTCTTCTCGCTCAACTGCCAGAAATCATATATCTTGTCGAAGCCGCATTTCCTACAATGCCGTATCATTTCCCGTCAAAACGATACTTCCGACCGGTGGGATTTTCACCTCGATATAGCCGTCCTTTACCTCATGTTCAACCTGTCCGGCGTTGTAACCGTCCTCATAGGTCATCATTTCCCGGCGCAGGACCGCCCCGTCGCGCGCCCCGATCTGCCAGACCGGAATCTTGAGCGTCAGCCAGTCATCACCTGTATTGACCGCCGTCACGCCGCAGCACGCGCCGCCAGCTCTCTGAGCACTCTGAAAACGTCCATAGGCAATATAGCCATCTCCCGCCGCCAGCGCTTTCAGGGAACCATTTCTAAATGCCGGACAGCGTTTCCGGATGCCGCTCATGTAGCGGTGAAACTCGATCAGCTCCAGGTTTTCCCCGCCCCACGGATACGTCCGGCGGCTGTCCGGATCGGTCCATCCACAGACACCCGCTTCGTCACCGTAATATATCGTCGGTGCGCCCGGCCAGGTCATCTGCATGACAACACCCTGGCGGAAAATGCCATAGCTGATGCCTTCCTCCGCTGCTTTTGCACCTGCCGACGCAAGACGACCCACCCGGCGGTTTGTCCGCGTCATAAAGCGGGAGTGATCGTGGTTGGACAGCTCGTTCATCGCACACTGCACGGAAGCCGTCGGCATTTCACTCATATGGTAGCGCATCGCCTCAAAAAAGGCGCATCCATCCCCAAACAGCGCCGGATTTTCTTCGTCACTGTGCTTCTCCATCCCGGTCAGAAACCATGACAGCGGCTCCATAAACGCATCATAATTCATGACCGTATCCCACTGATCGCCCTTCAGCCAGTCATACGGGCTGCCGTAATGTTCCGCGATCATAACCGCCTCCGGATTTGCCTCCTTGACTGCCGCGCGGAAATCACGCCAGAACTGATGGTTCATCCCGGCACTCCGCCCCAGATCTGCCGCCACATCCAGCCGCCAGCCATCTGCTCCAAACGGCGCCGACACCCATTTTTTCGCAATCCCCAGAATGTACTGGTACAATTCCGGCGATTCCTCGTAATTGAGCTTCGGAAGCGTCGCGTGTCCCCACCAGCCATCGTAGCTGTCATTAAACGGCCAGGCATTTTCATTGTGAAACTGGAAAAAATAGCGATACGGGCTGTCCTCCGAGACATATGCCCCCTGCGGATAGCCGCCCGCGTGCTGGTACAGAAGTTCCGCATCCAGCCATTTATTGAAAGAACCACAATGGTTGAATACACCGTCCACCAGCACCCGGATTCCCCGCTTGTGTGCTTCCTCAATCAGGCGGGCAAAAAAGGCATCGCTCGCCTCCAGGTTCTGCTCATCCGCCGTCCGCGTCATATATTTATGTGCGCGGTCATTGTCCGTATCTTCCGGGCACACCAGCCCGTCTGCGTCCTCCAGAATCACTCCATAATGCGGATCGATATGGTCGTAGTCCTGACAGTCATACTTATGGTTCGACGGTGATACAAATACCGGATTTAAGTAGATTGCTTCTATCTTGAGACTCTTTAAATAATCAAGTTTATCTAAAACACCCTGCAGATCACCGCCGTAAAACCGTCCCACATCGAGTGTACTGATCGGTTCCTTCCAGTCCGTCACCCGGGTGACCGGCTTTTTCAGATAAATATATTCATTGGTTTCCGTTTCGTTTGTAGGATCGCCGTTGCAGAACCGATCCACATAGATCTGATACATCAGCGCGCCCTTGCTCCACTCCGGCACATGAAATCCCGGAATCAGGCGGAACGGGTGCGCCGCCGCATCCTCTGTCAGCCCGATCCGGTTGTAAAGACAGACGTTCTCGCCCCAGGTTACCTGAAATACATACGAAAATGTTTTCGTTCCCAGAGTCAGCGCACAGCTGTAGTAATCAAAACGGCTGTCTGACTTGTCAGCCATACCACTACCATCTATGCCTCGATTTGTATCTGCACCGTTCCCAACGCTGCCAGCACAGCACTCCCACGAAAGCCGTTTCATCTGCCACTCCTGCAAAAGCGCCCCGGTCTCCGGGTCATATTCCAGCAGTACAACCGCATCTGCTCCATTTTTCTCTGTTCTGAAATAAAATGTAACGCCTTCGCCCGCATCTGCCTCCGAAGGACAACGGTAATCCTCTGTCTCGTCGCAAAATAGCGCGTCGCGATTGATCTGCTCCATCTGTTTCCCTTTCCAGCGGTTTCACCGCTTTCACAATCATGTTATTTTCTGCCCATATTTTACAGGATTTCCCAAAATTACACAAGTTATTTTCACACCCCTAATTTTAGGTAATAAAAAAGAATGTGCCTTGGCACATTCTCGCGCCGAACGCGGTCGCTTGCGACCTGTTTCTGCTTCGCGCGAGTGCGCATCCTCGCGGAGCATTTTTTGTTTCATAGGACGTAATTTCCTATGAAATAAAAAAGGTCAGCGGGGTAGCTGACCTTTTTAGGAGAAGGTATTTCGTTTTATGGGGTGTAGCAAAAACTATATAATGTATTGGGGGGGTTACGTCTATTATAATAGCATAGGAGCAGAAATAAGTGTGCACAAACATCGTTTTATTTCGATTTCTTTTTTGTGCAAATCAACATTCTCTCCCGAAATGTCCAGCAAAATCCGCCCGAAATTTGCATAAAAGAAGGCTTATTTCCAGACCTGTTTCATGCTTTGAACTTTTTATGCTTCTGTCACCGGAGTTTCAGCTTCCCCTGACGGCTTTTCTCCATCCTGGAACAGCGCTTCAAACTCAGCCTGACCGATCTTCTCTTTCTCCATCAGCAGGGCACAGCAGGAATGAAGGACATCCTCGTGATCGAGAATGATCTGTTTTGCCTTGGCATAGCATTCGTCGATGATGCGTTTTACCTCGCTGTCGATCTCGCTCGCCACTTCCTCGCTGTAGGTTCTCGTATGCGCCAGGTCGCGGCCAATAAAGACCTCGTTGTTGTCTCCACCGTAGTTGATCATGCCCAGTTTTTCTGACATACCGTACTCGGTTACCATCGCGCGCGCCATCGAGGTCGCCTGCTTGATATCCTGGGAGGCGCCGGTCGTGATGTCGTCAAAGATAATCTCCTCGGCGATTCGTCCGCCCAGCGAAACCATGATATTTTGAAGCATTCTGCCCTTCGTCATATGAAGCTCATCCTGCTCCGGAAGCGGCATCGTATAGCCTGCCGCACCGACACCGGTCGGAATAATCGAAACGGTGTGAACCGGTCCCACATCCGGGAGGACATGGAACAGAATCGCATGACCCGCCTCATGGTATGCGGTAATCTTCTTATCTTTCTCGGAAATCACCTTGCTGCGCTTCTCAGCACCGATTCCTACTTTAATAAAGGCTTTCTCAATATCCGTCTGGGTCAGGAACTTACGTCCCTCTTTTGCGGTATTGATCGCCGCCTCATTCATCAGATTTTCCAGATCGGCTCCGGTAAATCCAGCGGTTGTCTGCGCGATGCGGTGTAAATCCACATCCTCGCCCAGCGGTTTTTCCTTCGTATGAACGCCGAGAATCTCCTCGCGTCCCTTGACGTCCGGTCGTCCGACTGCCACCTTTCGGTCAAATCTGCCCGGCCGCAGAATCGCCGGGTCGAGAATATCCACGCGGTTCGTCGCCGCCATGACGATGATGCCCTCATTGACTCCGAAACCATCCATCTCAACCAGGAGCTGGTTGAGCGTCTGCTCTCGCTCGTCGTGACCGCCGCCCATGCCGGTACCACGCTGTCTGGCAACCGCATCGATCTCATCGATAAAGACAATACACGGGGCATTTTTCTTGGCTTCCTCAAACAAGTCGCGGACACGGGATGCGCCAACACCGACGAACATTTCAACAAAATCCGAACCGGAAATCGAGAAGAACGGAACGCCTGCCTCACCCGCCACCGCTTTGGCAAGCAGGGTTTTACCGGTTCCTGGAGGTCCGACTAAGATCACACCCTTCGGGATGCGCGCCCCGACGCCGGTGTATTTCTGCGGATTTTTCAGGAAATCTACGATCTCCTCCAGTTCCTCTTTCTCCTCTTCCAGACCGGCAACTTTGGTAAAGTTGACCTTGCTGGTCGATACCATCCGGGCACGGCTGCGTCCAAAATTCATCATCTTGGCATTTGCCCCGCCGCCGGAACGGGAATTGATAAACATAAACAGGAAGATCAGGACGCCTGCGGACAAAGCGATCGGCAAGATCACCGTCATAAAATAGCTATCCTGGCGGACGCTGGTGGTCGTGTACGGAACCCCCGCCTTGCGCAGCGCCATCTCTACTTCCTTCACATCCAGCACATTGAATTCCTCCCGGTCGCCGGAGGTTGTCTCAAAAACAACCTCACCGGTCGGCACCTCGCGGTTCGGGCGGATCTGTGCGCTCTCTACGGTCTTATTCTCCAGATATACCATGAACTCCGGATAGCTTAATTCCCGCTCCGTCGCCATTCCAGGGACTTTCAACGAGAAAAACATGATAACGAGCAGCATGAGGATCAGAAGCCCCACGCCTCCCATCGACTGACGTTGTTTCAACTGGCTTCCTCCTTATACTTCCACAACACCGATGTACGGCAGGTTGCGGTATTTCTGATCGTAATCCAGGCCGTAACCTACGACAAACTCATCCGGGATTGTAAAGCAGGTATATTTAACCTGAACCTGTTTTTTCACGCGGCGCTCCGGCTTATCAAGCAGGGTGCACAGCTCGATATTTTTCGGATTTCTCTGTTTTAATACCTCGATCAGATATGCCAGGGTGCGTCCGGAATCGATGATGTCCTCCACGATGATGACATTCTTGCCCTCCAGCGGCTCGTCCAGATCCTTGATAATCTTTACCACACCGCTTGACTTGGTGTCGGAACCGTAGCTGGATACAGACATGAAATCCAGGGAAACCGGAATAGTCAGGCGTTTTGCCAGTTCACAGGTAAAGAATACGCCGCCCTTTAAGATACAGATCAGGTGGACTTCCTTTCCCTCATAATCTTTGTTGATCTGTGCTGCCACTTCACTGATCTTCTTGTTTACTTCTTCTTCCGTTAATAATACACGAATCTTATCAGCCACTGCTTTTTCCTCCGTTAAATTCCACCTCAAGGATGGTTTTTGTCTGTTCTGTTATCTTATAATATGCGCTGATCCGGTGCCCCACTATCCACAGGATATGTTTTTCTTCCGCCAGAAGCCAGATTTCCTCCCGCTCCTGTCTCGGAATTTTCTCATCGATCATCCAGGATTTCAGCGTCTTCCGACCGCCGGACGGCAGTGTCAGGTAGTCCCCCGGCTGCCGGTGTCTCAGCGATAAGGTACCTTTTATTTTATCATAGTCAAACCATTTCGTATACTGGTTTTTCGGAAATTCATCCCCATTTTCACAGGGGAAAGTATGCATCTGCAAAAGATTCTCATTCTGGATGCCCGGAAGCAAACCCCCTTTTCTTTCCCCTGGATGACTAAGCGGGCGCACTTCAAGAAATCCATATATATTTACCGCCCGGAACCCATGCGGCAGCGAAATACTCTTTCCGGTTCCCTGGTACAGAAGTTCCCGCACCGCCTGCACATGCGTCTCCGTCACGTCCCGGAGCGGCATTTTGCTCTTTAAAAACAACCGCCGCACGATATAACCCTGCACAATCTCCGCCTGTTCTGCCAACGCTTTGGCATCCGCCTTTCCGTCCGGTGCATGCTTTTGAAGCCATTCTTCTGCCACCTCTTCCAGATAGGCATCTGCCTGCCGGATGCGTCTGCCCGCCTGGTCGATATGACGGACTGCCTGTGCATTCAGGCGCTCTTCTACCGCCGGAAGCAGTTCATTCCGAAGCCAGTTGCGGCTGTATTCACTCTCCTGGTTCGTCGAGTCCTCGACCCAGTCCTGTTCCTGCTGCCGCAGCCAGGTCTGAATCTCGCTCCGCTGCGCCCAGAGAAGAGGACGGATGATGCGCCCCCGCACCGGAGCAATGCCGGAAAGCCCGGTCAGACCGCTTCCGCGGAACAGGTTAAAAAGAACCGTTTCCGCGTTATCATCCGCATGGTGGGCGGTGGCTATATGAACCCGCCGAATCTCTTCCTCCCACGCCCGCGCCGTCTCCTCATACAGGCGGTACCGTGCCAGTCGTCCCGCCTCCTCGACGGAACATTTCCGGTCAAGCGCCTCTTTTGCCGCATCGATACGGAACTCATAAAAAGGAATTTCCAGCCGTTCACACAGCATCCGTGAAAATGCCGCGTCCCGATCCGCCTCCGCGCCGCGCAGCCCGTGATGGACATGGAGCGCCCGCAGGGAAATCTGAAACGTCTCCCGCAGCTTCCAGAGTACCAGCAAAAGACCGACGGAATCCGCTCCCCCGGATAAACCGACCAGAACACCATCCCCCGGCCTGGTCATATGATTTTGTTTCATATAAATTTCTGTTTGTTTCTGCATTCTTTTATATTTCTTTTTATCCCTCTTAAAAATAAATCCACTC
>UMHS01038737.1_pt1 | contig 11321 bp, 10 predicted proteins | sample 1965611 | NCBI WGS metagenome assembly UMHS01 (sample SAMEA4836106, study PRJEB28245) | human gut metagenome | biome: gut microbiome; material: fecal sample | place: Denmark | collected 2008
GTTGCAGGGCTTCTCGGACCAGAGCATGTGCACCTTGTCGACCTTCGGCAGCTCGGTGGGCGGCTCCATGCCCATGGCCTTCGCCATGGCCTGGTTCATCGCGAGCACGGCCTCGGGCGACGCCGGGTAGTTGAATTCCTTGAACTGCTCAGCGGTCTCGACGTACACGATGCAGGGGGAACCCCACCACTTCGCCTTGCCGGTCTGCAGGGCTTCGGCCACCATGGTGCGCGGAATGGACTGCGCGTTGGGATAGAACATGCGGCACTGGTTGATGGAGCTGAACGGTGCGGACGTCGAACGCGCGATGTTCTCTTTGGCGACGAGCGACGCATTGAGGTGCAGCTGCTGCACGCCGGGCTTGCCGAGGCCCTGCATGGCGAGCAGGTAGGCGCCGGTGCGGCCGGGCTCATGCGAGTACGGCGTCTTGACGGAGCCGGAACTGAAGTGCGCATGGGAAGTGACGAGCTTCGCCACGTTGCGCGCGAACGCCTTGATGGTGTACACCGGCACGCCGCAGCGCTCGGAGGCCCACTCGGGCGTCTTCGGGATGCCCTCTTCGTCCTCGCCGAGCACGTAAGCCTTCACCTTGTCGAAGCCGACGGAGTGCGTGTCCACGTACTCCTTGTCGTAGAGACCCTCGGTGATCCACACGTACATGACGCCAAAGTCGAAAGCGGCGTCGGTGTTCGGCAGGATGGGGATCCACTTCATCGTGGGATGGCAGACGGCGGTGTAGTTGCAGAACGGGTCGACGATGACGAACTTCTTGCCGACCGACTCCCAGAACTTGAGCAGGCGGGACCAGAACTGGCTGCCGTAGTTCTGCGTGAGCTCCCAGTCGCCGGCATCGAAGCAGATCATCTCAGAGTAGTCGGTGATGTCCTTGATGATGTTCCAGGAGTTGTAGCCGGTCTGCGGCGGGGCGATCATGCCGAGACCCTTGTTGGAGCCGGAACCCCACACGTGCTTGGCGCCCCAGTACCAGCCCTCGACCGAGTCGGGGGTGCGCGTCTCGCGCGTGTAGCCGCCGAGCTTGCTCATGAGCGTGGCGTGCATGCCGCCGCCCGCGTGCAGGTCCTTGGACTCGCGGTGGCCGTCCTCACCGACGCAGAGCACCGAGTAGGGGCCGTACGTGTCGATGATGCGGCGCAGCTCGCTCTCCATGATGTCGAGCGCCTCGTCCCAGCTGATGCGGACGAACTTCGACTTGCCGCGGTTCTCGGCGTGGATCTTCTCGGGATCGCCGCCTGGCTCCCAGTCGACGCGCTTCAAGGGGTACATGACGCGGTTCTTGGAGTACACGCGCTGCTTGTACGCGAGGGCGAAGTAGTTCGGCGCCGTCTTAAGCGGCGGGCGGAACGTCTTGCCGTCGGCCTCGAGCTCCCAGCGGGCGCTGTCAAGCTCCTCCTCGCTGTAGCGCTCGTCAATGCGGAACGGACGGATGCGTACGATCTTGCCGTCTTTGGAATCGACAGCGGTGATCTCGCCACCCGTACCGCCGCAGGCGATGCTCTGGAGTGTCGTGACTTCCTTCATCTGCTCTCCTCTCCTCCTGTGGATGAGCTCTGATCCGCTCTCTGCAGATCTCGCTGATTCCACTATGGAGGCGAGGGGTCAGACGTTCAATTTTCAATGGCGCACCGGTGCGCAGCCTTGGTATAACGATGGCGCATTGTGTGCGCCGCGTGCACCGAACAGGGGGCTGAGAGAAGAGGAATGTTACAGATCGGCCTCAGTGTGAAGCATTACTCAGCGGCCCGTCCCACGAGCCGATGTTGCGCCAGAACGGCATGGTGATGCGGATGTAGAGCCCCGCGAGCTCCTTAGGTGAGATGACCATGCCCTCGCTGATCCACTTCTGCATGAGCATAGCCTGGGAGGAGGCGAAGAAGTACGCGATGTAGTCGACGATCCAATCCTGTACATCGGGCCTATCCGAGAGCAGAGGGATATGCCCACGGTTGTAGTCGTAGATGGCCCATGTGACAACGCGCAGGAACGTGTCGTCGTGCCCGCGCATGGGTCCGATGAGATTGCGGTAGTATTCCCCCTCGGTGTACACGTTTTCATACATGCGCACTACGATGCTTTCCTGCATGAGCTCGATGTCGTCTTTGTGCAGCAGGGCATGAATGTCGCGCAGAGGCTTGATGACGTGAAGATCGAACAGATCGGCGACGATCTCCTCCTTGTCTTTGAAGTGGGAGTAAAACGCGCGACGCGAGAGAAACGCGCGATCGCAGATCTCCGACACGGTGATCTTCTGGTACGGCTTCTCCGCGACGATCTCCTTGAAAGCGTTCTCGATCGACGTCTTCGCATCCCCCATGGACAACCCCCTGTTTTCCTGCCCTGCGAACATGCACTTACAACTGTAACGCAAACAGGGCGCACTGCGGCATGAGGAATTTTTCACACGAGCGGACAGGCATGCGCGGCTTGAGCGGAGCGTGCGCGCGCTACGCAGACGCGAGCGCTGCAAGACGCTCGCGCGCCGGCTTCACGAGGGCGAGCTTGTTGCCCTTATCCGCCACGAACTGGAGGCAGGCACGCTCGCGCTCGACGTCGCCGGCGCGGAAGTGAAGCTGCGCCTCGTCCCACGCGCGCTCGACGCGCACGCGCACCGGGCCCGCCGTACTCGTGCGAATGCGCTCGTAGAGCTCTACGAGCTGCGTGGCGTCGCCGGCAAGACGTGCCTCGACGATCGCGCGCTGGCCCTGCAGGTAGGTGCGCCGCTCGGTGCTCGCGAAGTCCTCGGCGTCGCCGATGAGCTCGATACCGTGGTCGATGAGTGCCATCACCACGGGCGGTTCTTCGAGCTTCATGGCAAGCGGCACCATGTTCACGACGACCGCCGCCTGGTCCGACGTCTTCTTGAGGGCGTCGACGCTCTGCACCTGCTCGGAGAGGATCGCACGCGCTGCGTCGGGCTTGCCCACGTCGAGCAGCGCCTGCGCGTAGTACGACATGACCCACGAGCTCAGCTCGCCGCGCGTCTCGCGGGCCGCACGCGCAAGGTCGGCCGCCTCGTTCACGAACGCCTCGGGATCGCAGCGGTCGTTGTAGAGCGCGAAAAGCCTCTCCGTTTCCTCAGTTGCCTTGTTGTTGAAGATGCGCCCGGTGATGGCGAGCGTGGCGAAGAATACCGCGAGGGAGATGAGCAGGCCCTCGATAGTGGATGCCATGACGCGTCCGGTGACGAACGCCCAGATGGTCGAGACGACGATCGAGACGGCAACGGCGCTCGCGCATACGGCGATGACGTATCTGCGGTAGAACGGAAGCATGTTTCTCCTTGCGATGTGCGCATAGGGGCTGACGGCGACACGCAAGCGTGTCTTCCCCATGGTAAAGGAAAAGCGGCGCTCGGCAGCGCCGCTTTTCGCGAGAACTACAGTTTGAGCGTATCGGCGCTACTCGTCGTCGTGGATGCCGTCGTTCTGGCGAATGAGCTTGCGCTTGATCTTGCCGCCGATGGTCTTGGGCAGCTCGTCGACGAACTCGACGATGCGCGGATACTTGTACGGCGCCGTGGTGTGCTTCACGTGGTTCTGCAGCTCCTTCACGAGCTCGTCGGAGGGCTCCCAGCCGCGCGCGAGCACGACGGTCGCCTTCACCACCTTGCCGCGGATGGGGTCGGGCGCCGCGGTGACGGCGCACTCCACGACGGCGGGATGCTCGATGAGCGCGCTTTCCACCTCGAAGGGGCCGATGCGGTAGCCCGAGCACTTGATCACGTCGTCGTTGCGCCCCACGAAGAAACAGTAGCCGTCAGAGTCGCGCCATGCCATGTCGTGGAGGTTGTAGTACTCCCCTCCCACAGCGGTGCGCGTGCGCTCCTCGTCGTGGAAATACCCCACGAACAGACCCGGCGGATAGGCTTCCTTGAGCTTGGTGACGCAGATGGCGCCCTCCTCGCCGTCGGGTACCTCGACGCCGTTGTCGTCGAGCAGCTTGATGTTGAGCAGGGGCGAGGGCTTGCCCATGGAACCCGGACGCGGCTCGAGCCACGGGTAGGTGGCCAGCAGCACCGGACCTTCCGTCTGGCCGAATCCCTCGCGGATCTTCTTGCCCGTGAGGCGCTCCCAGGTGATGGTGACCTCGGGATTGAGCGGCTCGCCGGCCGTCGCGAAGTTCTGGATGCTCGACAGGTCGTACGATGCTACATCTTCCTGCAGCATGAAGCGGTACATCGTGGGCGGCGCGCAGAAGGTGGCGAGCTTGTAGTTCTGCATGTGCTCGAGCAGCTTGGTGGGCACGAACTTGTCCATGTCGTAGCAGAACACGGTGGCGCCGCAGATCCACTGGCCGTAGATCTTGCCCCAGCCGAACTTCGCCCAGCCTGAATCCGTCACGCTCATGTGCAGCTCGTTCTCGCGCACCTGCTGCCAGTACTTCGCCGTGAGGATGTGGCCGAGCGGATGCGCGAAATTGTGGCACACCGCTTTGGCGAGGCCCGTCGTGCCGCTTGTGAAGTAGATGAGCATGATGTCCTTGCTCGTGACGCCCTCCTCGCCCGTCGGGCGCTCGAAGGTGTCGGGTTCGTCGGCGATCAGCTCGTCGAACGGCGTCCACCCGTCACGGTGACCCGCAACGATGACGCGGTTCTCGATTGTCGGCGCCTCGGGGAGCGCATGCTCGGTCTGCTCGCACACGTAGTCGTCGGCCACGCACACCATCATCTTGACCTCGGCGCTGTTGGCGCGGTAGACGATGTCCTTCGTCGTGAGCTGCAGCGATGCGGGAATGAGCGTGGCGCCGAGCTTGCAGAGCGCCGTGGCGCACACCCAGTACTCCCAACGGCGGCGCAGGATCATCATGACAACGTCGCCCTTGCCGATGCCGAGCTTGCGGAAGGCGTTGGCCGTCTTGTTCGACAGGCGCGCGATGTCGGTGAAAGTGAACGTGATCTCCTCACCGTGATCGTCGCACCAGAGCAGCGCGCGCTTGTCGGGTTCGACGCGCGCCCACTCGTCCACCACATCGAAACCGAAGTTGAACACCTCGGGCACGTCGATGCGGAAGTTGTCGTAGAAGTCCTCGTAAGAGTCGAACTCGATGCGCGGACAGTACTTTTTCAGGATGTAATCCACGATGATACCTATTCTGCAATAATGGTGATAAACTTCGCCGTCTTGTCGCCGTGGCAGCGCTGACCGTGCGGGTGCATCGGGTTGAAGTAGATGCTGTCCCACTCGTTGAGCACGATCTCCTTGTCGTCGAACACCACGGTGATGGAGCCCTCAACAACGAAGTTGAACTCCTGGCCGCGATGCGTCACAAGGGCGGCCGGCTCGTCGCTCGGATCGAGCACGACCATGAGCGGCTGCATGATCTTGTCGCGGAAACGCCACGCCATGTCATCGTAGTGGTAGCCTGGGAATCGGTCGATCTCCTGGCCCTCGCCGCGACGCACCACGTGGTAGGTGTCGAGCTTGGCCGCCGTGCCGGTGAGGATCTCGGTGAACTCCACGCCGAAAAGGCGCGCCATGTGGTAGATGGCCGAGATGGGCACCTCGGCGCCCGTCTCCTCCCATTCGCGGTAGGTGCCGGGGCTCACCTCGAGCTCGCGCGCCATGTCCTCGATCGAGTAGTCGCACGCTTCGCGGAGGCCCTGCAGGCGCAGCCCGATGTCCCTAAGGTTCTTCTTGTCGTCCATAGTGCTTCCTGATCTGCCGTAACGGGCGCTCTACGCGTTGATGCCGAGCTCGAGCGCCTGCTTGTTCTTGTCGATGAGCGCGGCCTTGCGCGGCGGCACGCACTTGTCGATCGCCTCGTCGAGCACGGCGCGGTCGCAGAACTGCGTCTCAGCCCACAGGCGCCCAACGAGCACGATGTTCGCGAGACCCTTGAGGCCCGCGTCCTCGGCCATCTTCGTCGCGGGAATACTGATCACCTTGACGCACGCGCGCTCATGCACGTCGGGAACCATGTCGGTGTCGACGATCACCACGCCGCCGTCAGCCACGACGTCGATGAACTTGTCGAACGAGGGCTGATTCATCGCCACAAGCGCGTTCGGCTCGGTGACGAGCGGGCTGCCGATCGGTTCGTCGGAGAGCGTAACCGAGCAGTTGGCCGTACCGCCGCGCATCTCGGGGCCGTAGGACGGCAGCCACGACAGCTCGCGGTTCTCGATCAGGCCGGCATAGGAGATCACCTTGCCGGCGAACAGCACGCCCTGGCCGCCGAAGCCGGCCAGCACGATTTGGAGCTCACGCATCATCGGGCGCCTCCTTCTTGAGCGTTCTCGGGATGGGCGATCGGGCAGTCGGCGCTGCGTGCAGCAGCGGCCTCAGCGGCGTTCGCATAACCCTCGGCCACGACGTCCTTGTACACGCCGAGCGGATAGTACGGCAGCATGTTCTCGCGCATCCACGCGAAGGCGTCCTGCGGCGTCATGCCCCAGTTGGTCGGACAGGTCGACACAACCTCGATGAGCGAGTAGCCCACGCCGTCCACCTGGTTCTGGAAGGCCTTCTTGATGGCCTTCTTGGCCTTGCGCACGTTCTTCGGCGTGTCGACGGTGACGCGCTCGAGGTACGCCACGCCGTCGAGCGAGCTCAAAAGCTCGCACACGCGGATGGGATAGCCCGCGGTGGCCACGTCGCGGCCGTACGGGCTTGTCTGCGTGACCTGGTTCGGCAGCGACGTGGGGGCCATCTGGCCGCCCGTCATGCCGTAGATGGCGTTGTTGATGAAGATGACGGTGATGTGCTCGCCGCGCGTGGCCGCATGAATCGTCTCGGCCATGCCGATGGAGGCGAGGTCGCCATCGCCCTGGTAGGCGAACACGACGTTGTCGGGACGCGCGCGCTTGACGCCCGTGGCAACCGCCGGGGCGCGGCCGTGCGCGGCCTCGATCATGTCGCAGCCGAAGAAGTCGTACGCCATGACGGAGCAGCCGACCGGCGCGATGCCGACGGTCTTGCCCTCGATGCCGAGCTCGTCGATCGTCTCGGCCACAAGGCGGTTGACGATGCCGTGGGCGCAGCCCGGGCAGTAGTTGGTGACCACGGGGAGCAGCGCGTGCGGTCGCTCGAAGACGACCTTCGCTTCCTTCTTTGCCTCGGTCATGGTTACTCACCCACCTTCTCGTTGATCTCGACAATGCGGGCGAGCACCTCGGCCGGCGTGGGAATGACGCCGCCGGTGCGCCCGTAGAATTCGACGGGGACGCGTCCGTTCACCGCAAGGCGCACATCGTCGACCATCTGGCCCATGTTCATCTCGACGGTGAGGAACGCCTTCGCCGTGCCGATCGTCGCCTCGATGGCGTCCACCGGGTACGGCCAGAGCGTGATCGGGCGGATGAGGCCCGCCTTGATGCCCTGCGCGCGGGCCGTGTTCACCGCGCTGTGCGCAATGCGAGCGGAAGCGCCGAAGGCCACGAGCACGATGTCGGCGTCCTCGGTGAGGTACGTCTCGGCGCGCTGCTCGTCGCGCTTGATGACGGCATAGCGCTCATAGCGCTCGACGTTGAGGCGCTCGAGCTCGTCGGCCGTGAGGTAGAGCGAGTTCACGACGTTGTGCGCGCGTTTGTTCTGATGGCCCGACGTTGCCCATTCCTTCTCGGGCAGGTCGGCGGGATCGATCGGCTCGGGCAGCACGACCGGCTCCATCATCTGGCCGAGCATGCCGTCGGCGAGGATCATGACGGGCACGCGGTACTTGTCGGCCACGTCAAATGCGCCGTAGGCGAGGTCGCACATCTCCTGAACCGTAGACGGCGCGTACACGACGATCTGGAAGTCGCCGTGGCCGAGGGCGCGCGTAGCCTGCCAGTAGTCGGACTGCGACGGCTGAATGCCGCCGAGGCCCGGGCCGCCGCGCTGCACGTTGATGATGACGCCCGGCAGGTCGGCGCCCGCCATGTAGGACACGCCCTCGCTCTTGAGCGAGATACCCGGGCTCGAGGACGACGTCATGACGCGCGCACCGGCAGCGGAGGCGCCGTAGACCATGTTGATCGCCGCGATCTCGCTTTCGGCCTGAAGGTAGGTGCCCCCCACCTTCGGCATGCGCTTCGACATGTAGGCCGCCAACTCGGTCTGCGGCGTGATGGGGTACCCGAAGAAGAAGCGGCAACCGGCGCGCATGGCGCTTTCGGCCAAGGCCTCATTGCCCTTCATGAGAACTTTTTCTGCCATTTGACTACCTTTCCACCGTGATGGCGACATCGGGGCACATGAGCGCACACGACGTGCAGCCCGTGCAGGAGTCCTCGTCGATGCAGTGCGCGGGGTGATAGCCCTTCGGCGTGATGCGCGCGGCATCGAGTTCGATGATGTGGACGGGGCAGGCATCCACGCACAGGCCGCAGCCCTTGCAGAAGCCTTCGTCCACGATGATACGTGCCATGTAGACCGCCTCTCTGTCTCGTCTTTAAAACTCAAGGGCCGATTGCCCTGAGGCATCCGGCCCTTGAAGGGTTGCCGTTTTGCGTCAGACCTCCCAGGGGGCCTTGACGTATACCTGCACAGGATACAGGTTCTCTGTACGCCCGAGCGTCGCGAGCTCTTCGTTTTCCTGCCGAAGGAGCGAATCGGGCACCGTAATGCACGCAAGCGGAAGGTCGGCTGCATCCGCCACCGCGCGGGCGAACACGGCGCCGTCAACCACCGTGGAACACGTGGTGTCGGCCTTGAGGTGCGCATTGCTGATAACCGCCGTCGCACGCAGATGGGACGCCCCCTCCACTTCGCGGAGGATCTGCACGGCCTCGGCAGGCTCGTGCGTGAGGTTGCGGGCGCGGTTGACCACGTAGAAGAGCGCGTAGGGACCCGCCTCCACCGTGCGCGCAAAGCGTCCGAGCGCCGTCGCGCCCGCATCGTCGCCTCCCGCGTCGATGATAACGACCACGCTCGGAAGGCTTCCGTCCGCGTGAGCGGATGCGCCTTCCTCCTCGTACGCTGCGTAGGCCGCCTCGACGGCAGGCACGAGCGCGGCGGTGATCGAGGGCACATCGAGGCTCGTGCCCGCTTCGGCGAACACCGGCGCGATCACGCGCACGCCGTTCGCCTCAAGAAGAGCGCGGTACTCGGTCGAGCGGAAGTAGGGGTTCACCACGTCGAGGTCGACGAGCGTCACCGCGCAGCCCGCCCGCGCCGCGTCGAGCGCGAGGTTGAGCGAGAGGTTCGTTTTCCCCACGCCGTAGTGACCGCAGATGACGTTGACGGGCGCGAGCGTCGGTGCGCCCATTACACGAGTCCCTCGACGACGTGCTCCTCAGCCGCAGCGCTCGCCGCCTCGTCCTCCTCGCGGATGGCGGCGCGGCGAATCTTGCCGTTGACGGTCTTGGGCAGCGCGTCGACGTACTCGACGATGCGCGGGTACTTGTAGGGCGCCGTCTTGTGCTTCACCCACGTCTGAAGCTCGCGCGTGAGCTCGTCGGAGCCGGCAAAGCCGTCGGCGAGCACGATGGTGGCCTTCACGGCCTTGCCGCGCAGCGGATCGGGCACGCCGGTGACGGCGCACTCGCGCACCGCCTCGTGCTCGAGCAGCACGCTTTCGATCTCGAAGGGGCCGATGCGGTAGCCGCTCGACTTGATCACGTCGTCGTTGCGGCCGACGTACCAGAAGTAGCCGTCCTCATCGCGCCAGGCGGTGTCGCCGGTGTGGTACCAGCCGTCGTGCATGGCGGCTGCCGTCTTCGCCTCGTCGCGGTAGTACTCCATCATGATGCCTGCCATTTTACGGTGCACGTCGATGCACACCTCGCCAGTTTCACCCGTATTGCACGGCGTGCCGTCCTCGCGCATGATCTGCAAGTGGTACAGCGGCACCGGCTTGCCCATCGAACCCGGCTTCGGGGTGGATCCCACGAGGTTCGCGATGGTGAGCGGCGTCTCGGTCTGACCGAAGCCCTCGTAGATCGTGAGCCCAGTGTGCTGCTTCCAGAAGTCGAACAAGTCGGGGTTGAGCGCCTCGCCGGCGGTAGTGGAGTATTCGAGCGAGGACAGGTCGAAGCGGTCGATGTCCTCCTGCATCATCATGCGGTACATCGTCGGCGGACAGCACAGCGTGGTGACGCGGTACTTGCCGATAAGCGAGAGGATCTCGGCGGGATGGAAGCGGTCGAAGTCGTAGGTAAGCACGGCGGCTTCCATGAGCCACTGACCGTAGTACTTGCCCCACACGGCCTTGCCCCAGCCCGTGTCGGCGATGGTGAAGTGCAGGCCGTCGGGACGCACGTTGTGCCAGTGCTTCGCCGTGACGAGGTGCGCGATGGCGTATTCGGAGTCGTGCAGCACCATCTTCGGATTGCCCGAGGTGCCGCTCGAGAAGTACATGAGCATGGGATCGAGCGCGCGCGTCTCGCGACGGGCGAAGTCCTCGGATGCCGCACGCACGCCCGTGTTGAAGTCGACCCAACCTGCGCGCTCCGCCGGCGCCGCGCACACGCCGTCAGGACCCGAGAGCACCGGGCCCACGAGCGCACCCGACGGGATGTCCCAGGTGCCGTCGGCGCGCTGCGCCGTGAGGCCGCCGCCCGCGCCGTTCACGAGGATGAGTGACTCCACCGTGGGGCAGGTGGGCGCCACATGGTCGATGACGTCGGCGATATCCCCCACCGACGTGGCGATGACGGCCTTGATGGAGGCGCCGTTGAGGCGGTACTCAAGGTCGTGCTCCTTCAGCATGAAGGTAGCCGGCACCATGACGGCGCCGAGCTTGGCGAGCGCGGTGGCCACGAACCAGAACTGATAGTGGCGGCGCAGGATGACCATGACCATGTCGCCGCGGCCGATGCCCTGAGCGGCGAGGAAATTCGCCGTCTTGTCGGACCAGCGCTTCATGTCGGCGAAGGAGAACACGTGCTCCTCGCCCTCGGGGTTGCACCACACCATGGCGCGGCGATCGGGATCGGCCTCGGCGATGTCGTCGACAACGTCGTAGCCGAAGTTGAACGTCTCGGGGCAGTTGACCTCGAATTTCGAAAGAAGGCCGTTGTCGTCGTATTCCTCGGTGACAAAGCGCAGATTGATGTTCCTCATGATGATTCAGTTCCTTCTTGAGAGCGCACGACGCCACGCGTCGCGCAGGGACGATACAGCGGGAAGGTCGGCGCGGTCGCACGTGCCTGCGGCAGGCGGCGGCGCCTAGATAATCGAATCAGGATGGGGCTTCATCACGATGGCGAGGAACACGCACGGCTCGCCGCCCGTGGCGATCATGCCGTGGCCGCGTCCGGAGTCGTACATGAGCAGGTCGCCGGGGCCGAGCTCCTCGACGTGGTCCTCGTAGGCGAAGCGCATGCGGCCCGAGATGATGTAGTCGAGCTCCTGGCCCACGTGGTACGAAAGATGGATCGGCTT
>UMHS01030140.1_pt1 | contig 11304 bp, 9 predicted proteins | sample 1965611 | NCBI WGS metagenome assembly UMHS01 (sample SAMEA4836106, study PRJEB28245) | human gut metagenome | biome: gut microbiome; material: fecal sample | place: Denmark | collected 2008
TTTGGAAACGATACACGGCGCAATATGATACCGCAGGCATATGTTGAGCGCGTAGCGATTGGTTTGCGGCGGTTGAGGCTTGCGCTGCCGGCGTGGCGTTTGCGCTGCTTGCGTGCGGCATTGGCGGTGCTGCGGAGCTGTCGTTTGAGCGAGGGGACGGGGGTGCCCGTGGACAACATACAAGAGGAGTTTGGCGGCGAGCCCGTCGCGGCGTTCTCGATGTCGCATCCGGCTGTGCCGGCACTCTATATAGTGCTGACGCTGGGGCTCACTATGTTCTCGATGCAGCCGGTACTGATCGCGCTGTCGCTCGCAGGCGGGCTGGCGTATGGATTTGCGACGCGTGGGGCTGCCCGCACGCTGGGCGCGCTCCGCTGGCAGCTGCCGGTGATTTTGATCGTCGCGCTGCTCAATCCGCTGTTTAGCGCCTCGGGTTCGACGGAGCTGTTCCGTATTGGCATGCGCGCGGTGTATCTGGAGAGCATGGTATACGGCCTGTGCATGGGCGGGCTGTTTGTGGCGAGCGTGTTGTGGTTTGAGGCGGCGGCATCGATGCTCGAATACGACAAGGTACTCGCGCTGCTGGGCAATGCCGCGCCGGTGATTGCGCTCATGATCTCGATGTGCATGAGGCTTATCCCGCAGTTTTTGCGCCGCGGTCGTACGGTGCTGGCGGTGCAGGATGCGATTGATGTGCCGGGCAGCGCGCCGGCCGACCCCGTGCGTTCGCGTTTGCGGGCATCGAGTGTGTTGATGGGCTGGGGCATGGAAGATTCGCTGGAGCGCGCGGACGCGATGCGCTCGCGCGGGTGGGGTGCCGCGACGCGTCGTACGACGTATGCGCGGTATCGACTGGGGCGCAGCGACGTTGCCGCGCTGGCTGGGCTTGCGGTGTTTGGTGCCGCCGCGGTGGCGGTGGCATGGACCGCGACAACGCAGTATTCGTTTTATCCGCAGCTCTCGGTGCCGGCGCCGTGGCGGGGCTATGTCGTGTACGCTGCCTGGATGATGCTGCCTTGCGCGTCGCACGCGATTGATGAGAAGAGGTTTGGCTGATGGCTCGGTTGGATAGGGGCCCGGTGTCGGGCGCGGCGTGCGGCCCGGATATTCCGGCGATTGAGGTGCAGGGCCTTAGTTTTGCCTATCCCGGGGCCGAGGCACCGGTGCTCGAGGGGCTTGATTGGCGTGTTCCCCAAGGTGCATTTGCGCTGCTTGTTGGCGGTACCGGTTCGGGCAAGTCGACGCTGCTGTCGCTGCTCAAGCCCGAGATCGCGCCGGCGGGCGAGCGCACTGGTGATGCGCGCGTGCTGGGCGAGAACGTTGCCGACATGGACGTGCGGGCATCGGCGGAGCGCGTGGGCTATGTGTTCCAGGATCCCGAGAACCAGATCGTGTGCGAAACCGTGTGGCACGAGATGGCGTTTGGCCTGGAAAACTTGGGGCTAGCACGTGATGAGATGCGCCGTCGCGTAGCTGAGACCAGCTATTTCTTTGGTCTGGAGGACTGGCTTCATCGCGATACCGATACGCTTTCGGGCGGCCGCAAGCAGCTGCTGTCGCTTGCCGCCGTCCTGGCGCTGCGTCCGCGTGTGCTGCTACTCGACGAGCCCACGTCTCAGCTCGATCCCGTTGCCGAGAAGAATTTTCTGCACGCGCTGTTTCGCGTGAACCGTGAGTTGGGCTGCACGGTTGTTGTGGCTACGCATCAACCGCGTCCAATGCTCGAGTATGCGACGTGTGCGTACCGGATTGAGGACGGTCGCGTGCGCGAGGTGGCGGATATGGCTTCTTTGGGACGCCGAGAATCGTTGTTTTCCGACGACATGTTGGGGTGGGGTGCCGTCCGATGTGCAAAAAACGGAGTATTCAGCAGGCGTGAGGACAATTTGGGCTCTCTGGAGCCGCCCGGGGACGTATCGAGCGCGAAAAAAAGTTCGGAATTGGACAAATCGTCCGAATTTGTGGCGCAAACGTCGCTCGAGAACGGCTCGGAAGCCTTCCCGCGCACGGATGGGAGCAGAATACTCCAAAAAATGCACGGCGGGTCGGCTACCACCCTGGCAGGGAGCTGGTTTCGCTACGATCGCGCGGGCGGTTGGGTGCTGCGCGGGCTCGACGTGGCGTTTTCGGCCGGTGCGGTGCATGCGGTCGTGGGCGGCAACGGATGCGGTAAGTCGACGATGCTCTCGGTGCTGGCGAAGACCGCCAAGCTGCAGCGCGGCCGCATGGTGCGCGGAGCGGCCTCGGCGGCGCTGCTGCCTCAGAACCCCAAAGCATTGCTGGTTGCCGAGACGGTTCACGATGAGCTGATGGAATGGGCCTCGACCTGCGGATATGACGAGAACTTGGCGCGGGAGCGTGCGGCGCAACTGGGATTGGACGGCCTGGAGACGCGTCACCCCTACGACCTCTCGGGCGGACAGCGCCAGCTGCTCGCGCTGGCAAAGCTGCTGCTGATTGGCCCCGAGCTGCTGCTGCTTGACGAGCCCACGAAGGGCTTGGACCTGGAGAGCCGCCGCATCATCGCTCGCGCCCTGCGTGACCATGCGAAGGCTGGCGGCACCGTCATCATGGCAACGCACGACCTGGATTTTGCCGAGCAGGTAGCCGACGACATCGCCATGATGTTTGATGGCGAGATCGCCTGCATGGAGCCGCCGACCGACTTCTTTGCCGACAACGTGTTTTATAGGGCGTGAGCGGGTTCGCGGGCGAGAACGGTCTTACTGCTTGAGCGCCGTGTACTGCTGAAGGAGCGCCATGAGCCCAACGCGGCTGTTGACCTGTGTTTTTCGAAAGATGTTCTCCAGATGCTTTTTAACGGTGCCAGTGCTGATGGAGAGCTCTTCGGCGATGGCCGCGTTGTCCATGCCCGATAACACGCAACGACACACATCGATTTCGCGCGCTGAGACGTCGTAGTCGTGAGCAAATACGATTTCAGACGAGCTGCGGTCGGCGCGCACACGCCATTTTGATAGTCGGTTCGTGAGGTGTGGTTCGATGAGCTCAAGGATTTGAACTTCGCGATCGCTAAAGTCGCCCTCTTCTTTCTTGCGATTAAGATTGAGCGATCCCAAAAAGCCCTCGTCATTAAAGAAACTGACGTTGACGACGTGGCGGCCGCCAAGATAATCCTTCATATAACTGCTGTCGATATCGCCAGGGCTGAGCTGATCGGACTCGCGCAGCACCGTCGAGCGCGTAAGATTGCGGTGGGCGACGATCATGTCCTGCTGCCAGTACTTTTCGGTGTAGAGCTCGAGCATCCCAGCGGGGACATCGATGCCAAGAGGGTCAAGAAAGACGCGCGTTTTCCATTCTTGCGGGGTGGATACGAGATCCCTGGAAAGGTCGCTCAGGAAAAATGCAGCCGACTCGTAGGGGATGAGAAAACGCAGCTTTTTGAGGACGGTCGAGCGAAACTCGCGGTCGCTGTCGATGGAATTAATCGAAAGCACGAGATCGTTTAAGCAGAGCCATTCAGAATCGGACAAAAAGCTCAAGATGACCTCCGATGAGATTGCGTAGTGGTTTAGCTGGCATTTTAGTTAATTTGCGTAGAGATACTACTCCTTTTTTCGAATGATGATAAGCCGTTAGCCGAATGGTTTCGGTGAGGGGCCAATCGCAAAATATGAATACCTAAGAGCCAGGGCCCGGTTCTCCAAGCTGTTTGATTATTCCGACTTATTAAAGGAGTCATCATGGAAGAGAAGCTTCCTTCATGGCGTTGGGCGATTGTTTCAGTCGTTTGCTTGCTGTGCTTTATGGCTAACTACATGCAGTACCAGGTCTCAGCACTCGCCGTCGAGGTCATGCCTATGCTCAATATCGATACCGTCGGCTTTTCGATGCTGTTCCTCGTTCCTATGCTTACCGCCGTTTTCTTCTCAATTCCGCTGGGTGCCCTTGGTGACCGTATCGGTTCTAAGAAAGTTGTCACGGTTTGCACCGCAATTTCGGTTGCCGGCGGTTTTCTCCGTTGCTTTACGCTCGATTCGTTCACGATGCAGATGACATCGATGTTCCTGATTGGCATGGGAATCTCGGCACTCAACGCCAACCTCATCAAGGTGCTCGGCACCTGGTTCCGTGAACAGACTGGTTTCGCCATGGGCTTGTTCTACGCGGCTTCGTGCGTTGCCATCGTTGTCGCTCAGATCTGCGCTGGCTTGTTCGGCAGCGTCTTTAACTCTTATATGGTCGCTGCTGTCGTCATGACCATTTCCTGGGTTCTTTGGATTGTGCTTGACCGAGATGTGCCCGAGGGGCAATCGCTCCCCGAGCCCGAGCCCGTGCTCGACTACATCAAGGTTGCTATCAAGAGTCCTGGCGTGTGGCTAATCTCCATCGGCGTCGGTTTTGGACTTGCCTCTACCACTGCCTATGCCGGTTTCCTGCCTCAGGCGCTTCAGCTTGGCAAGGGCATAGACGTCGCCACTGCTGGTTTCATGGCCGCAATTGTTACCGTTGGCAGCTTTTTCGGCTGCATCGTTGGGGCTGCGTTCTGCGATAAGCTTGGAAAGTTCAAGGGTTTTCTCATCGTCACTACTCTCATCGGTGCCATATCGATGTTCGTGACGTGGTACACCCCGGTTGGTTTCCTTCTGTGGACGATTTTGGTCATCAATGGCTTCTTTACCGCCATCAACGGCCCGATCATGCAGTCCATGCCTGTCCTCCTTCCCGAGATTGGTGATAAGTATGCTGGCTCCGCTGGCGGTATCGTAGGCACCATTTCCCTGCTCATGAGCTATTTCCTGCCTATCGGTATCTCCGCCATTGCCGGTGCCGATTACACTATGAACATGGGTCTCGAGAGCCTCTGCTTCCTGCTTTCCGTGGTTCCGGTTTTCTTCCTGCCCGAGCTCGGCCGCAAGGCCATGCAGGCTGCCGCCGCCAAGGACGGTGAGTAGCCATGGAACCGGTGGTTCCCGCCGATATCGTCCTTAAGACGACGGCGCTGTTTACGGCCGAGGAACTTGAGCCTCGCGCTGGGTGCGTTGCAGTTCGCGGCAGCGAGATTGTGGCCGTGGGCTCTCCCGACAAGGTGCAGCCGTTTATCGGTCCCGATACTGAGGTTATTGACGCCGGCAACAAACTGGTCATGCCCGGATTCAACGATTCACACATGCATTTTGCGCTTGGTTCAATCCAGAAGGATGAAGACTTCTGTTGCGATCTGATGTTCCTGCCGAGTGAGCAGGCTTGCGTGGATGCTGTGGCAAAGTTTGCTGCCGAACACCCTGACAATCCGTGGATTTACGGCCAGGGTTGGTATTCGCCTGCATGGGAAAACCCGATTGACCCTGATTGCCGCAGCCTCGATGCGCTCGATATCGACCGCCCAATCGTGCTTTCGGATTTTTCGATGCACGTGGTGTGGTGCAATACCGCCGCGCTTAGGGCGGTTGGTATTGATCGCAATACCCCGACGCCTGAAGGTGGCCTTATCCGCCACTTTGACAACGGCGAGCCCAATGGCTTTCTGTCTGAGCCCCAGGCGACGAACATCTTGCTCGATGTTGTGCTCAACAAACCGGACCTTGATGCGTCGTTGCTCAAGTCGATGCGCAAGTTCAACAAGCTCGGCATAACTTCGATCGGTGATATGTATCCTTTGGGCGTGACCACGCCCGGCGTGTACGACATCTATGACCGTCTGGCGAGCGAGGACCTGAGTACGCTGCGTATTAGCTACTATTCTGCGCTCGACGCTCCGATGGCAGAGTCGCAGGCCCTGCGTGTGCGTCATCACGGCGAGCGCGTCCGAATGGCGGGTCTCAAGTACATTTTGGACGGCTGTCCCGAGGCGTACACGGCCTACATGCATGAGCCGTATCTTAACGCTCCTACGGGGAAGGACTTTCGCGGCGAACCAGCATGCAACCAGGAGACGCTTGACCGCATGATGCTCGAGGCCAGCAAGAATGGCTTCGATGTTCGTATTCATGCCATCGGCGACGCATCGGCCACGATGATTATCGATGCCGTCGAGCGTGCCGAGGAGGTGTGCGGCAACAAGGGGGCGCGTTTTGCTATCGAGCATACAGATAACCTGAAGCTCGAGGATATTGCTCGCATGAAGCGCCTGGGCATTAATGCTGCGGTCCAGCCGCAGCATCCCATCGGAGGCCTTGGGCAGGGCGTGTACGAGGAGTCTCTTGGCGAAGAGCGCATGAGCCACATGTGGCGCTATAGGGAAGAGGCCGATGGCGGAATCCACTTAGGGCTTGGTACTGACTGGCCTGCGGTGATGTCAATCGATCCTATCGATACCGTGTATGCTGCGGTGACGCGTAGCGAGTTTGACGGGCACCCGGCGGAGGGATACTTCCGCGAGAATGCCCTGACGCTCGGCGAGACGCTGCAAGCGCACACGCTCGGCTCAGCATATGTCGAGGGCTTTGAGCGCCGTTTGGGCAGCCTTGCCGCCGGCAAGCTTGCCGATATCGTCATCCTGTCGGGCAATCCGTTTGAAATGAACCCGATGGCGCTTCGCGATCTCGAAGTCGAGACGACGATCTTTAACGGACGCGTCGTCTATCGCAAGGATGAAGCATAGATAGGGTGATGAACGTGAGCAAAGGGACGGTCGAAAAATATGCCCTGCTGTTTGTGGTGTGCGGCATCGTGTTTGCTGCGAACTACGCGCAGTATCAGGTGTCGGGATTGACACATCTGGTTGTGTCGGACCTGCATCTGACCTCGGCCGAGTTTTCAGCCGTCCTGTTTGCCCCGTTTGTTCCTGCCGTTGTATTCGGCATGCCTGTCGGCGTTTGCGCCGATCGATATGGCGTGAAGGCGCTCGTATTCATCGCGTCGGCGATTTCTGCAATTGCAGCGGCTGCTCGCGCGGAGTGCGCATCGTTTGCGACGCTGTTCACGGCGACCATGCTTCTGGGTGCGGCACCATGCGTCGTGAATGCCATCGTTCTAAAAGTGCTTGGTTCCGCTTTTGGCGGAGAAACCGATAGGGCCATGGGATGGTTCTACGCTGCGGGGTCGGGCGGAATCGCCTGCTCGCTTGCAACCTCTCCTCTCTTTGCAACGCCCGGACGAGCATATGCCCTTGCCGCGGTTTTGTTTGCCGTGTTTGGATTGCTGTGGCTGCTGGTTGCGCCGTCGGCAGATGTTCTGCAGGCTGCAGATGGCTTTGGCGTTCAGGGCGCGGAGCCTGCTGCATCGTCGGCAAGTGCGTTTGCGGCGGTAATCAAGATGCCGATAGTTTGGCTCGTGGCGATACTGCTTGGAGTTGCCCTTGCATCGGCTACGGCGTACTCGGGTTATCTTGTTTCAGCGCTTGAGGCTTCAACTGAACCCAAGGCTGCTGGACTTCTCGCCTCTTTCGTGACGCTTGGATCGATTGTCGGCAGCGTGGCTGGACCCTATGTGCGGGCGCAATTTGGCGATTATCGCGTGTTTATGGCCATCTCCGCAATGGCGGGAAGTGCCCTTATGTGGGCAGGAGAGGCTTTTGTCTCCCATCCTTCTGTGGGGCTGATGTTTGCGATCGGCGTTTCGAGCTCCGTCGCTGGTCCGGTCGTTCAGTCGCTGCCCTACATGCTGCCCGAGGTGCGCGAGGGACTTGCGGGAAGCGCCGGCGGCGTGGTGAGCACCGTTTCACTGGGACTTACGTTTTTGATTCCCGTGGCCCTCTCCTTCTGCATTGGCGAGAGCTACGAAACGCTGCTTTTTGGGTGCGCTGTTCTGTTTGGCGCGACGGCGCTGGTGTCGCCATTCCTGCCGTCTCCCGATTCACTTATGTAATATTCGCTTCCGCCCTTTGGGCCTGGCCGACAAGGGCAAAAGGAGTTGGTCTACTTGACACTAAAAAAGAGTACCGCTGTGACCATTCTCAACGGCATCGTTAATCCTCTATTCATGTGTTCATTTCTGCCGATTGTTGAGGGAAAGCCTGGCTTAGATTTTCAGGGACTTACTGGTTTCTGGGGGCAGCTTATTCTGGCCATCGGTATTGCACAGTTCGTGGGTTTTTTGCCGCTCTTTGGCAAAGCAATTGAGACGTGCGTTGAGTTTTTTGGTTTTGATCGGAACACTCCGGGCGCACGGATTTGCGGAACCGTTGTGGGCGCTACTCTGCTCTTCTGCATTATCGGGCTATTTGAAGTCGCGTTTCAGTCAGGCGTTGGCGTTATCGACGGTGTGCCGTTTTTCTCGCGCTGGGTTCGCCTCGTGGTGGGCGGATGGGCCTTTGTCGTTGTGGGCGGCTTGCTGTTTGATCCTTTTGTCGCGGCCATTGCCGCTAAAGTTACGGGCGAATAGCGCCAAGACCGGTCGCGTGGCGAAAGCCTGATCGACTGGCAGCCAAGGTCGGCCGGGGGATTGGTCGGCCTCATTTTGCCCGTGCTACCATAAACGGACATTCGTTTGATGGGGGCTGCCGTTGTCACGCGTCTTGCAACATATGGAAATCCCGCTGCTGCTGGCGGTTCCTGCGGTGATGGCTGCGGCGTTGCTGGCGGGCGTTGAGCAGGCAGCGTTGGCCATGCTGGTTGTGGTGGCGCTGGTGCTTGCGCTGTTCTTTGCGGGTTACGAGGCTTCGCGCCCGGGCCTGCGCCAGATTATGCCCACGCTGGTGTTGGCGGCGTTGGCCGCGGCGGGGCGCATCTTGTTCGGTCCCATTCCCGACTTTAAACCGGTGAGTGCCATCGCCATTATCGCGGGGGCGACGCTTGGTCGCCGCAATGGTTTTATGGTTGGCGCGCTGGCGGCGCTGACCAGCAATTTCTTTTTTGGACAAGGCATGTGGACGCCGTGGCAGATGTATGCCTGGGGGCTGGTTGGCTATGTTGGCGGCGCGCTAGCGTATGCGGGTGCGTTCGACCGCGTCGACGGCACCGTGCGCATGCCAGTACTGCTGGCGTACGGCTTTGCGTCGGGCCTGCTCTATGGCGTCGTGATCAACGCATATGACATCATTGGTTTTGTACAGCCGCTTACTTGGGCGGGTGCCGTGGCGCGTCTTGCCACGGCAGTGCCGTTCGATATTACGCACGGCCTTGCGACCTGCGTGTTTTTGGCCGCCTTGTACAAGCCTTGGTGCCGTCGCATTAACCGTGTCGTCGTGAAATACAGGCTGTAGGGCTGGTTGCGTCGGGGCGGGAATCAATACTGCCGAAGTGTCATTTCAAAACTATGCCGGTTTACGGGGCTAGATTGGCGCAGGCAGACCATGCCGGCTTTTTTCGAAATAGAGTAAGCCGTTCACCTGCGGTTTTATTATCTCGGAATTGCGTATGGTTGGGGGTTCGCGATTCAGCCCCGTAAACCGGCATAGTTTTGGAATGGCCGGCTGATATGACGGGCATCGTGGCCCTCAGAGAGCCAAATTGATCCATTTTCTTCCGTCCCCAGATGTCCCCAGGGAATCAGTTGACGGCGCTTGCCACGAAACTGGCCCATCTACTACGTTTAGCTTGATACTCCCGACCATGACCGCGTTTTATGAAAAACCGCAGGCTTTCTACCTGCGGTTTTCTTTTTGCGTTGTTCGCTGTGGTTGAGGGTGGTGGCTTAAACGTAGTAGATGGGCGCGTTTCGTGGCGGATGGGTCACGCGGACACCCTCACGAGGCCCAAAATGATCCGTTTTCCTTCGTCTCCGGGGGCAGCTGGAGTTAGAGCTCCAACGTAAGGGTGACGGGGCAGTGGTCGCTGCCGAAGATGTCGCCGCGGATGCCGGTGTCGCGTACGTTGTCGGCGATTGCGTCGCTTACCAGGAAGTAGTCGATGCGCCAGCCGGCGTTGTTCTTGCGGGCATTAAAGCGATAGCTCCACCAGCTGTAGACGCCCTCGACGTCGGGGTTTGCCGCACGCCAGGTATCGGTAAAGCCGGCGTTGAGCAGCTCGGTAAACTTGCCGCGCTCCTCGTCCGAAAAGCCGGCGTTGCCGCGGTTGGACTTGGGGTTCTTAAGGTCGATCTCCTCGTGCGCCACGTTAAAGTCGCCGCAGGTCACGACGGGTTTGCCGGTCTCGCGCTCGAGCGCGTTCAAAAAGCCGCGGTAAGCATCGTCCCAGGCCATGCGCACGTCGATGCGGGCGAGTTCATTTTGGGCGTTGGGTGTATAGACGTCGACAAACCAGAACTTGTCGAACTCCAGCGCGCAGACACGGCCCTCGGTCGCGGCTTGGGCAACGAGCTCAGCTGCCTCACCCTCGCCGGCGTAGGGCAGCAGCGCATCGGCGTGCAGCACGCGCAGCGGTTCCTGGCGGCTAAAGACCGCAGTGCCCGAATAGCCTTTACGCTCGGCGTAGCTCCAGGTTTGGTGATAGCCGGGCAGGTCAATATCGACCTGGCCTTCTTGCAGCTTGGTCTCTTGCAGCGCCAGGATATCGACGTCGAGTTCTTGCGTGATCTGGATAAAGCTCGGGTCCTTTTTGAGCACGGCGCGCAGGCCGTTGACGTTCCACGAGGCAAAGGTGTAAGTCTGAGGCATGGTGTCCTTTCGACGGGGTTGGCAGGCTTAAGATTAGCGCAACAGGGGCGGGGTGGGCTCCGTGGGCGACGGCGCAATCGCAGCCGCCCCGACCAACATGGACGGAGGACAAACATGACGCAAGCGATAACAGATCCCAAGCAGGCCTCCGCCGCGCTGGCGGAGCTGTTCAATACCCACAAGCGCATGGTGTTCTTTGGTGGCGCTGGTGTTTCCACGGCAAGCGGCATTCCCGATTTTCGCAGCGTTGACGGCCTGTATCACCAGCAGTTTGCCTACCCGCCCGAGACCATGCTCTCGCACAGCTTTTACGAGACGCATCCGGCGGAGTTCTTCGACTTTTACCGCACCAAGATGATCGCGCTTAACGCTAAGCCCAACCGCTGTCACACCAAGCTCGCCGAGCTGGAGCGAGCTGGCAAGCTCGATGTCGTGGTGACGCAAAACATCGACGGCTTGCATCAGATGGCGGGCTCGCAGCGCGTGTTTGAGTTGCACGGATCGGTCCATCGCAACATTTGCCAGTCGTGCGGAGCGGTCTATAGCGCCGAGTGGATTTGCTCGCGCGAGCACGAGGATGCCGCGGGCGTGCCTGCGTGCCCCGCGTGCGGTGGTCGCATCAAGCCCGATGTGGTGCTCTACGAGGAGCCGCTCGACGAGCATGTGTTGACCGGTGCCGTTGCCGACCATCGCCGCGGCCGATGCCCTCATTGTAGGCGGGACCTCGCTCGTGGTGTATCCGGCGGCGGGCCTTACACGCTACTTTACCGGCGATACGCTGGCCATTTGCAATCTTGCCCCCACCGATCAGGATGCAAATGCCGACCTGCTGATTTCTTGCG
>UMHS01032878.1_pt1 | contig 11288 bp, 10 predicted proteins | sample 1965611 | NCBI WGS metagenome assembly UMHS01 (sample SAMEA4836106, study PRJEB28245) | human gut metagenome | biome: gut microbiome; material: fecal sample | place: Denmark | collected 2008
CTCAACCCTGAACCTTGAACCCTGAACCCTGAACCTTGAACCTTGAACCTTGAACCTTGAACCAAATGAAAGCAAAGTAAAAAGGGGCCGTGAAGAAACGAGGATTCATTTCTTCACCGCTCCTTTTCTTACCCCTTAATAAATCATTTTTATAATAGCGCATTTGGTCGATATATAATAAAATAGATATATAGACATGTATTCTATAATGTGTATGATATGAAAGGAGACTTTTATGAACCTGCTATTTACTGCACTCATTGTCGTATGGGCGGCCTGGCTTATTTTGAAGAAGTACAAGCCGCAGACCGTCCTTTTCGTAGCAGGCGGTCTTCTTCTCGCAGGCTCGATGATCATGAGCTGGGGCACGATCCTTCCCGCCGGAAAGAGCACCGGCATGTGGAGCTTCGATATTTTTGAACTCATCCGCACTCTTTTTGCGAATCGACTCTCCGGCCTCGGCCTCAACATCATGGCTGTCGGCGGCTTTGCACGTTACATGGATAAGATCGGCGCGAGCAATGCGCTGGTCGCCCTCACCATCCGCCCGCTGATGCTGCTGAAATCGCCCTACATCGTCATGAGCGCCTGCTGGGTACTCGGCATGTTCCTTGGGCTGGCCATCAATAGCGCCTCCGGCCTCGCCATGCTGCTCATGGTGACCATGTTCCCGATTCTTGTCGCACTCGGTGTCTCCCGCATCTCTGCGACCGCAGCCATCGCGACCACACTCTGCCTTGACTGGAGCCCGTCAGATACCGGCACCATCTTTGCCGCTGAGATCGCAGGCTTCGATCCCGTCATCTACTGGCACACCTTCCAGATCCCGATCGCCTGCGCCGTCATCCCCTGTGTCGCCATCGCCCACTACCTCACGCAGAAGATCATGGATAAGCGCGACGGGCACATCGTGCGCGCTCTGGATCCGGCGGAAGTCTCTGTCAATATCGAGACTGAGGATGAAAAGAAAGCCGCGCTTTCCCATCCACCGAAAATCTATGCCCTTCTTCCGATCATTCCTCTCGCTCTCATCCTCATCTTCTCGCCGCTCTGCATCCCCGGCATCAAAATGAACATCATCATGGCGATGCTCATGGGGACCGCCATCGGCATGATCGCCCAGTTCTTCCGTACAAGAGACTTGAAGGAGACCTTCTCTGAGATCCAGATCTTCTTCGACGGCATGGGCAAGCAGCTCGCCAATGTCATCACCATCGTCATCGCCGGCGAATTCTTCGCGAAAGGCCTCACTTCCACAGGCTCCATCGATGCCATGATCCAGGGCGCCCAGACCACCGGCTTCGGCGCATCCGGCCTGACGCTTGTCATGATCGCCATCATCGCAGTCTGCGCCATCCTCATGGGCAGCGGCAATGCTCCCTTCTTTGCCTTTGCCAATCTCGTCCCGGCGATCGCTGCCAAGACAGGTGTCGCAGCCTCCTTCATGGTCCTCCCGATGCACCTCATCGCGAGCTCCGCGCGCGCCATCTCTCCGATCACCGGTGTCATTATCGTGGCCTCCGGCATGGCCGGCATCAGCCCCTTTGACCTTGTGAAACGCACAGCCATTCCGATGGCTGTCTCCTGCATCCTCATCGTCGCCGCGAACTTCGTGATCTTCGGGTAAATAGTTGCTAGGGATTAGGGATTAGGGATTAGGAATTAGGAAATAGGAAATACCAGTCACTAAAAAGCAAAAGCGTAAGTGAAATCGTATCCGATAATCACTTACGCTTTTATTATTGGCTGTCATTGGCGTCCGACTACTCCCTTCCGGAGGAAAAAATGAGGGCAGGCATCCCCCTTTTCGTCATCCTGAGCGGAGTAAAATGTCGTTTGTTGAGAAATCGTATTCAGAAAGCGGGGGGACTGAGCCGAAGGATCTTGGCGAAACCGCCACCACCATTCCTTATTTTCCCGCTGCGAGCTTCACGATCTCCACCGCCTGCTTGGCGCATTTGACGAGATCATCGATCACCTGATATTCCTCACTGGTGTGACATTTGAAATTCCCTGTACCGATCCCGACAGCGGCGATACCGTGTTCATTGAAATGGTTCGCATCCATGCCGCCGCCCCCTTCCTTGAAGAAGGGTACTGCATAGGCTGCCTCTGCCGCCTCTTTGGCCAGCACGCAGGGGCGCGCGGTCTCTTCGAGCTTGAAGGCATGGTAAAGCGTATGCAGCTCGACCTCGATCTTCGTGTGGTATTTCTCGGAGATCCTGTCTGCCGCCGCCTGAATATCGGCAGAGATCTGCTGATACTCCTTCGCATCGCGGCTTCTCTGCTCGCCGGTGATCGTTACGAGATCGCAGACGACATTGGTCGCGCTCCCCGCCTCGATGATGGAGAAATTCGCCGTCGATACCGGCGAAAGGCGGCCATCGGGAAGCTGCATGATGAGATCTGCTGCCACCTTCAGCGCATTCAGTCCTTTTTCCGGTTCATTGCCCGCATGCGCCGTCACGCCATGCACATGGATCGTGACACGCCCCTTGCTCGGAGCGGCAAGGACGATGGTCCCCGCCTTGCCGGAGGCATCATATACGAAAGCGCTCTTCGAGCGGAACTTGGAAAAATCATACTGGCGCGAGCCTTCGACGCCCGTTTCCTCACAGACAGAGAAGGCCACTTCGATGGGGCCATGCGGGATCTGCTTCTCCTTCACTTCGCGAAGCATCGCAAGGATCGCCGCGACACCGCCGATATCATCGCCTGCCAGAATCGATGTCCCGTCCGAGACGATCTTCCCTTCCTCCTCCTTCACGAGAGGAACGATATGCCCATGATTTCCCACACGGTCCATATGCGCGGAGAAAAGGACCGGTTCACCGTCCGTGCTTCCGGGAAGCTGTGCATAGAGATTGCCCGTATTGCCGCCGAGCGCCTCGCCTGCCTTATCTTCCGTCACGGTGAGGCCGAGCGCAGTGAGCTTTTCCTTCAGTACGTCAGCGATCGCCCTTTCGTCACGCGAGTGGACCTCGATAGAAACCAGTTCTTTGAATTCATCGATGATACGTTTCTGATCCATGGGATGACTCCTTTCAGAAAATCAATGTGAGACGCATACCGGAGAATCTGCTATGCCTACTTCTTCTGTCTCCTTCTTTTCCTATGCGGATGATAAAGCTGCCAGTGGAAGTGGATCGCACAGAAGCGAAGAAGTGTCACGCAGGCAAAAGCGATCCAGGAGGAAACGGAAAGCTCCAGCGCCGTGAAATGACGCAGGCAGCACAGGACAAGGCCGCCGGCAATGGATGCGATGGCGTACACATCCATGTACAGCACGACGGGCATGCGCCGCGCCATCATATCTCGCAGCATACCGCCGCCGACCGCGGTGATAAGCCCCAGCATGGTCGGCAGAAGAAAACGATACGAGTCGGGATACTGATAAAATGCCGTCAGCGCTCCCGTCACTGTGAAGGCCGCAAGACCCACCGTATCCGAGATATTGTACATGAACGTGATGTAGCGCTCATTCTCCTTCGATACGCGATAGACCGGGTAGAGAAAAGAAATGATGAGTGCCGTGATGATGGAAACGAAGAGCCCGCCGGGGCTGCGAAGTACCGACGGCGGCGTGATGCCGCAAAGAACGTCACGCACCATCCCGCCGCCTACGCCGGTCATGACAGCAAGCACGGTGATGCCGAAAATATCCATACGCCGCGACAGTCCCACCACAGCGCCGGAAAAGGCAAAGGCGATGGTGCCGAGCGTTTCAAAAATGAGCCAGGTAATGGTCATGGGAGATCCTTTGAAAAAATGGAAAAAGGGTTCAGGGGGAACACTAGGCAATATGTCGGATATAGTTAGGAGTTAGGAATGAGGAGTTAGGAGTGTAGGTACGGCGCACAAAATTTGGAAGCGCCGTGAAATTTTATATAAGTAGCGCATAAATGGAAATATAAAAAGGGGTATTGGGGCGCCATAAAATTTGTGCGCCCCTTCCGCCACTCCTCACTCCTAATTCCTCACTCCTCACTTTTAGCGCAAATGTTTCACCGCTCTATTGACCCATATTCAGAAATACCAAGCGCTATTCAAAATACCACACGCAACGCCGCATAGCAGAGATTCACATAGCCCTGTGCAAGCGGGCCGATGATGCGGTTCACCCAGCCGGAGAATACGATGAGCATCAGGATGACGAAGCCGTAGCGCGCATTGAAGTTTTCAAATTTCCAGGCAAGCTCTCCGGGCAGCACGGTGGAGACGATCTTCGAGCCATCGAGCGGCGGTATCGGGATCAGATTGAAGAAAGCGAACCATACATTGTACATCATGATCCACTGCAGGAAATAGAAGCCGCCGTCACCGAGCATGCCGATACGCCCCAGAATCGTGATGAGAAGCAGCGAAAGGAATGCGAGGAAAAGATTCATGCCCGGGCCTGCGAAGGATACCTTCAGCATCCCCATGCGATAATTTTTATAATAGCGTGGATCGATGTCTACCGGCTTCGCCCAGCCGAATCCGCAAAGTACGAGAAGGAGAGTCCCCATCATGTCGAGATGCGCCATCGGATTGATGGTCAGCCGCCCCATGCGAGACGGAGTGGGATCACCCATGGCATCCGACACGGCCGCATGCGCGTACTCGTGCATCGAGAGTGCGATCAGAAGCGCCGGAGCGCGGTAGATCAGGGAAGACAGATCAAGAAAATCAAACATAAAAGCTCCTTGAAAAAACAGGTTCAGGGGTAGTCCGTGGGGCGGCTCCGTCCACTGATTATGAATGAAAGCTTTGCGCGAATTAGAAATGAGAAATGCGAAATGGTGGTGCGACGCATAAAATAATAAAGCGCCGCGGAGTATAAATAGGGCGATGCCATGAGCTGACATCTCAGTCACAAGTCACTAGCCACTAGTCACCAGCCACTCTCATTCATCCGCCGGATGATTGCTGTGGATTTCTGCCGTCACGGGATGGAGCTGGCAGCTGCCGTAGGCACAAAGCACGGTGAGCAGCGCATCGCGAGAGGCCTCGCTGTCGAAATGTGCATCGATGAAGATCTTCCTTCCATCATCCACTGCATAGCAGTGAAGGATGTGGTACTCGGTCGTCTTTACAAAGGCGAGGAAATCAGATCTCTTATCTTCGGACAATGTGAGCTCAAAAATACCATGTACGGCGTAGCCAAAGACCGGACAATTCACATTAACTGTATAGCGCTCGACGATGCCCAGATCCTGCAGACGCTCCAGCCGGTTCTTCACCGCCTGACTGGTCAGGTACACCTGCCGCCCCAGATCTGTCATGGAAATACGGCCATTCTTTTTAAGTGCATTGATGATCTTGATATCGGTTTCATCTAATTCTTTCGGAATCATACGGACGCCTCTTTTCTGTCAGTAGTCTATGGGTATTTCTATAATTCTATTATAACCGAAATCGAATTTCTGAGAAAGAGTGAGGGGAAAATAGGGGGCAAGGTTTAGCCCATGAGGCGTGCTGTTCCTTAATTGCACGAGAAAGAGGTTCAGCAGGTTCTATAGGTTCAAAAGGGTTGGTGCGGCGCATTTCGTCATCCTGAGCGAAGAAAAACGTCGTATGTGAAAAAATGCCTTATCTGAAACAGGAGAACTGAGTCGAAGGATCTAAGCACCGCGGAGTATAAATCATGGCGATGCCCGAAGAAAGGCGGAATAACAGGTTTCCCGTTTGGGATTTCCTGCCATCGTCCGCATGACCGCGAATGACAAAGATTTCTCGCCTCGCTTAAAATGACGATACGGGAGTCTGATGTCTTCTAGTCTCCAGTCACAAGTCACTAGTCACCAGCCTCTCCTTTCCTAAATTGACATGGCTCCAAAAATCTATTATAATCGTCGGGAATGTTATTTATAAATGGGAGCAAAGAATGACTATCACACTCAATATGTATCAAACGCTGGCTGCCGCTGTGGCAGTCTTTTTTCTTGGCGGATTTTTGAAGGGGAAGATCCCCCTCTTTCGCAAGTACTGCATCCCCGCGCCGGTCATCGGCGGGACGATCTTCTCCATCGTGAACTGTATCCTCTATACAGCGGGGATATGGAACTACAGCCAGGACACCGTCATGCAGAACTGGTGCATGATGCTCTTCTTCACGAGCATCGGCTACATGGCGAGCCTGCGGCTGATCCTGCGGGGCGGCTATCTCGTCTTCAAAATGGGCATCATGGTCGCGATCCTCATCCTCCTGCAAAACCTCATCGGGATCTCCATGGCGCATGTATTCGGCCTGCCTTCGATGATGGGGCTCGCGGACGGCTCGATCCCGCTGGTCGGAGGACATGGGACAGCCGGCTCCTTCGGCCCGGTACTGGAAGAAATGGGGCTCATGAATGGTACCACCATCGCCTTTGCGGCTGCCACCTTCGGTCTTGTCTCCGGCAGCTTCATCGGCGGCCCGATCGGCGAGCTGCTGGTGCGCCGCTTCTCGCTGATCTCCCATGAAACAGACAATGCGGCAGAAGAGACCGGCGAGAAACCGGCGTCGGTGCATCCCAAGGACGCCGCAGCGGCTTACCTCAATATGGATCACTTCATGTACGCTTTCGGGCAGCTGCTCCTTGCCATGGGTATCGGTACCTATGTGAGCGCCTTTTTCAGCAGCATCGGCCTTGTCTTCCCCGGATACATCGGCGGCATGATCGTCGCTGCCATCATCCGCAATGTATCGGAGATCACGGAGTGGTACGGCTCTTACCAGCAGGAATGCGAAGTCTTGGGCGGCATGTGCCTCAATATCTTTCTCTCCTGCGCCTTGATGAGTCTCAAGCTCTGGCAGCTTGCCTCACTCGCCGTGCCGCTCACACTGACGCTTCTCATCCAGGTCGCCATGATCGGTGCTTTCGCCTACTTCATCATATTCCGCGTCATGGGAGGCAACTATGAAGCCGCCGTCATGGCTGCCGGCACCTGCGGCTTCGGCCTCGGCGCGACGCCGAATGCCATCGCAAACATGAATGCGATGTGTGAACGCTACGGCTCTGCGCACACAGCCTACTTCGTCATCCCGCTCATCGGGGCCTTTGTCGTCGATTTCCTCAATGCATCGATATTGATGGTGTTTATGAATTTGCTGAAATAAGTGACTGGTGACTGGGGCCTAGGGATTAGGGATTAGGTTTGTAATACGAGAATACAATCCTCGTATCGCGACGAAGCCGACATTTGAATTTACAGAACCTGCCAAGCCTTACATAACAAAAAGGCAGAAACGAAAATGAATACTCATTTCGTTTCTGCCTTTTTTATTTATCTGAATCCGAAGACTTTGGCGAGGATGCTCTGGCGACGTCCTTTTCTGGCTTCGCCAGCCCATTCTGCGCTCTTCGCATCTGCGTGTCTGACTTTGTACGTTTTATAGGCCCGATATTCATCCATATCTACCAAGAATGTACAGATTCGCTTGCCGCTTTCGCGGAGACGAAGCTGCCGTTCGCTGGTTGCGCTCGGAATGGGGAGCGCTTTCTCTTCCAGTTCCAGAAGAGAGGCGGCCAAAGCTTCTCTGGCCTTCTTCGCAGCCTCATTCATGGTGCTGGCTTTCGCTTCACAACCGATGAGGTCTGGAAATATCACGAAGAACATTCCCTTTTTCTGATCGTATGAACAAATGGCGGGGTAGAAGTATTTCATCTCTGTCCCCCTTCCCTCTTCTTACCACTCTCTATGGCAGATCACTGCCATCCCTATTGTATACTATTTGGGCATGGAATGGCAACAAAAAGTAAAGAAAATGTAAGAGAAATGAAGGTTCAGGGTTCAGGTTGGCGAGTCCAGGGTTGCCCGTGGGTTGAGCTGCCCATGGATCGCGGATGAAAGCTTTGTTCGAATGAGGAATTAGAAATGAGAAATGGTGGTGCGGCGCATAAAAATAATGAAGCGCCGCGGAGTTTTGATAGCACTTCGCGCCGTCGTCATTTCGAGCGCAAGCGAGAAATCTCTATTGCAGAACGCTCATTGCCTGATGTGAGACAGCACCAAGACATCGTTTTTCCCAGACGCATACGCGCTGATTCCCGCAGAGCAGTAGAGATCCCTCGGCTACGCTCGGGATGACGATGCCGGAGAATCCCAGTCACTAGTCACCAGTCACTAGCTTCTACCACATCACAGATCCAGATTCGTGACGTCCTTCGCATGCTCTTCGATGAATTTGCGTCTCGGCTCGACCTTATCGCCCATGAGGATGGTGAAGAGGCGGTCTGCTTCGACAGCATCGGTGAGCTCGACCTTCAGCATGACGCGCTGTTCCGGATTCATCGTGGTATCCCAGAGCTGTTCCGGATTCATTTCGCCCAGCCCTTTGTAGCGCTGGATCGCACAACCATCGCGGCCGATCTCATCGAGGAGCTTATTCTGTTCATCATCATCGTAGGTGTAGTATTTCTGACGGCCCTTGCGTACCTGATACAGCGGCGGCTGGGCGATGAAGACGTGACCTTCGGTGACGAGCGGCTTCATATAGCGATAGAAGAAGGTAAGGAGCAGTGTCCTGATGTGCGCACCATCGACATCGGCATCCGTCATGATGATGATCTTGTAATAGCGGAGCTTCGTGATGTCGAAGTCTTCACCGACGCCCGTACCGAAAGCGGTGATCATGGTACGGATGGCATCGGAATTCAGGACACGGTCAAGGCGGGCTTTTTCTACATTCAGGATCTTGCCGCGCAGCGGGAGGATCGCCTGATAGCGGCGGTCACGGCCGGACTTCGCAGATCCGCCTGCAGAGTCCCCTTCGACGATATAGATCTCTGTCATCTTCGGATCTTTTTCTGTGCAGTCAGCCAGCTTTCCCGGAAGGCTGGAGACTTCGAGCGCATTCTTGCGCCGGGTCAGCTCACGGGCGCGGCGGGCTGCTTCGCGGGCACGGCTCGCCGTGATGCCTTTCTCGACGATGGCCTTCCCTTCCGCGGGATGCTCTTCGAGGTAGGTACGCAGGCCTTCAGAGACGAGATTATCCACGATGCCCTTGACCTCGAGATTTCCGAGCTTCGTCTTGGTCTGGCCTTCAAACTGCGGATTCGGCACTTTGACGGAAATGACGCAGGTCAGCCCTTCACGGACATCATCGCCGGAAAGGTTCGCTTCATTGTTCTTGAGGATGTTATTCTTACGCGCATATTCATTGAGGACACGGGTGAGCGCGCTGCGGAAGCCGGCAAGGTGCATGCCGCCTTCGATGGTATTGATGTCATTGACGAAGGTATACATGCTTTCGCTGTAGCCTGTCTGGTACTGCATCGCGATATCGACGATGACCTTATCCTTCTCACCTTCAAACGCAATGACTGCCGGATCGACAAGATCCTTGCCTTCATTCAGGAACTGGACGAATTCCGTGATACCGCCGGCATAGTGAAATTTCTCCTCGTGGGTCGCACCGTCGCGCAGGTCTGTCAGCGTGATGGTGAGGCCTTTATTCAGAAAAGCCAGCTCGCGCATGCGGATCTTCAGGGTATCATAGTCGAAGTCCACCCCTTCTTTGAAGATCTCGATATCCGGCTTGAAGGTGACAGACGTGCCCGTCTCCTTCGTTTCTCCGTAGGTCTTCATATACTGCGTGACTTCCCCGCGGGACAGTCTCATTTCATGGAAATGTCCTTCACGGCGCACCACGACGCGTGTCCATTCGGAGAGCGCATTCACGACAGAGATGCCGACGCCGTGCAGACCGCCGGAGATCGGATAGCCATCCCCGCCGAATTTGCCGCCTGCATGGAGCACGGTCAGTACGACTTCCATGGCAGGTTTCCCAGTCTCGTGCATCCCAGTCGGGATACCGCGGCCATTATCCGTGACTGTACAGCTGCCGTCATCATTGAGCGTCACTTCGATGTGCGTGCAGTAGCCTGCGAGTGCTTCATCGATACTGTTGTCAACGACTTCGTAGACCAGATGGTGCAGACCGCGCGCTGATGTCGAGCCGATGTACATACCCGGACGCAGGCGCACCGCTTCGAGCCCTTCGAGGACACGGATGTCATCTGCGCCGTAGTCTTTCTTGCCATTCTCTTCGCTGTGACGAGCCTGGATTTCATGAATATCTTCAGACATGGGATTCTCCTTACAAAAAAATGGCGGCCTGTCATGCATGACCGCCTTTTATTTATTTACATATATATAAGCGAACCTTGATGGTGCGTATTTATTATACCATATTTGAGAGTATTTCGCATGAGGGGGAAATGGCTGAAAGCACAGGGAAACGCCCGCCATGCCAAAGCGCCCCGCCCTTTTGCAGCCGCCGCATTTCCCCTACCCGTCCCACCTGTGTTACAATGAAGGAAATGCAAACACAGTGAGGCTACTTATGAAAAAATTTCTTTTCCTTTTATTGATCTTAGGCGGCGCGATGTACTGGGGCTTCTCCTCAGGCAGCGAGCTCACGAAGAATGTCGTACATGAACCTGTCAGACCACATGCCGTCCAAAAGAGCCTGCCGAAGGACACACAGCCCTCCGAAGAGAAAGGCATCCTGACGGAGATCTCGGATACCGTCAGGACACTGATCTCCGGTCTTTCCTCCAAAGAGACCCAAGAGGGCAGCATCGAAGCACGGCCGCCGAAGCCGGACGCAAAAAGCCCCGTCGACGGGGCGGAGAAGCTCCTCACCGCCAAGGAAAAAATGGACAATGTGCTCCACTTCAGGGAAGCACTGGAAGCGCGTGTGCATCGCGAAGAATTCGTCCCCTTTGCCGAGATCCCGGACTACCTCAAGAAGGGGATCGTCGCGACCGAAGACCGCCGCTTCTATGAGCACGGCGCGATGGACCTCATCGGTGTCGCGCGCGCTGCTTTCACGAACTATCTTGCCGGAGAGACGCTTCAGGGCGGCAGCACCATCACCCAGCAGACCGTGAAAAACATCTTCCTCTCGAATGACCGCACCATGACCCGCAAGATCGAAGAGCTGGCGCTCGCCGTCCAGCTGGAGCGGAATTACAGCAAGGAAGAGATCCTCGAGCTCTATCTGAATACCATTTACTACGGTCACGGTGCCTACGGCCTCAAGGAAGCCAGCCGCACCTACTTTGGCAAAGCGCCCAAGGAGCTCGACCTCGCCCAGTGCGCGATGCTCGCCGGTCTCCCGCAGGCACCGTCTGCCTATGACCCCATCTCACACCCGAAGGAAGGCGCGAAGCGCATGACCGTCGTCCTCGCCCTCATGGCCGAGCAGGGCGTCATCACGCCGACACAGGCCGCCTCAGCTGCAGCAGAGCTGTGGCTGAAGTGAGAAGTGCTGGAAGGGGCACCTTCCCCTAGAGGGGAAGGCTGCGATACGAGAATAC
>UMHS01024984.1_pt1 | contig 11254 bp, 4 predicted proteins | sample 1965611 | NCBI WGS metagenome assembly UMHS01 (sample SAMEA4836106, study PRJEB28245) | human gut metagenome | biome: gut microbiome; material: fecal sample | place: Denmark | collected 2008
TTACATAGATTAACACCGTTTGAGAAAATACTTTACCCTGTGACAACTCCTGCAACGCAGTATTCATCAACAAAAAGTTCCCCACCGATGAAGGTAGCCTTCATCGGTGGGGAACACCTTCCTTATCGGTGGCGAGTGCCCTGCTCACCGGTGGAGAAGAAATCTTCTCTGTGCGTTATTTAATAATAATTGTCATCGAAGCCGAGTGTGAAGCGTATTCCGGCGCATAGGCGCATTGCATGGTTGCCAAACCTGTCTCATAGGTTCCTACTCTGCTGATACGATAGCTATGCTCCAACACATACACTCCTTTTCCTAAATGGTCAAAGAAGAAATTGGTGGAAGCATCCTTGATGTCTACGTAATAGCCGATTCCATTACTCCAGTTGTAACCGGATACGCTGCCGATCGGTTCGAAGCAGGCGCCCCGCTGATCTTTCAACTGTACGAAGTCCATCGCACGGTCTGCACGAATACTCAAACGGGAAACTACTTTATCGCCTACCTGAAGAACAGTCTTTTCTGTAATAGGCTGTAGTTGAGGAGCATTGTTCACCATACGTTCCACATACAGTTGCTTTTGCACATTCAGTTCTCCTCCCTGTTGTCTCACATCCTTGATGGGTGATTCATATTCCGCATAAACGGCTCCCCACGCAATGCCCGGATTTCTCTTTTCGACTTCTATCTTACGGGCGTCCACTACATTCTTCTGTGTAAACGAGCGTTTGATATAGCCCAGTCCCGGTACGGTAGTCTTGCTTGGAGAGACAGTTTCCAGCACTTCATTGGCAATGACAATACGCACGTCTCCCTGATTGTCGAGCAGGTTTACGCCTTTCATCAGTAAGGCATAGACGGCATCGGCAGTAGCTACCGGAGAATTCCACTGTTGGGTCTGCTTCTGTTTGAGCAGCCAGAGTTTCATTTCTTCTACGGTATCGTTATTTCCGCCTGTCAGTTCCAGCGCTTCCATTACGTCTACATGAGCCTGCATTTTCATTCCGCCCCAGGAATAGGGATTTTCATTGAAGGCAAAGAACATTCCCTGTTCATCCGTCTTCGTCAGATGTTCTTTCAGTGAAGCGATGAATTCCTGAGCTTCTTTCTTCCGTCCGGCCTTATCCAGAATGATAGCGGCAATCGCTTTCGTATCCATCGAAGCGGTCGGAAGCATTTCGCCTATCTTGGACAGATAATAAGTATAGGCGGCTTTATTGGAAGCCGGAACTTGTTCGCCGGACAGAGCGATCAGATATAGATATTGCAAGATACTTCCGGAAACACCTGTAAACTTCACACCGTCTTTCTGTGCTTTGAGAATTTCTCTATATTCCTTCAGAGCTTCCTGATGGAGATAGGTAAAGGCATTCTTCTGCAAGGCAAGCGCCGTGCCGCTTGGTTGTTCACCCGTCATCATAGCCAGACGGGCATTCAATTCGGCAATGTAGGTAGTGACGTAACGGCTACCGGTCATACCTTTATACCACGACCATGCTCCGCTTGAATTCTGCAACTCCTGTAATCTTGTCAATGCGGCAATGTTGTTGCTACGGATATTGTTCAGATCGAACAGAGTGGCGATACGTTCTTTCTGCTGTTCTTCCGTTTGCGCTTCGAGTACCCACGGAGATTCGGATAACAGGATATTCTTCACTTCCTGATTCTTTTGCAGGTTGCTCAGGAAGGTTTCTTTGGTTCCACCCTGTAGCTTCCAGCTATCGAATACAGCTTTAATACGTGGCTGGCTGTTCATGATGTAGGAAGCCAGTGTATTTGCGTAGTAAGCGGTAGCCCACGAAATGGCATTATTATTTTCCGGAAGGCTCAATGAAGGCAATGCCTGAATAGCATACCAGGCAGGATTTCCGGTAAATTCAACGGTTAGTTTACGGTCAGTTGCCGTCTTACTATGATGATTGAACAGGCTGTCGAGAGAGAAAGTACGTGTTTCTTCTCCACGGACAGGCATCGGAAGCGTTTCTACCAGATGCTCTTTATTACTAAGCACGGGAAGTAGCTGCTGTTCACCATCACTGAAGGTACCGCTGTCGGCTATCATCCGGCATCCCAGTATCTCGTATTTATCACTCACGGTAAACATGAAGCTGACGCCGATTGTCTTTCCGGCCTCTACGGTAAACTTCTGTTTTTGTGTGCTGATTACCTTTTCCGTCATCGGATCAAAGAGAATCATGCTCACCGTACCGGCCTGCGGCTTTCCGGTCATGTTGGAAATGGAGGCGGCAACAGATGTCTTATCTCCGACACGTACGAAACGAGGTAGATTAGGAGTCAGCATAAATTCTTTGCTTGTAGTGGCTTCACCGTCCAGTGTGCCCATCAGCATACCTTTGGTATGAGAGTAACCGCGGAAGTTCCAGCGGGTCAGGCTTTCGGGCATAGTGAAGGAGAAGGAAACTTCGCCTTGTTCATTGGTACGAAGTTGCGGGTAGAAGAAGGCTGTTTCCGCAAGGTTCGTACGCAAATCGGCGGGAGCTTCGGGAAGGGTTTCTTCTTCGGATGCGCTGTCCTGCTTGCCTGCCTCTACTGACACTAACTCTGATTCAAATACCGCATCCTCAGCAACACTTCCAGCCAAAGCAGGTACATATTTTGCTTCCGCCTTACTTCTCGAAACGCCCCGTATCATCATACTGCCCGTCATTGAGGCCTGCTTTTGCACGCCATATCCTCTGACCATCACTCCCGGCACCATTCCATTCAACGCCTGGTCCATCGACATCGTTCCCTGCGTCACAAAATAGTCATATTCCATTGTCGGTACTTTGAAGTATTTATTATTCCACCAGTAATTGAACGAATTATTACCGAAATATCCGCCCATCCAACTAGAATAAGGGATGATCTGATTATAGAATACACTGAAATTCTGTTTTCTATTCCATATCTTATCCAGCGAAGCATCGTACATAGTTGCTAGCATTTCTGCCTCGGCAGCCTGTCCCTGCGGTGTCTTAATAGTCAGTTTCCATTCTTCTTTCTGTCCGGGACGCAGCTTATCACGGAATACTTCCCATTTCATGGTCAATGTCTTGTCCGGCAGACGCTTTTTCAGCCTTGCCTGTTCCTGATAGACTTGTCCGTCTCTTACCATACAGAAACTTACCAGTACTCCGTCACCATAGCTTTCCTGATATGGATATTTAAAATGTACAATTGTGTCGGACAGATTCATAGTCTTGCTTTCCAGCAACTTATTACCGGAAAATACATTCATCATCACATAAGCATCTTTTTTCGAAGTTCCGAAGCAGAACACGGCCGGATGCGTTGCATCAAATTCCGTATTTGCCTCATAGAACCAAACGGTCGTTTCTACCGGCGGACGGTTATCTTCGCGGGAGAAAAGAATGGTGTTGGCCTCAGCCGTCACTTCTTTGCCCTGTCCATCTTTTACGACTGCTTTCAACACATACGGTCCAGAAGGAAGGTTTCCCCACTCAATCGTCATTTCTTCGTTGGAAGTAAATGTACCTGTTGCAGCCGGATTCTCGTCCAGTTGCTTGAAGTCCGCATCTTTCGCCTGATAGAGGGAGAATGTACCTTTTACTTCAACAGGCTGCCCATTCAGATTCTGTACCTTAAATACAGTGTTAAACGGTTGATTCTTACAGGTCTTCTCTTTTAATTCTGTTTGTAGAATCAGTGAACGGTTACCTGCTGCTATCACATCCGTAGACGACTGTGTTTCACCTGCTACATTGGTTGCAGTAGCCTCTATCGAGTAGCGGTAATAGATTCTGGTATTATTCTTATAGGCGTTATTTTCTTCCAAAAAAACCGGAATCGTAAATTCCCCGTCCTCATTGGCAATTACCTCACCGGAAGCAATCTGCGTACTTTCCGCCAGTCTCCAAAGATCGACAACAGAACGCTTCACTGTATATTTTACCGGAAGGTCTTGCAGCAACACACCGCTATAAGACTGTATCTTACCTTTCACCTCTACCTTATCGCCCAATTGATAACTGCCCTGCTGCTTGTCGAAAGTAATATCAAACGTCGGACGTTTATAGTCCTCCACGCGAATATTCGTTCTTCCCTCGCCGGCTTTCAACGAAAACATCCCATTCAGACAAGCGGATGGCAATGCAAAATCGACAGTAAACGAGCCGAATTCATTGGTACGAACCGCTTTCTGTCCAACTTCCTGATTATTTGCATCCATCAAAACAACAGTATAGTCCTTGTTCGGAAGTACATTTGCCGTATCAGATTTCTGTACATAGGCAATTCCTTTCACATATACGGTCTGACCGGGACGGTACAAAGAACGGTCCGTCAACAAAGTCATTCCTTCGGAGACCTTGTTTTCATCTCCGTAATATCCATAACTTCCACCGTAAATGCTTTGAAACGGCATACCGGTATCGATACCTTTAGCAGCTTTCAAATATCTGTATTCGGATTTCCAGGGGAAGACAACTTTGCCATCTGCCCCGGTTGTATATTCCTGCAATACTTTTTCGTCATTCGTATAAAGAGTTATTTTCGCATTCGGTATAGGGTGTCCCGTTTGTCCGTCCAGCGTCACTACCTCATATTGATTTCCCGGTAAACGGCAGGTCAATACTTTGAAACGTGTCACATTGAATTTGCTTTCACTGTCTCTCTTGGCACGAATATCCGGAACGATACGCATTACATATTGTCCGACTTCCGGCGCTTTAAAGGTAAATACCGTATCCTGCGTCCGGTAGTCTTCGGGACGAAGAACTGCAAAGTGCTGTTCCTTTATCAACTTCTTTGCCTGATAAAGACGAAGTGTAAATCCATCCAGATTCTTGTGCGAAGCTCTTATTTCGATTTCCTCACCAGGGAAAGCTGTTGCAGCCGCAGTTACATTCAGAAACGGTGACAGGATATCTTCGCGCAAATTCTTCAGAGCGTTAATTCTACGATAACCGGGGTATAAACGGATGGCCTCATCACAAAGCTGCAAAGCTGACGTTTGCTGTTCTTTTTCAATCGCATAGCGAGCCTGGGCCAAATAAACTTCAGCACAAATACTCTCTGATTTAAATCTGCTTTTCAGTTCATTCAGTGCAGTAACGTAGGTATCTTCTGTTAATCCCGACAATCCTTTCTTCAGTCCGAAAGGCCGGATGTTTCTATCTGAATCACGTCTCCACTCTAAATAGCTGAGCGCTGTCAACACATAGCCTTCTTTCAAACCGGATGCTTTATAAGCAGCAATCATATTTCCATAAATTGCTATAATATCCTGTTTCACCGAAGATTCTTTTTCAGTAGACGAATCTTCCGAAATATCTTCCACCGGAGTGGCACGATCCAATCCCGCTACCTGCTGTAAAGCTACAATACCGCGAGTAGCCAGCAGATGATACATATCATGATGATAGTATTCACTTGTTTCGCCCAACTCAACAAAAGGAATATAAGTACGTGAAGATGTGTTAAGCAATAGTACGGAATCCGCCATTGCTTCCCTTACGTTTGTTCTCACTTTCTCTACAAACATGTTTGCTGTCCACTCCCTCATATCTGCCGAAGGAGCTTCACCTACAATCTCTGTCCGTTGCCGGAGTTGCCATTGATTGTTAAAAGCATACATTGAATAAATCTCGGCTATCAGCGAATGTAATACAGCTCGGTCCATGGGTTGGTCAGTTTGCTTTGCCCACAGTTCCAAACCATTCAGGTTCGTATACAGGCTATCTGGGGTCAGCATATCCCGGTATCTCATCCGCCACATATACGCTTTCAGCATTTGTGGAGAGTTCTTTTCTTTCTCCCCTTTCTGATAAATCTCGCCAGTCAGTTTTATCACAGTCTCAGGCAGGCTCTTCTTTTCTGCCTGCTCCACTTGTTTCCATAATTTGTCGTAAGTTTGTGCCTGCACTGCCGGAATCACTCCCAGACATAACAGCACCAGCATACAAATCTGCCTTATTTTCATAATCTTTCCAGTTTAAGTTTGATATATATCTGTATAAATAACAAAGTAAGGAATAAAAGTTTAAAGATTTATTCTTTTTCAATTAATTTTCAATAATTGTCTTATTTCATCTGATACCAAATTTGAAAAAGAGACAGCAATGTTCGATTTTTAAGATTATATTAGAAATTCAGTTGATCAAAAAATAGTGAACCAGCAAATAATTCGCATAAATAAGTGTAATAATATGCAGAAACATAGACTAATATTACATAAAGGTACGTGAAATATGCATCTTTTCTTACCAACAAAACCTTCGTTGGTTTAAAACCAACGGGATGTTCCTTTTAAACCAACGACTCTTTCCTCACCGAGGAACTTATTTATCACCGGCAAAAAAGTAATAAAAGAGGCATAGGGAGGCTATTTTTCTCTAGTTTATCGACAATAACAAACATGATAACAATAGCATAATGAATCATCAAATTTCAATAAAGTTACCAAATAACCAGTTTAAGATCAAGACAGCTTCAATTTAATCACAAAACCATCCAATTCATAAAAAGAGTAAATATCATAGTTACAAATGCCGAAGCTTTTTCATTCTATATTTATATGATGTTGGCATTAGCGCCTTCCTGACTGTTTAAATATTCCCTTTTTAAGAAGGTCATTTTTTCACCATGAGACCGATATATACACAAATAGAAATAAAACAGGTGAGGAGCTAAAAGAATGTATCGTAATATGGGAAGAAAACAAGAGTATATTATGTGAAAAGAAATACGAAAATAAAAATGGAAGAAAACAACAATATACTTTTTGATCTTTGATTTTCCCCTATTTAGTTCTATCTTTGTCTATGTTTCATATAAAAATGTAATTTAGATGGACGAGAGACTCAGACGATACCCGATAGGAATACAGAATTTCGAAGATTTGCGAAATAATGGTTATGTGTACGTTGATAAAACGGAGTTAATTTACCGTTTGACAAACACAAATAAGGTTTATTTTTTAAGCCGTCCCCGACGATTCGGGAAAAGTCTGCTAGTATCTACACTCGAAGCTTATTTTTCCGGAAAGAAAGACTTGTTCAACGGATTGGCAATGGAAACTCTGGAAAAAGAATGGGCTGTTTATCCGGTGCTACATATTGATTTCAGTGTGAGTAAATATATGACTGCCAAAGCGTTATCAGCCGTCATTAATTACCAGTTACTGCAATGGGAAAAATTATATGGACGCGAAGAAGGAGAAACGACTTTCAGCCTTCGTTTAAAGGGAATCATACAACGCGCATATACACAGACCGGCAAACCGGTTGTGATACTTGTAGATGAATATGATGCTCCCATGCTGGACAGTAATAACAATACGGAATTGCAAATAGAAATTCGTGATATTATGCGCGATTTCTTCAGCCCTTTGAAAGCGCAAGGCCAATATATCCGTTTCCTTTTTATCACAGGTATCAGCAAATTCAGTCAAATGAGTATCTTTAGCGAACTGAACAACTTGCAAAATATCAGTATGTGGGATGAATATAGCGCTATATGCGGCATTACCGAACAAGAGGTACACACACTGCAAATCGATATCGAACAGATGGCTCAAGCCAATAACGAAACATATGAAGAAGCTTGTACTCATCTGAAACAACAATATGACGGATATCATTTTAGTGAAAATAGCGAGGATATTTATAATCCATTCAGTCTGTTCAATGCTTTCGCACAAAAAAAGTATTCCAATTTTTGGTTTTCTACCGGTACTCCCACTTTTTTGATAGATCTACTACAAGAAAGCAACTTTGATATCCGTGAGTTGGATGACACTACTGCTACAGCAGAACAATTTGATGCTCCCACTAATAGAATTACCGACCCTCTTCCAGTACTTTATCAAAGCGGCTATCTCACTATTAAAGGATATGACCCGAGTTTTCAGCTCTATACCCTAGCTTACCCCAACAAGGAAGTCAGGAAAGGATTTCTCGAATCTCTCATGCCTGCTTATGTACATTTGCCCGCACGAGAGAATACATTTTATATAGTATCATTTATTAAAGACTTACGTGCCGGAAATTTGGATGGATGCCTGGAAAGACTAAAGTCCTTCTTCGCTTCTATCCCTAATAAGTTAAATAATAAAGAAGAGAAACATTACCAAACCATCTTCTATCTATTTTTCAGGCTGATGGGGCAATATATAGATGTGGAAGTAGATACAGCTATCGGAAGGGCTGACGCCATTGTAAAATTACAAGATACCCTTTATGTCTTTGAATTTAAAGTGGACGGTACACCGGAAGAAGCATTGGCGCAGATTAATAGTAAGGAGTATGCCATTCCCTATCAGGTGGGAGACTGGAAAATAATAAAAGTGGGGGTAAACTTTGATAGTGCGACAAGAACTATCGGAACATGGAAAACAGAAAGATAAAGAACGCGGATTAACCACTATACAGCCTAAATGACAGAATAAAAAGTGGGGATAACGTTTTCAATAACGCATCCCCACTCAAGCTTAGTTAATGTACTGAATCTCATTTTTCAATTCTGTACCCCCATGAAAGCATTTCGTTGCGACCTACTTCACTGAGGATTTTTCTAATTAATGAACTCATTTTCTTTGCCATAATCTTTAAACCTTTAATATTACTAATACCTGAAAACTAAAAAACTTAAATCTTCTCTTTGGGGAGTATGCCAAGTGTTGAGTATCCCCAAACATGTACATCGGCATTGCCGATCTTTCTAAACAATCTTTCTAACTTTTTCATTTTGTTATCCTCCTAGTTATATGTTTTACAACACAAAAATAGAGCCTTTGTTTATAGGTTATACCGAAAAAGGAGAGAAATCTATGTTTTATAGCATATTAATTGATTTGCATCAATTAATTTATTTGTTATAAAGCAGAATTGTAATATCAATGGCAGTAAATATGACAAAAAGGCACGGAAGATGTCTTCCGTGCCTTTTTACTGTATTATACCTATATATAATAGGAAAAGAAATCTTATTTCGTCGGAGTCTGTGCTAAGGTAGCCACCAGGAAGTCATAGAACTTCTGTACGGTAGGAATCAAAGCTCTTTCATCCGGTGAGTGCGGCGAACGCAATGTCGGACCAAACGAAATCATATCCAGCCCCGGAATGATAGCACCGATAATACCGCATTCCAAACCTGCATGGATTACTTTCACAGCGGGTTCTACTCCAAACTGCTGTTTATAAGATTCCTTCATCGCATGCAAAATAGGTGATTCAACGTTCGGCTGCCATCCTGAATAACCACCAGTCATTTCCACCTTCATACCTGCCATAGAGAAACAAGACTCAAGACTGGTAGTCAGATACTCTTTCATGCTATCGCTGGAGCTACGGGCCAGAATCTTAATTTCAGCCTTACCGCCGCCAATCGTAATAATAGCCAGATTAGAAGATGTTTCCACGGTATCAGGAACGGTCGGAATCATACGAGTCACACCATTCTGACAAGCAAAGATGGCATCAATCAGATTATCCTGAATTTCTTCGGGCACTTCACCGGCAGGCAGTTCCACACGTTCTGCCGTAAAGCTGATCGGAGTTTCGATTGCAGAGAACTCTTCATTGAACAAGTCTTCGCAATATTTCACCAATCCCAGCAGTTCCTCTTCGTTTTCAGCAGGAATGGCAAGTACCGCACACGCTTCACGAGGAATCGCATTGCGCATATTACCACCGTCCCAGCTTACCAGGCGGGCTTCATAGCTGGCAACCGCTTCACGCACGAAACGTACCAACAGTTTATTGGCATTGGCGCGTCCTTCATTGATTTCCAATCCGGAGTGTCCGCCACGCAAACCTTTCAGGCTTACTTTAACAGCGACGTCGCCTTCTTCGGGAGCTATTTCCTTATATTCCAGCGTAGCAGTTACATCCATACCGCCGGCACAACCGATATACAGTTCGCCTTCGTCCTCAGAGTCAAGATTCAGCAGGATTTCTCCGTTTACCGTACCCGGTTTCAAGCCGAATGCACCGTACATTCCGGTTTCTTCATCTTTAGTGATCAATGCTTCCAGCGGACCGTGTTTCAAATCCTTTGCTTCCAATACAGCCATGATAGCAGCTACACCCAGTCCGTTATCAGCACCCAGCGTAGTACCTTTGGCTTTTACCCAGTCACCGTCTATATAAGTTTCGATAGGATCTTTTTCAAAATCATGAACCGTATCATTATTCTTCTGAGGAACCATATCCATGTGTGCCTGAAGAATTACACCTTTCCGGTTTTCCATGCCCGGAGTTGCCGGTTTACGGATAATCACATTACCCACTTCGTCTACGAAAGATTCCAGTCCCAAGCCTTTTCCGAAGTTAATCAGAAATTCAGTCACTTTCTCCATGTGTCCGGACGGACGGGGAATCTGAGTCAACGAATAAAAATGCTTCCACACATTCTGTGGAGCTAAAGAAAGAATAGTACTCATAACAAATCTATTTTTATTAAGTGATTACTTTCGCTGTCTATTGGTAAACGGCAAAGCCGCCAAACCATATACACCCAACAAAACTACCAAAAAAGTTTGAATACCATGCACAATTAGAGCAAATATTCCGGCATCCGTCACATTTACTCCGTAAAGCATCATCATCTCCATGATAGCAAAATGCCACGGTCCCGCCCCGTTGGGAGTCGGCACAATAACAGCAAACGTACCGCCGACAAACATTACCAGTGCCGCAAGAATGCCCAAATGAGCAGTGAATGCAAAACAATAGAACGTAAAATAGAAATGAAAAAAATAACAAGCCCAGATGGCCAATGTATAAAATATGAACAAAGGAATATTGCGTACTCCTTTCAAAGACATGATTCCTTCCCAAATATTCAACACAAAGCCTTTCACCCGTTCATAGAAAAACAGCGTTTTCCTTAAATAATAAAGAAGCACCACCACCCCGATAAAACAAAACAGGACGATATAAAACCATACCGAAGTCAAAAGATAAGCAAAAGAAGGTATCTTGGTCCCCGTATTTTCAAGGAAAGTGACAAACACCGGCATTTGCAGCAATACAGTAATGCCGGTAATCAGAAAAATGGTCAATGTATCTACCAGTCGCTCCGTCACCACTGTCCCCAGCGATTTGGCAAACGAGACATTATCATACTTCGCCAACACCCCGCAACGACTCACCTCCCCTATCCGGGGAACGACCAAGCTGGCGGCATAAGAAATAAAGATGGCATTCACACAGTCGCTTCTTCTGGGGAAAGCATCCAGCGGCTCCAGCGTCTGCCGCCACCGCCACCCGCGAAATACCTGAGCAAGCAC
>UMHS01044628.1_pt1 | contig 11211 bp, 10 predicted proteins | sample 1965611 | NCBI WGS metagenome assembly UMHS01 (sample SAMEA4836106, study PRJEB28245) | human gut metagenome | biome: gut microbiome; material: fecal sample | place: Denmark | collected 2008
AGCCAGCGCAGCGCCGCCGCCTCCCCCGGAAGGTTGTCGCCGTATCCAGCGGTCTTCACGAACGTGTCTCCCATATGCTCCCCTGATTGTGCAGAATCGTCACTCGTGTGATATTTTGCCCGTCACGAGCGCAAAACGCCCGCTTGTGCGATAGGAATTACTCGCCGAGGCACAACACAAAATAGCGTAATTCGCATTTGCGCAGGATTCGATATGTATGTTTGAACTATATTCTCATCTTGGCGTCAAAACTCATCACACGGGAGCACGTTTTGTCCTCCGAACGAGCGAATCATCACACGAGCGATTGTTTTGCACGTTAAAGGCCCTCTCGTGCCTTGGCCACCCCACGGTCGTGCGCACGCTAGAATTGCCTAACGCAGTCCACCCGAAAGGACACCCATGGCAGGCATCAACTACCAGACCGCGCGCTTCGAGGCCTCCTACGGCACGGTTGCCCAGCTCCCCGCATCCACCACACCCGAGGTCGCTGTGGCAGGGCGCTCCAACGTGGGCAAGTCCTCGCTGCTCAACAAGCTCTTCGGGCGCAAGGGGCTCGTGAAGGTCTCCGCCACGCCCGGCAAGACCGCCAACATCAACTTCTTCGAGGTGGACGGCATCCGCTTCGTCGATCTGCCCGGCTACGGCTTTGCCAAGGTGTCGCAGAGGGAGAAGCAGCGTTGGGCCGACCTCATCTCCGGATACTTCGCGCAGGAGCGCAGCTTCAACCTCGTGATCGCGCTCGTTGACATCCGCCACGACGCCCAGCGCCTCGACCACGAGATGGTCGGCTTCCTGCGCGAGAGCGACCTTCCCTTCGTGGTTGCGCTCACGAAGGCGGACAAGCTCGGCCGCTCGAAGCAGACGCAGCGGGCGGCCGCCATCGCACGACAGCTCGGGGTCGACCGCGAGCAGATGGTGATTACGTCCTCCGAGACCGGCCTGGGCATCGACGAGCTCCGCCGCCGCATCGCGGAGGCGTGCCTATAGGGGACCGGCGGCGCCCGAACGGGCCGCCTACGCCAGCACTCCGAGGTGCTCCAGCAGCACCTTGAGGCCGATCAGGATGAGCACCACGCCGCCCACCACGCTCGCGGGCCTCTCGTAGCGCGCGCCGAAGAAGTGACCCACCGCCACGCCGACGAACGACAGCGCGAAGGTTATGACGCCGATCAGCGAGACGGACGCCACGATGTCCACGTTCAGCGCCGCGAACGAGATGCCGGCCGCAAGCGCGTCGATCGAGGTCGCCACCGCCAGCACCAGGAACTCTCGCAGGTCGATCGCGCTCGTGTCCTCGCAGCCGCAGCCCTCGTCGTCCTCGTGGAACGCCTCCCAGAGCATCTTGCCCCCGATGAAGGCGAGCAGCACGAAGGCGACCCAATGGTCGACCGGGGCGATGAGCCACATGAGCTGGCTGCCGAGCGCCCAGCCGACGAGCGGCATGAGCGCCTGGAAGCACCCGAAGAAGAGCGCGAGCACGGCCGCCGTGCGCAGGTTGAGGCGACGCATCCCCAGGCCTCGGCAGATTGAGACGGCAAACGCGTCCATCGAAAGTCCCACGGCGATGAGCAGAAGCTCCGCGATTCCCATGACGTCCCCTCTCCACGGCGCCAAAAGAAGAGACTCGCGGCGGGGGGCATGCCCTCGCCGCGAGTCTCGTTGATTAAGGCGCGCCAGGCGTCTCCGCCAGCATGTTGACGCGCCACACGTCCGTCAGACGTGCCACTACTCCCTCGTGTCGGGCCATCATACCATGCACGACCGCGCATCGTCGCGCACAGCGCCCTCCCCCAGCGTTTCCAGCTTGAAAACTACCTTGCACTCCATCAGGCTAAAGCGTATATTCGACCATGCACTTTATCAGAGTAAAGCACCCGACCGCCCGGTCCTCCCGAAAGGAACTCCCATGCTGAACAGAAGGTCGTTCGTTCTCTCCTCGCTCGCCGCCGCCGCAGTCGCAGCCGGCACGCTTGCCGGATGCGGCGGCACGCCCGCCGCGAGCGATGACGCCGCCACCACCGAGCCCACCGGCGAGGCCGGCACCGGCGCCGTCGACACCGGCACCCTGATCGTCGGCTTCGACTCCTCCTACCCGCCCTACGGCTACGTGGGCGACGACGGCGAGTACACCGGCTTTGACCTCGAGCTCGCCCAGGAGGTCGCGACCCGCAACGACTGGGAGGTCCAGCTCGAGCCCATCGACTGGGACGCCAAGGACACCATGCTCGACAGCGGCGCCATCAACTGCATCTGGAACGGCTTCACGATGGAGGGTCGCGAGGACGACTACACCTTCTCCGAGCCGTACATGCTCAACGGCCAGGTCGTCGTCGTGCGCGCCGACTCCGGCATCGCGAGCTTCGACGACCTCGCCGGTAAGGCCGTGATCACGCAGGTCGACTCCGCCGCCTACAACGTCCTCGCCGGTGAGGACGCCACCCAGGCCGATCTTGCCGCCACCTTTGCCAGCCTCGAGACCATCGGCGAGTACAACACCGCCTTCATGCAGCTCGAGTCCGGAGCGGTGGACGCCGTGGCCTGCGACCTCTCCATCGCCGCCTACCAGCTCGCCGCCAAGCCCGACGCCTACGTCCAGCTCGACGAGTTCCTCTCCGAGGAGCACTACGCCGTCGGCTTCAAGAAGGGCGACGACGCAACGGCCGAGGCGGTGACCGAGGCCCTGCGCGCGATGGACGAGGACGGCTTCGTCGCCGAGCTCTGCAACAAGTACGCCGCCGACGGCATCTCCTATGACAACTGGTGCCTTGAGTAGCCCAGGCTAGCCAATCCTCCCAATGAGTCAAAAGGGGACTGTCCCCTTTTGACTCATTTCATGAAGGGAACACCGTGGACCTCCTCACCATGACCGGAATGCTCTCCGAGGGCTTTCTCGTCAGCCTCCAGATCTTCGCCCTCACGCTGCTGGGGTCGCTGCCGCTCGGCATGCTCGTGGCCTTCGCACGCATGAGCCGCTTCAAGCCGCTCGCGCTGCTCGCCCGGCTCTACATCTCCATCATGCGCGGCACCCCGCTCATGCTGCAGATGTTTGCCATCTACTTCGTGCCGTACTACGTCTTCGGCATCCGCCTCACCACCGACAGCAAGTGGTACGCCACGGTCGTCGCCTTCATCGTCAACTACGCGGCCTACTTCGCCGAGATCTACCGCTCCGGCATCCAGTCCATCCCGCGCGGCCAGCACGAGGCAGCCGAGGTCCTGGGGTACTCGCGCGCGCAGACGTTCGTGCGCATCGTCTTGCCGCAGGTGGTCAAGCGCATCATGCCTGCCATGACCAACGAGGTCATCACGCTGGTCAAAGACACGTCGCTCGCCTTCTCCATCGGCGTCATCGAGATGTTCACCGTGGCAAAGCAGCTCGTGGCGAGCCAGGTCTCCATGGCCCCCTTCGCCATCGCCGCAGCGTTCTACTGGGTCTTCAACCTGCTCATCGACTTCGTCGCCGGGCGCATCGAGAGAAAGCTGAGCTACTACCATGACTAACGCCGAGAAGGACGTCGCTCGTCCCGTGGTCAGCCTCGCGCACGCGCGCAAGAGCTTCGGCGCCAACGAGGTCCTGCACGACATCTCGCTCTCCGTCGCGCCCGGCGAGGTCGTCGCCATCATCGGTCCCTCCGGCGGCGGCAAGTCCACGCTGCTGCGCTGCCTCACGCTGCTCGAGCGCCTGGACGGCGGCGACCTCTCCTACGAGGACGTCGCCGTGGCCACGGGCGGCACCTACGGCGACAAGGGCGTTCTGGCCGCGGCGCGCGCCCGCTTTGGCCTGGTGTTCCAGAACTACAACCTGTTCCCGCACTTCTCGGTCCTGCGCAACGTCATGGACGCGCCGGTGTGCGTGCAGGGGCGCCCGCGCGCCGAGGCCGAGGCGGAGGCCCGCGCGCTTCTCGCCAAGATGGGGCTTGCCGGCAGCGAGGACAAGGTGCCCTGCCAGCTCTCCGGCGGGCAGCAGCAGCGCGCGAGCATCGCCCGCGCCCTGGCCATGCACCCCGACATCGTCTACTTCGACGAGCCCACGAGCGCCCTCGACCCCGAGCTCACGGCCGAGGTCCTGCGCGTTATCAAGGAGCTCGCCGCCGAGAACATGACGCTCGTGATCGTGACGCACGAGATGGGCTTCGCGCGGGAGGTCGCGGACCGCGTGATCTTCATGGACGGTGGCGTGATCGTGGAGGAGGGCCCGGCCGAGCAGGTCATCGACCACCCGCGCGAGGAGCGCACCCGCGCGTTCCTCGCCCAGCGCGAGGGATGCTAGAAAGACCTGCCAAAGGGGTCTGACCCCTTTGGCAGGAATTCCTACTCCGCGGACTTGAGCGCCCCGACCATGTCTACGCGGTCGAGCGCACGGTTGGTGATGAGGTTCACCACCAGCGTGAACGCAAACGCCATCGCAGCAGCGATCACGTACGTGAGCGGGTCCACGACCACGTCGAAGTAGAGCGACGGCATCCGCAGGATCCAGGTGAGGCTGCGCGCCAGCGCGTAGCCCAGCGGCAGGCCCATGACCACGCCGATCGCCGTGAGGATGAGCGTCTCGGTGTTGATGTAGCGGTGGACCTCGGGCCTCTTGAAGCCCAGGACCTTGAGGGTGGCGAGCTCGCGCTCGCGCTCGGAGATGTTGGTGTTGGAGAGCGTGAAGACCACGGTGAACGCCAGGGCCGCCGCCAGCACGATGACCACGTAGACCACGGTGTTGATCAGCGTGAACGCGCTCGAGAAGTCGTTCACCAGCTTCTGCGTGGCGGAGACGGACAGCAGCCGGCCGTCCTCGGTGAGGCTCTCCGCGTACGACACCTGCTCGTCCGCGGAGCCCGTCAGGTGGGCGAGAAGGGCGTTGGGCTCGAGCGTCGTCCCGAACGCCTCCTCGTAGGCGCTCTCGCTCATGTACACCGCGTCGCCCAGGTAGCTCACCCCCACCGCGCCGACCCGCGCGCTGCCCACGGCGAGCGTGGAGTCCTGCAGGCTGATCTCGTCGCCCTCGGCGAGGCCCATGACCTGCTCGAGCGCCTTGGTCGCCACGATGCCGGCCTCGTCGAGGTCTATCTGGTTGCCGGCGTCGTCTCGCAGGCTCACGTACGCCGAGAGGTCCGTGCCGTCGGGCACCACGTAGAGCTGGGCACTCTCCTTGCTGTCGCCCCACGTGACGGTCACGCTGTCAACGTAGATCTGCGCGAGGTCGCCGACCTCGTCGCCGGAGAGGAGGTCGTCTGTCACGGCGTCGAGGTCGTCGGCGGAGGTCACGGCCATGAGGTCGTAGCCGATCACGCCGGCGTCCCCGTACTGCCGGGGCGAGAGCGACAGCACCGTGTCGCGGATGCCAAAGCCCGTGACGAGCAGCGCCACGCAGCCCGCCACGCCGAGCGTGGTCATGAGGAAGCGCTGCTTGTAGCGGAAGAGGTTGCGCGCCGTGACCTTGTTCAGGAAGCTCATGCGCCGCCAGACGGGACCGACGTACTCGAGGAAGATGCGCGAGCCGGCCTTAGGGGCCTTGGGCAGCATGAGCGACGCCGGGGTCTCGCGCAGCTCGTGGCGACAGGTGAGCGCCGTCGCGCCCACGATGCCCGCGGCGAAGAGCGCGAGCGACACGACGGAGTACGCCGCGTCGAAGCCGTAGACAAAGCCCGGAAGCGCGTACATGGTCGAGAAGATCGTGAAGATGATGGCCGGGAGCACGACGAAGCCGAGCGCCGTTCCCGCGAGCCAGCCGATTGCGCACGCCGCGAGCGCATAGAGCACGTACTTGGAGAGAATGCGGCCGCGCCCGTAGCCGAGCGCCTTGTAGACGCCGATGAGCCCGCGCTCCTCCTCGACCATGCGCGTCATCGTCGTGAGGCTGATGAGCACCGCCACCACGAAGAAGACGATGGGCAGGACGGTCCCGATGGCCTCGATCGAGGAGGCGTCGGAGTCCACGCTCGCGTAGCTCGAGAGGCTGGAGCGGTCCTGTACGTACCAGGTTGCGTTGGGAATGTCCTCGACCTCGGCGCGGGCGTCGGAGATCTGCTGCAGCGCGTCGTCACGCTCGGCCTCGAAGGTCGCCCGGCCCTCGTCGAGCTCGGCCTGGCCGTCCTCGATCTCGGCGAGGGCGTCGTCGAGCTCGGCCTGGGCGTCCGCGAGCTGGACCAGCGCGTCGGCACGCTGACGGTCGAGCTCGGCCTGGCCCTCGGCGAGCCGGGCGCGCCCGTCCGCGATCTCGTCCGCGCTCTGGGCGAGAAGGGCGCGTGCGGCCTCGAGCTGGTCGTAGGCGTCCCGGAGGTCCCGCCACCCCTGGTCGATGGTCTCCTGCCGACGGTCGAGCTCGGCCTCCGCGGCGCCTCTCGCCTGCTCGGCGGCGGCGCTCAGCTGCGGGAGCGAGGCCTCCGCCTGCGCGAGGGCCAGGGAGGCCTGGGCCCGACCGGACACGAGGCTCGCGGCGTCCACCCCGGAGACGGCCTCGGCGAGGGGCGCCACCTGGTCGCGGAAGCCTCGAAGCGTCTCGAGCTGGGGGCTCTCCGGGTTGGTCGCCTCGAGCGCCGCGATCTTCTCGTCCAGGCCGCTCAGGACGGTGCCGAGCGCGGACGAGGCCTCCGACAGGGAGGAGCCCAGCCGCTCGGACGCCGAATCGACGGCGCCCTGGTCGCCCGGGTCCACGGCCTGGGCCGCCGCCCAGGCGTCACGCACGGCCTGGGTCGCCGTGCCGAGGCCGCCGTCGTCGAGCCCTGCGCCCGCGAGCCCCCCTGCCAGGGCGCCCATGCCGTCCATGAGGCTTGCGACCTGCTCGTCCATGCCCGCTATGACCCCGGGCAGCGAGTCCACCGCCTCCTGGGCCTCATCCCGCATCGCCTCGAGGTCGGCGATCGTCGTGCCGCTTCCCTCGTCGACCACGATCTGCCCGATGCTCTCCCGCGCCGCGTCGAGCGCGGCCTGGCCGTCGCGGAGCTGCTGCTCGGCGGCGGGGAGCGCCTCCTCGTACGCGGCGAGTCCCGCCTCGTAGTCGGCGAGCCCCTCCTCGTACTCTGCCGCGCCCTCCTCGAGCGCGCGGCGGCTCTCGTCGATCGTTGCCTGCGCGTCGTCGAGCTGACCCAGGGCATCCTCGCGCTGCGCGTCCAGCTCGCGCTGGCCGTCGGCAACCTCGGCGCGGCCCTCGTCGAGCTCGCGCTGGGCGTCGTCGAGCTCGGCCTCGGCATCCGCCAGCTCGGCGAGCGCCTCGGACTCGGCATCGTCCACCTCTGCGGACGCGTCGGCACGGAGCTGCTCGCCACGGGCGCTCTCGCGCTCGGCGCGCGCGTCCTCCACGCTCTGGAGGACGTCGTCGACGACGCCCTCGTACTCCGCGGAGTAGCACAGCGGCCCGTCGGCACCCTCGACCACGATGTACGCCACGGTGTAGACGCTCGTGTCGACCACATCGTCCTCGAGCACGAAGAACGAGTACTGCGAGCCCCCGCTCGAGCGGAACGACATCGTGCCCTCGCCCGCGTTGATCTCCATCGGGTCGAGCACGGAGCCCACGATCGTGTACTCCCCGCGCTCGAAGACCTCGGTCGACGCGGAGTCCGTCGCGGCGGTTCCCTCGTCACCCCCGACCGCGTCGCCCGACTCGTCGTCACCGTGGAAGCTCACCGTGTCGCCGATCGCGGCGCCGGAGTCCTTGAGGTAGCGCTGGGTGACGGCGATCTCCCCCGGGGCCTCGGGCAGGCGCCCCTCGAGCACGAGCGGCTCGTTCATCCCGCTCGGCGAGAGCGCCTTGACGTCCACCTTCTCCGAGGCGGAGCCCACCGCCGTGTAGACCGTCTCCGACCAGCCGCCCTCCGCCGCCTCGACGCCGTCGAGCGCCGCGAGCGCGGCCACATCATCGTCGGTGAGGCCGAGCGTCGACTGCACGCGCACGTCGAAGAGGCTCTGCCCGTCAAAGAACGCGTCGGCGGAGTTGCGCAGGTCGACGCAGGCGGCGCGCAGCCCCACGAGCATCGTCACGCCAAGCGCCGTGATCGTGGCCAGCGCCACGAAGCGCTTGAGGCTCCCCCGCACCGTGCGAAGGATCCCCCTGGCAAAGGCTGACGTGTCGCGACGGCCGGCCACAGCCTACCACTCGATCTCCGCGATCGGCGTGGGGTCGGGGTTCACCGTCATCGAGGTGACGCGCCCGCTCTTGAAGCGGATGAGCCTGTCGGCCATGTCCGCGAGCGCCGCGTTGTGCGTGACGATCACGACCGTGATGCCCTCGACGCGGCACATGTCCTGCAGGAGCTGCAGGATCTGCTTGCCCGTCTGGTAGTCGAGCGCGCCGGTGGGCTCGTCGCACAGAAGCAGCTTGGGGTTCTTGGCCAGGGCGCGCGCTATGGAGACGCGCTGCTGCTCGCCGCCCGAGAGCTGCGCCGGGAAGTTGGCGAGCCGCTCGGCGAGGCCTACCTTGGCGAGCGTCTCCTCCGGGTCGAGCGAGTCGGGGCAGATCTGCGTCGCCAGCTCCACGTTCTCGAGCGCCGTGAGGTTGGGCACGAGGTTGTAGAACTGAAAGACGAAGCCCACGTCCGCGCGGCGGTACAGCACGAGGTCGCTCTCGTCCGCGCGGCTGATGTCGTGCCCGTCCACCACGACCGTGCCCGAGGTGGCGCTATCCATGCCGCCCAGGATGTTGAGCGCGGTGGTCTTGCCCGCGCCGGACTGCCCCAAGATCACGGCGAGCTCGCCCTTCTCCACCACGAAGCTCGCACCGTCCAGCGCGTTTATCTTGGCGGACCCCGAGCCGTAGCTGCGCACGACGTCCGAGAACTCGATGTATGACATCGCGGCTCCGATTACTCGACAACGTGTTGTCTAACCGGAAGTATACTGGCAGCAGGTCAACGGAGCATGAACCTCTCGACACGCGGCCCGCAATTGTCGAGCGCTCCTTGGCGCGTCCACAAATCTGGAGGCATCATGAAGAGGCAGCCGCAGGTGACCGAGCAGACGCGCGCCAACCTTCGCGAGGCGTTCTGGGACCTCTACGCCGAGCGGCCGATCGAGAGGATCTCCGTGCGCGAGATCACCGATCGCGCCGGCTACAACCGCGCCACCTTCTACCTCTACTACCACGACGTCTATGAGCTGCTCGACGAGATCGAGAGCACGGTGCTCGGCAACATCGAGCGTCTGGTGCAGGGGCGACTGCTCCAAGGGGACACGCTCGACTTCTCGCAGCACATGGGCCTCATCCTGCGCCTCGCACAGCGCTCGCGCGACTACACGCGCGTCCTCCTGGGCCCGCACGGAGACCCCGCGTTCTCGGACCGCCTCAAGCAGATCATCAGCCCGCTCGTGGACCGCTTCTTCCTGCCCGAGGTCCAGCTCGACGAGCAGGCGAGCGACATCGTGCGCGAGTTCTACCTCTCCGGCATCCTCGCAATCATCCGTACCTGGACGGCCGACGAGGACCCCATGCCCATCGACCAGCTCATCCAGCTCGTCATGCGCATCGTGCGATAGCGGTGCCGGATGGACGCGCATTCGCGCTTCTCCAGCAACGGGCGAATACGCGGGCGATAGTTGCATCTCTATGATGCGTAGATGCGCCTTTCTTGGCAGATCTGCATGCGTAAACGAAAAACCTCCGATTACGCGTCCTTCTCGGGAATGCGTAATCGGAGGCTTCTGCAAACGCGCGTTTACGCGGGTACGCGGGCGAGAAGAGCCGTCGTGCGGAGCCCGCCGCCTACCCCCTGTGGAAGAACGCGAGCGCGATGGCGTTGGGTCCCACGTGCGTGCCCACCGTGGCGCCGACGGAGGTGATCGGGAGGTCCTCCTCGGCCACCTTGTCCTCCCAGATGACGCGGTTGTCCTCGAGGTACTTGCGCAGCAGCTTGTCGGAGAGGCCCGAGTAGCCGATCAGCACCGGCATCGCGAAGTCGATGCCGTTCTTCTCGACCTCCTGGTGGAGGAGGTTGCGGCCGTTCTTGGAGCCGCGGGCCTTGCCCAGCATCACGACCTCGCCGTCGCGCACGCCGATCACGGGCTTGATGGAGAGCAGCTCGCCGATGGCGCCCACGCTCTTGGGGATGCGCCCGCCGCGCCTGAGGTACTCGAGCGTATCGAGCAGGGCGAGAAGGACCAGGCGCTCGCGGGCGGACTCCACCATCGACGCGATCTCGGCGGCGCCGCGGCCCTCGTCCGCCAGGCGCAGCGCGTACTGGACGAGGACGCCCTGGCCGATCGTGACGTTCTTGCTGTCGACCACGTGCACCTCGGGGTAGTCCGCCGCCGCGGTGACCGCGCTCTGATAGGTCCCGGAGAGCCCCGACGAGAGCGTGATCACGACCGCCTCGTCGCCCGCGGCGCGGACCCGCTCGAAGATCTGCGCGTAGGCGTACGGGGTCGCCTGGCTCGTCTTGGGCAGCTCGTCGCTCTCGATCAGCAGCTCGAAGAAGCGGTCGTTCGTGAGGTCGACGCCGTCTGCGTAGGTCGTGTCGCCAAAGGTGATGCTGAGCGGGAGCACCGTGAGACGAGCGTCGCTCGCGTCGGGGACGTCGAAGCCGGAGTCGGTGATGATGCGGACTGCCATGGTTCCTCTCCTCTGGAGTCGCGCGGACCAGTGCCTAGCGCCCTATGGTCCGGAGCTTTTCGAGAATGTGGTTGAGCGAATCGTACATCTGGAGTCGCTGGCGCGCGGCAAGCTCCCCGCCGACCTCGTCGAGGACTCGGTGAATGATGTCGTCGAGCGGGCGCGCGGCCTCGTAGCCCCTCTCGGTGAGGCGAATGGGCGCGCGGTAGCGAGAGCTCTCGTCCTCCTCCGACCCCACCTCGACGAGACCGTCCTCGGCGAGGCGCGCGACGGTCCTCGACATGGCGGCGCGGCTCACGTCGGCCAGGCGCGCGAGCTCGGAGGCGGTGATGCCGTCGGGATACTTGACGAGGTAGTAGAGGCACATGACGTCGGCGCCGCGAAAGCCCAGGCGGCGGGCCTCGGCGTTCTTGATGCGCTGAATCTCCTTGTTCAGGGCACCGATGATGCCCACGAAGTCCTCGAAGCGGGTCTCCCCCACGACGCCTCCCCCTCACATGTTGACGCGTTAACAGTAGGCGGCAAGTTGTTACGCTGTCAACATTTGCACGGGCCTCATCACGGTTCCCCCACGACGGCGGGCGCCCCGGTCTCCCGGACGCGCTTTCCGGGTATCTCAAGGGAAGCGAGAAAGGCGACGCATGAACCTCTTCGACTATCTGGAAACCGCCCTC
>UMHS01049532.1_pt1 | contig 11192 bp, 10 predicted proteins | sample 1965611 | NCBI WGS metagenome assembly UMHS01 (sample SAMEA4836106, study PRJEB28245) | human gut metagenome | biome: gut microbiome; material: fecal sample | place: Denmark | collected 2008
TCCATGTCGTAGTAGCGGTACTCGGCGAGACGCCCGACGCAGTGGAAGTTCACGAGGTCCTCGACGCGCGCGCGATAGCGGCGGTAGAGCTCGAGGTTCGCGTCCTCGAGGATGGCATAGTAGGGATCCTGGCCGCTGCCCGGCTCGTAGGCCTTCGAGTACTCCCTCATGATCGTGGTCTTGCCGGGCACCACCTGCCCGGTCATGTTCTTGAACTCGGTGATGCGGGTGAAGTCCTCGCTCGTGGTGTAGTTCACGGTGCCGACGGGCTGGAACTGGTCGACGGGCAGCGTCTCGAAGACCATGTCGAGCGTGCGGTACGGCAGCGCGCCGAGGTCGAGGTCGAAGAGCTCGTCGAGCGGGCCGGTGTAGATGATCTCCCCGCCGTAGGGTCGTCCGCAGACCGAGACGCTCATCTCGGAGACCTTGAGGATGTCGCGGGCGTCCACGTCGAGGAAGACGGAGATGAGGTCGTGCTCGAGCATGTGCTCGAAGAGCGCGGTGTAGCCCTCGGCGGGCATCCCCTGATGGGGGGCCTGCGGGAAGTACCGGTCGTCGTCGCCGACGAAGACCGGCACGCGCCCGGTGATCGAGGGGTCGATCTGGTCGGGCGTCTGCCCCCACTGCTTCATCGTGTAGTGCAGGAAGACGTTCTCGTAGACGTAGTCGGCGACCTCGACGAGCTCGGGGTCGTTCTTCTCGCGAAGCTCCATGATTGGGACCTTCTTGTTCTCGCCGAAGGTGTCCACGAGCTTCCGATAGAGGCGCTCGCCCTTCTCGTCCCCGAAGGCGAGCCTGAGGGAGCGGTGGTTGAAGGGCACCGGCATGAGCGTGCCGTGAATGTTGGCGAGAACCTTGTGCTGGTAGTCGGTCCACTCGGTGAAGCGCGAGAGGAACTCGTCCACGCGGTCGTTCACGGTGTGATAGATGTGCGGGCCGTACTTGTGGACGAGGACGCCCGCGTCGTCGAGGAAGTCGTAGGCGTTTCCGGCGATGTGGTCGCGGCGCTCGAGGACGCAGACCTTGAACCCGCAGGACTCGGCGAGGCGGCGCGCGCAGGTCGCCCCGGCGTAGCCCGCGCCGACGACGATCGCGTCAAAGCAGTCGGGGTTGAAGCCGGCGGGAAGGCCCTTCTCGATGCTCATGGAAATCCTCTCTGTGCGCGCCGCGGGACGAGGCGCGTTCGCCCATTCGTCCGACTGATTCTATCACCTCGAACCTATAATGGAGCGTGATGGCGCGCATGCCCGACCAAGACACACAATCGGGACGCGCGGGTAGAGCCACGAGCACGTGAAGGAGTTTCGATGAGCGATTTTCTCGCACGCATGAAGGCCGCGGCCAAGGCCTACAAGAAGACGATCGTCCTGCCCGAGGGCGAGGACCCGCGCACGCTCGAGGCGGCGCGCAAGATCGTCGAGGAGGACCTGGCAAACCTCGTCATCCTGGGCGACCCCGCCAAGATCGACGTCGAGGGCGTCACCGTGATCGACCCGACCTCCCCCACCGCCCCCAGGCACGAGGCCTACGCGCAGAAGTTCGCCGAGCTCCGCGCCAAGAAGGGCGTCACCATCGAGCAGGCCCGCGCGCAGATGATGGACGCCACCTACTACGGAACCATGATGGTCAAGATGGGCGACGCCGACGGCCTGGTCTCCGGCGCCTGCCACTCCACGGCAAACACGCTGCGTCCCGCGCTGCAGATCCTGAAGACCGCGCCGGGCACCAAGCTGGTCTCGGCCTTCATGGTCATGTGCACCAAGACCCCGCAGTTCGGCGCCGACGGCACGCTCGTCTTCGCGGACTGCGGCCTCAACATCGACCCGACCTCCGACGAGCTCTCCGAGATCGCCATCGCCTCCGCGAACTCCTTCGCGACGTTCATGGACGACGTCGAGCCCAGGGTGGCCATGCTCTCCTACTCCACGATGGGCTCGGCAGGCGGCGACACCGCCAAGAAGGTCCAGGAGGCCACGGCCTTTGCCAAGGAGAAGGCCCCCGAGCTCGCCATTGACGGCGACCTGCAGCTCGATGCCGCGATCGTGCCCGAGGTTGCCGCCCTCAAGGCCCCCGAGAGCAAGGTGGCCGGCCACGCCAACGTCCTCGTCTTCCCCAACCTGGAGACCGGCAACATCGGCTACAAGCTCGTCCAGCGCTTTGGCAACGCCGAGGCGTACGGCCCCATCCTCCAGGGCATCGCCAAGCCGGTGAACGACCTCTCGCGCGGCTGCGTCGCCGACGACATCGTGGGCGTCGTCGCCATCACCGCCGTCCAGGCGCAGATGGCCGAGATGCACGAAGGGTAGACATGATCGCCGTCTGGATCGTAGCCACCTGCTTCACGCTGGTCGGGGCCCTCTACTCGGGGCCCAAGTGGCTTCGCCTCCTCTCCTATCGAGGGCGGGCCACGGGGACGTTCGTCTCTGCGCAGAGCGGCCTGGGAACCGGCAGCCAGCCCATGAGGGCGCTGTATCGCTACGAGGTCGACGGCCGTGTCTACGAGGGGTCGAGCGGGTGGACCACGTTCATCGTCGTGCGAAGAGGCGGCCCGTGCAAGGTGCGCTACAGCCTGTCCGACCCCTCGCGGTCCTATCTCGCACAGTTTGGCACCTACGCTAACGTCGCCATCGGGACCGTGTTCTTCCTGGTGGGGCTCGCTGTCTTTGGCGTTGGCGCGATGCTCGTCGCCCACTACCCCGAGCTGATTGGCTAGGGATATCAGCAAGGACTCCTAGGCGGCCCGGCAACCTCCTTGCCGGGCCGCCTTCTTGTGGGGAGCTCCTGGGAGATCCGCCACCTCGGAACAGGCCCGTCGCAAACCCCGGCGGCGGTCGCCCGCTTGTCGAGGCTTCGACGCCCGCGCGTGCCGCGCAGCCGCGGCCGCCGTGCCGCCTATGACGCGACAGGGCTCCCCTCTTCGCCGAGTGTACGAAACCATCGACCGCAACTACGCCCGTCAGTGATTAAGGGACATGTTCGCCCTGTTAAGAAGTGAACGTATGAGCATACGGTCATGCCTATCGCGCGAGTTTCGTACACTCGGCAAACGGAACGGCCGCACTCCGGGGTATTGGTTCACTTTGCGTGCGCGTGACCGGTACAGAAGAAGCCCCGGGCCTGTGACCCGGGGCCTTGGTCGAGCGAGAGGAACGATGAGCCGGAAGGGCAAACCCAAACCGTACGGGAGGAGCGGGAGGCGCCGAGCCTAGCGACCGATGGGCTTGGGGCCGGCGGCGCGAATCTCGGGCGCCATCGTGGTGAGGCGCTTCTCGGCGTTGTCGACGAACATCTGGGCGAGCTTCTCGGCCATCTCGTCGTAGGCGGCGCGGTCCTCCCAGGTGTTGCGCGCGTTGAGCAGCTCGCTCGGCACCCCCGGGCAGGAGGTGGGGACGTCGAGGTTGAAGCGCTCGTCGTGCACGTACTCGGAGTCGTCGATGATGCCGGACTGGGCGGCCTCGACCATCTTGCGGGTGTAGGCGAGCTTCATGCGCTTGCCCACGCCGTAGGGGCCGCCGGTCCAGCCGGTGTTGATGAGGTAGACGCGCACGCCGCCCGTGTCGATCTTCTCGCCGAGCATCTGCGCGTAGACGTTGGGGTCGAGCGGCATGAACGGCTCGCCAAAGAGCGAGGAGAACGTGGGCTGGGGCTCCTTGATGCCGCGCTCGGTGCCGGCGACCTTGGAGGTGAAGCCGGTCATGAAGTGGTACATGGCGGCGTTGCGGTCGAGCTTGGCGATCGGCGGCAGAACGCCGAAGGCGTCGGCCGTGAGGAAGATGACGACGTCGGGCGTGCGCTTGGCGCGGCCCTTGGCCACGGCGCCGGGGACGAACTCGACCGGGTAGGCCACGCGGCCGTTCTCGGTGAGCGAGGTGTCGAAGTAGTCCGCCACGCGGGTGTCCTCGTCGATCACCACGTTCTCGCACATGGAGCCAAAGCGGATGGCGTTCCAGATCTGCGGCTCTGTCTCGGGCGTGATGTCGATGGTCTTGGCGTAGCAGCCGCCCTCGATGTTGAAGACGCGGTCCTCGGCCCAGCCGTGCTCGTCATCGCCGATGAGCAGGCGGTCCTCGGCGGCGGAGAGGGTCGTCTTGCCGGTTCCGGAGAGGCCGAAGAAGACCGTGGTGCCGTGGGAGCGCGGGTTCATGTTGCAGGAGCAGTGCATGGTGAGCACGTGGTCCTCAACGGGCAGCAGGTAGTTCATGACGGAGAAGATCGACTTCTTGATCTCCCCGGAGTACTGGGTGCCCACGACGAGGATCGTGCGCTCCTGGAAGTTAATCAGGACGGCGGCCTCGGAGTGGGTCCCGTGGACCTCGGGGTCGAGCTTGAGCGTGGGGGCGGCCATGACGACGAAGTCGGCGTCGCCGAAGTTGCGGAGCTCGTCGTCGGTCGGGCGCACGAGCATCTGGTGGACGAAGAGCGCCTGGCTCGCGAGCTCGCAGATCGCACAGATCTTGCGGGAGTAGCGGCGCTCGGCGCCGGCGAGACCGTGCACGACGAAGAGGCGACGCTCGGAGAGGTGGCCGATGACCTCGCTCTTGATCTTCTGGTAGTTCTCCTCGGAGAACGGCACGTTGACGTTGCCCCAGGCGATCTTGTCGTGGACGTCGGGGGTGTCGACGATGAAGCGGTCCTTGGGCGAGCGACCGGTGTACTGGCCGGTGATGACGGAGAGCGAACCGGTGCTGGTGAGCTCGCCCTCGCCGCGCTCGACGGCGGTCTCGATCAGCACGGCCGGGGACGCGTCGATGACGGTCTTCTCCTCCGTGTGGGCGATGCCGTAGCGCTGAAGTTCCTCGATGATCATGCGTGCCTCCTTATGGCTGGCGGGCGTGCCGCCGCTCTTAGACGCATCGAAGGCGCCCAAAGGAGGGCACCAGTTGGCTATTATGGCACAAAACCCCGCTTGCGGCCCCATTGGCCCCATTCGGCCGAGCATGCCAGCGGGAGGGCGCCTGCCGAAGTAGAGTCTTGAGGGAAACGACCAAGGAGGGCACGAACATGGCCACGCTCACCACCATCACGGACGGCACGCTGTCAGCCACCATCGACTCCCAGGGAGCCCAGCTCATGAGTCTCGCGCTCGACGGCGGCGAGTACCTCTGGCAGGGCGACGAGCGGTTCTGGGCCCGCCGTGCTCCGGTGCTCTTCCCCATCGTCGGGTGCCTGCGCGGCGACCATGCCGTCTCGGCCCGGGGCGACGTCTCGCTCAAGCGTCACGGAATCGCACGCCTCTACGAGCATGCCGTCGTCGACCGGACGCCCTCGAGCGTCACCTACGAGCTCTCCTCCACCGACGAGACCCGCGCTGCCTACCCCTTCGACTTTCGCCTGAACATGACCTACGCGCTCACGGGCGGACGCCTCACCCAGACCTTTGCCGTGACCAACACCGGCGACGTCGACCTCCCCTTCACCCTCGGCGGCCACCCCGCCTTCAACGTGCCCGTCCCCGGCGAGGAGGGGGCGGCCTTCTCGGACTTTGAGCTCGTCTTCCCCGAGCGCTGGACCGCGAGCGTGCCCACGATCGACGAGCGCGGCCTTCATGACTTCGCCCATATGAACGAGGTCTTCCGCGACAGCGACCGCCTGCAGCTCACCCACGAGCTCATCGAGCGGCTCCTGACCGTCGTCTTTGTCGACGTGCCCGGGCGCTCCGTGCGGCTCCTGGGCCCCGCGGGTCACGGCGTTGAGGTCGACTTCGACGGCTTTGACTATCTCGGCGTGTGGACCGCGAGCGCGGACGCCCCGTTCGTGGCAATCGAGCCCTGGGTGGGGTGCGCGACCGCCTATGACGAGTCCGACGTCTTTGAGGAGAAGCGCGGCACCATCACGCTCGCTCCAGGCGAGAGCTGCGAGAAGAGCTTCTCGATGAGGCCCTTCTAGTGGGCGGACGCATCCGGCTCGCCACCGAGAGGGACCTGGGCGCCGTGGCCGCCATCTACGAGGCGGCCCGCAGCTTCATGCGCGACCATGGCAACCCCACGCAATGGCCGGGCGACTACCCCTCCCTCACGGACGCCAAGGCGGACCTCGCTTCTGGGTGTCTCTGGGTGCTGGACGGCGGGTCGGGTCCCTCTGCGGTCATGAGCGTGATGCGCGGCCCCGACCCAACCTACGCACGAATCGACGGGGAACCGTGGCTGAACGACGATCCGTACTGGGTGATGCACCGCATGGCCGTCGCTGAGTCCGGGCGCGGCGCCGGCACGCGCATGCTCTCCTGGCTGGTGGCCCGACACGACAACGTGCGCGCCGATACCCACGCCGACAACGTCCCGATGCAGCGCACGCTCGAGAAGTGCGGCTTCGTCCGCCGCGGCACCATCTGGGTCGAGGACGGCACGCCGCGGGTGGCATACCACTTCGTTCGCTGACCGCGAGCCCTCGGTCAGCGGCACGCGTCGACGAAGCTCCTCCAGAGGGTGAGGTCGGTCCCGACCGTTCGCCACGTGTACTCGGGGTGCCACTGCACGCCAACGCAGAAGCGCCGCCCCTCCACCTCGATCGCCTCCGGGACGCCGTCGGTGGCGCGCGCGACGAGACGCACGCGCTCTCCGAGGCGCTCGACGCAGCAATGATGCGCGGAGTTTGCCTGCACGAGCGTCTCGCCCCCCAGGGCGCGGGACAGAAGCGACCCCTCCTCGACCTCCACGGGATGCGAGACGCCGTTCAGGATTCCCTCATGGCGCCATTGGACCATCCCCTCGCGCGCCCCCAGGCTCGGGACGTCCATGCACAGCGTCCCGCCGAGGACGACGTTCAGCAGCTGGGTCCCGCGACAGGTTGTGAGCAGGGGCTTGTCCGCTGCAAGGACGGTGCGCAGCAGGGGCACCTCGAAGGCGTCACGCTGCGGGCAGAGCGGGGCAGCGTCATAGGGGCGCTCGTCGCCCCAGAGGGCGGGGCTCACGTCCGGGCCGCCCGGCACGGCGACGCCGTCCGCGAGCGCCACGTAGTCGGCGATGACATCCTCGTCGGAGGTGAGCGCCATCATGAGCGGCAGCCCGCCCGCCGCCAGGATGGCGTCCACGAAGCAGTCCGCGATGGCCTCCTGCGGGGCGATGGTCTCCGAGCCCTCGACGCTCGCCGCCTCCCATCGAGGCGCCACCAAGATGACCGGTTTTCTCGCCATGCTAGTGGCCCTTGATCGAGTCGAGGAAGTCGCGGGCACGCTGGGTCGTGGGGTGGTCGAAGAACGCGTCGGGCGCACCCTCCTCCACGATCTGGCCGTCGGCCATGAAGACGACGCGGTCTGCCACGCGCCGTGCGAAGCCCATCTCGTGCGTCACGACGACCATCGTCATGCCGCCGCGCGCGAGCTCGACCATGACGTCGAGGACCTCGTTGATCATCTCCGGGTCGAGGGCGCTCGTGGGCTCGTCGAACATCATGGCCTTGGGACGCATCGCGAGCGAGCGGGCGATCGCGGCGCGCTGCTGCTGGCCGCCGGAGAGCTGGGCGGGCACCTTGTGGGCCTGCTCGGCGACCCCAACGCGCTCGAGCAGCTCCATGGCCTGCCTCTCGGCCTCATCCCTGGGCACTCCCAGCACCTCGCGCGGGCCGAGCGTCACGTTGTCGAGGATCGTCATGTGCGCGAAGAGGTTGAACTGCTGGAATACCATCCCGAGCTCGGCGCGCATGCGGGCGAGGTCGCGCCCCTCCTGCGGCAGCGGCTCGCCCTCGATGAGGATCTCGCCGGAGTCGATGGTCTCGAGCCGGTTGATCGTGCGGCACATCGTGGACTTGCCGGACCCCGACGGCCCGATCACGACGAGGACCTCGCCCTTGCCCACGGCAAGGCTGACGTCCCTGAGCACGTGAAGGTCGCCGTAGTGCTTGTCCACGTGACGAAGCTCTATCACCGGCACGTTCTTATCGGCTGCGCTGTCTTGGCTCATTGCGTGCGCTCCTAGCGAATGATCTTGACGCCCGTGCGCCGCGCGACGTAGACGGACGCCTTGTTGATGGCAAAGTTGATCAGGACGTAGATGACGGCCACGACCAGGTACATGGAGAGCAGCGCGTCGTAGTTGGTGATGAGCACGCGCGCGTTCTGCATGAGGTCGGGGTAGCTCACCACGTAGGCGACCGTCGTGTCCTTGACCACGACGACGAGCTGCGCGATGAGCGACGGTATGACGTAGCGCACGGCCTGGGGCAGCACGATCCTCCGCATGGTCTTGGCCGGACTGAGCCCGATCGAGAGCGCGGCCTCGACCTGGCCCCTGGGCACCGCGTTGACGCCCGCGCGGAAGACCTCGGCGAGCACGCCGGACGCGGCGAGCGCCACGGGCAGCGTGAGCATCCAGAAAGACGGCATCTGGACGCCGTACTGCGGAACCACGAGGAAGAAGAAGTAGATGAGCAGGAGGCTCGGCACGCCGCGGAAGAAGTCGGTGACCACGCGACAGGCGGCCGAGAGCGGAGCGATGCCGCTCACGCGCCCCAGCATGAGCAGGAGGCCGAGCACGAGCGCGATGACGCCCGCCGTGAGCGCGACCTCAACCGTGCCGACGAAGCCCTGAAGCAGGAAGCGCCACGTGGGCCACTCGAGGAGGAACGACCAGTAGCGCGACGCAAGCTGGCCCGTCACGTAGAACTGCCGCACGACGAGAAGGACGAGCAGGACGAGAAGAACGGCCGACGCCGCCGTCCCGATCGCGATGCGGCGCCTGGCACGCGGCCCCGGGGCCTCGTAGAGGGCGGAGCGCGCGGTCGGCGCGGTCTGGGTGCGTGCGCTCATCGCAGAATCCTCACCCTCTTGTCAAGGCGGTTGCCCGCGAAGGATATGACGAAGGCGGTGAGCACGTAGCCGAGCGCGGAGATCAGGAAGGCGAGGATGCCCCCCGTCGCTCGCGTGTTGACGTAGGAGACCACGCCCGTGAGCTCCTGCGGCGAGAGCGGCACCTGGGAGCCCAGTGCCGTCGTGAGCATGATGGCGATGAGGAGGTTGGTCATGGGCAGCACCGTGGTCCTCAGCGCCTGCGGGATCACGACATGGCGCAGGATCTGGGTGAACGTGAGCCCGACGGAGCGCGCCGCCTCGATCTGGCCCACGCCGATCGTGTTGATGCCGCTCATGAAGTTCTCCGACCCAAACGCCGACCCGAGCAGCACCACCGTCACGACGACGCAGGTGCGCCAGTCGAGCACCACGCGCAGCTGCGGCAGCGCATAGGCGATGAGGATGAGCAGCGCCACGCCGGGAATGTTGCGAAACACCTGGACGTAGAGCTCGCCGAGGCCGCGCAGCGGCGCGATCGGGCAGACGCGCGCCACGGTCACGATCACGGCGAGCGCCATCACGAAGACGAACGAGACCGCCGTCATCGACCACGTGGCGATGAGCCCGTCCAGGTAGTTCTGCCCGTATGTCCCGAGAAGCTCACCGAGCCCCATGGCACCTCCTCACATGGGTCAAAAGGGGACTGTCCCCTTTTGACCTACGCACCGATGGCAGGCGGCTCGGGAACCGTGTCGATGCCGGCGCGGTCGCCGATGCAGAGCTGCCAGAGCTCCTCCCAGACGCCCTCGTCCTCGATCTTCTGGAGCCAGTCGTTCACGAAGGCGACGCCGTCGGAGTCGAGCGGAAGGCCGATGCCGTACGCGTCGACGGGGCCGAACTCCTCGCCAGCGAGGCGATAGCGCCCCGGGTTGCGCGTCATGGACCCCATCTGCATGGCGGTGTCGATCACATAGGCGTCGACGCGGCCCTGCGAGAGCGCGGTGCGGGCCTCCTCGTCGGTCTTGAACTCCTGGACGTTGGCGTCCGGCGCGTACTCCTCGAGGATGGAAGGGCCGGTGGAGCCGGACTGGGCGGCGACGTTCCTGCCCGCGAGGTCCTCGACGGAGTTGATGTCGGAGTTGTCGGCCATCACGAGGATTGACTGCTGGGTGGTGTAGTAGGGGCCGGCGAAGGAGATGACCTTCTTGCGGTCGTCGTTGATCGAATAGGTGGCAAAGACGACGTCGACCTGGTCGTTCTGCAGCACGGACTCGCGCGTGTCTGACGTGACCTGCGTGATCTCCTGCTTGGACTCGTCACCCAGGATGTAGCGCGTGAGCAGCTGGGAGAGGCCGGCGTCGAAGCCGCGGGTCTTGCCGTCCTGCTCGTTCAGGGACGAGAAGAGCAGCGAGGTCTGGACGCCGCCCACGCGCAGCGTGCCGGCCTCCTTGACGGCGCTTGCCCAGGCGCTCGCGGCGACGACGTCGTCGGCGGCCACCTCGCCGGAGGCGATCAGCTCGTCGTAGGCGTCGGCGTCGAGCTGGGTCTCCTCGACGGCCTCCTCGTCAGAGGAGGAGGGAGCGGGCGCCTCGGCGCCATCGCAGGCGGCGAGGCCGAGGCTGGCGAGGGCGGCGGCGCCGAGGCCGAGGGCCTGGCGGCGGTTGAGCATGAGGTCATTGAGGGACATGGGACGTCCTTTCGTCAGGGACTCCGTTCACGTAGCCTTAATTGTACCCAAATCGCTAGGAATTAGTCTCTAGCTGAAACAGGCCGTAAACTCGTGCGGCACATGGGCGCACGCTTAGGGTTCCGGGGTAGTTGCGGTTTTCGGGGTTTCAAAACCTGCAACTACCCCGGAATCCTAAGCGCACAAATAGCGCCCGGGGCCGTGGCCCCGGGCGCAAGCACAGCAGAGCAGAGGTTCATGCCCTGAGACGAAGGAGCTAGCCCAGCAGCTCCTCGACGTCGAGGGCGATCATGTACTCCTCGTTGGTGGGAACCACCATGACGGTGATGGCGGAGTCGTCGGTCGAGATCACGCGCGGCTCGTCGGAGCGCACGGCGTTCTTGTCGTCGTCGATCCTGACGCCCATCCAGGAGAGCAACTCGCAGATGCCGGCGCGGATCTCGGGGGCGTTCTCGCCGATGCCGGCGGTGAAGGCCATGGTGTCCACGCCCTCCATGGAGGCGGCCATCTCGGCGAAGAGCTGGGAGACGCGATAGTTGAACATGTCGAGGGCCATCTGGCACTTCTCGTCACCGCCCGCGGCACCGGCCTCGATGTCGCGGGAGTCGGAGGAGACCTCCGAAACGGCGAGCAGGCCGGACTTCTTGTTCATCATCGTGTCGATGTCATCGATGCTCATGTGCGCCTCGCGGCTCAGGTAGAACACCGTGGCAGGGTCGAGCGTCCCGCAGCGGGTGCCCATGATGAGGCCGTCGAGCGGGGTGAGGCCCATGGTGGTGT
>UMHS01023710.1_pt1 | contig 11177 bp, 14 predicted proteins | sample 1965611 | NCBI WGS metagenome assembly UMHS01 (sample SAMEA4836106, study PRJEB28245) | human gut metagenome | biome: gut microbiome; material: fecal sample | place: Denmark | collected 2008
GCTTCTGCGGGGGCGGGGGCGACGGCGTTGCCGTGAGCGGTGTCGCCGTGCGCGGCGGCGCTGCCGTGCACGGTGTCGCTGCACGTGGCGGCGCCGTCGCGTGCAGCGGCGTCAGACGCTGTCGAAGGCGCCCAGGTGCGCCATCTGCCGCGCCATGCTTCGGGATCGGATTCCGCCGCTTGCGCGCATGCGGCGAGCCGCTCCTCGAGCGAAAAGTCTTTTGGCAAGCGTGATCGCGGCGTGCGCATGGGCCTTCCTTCAGGGTCGGGTTGGAATGACGTTTCAGCGAAGGCGAAGTATACCGGGTTGGTGACGGGTGGTGACAGTGGCGGCAAACGGACAGGTCGCTTGTCGCCGCCGGGATGACGGGCGACCTGTCCGTTTGCCACCGTTGCCGCCGCTGCCACCACCGCCTTTGCCGCCACCCATTTGCCACCGTCAGCGAAGCTGGACGATTGCGGAAAACGCGTTCGGCGCGCAACAGCCTGTTTCTTGCGGGGTGCCGGCGGATTCGAAGACAATGGACGCGATGGCGAATGACGGCAGACGGACAGGTCATGTGCCATCATTCAGCACGAGGCTGTTCGCTCGATAATCAACCGCCTGAACGGAGGAAACCCCATGACCATGAAAGACACCATCGCCGCCATCCGCAAGGAGGCGGGCATCACGCAGGAGGAGATGGCGCGCCGGCTCTACGTCACCCGCCAGGCGGTTTCCCGCTGGGAGAACGGCGAGACCGCGCCCGGCATCGACATGGTGAAGCTCATCTGCGTCACCTTCGGCGTGCCGCTCGAGCGCTTCTTCGATATGCCCATGAGCTACTACTGCCAGTGCTGCAGCATGCCCATTCCCGATGAGGCGCTGCATGGCACCGAGGCCGACGGTTCCGCGAGCGCCGATTTCTGCAAGTACTGCTACGACCACGGTGACTTCACCGCCCAAGGTGTGACGATGGACGAGTTCATCGAGGCCACGGCGCAGATGGAGGCTGATGCGCTCGGCATCTCGCGCGAGGAGGCCGTCTCGCTCATGGCAACGCTGCTGCCGCACCTGAAGCGCTGGCGCGAGGTGGACGAGAACGAGCGGCGCTACGGCGCGGAGGTGCGCGCGTCCTACGGCGACGAGGTCGCGGACGCCGCGAACAAGAAATACGTGGCGATGGGCGAGGCGGCCCACCTGCAAGCCGATGAGCTGGAGCTGGCCATCAAAGAGCAGCTGCGCCGCGCGATGGAGGCGGGAGACGCGGCGGGCCCCGAGGCGCGCAAGCTGGCGGCGATGCATGCGCAGTGGCTGCAGATGTACTGGCCCGACGGGATGTATTCGCCCGAGGCGCACAAGGGCCTCGCCGACGGTTACCTGGCCGACGAGCGTTTCCACGCCTACTACGAGGAGGTCGCCCCGGGTGCGACCCAGTTCCTCCGCGATGCGATTTGCGCGTGCGTGTAGCGCGGTGGGCGACAGGTGGATGGCAAACGACCTGGCCGTTTGTCATCCGTTTAGCGCGGAGACGATGTCAAAGGGGCGGGTCGTTTGACATCGTTTTCCGCTGGCTATGCGGCAGGGATTGCTTCGGCGGCCATCTCGATCGCGCCGGTGACGAAGCTGATTTTGCGCTCGTCGGTTCCGCCGTCGGCTGTGCGCACGGAAACGACGGCGATGGCGAGCTGATCGTCCTCGCTGGGTTCGGGATTGCCCATGAGGGTGGTCCACGTTACCGAGACGTCGCTCGCCGACAGCTCGCCGCCGCATTCGACGTCATAGCTCACCGGCTCGAAGAAGCCCGAGTTCGATTCGGTGGAAACTGTTGCCGTGCCAGGGGTCGTCTGCGTCACCCTCACGGTGTAGTGAACGATGTCGGCTTCGGAATCCGCGTACTGTTCGTTCGGTGAGATCGTCTCCTCGAGCACCGTTGTGTCGGCAGCTGCTTCGGGGCCACTCTGCGTATCGCAGTCGGCGGGTTGGGGGCTGCATCCGAAGAGGCAGGCTGCGGCGAAGAGGGAGATCGCTGCCGCAAGAATCGGTAGAAATCGCATCGGGGAGCCGCCTTTCGTTCGATGGGCTTGTTCCGCGCATTCTACACTTCGCTTGTGCAGATACGTTGTCCGTCGCGCGGGGCGTCTGCTGGCGCGCTCGCCGTTTTGCGCGAAGCAGGCCCCGTTCCCTTGTCAGATTCGCTCAACCAGGGCTGCGACGCGTGCGGCGTAACGGCGGTGTGCCCACGCGGCGAAGGCGGCGGTTGCGGCGATCCAGGCGGCGCAGAGCGCGATCGTCGCGGCGGGCGGCAGGACCGTCGGCAGGCCTGCGAGCATCCAGGACATCTCGGCGGCGAAACCTGTGGGAAGGAAGCAGATGATCGTGCGCAGCCCTTCGGCCATGATTCCCAAAAGCGGCAGCACGGCGCAGGCCACGATGGGCACTGCGAATACGCTGCTCTTCATTTGGTCGTCGGCGAGCAAGCCGAACGCCAGGCTCATGAACAGGATGGGCAGCGACGCCGGGATCGCAAGCGCGAGGACAACCGCCGTCTTCGCCGCCGGGAACCCGACGGCAAGGCAGGCAAGGGCCACAGCGATCAGCGTCCACGCAAGCGATGCTAAGAACTTGCCGATCGCGGCTTGCGCGGTGGTGACGCCCGCCTGTGCGAGCGTCACGGGCACGCCGCGTTCGGCCTCCTCGGACATGACGTAGAGCAGCCCGACCGATCCCGTGTAAGCGGGCGCGATGGCGACGGCGACCATTGTGAGGAACGCCTCCGATCCTGCGCCGCCGAGCCAATCCACGCCGATGATCGACGAGAATACTAACGCGAGCAACGCGCATGTCGCCAGCATCATGAGCATGACGGGATTGCGCGCCGCATCAAGCGCATCGTGCAGGGCGACCGCCCCGATGTTTTTCAGTGCCGCGTTTCCCATGGTTTCGCCATGATACCCGAACGTGTGGCGCGAGGAGAACCAGGCGAATCGCGATGCGCCCGTCCGTGGTTTCCGTCATCCCGTTCTCGTGCGAGTTCGCGGAGGTTTCGGCAGATGCCAGGCATTGTTTTCTGCTGAAACGTCCGCGAACTCGCATTACATCGGATGACAAGCGGACAGGTCGTTTGACATCAAGGCCATTCGCCGTCGCGGACCCGAATTCCGACTATTTGACGGCGACGCTGATGGAGCTGTTGCTTTTGCTGATGTCGGTGTCGAGCAGTCTGATGTGGCTCGTCTCGCGAAACGGCCCGTCTGCGCGCAGCCCTCGCTCGTCGATGAACTCGCGCAATGTCCCGTATGCGCAACCGACCTGACTCCACGTTCCGTTGTAGTCGATCACCGCATACGTGCCTGCCGGCATTGTGCGGGTGCGCGTTCCGGGGGGCACCTTGCTCATGTCGGCATCAGGTGCGAGCGCATAGAGCAAGCTAGTGTAAACGGGCGTGCCGTCGTCTTCGACCTGCGCTTCCAGCCCGTAGGGCGCCATCTCGGCTTCCGGCCCGATGAGGCGAAGCGTTTCCATGGTTGTTGCATCGAGGTCGAAAAGTGGCGTCATATCCGCGTCGGCGCGAAGCGCGAGCCCATCATGCGCCACGAGAACGGTGCGCTCCTCGAACGTTTCGAGACGGGGGACGCTCGACGCATGCTGCGCCAGGGTGGCCTGTCGCTCGATTTCGCCGAGCAGGCGCTCCGAGCACTGCAGCTCGCGGATCTTTCGTCACGTGCTTCGCGGTGTTTACCTTCGCACTGCGCGGGCTGGAACTTGGCGTTGCGTACGGCATCTGGTCGGGTGTGAGCGTGGCTGCGATCTCCATTATCGGGGCGGTGCTGTGGGGCGAGCCGCTGAATGCTGCCATGGTGGGCGGCATCGCGCTCATCGTCGCTGGCGTGGCACTGCTCGAATCGTCGGGGCGTAAAAAGGAGGATGCGAGCTGAGCCGCGCTGTGTTCGCGGTCGACTGCGAGATTTGAGACTCTGCCTTTTTGCTGCAGCGAGGGACCGATGGCGAACGATCTCTCCGTTTGCCATCGGTCGTTATCGCTACGCCGAAGGCGGCTTAGGAACGGAAGGGGTCTTGGGCTGGTTCGGCACGGTTGGCTGTCCGGGGGCTTTCGGTTGGACCGGCGCCTTCGGCTGGCTGGGGACGAGCGGCACGGTGGGCGTGTAGTCTTCGGCCTTGAGCATGTCCGTGAGGTCCCCCTTGCAGAAGGGGCACTGCTTAAGCGTCACGCCGCCCATGAACTGGATGGTCTTCCCGCAATGAGGGCACGTGTGTCCGTCGCTGGCGAATCCGCCGGCTTCCGCTGGCCTAAAGCACATGGTGTATTCCTCCTCGAAAGCATTGTTTATGAAGCAAGCATAGCCCTCTTGCCGCACAATTCAACGGAGTCGAAAGGATGCGATACAGATCAGGGAGATATGTTCAGAAGCTGATGCGCGACGATGGCAAGCAACCAGCAGATGACAGACGATGGCAAACGGACGGATCGTTTGCCATCAAGTACCTTCGTGGACGGTGTCAAACGGCTTGTCCGTTTGTCATCGAGGGTGCGAGCTGAACGGCGTTCGCATCCGCGGCGGCTGAGAGAACGTCGGCACCTCTGCTCTTCCGCGCGAGCGCTCATATATAATGATGCGGCCTGACGGACGCGAGCCGGGAGAGGTGCATGGCGGACTACAACACCATAGAGGAGCTGCTCGAGGGCGAGCGGGGAAGCAGCGTTCACATCGAATGCGGGCGCGATGCGGTGGACCGCGCGGTGCGCTTCGTCCACGGCGCGTATGCGAATCGCCGCTGCGCCTTCTATGTCGCAACCGACAAGGGATTCGACCGCGACACGGTGCGCTCCTACCTGCGCTTCTTTGCGCGCGTCGCAGGCGGTGCCGTCACGGCAGAGGAAGCGATCGCGCATTTCGGGCTCAAGGACGTTGCGAAAACGTCCGTCAAGAAGCTCTCGCCCGAGCAGCGCGCGCTCATGAACTTCGCGCGCATGAGCCTGTTTGAACCCGAAGTGGTGTTCTGCGAACGGCCGCTGGGCGACATCACGCCCGCTACGCGTGGCCTCGTGCAGGCGTGGCTCGGCCAGGTGGTCGAGGCGGGCGGCATCGTCATCACGTGCGGCGAGCCCCTGCGCGAGGCATTGCTCATGCCGGGCTCCGCGTTCTACGAGGAAGACGGTCGCTTCTGGCAAGCGCAGACCGGAGACGGTGACGACAACGCCGATGCGCCCGCCTATGCCGGCGACGAGGTGCGCGTATTCAAAGTTCCCGCCAAATCCGGCGACGCGACCTTGCTCTTCGATCCGCGCGAGGTCGACTTCGTCGAGAGCGTCAACCGCGCGAACTTCGTGAGCGTGCGCGGCGAGCTCTATCCCGTGCAGATGACGCTCGACGAGCTGGAGGCTGAACTCGAGCGCTATGGCTTCTTCCGCTGCCACCGCTCTTATATCGTCAACGTGCAAAAGGTTGCGAAAGTGGAGCGCTTCACCCGCAACAGCTTTAACCTCACGCTCGCCGACGCCGCGGCAACGCAGATCCCGCTCGCCAAGGGCCGCGCCGACGAAATGCGCGACCGCTACGGCTGGCGGTAGCCTGCGGTGAAGGCTGGTAACGGGCAACGCCGTACACGCGCGACCGTTCGCCTGCGTGGATGATCGTGCGGTGCGCTGCGCGAACGGGCAGGTCATACGCGGTAAACCGCAGCTCGACTGACGGTCGAGTCGACTCAACTGATGGTCGGTTGAGTGAGGGGCGCTTTTTCCTGACGATGGGATCGTCCCCATCCGCACAAGGAAAGGATCGATCATGACAAAGCAAACCTTCGGCTCCACTATAGCCGCGCTCCGGAAAGAGAAGGGCATGACTCAGTTGGAGCTCGCACAGAGCATGGGCGTCACCGACAAGGCGGTGTCGAAATGGGAACGGAACCTCTCCTTCCCCGACGTCGCGTCGCTTCCCAGGCTTGCGGAGCAGCTCGGCGTTTCGGTCGACGAGCTGCTTGAAGCGAAGACGTCCGCGCAAGAAGAGCCCGCCCGGAGCAAGGTGCGTCCGCTCATCGAGCTCGTCTTCAAAGCCGTCGCGCTCGCCATGGGCGTGGGCGTGACGGCGCTTTCGATCATGGACGAGGTCGAGCCAAGAAACGCGCTCTGCCTGCTCGGCATAGGGCTTGCCTGTCTCGCTCTCGTTCAGATCGCGCATACGGACGACGAATAGCGCTGCGCCTTCCTGCTGAGCGGGGGTGAGGGGGCGTTGGATTCCTCGCTGCTTTTGGGACCGCTACTTATCATCGTCCAGGGAGCGGATGCTCTTGTTGGCAAGGCCCGCTATGCAGCACGCGACGGTCAGCGCGCCGCACATGACGAACCACGTGGAGATGCCGACTTGCTCGGCAAGAACCCCCGAGATCACCGGCCCCACCGGCGCGGCAAGCGTCGATCCGGTGAGAAAGATGCCCATGACGCGGCCGAGGGCGCTTGCAGGCGCACGCGTCTGCATGATGGCGAGCAGCGGCGCGTTGAAGCATCCCATCGCGGCTGCAGCAACGCCCATGAGCGCAGCGAACGCGGGAAACATGCCTGGCGCGAGCAAACCGCATCCCGCGATCGCCGCTCCGAGTGCGATTCCCGAGGCCGCCAACACCGCAACGCGACGCTTGCCGCCGCCCCACACCGCCATGAAGGCCGATCCTACGAGCAGCCCTACGCCGAACGTCGCTTCCACGATGGATGCCTGCCAGCCGTCGCCGCCGAAATGCTGATAGGTCATGAGCGGCGTGAGCAAACCCGCGGGCATGAACAACAGCATCGTCACCATCACGAGCAGCATGAGGTTGCGCAGCCCCGCATCGCGCATGATAACCGTGATGCCTTCCCGCAGATCTTCGAGCACCGTCGAGGCTGCGGCTGCGCTGGCGGCCTGTGGCGGCACCCGAGCGATACCAAGGCACAGGCACGCGAAAGCGGCGCATGCGGCATCAAGCACCATAACGCCGCCAAGTCCGACCAGGTTGTACAGCAGGATGCCGAGCGCTGGTCCCGCGATGGACGACAGTGAGGTGACAGCCTGGTCCATGCTGTTGATGCGCACGAGATGCCGTTCGGGAACAAGGCTTGGCATGAGCGCGGAAAAGGCCGGGCTGTGGAACGCTTGCGCGCTCGCTCTCGCAGCGAGGATCAGCAACATGAGCGGGATGCTCGCCTGACCTGAGAAGATAATGAGCGCGAAGGCAAGCGAGAGCGCGCCGGCAGCTCCATCGGCGATGATCATGATGCGCTTGCGCTTGAAACGGTCGGCAGCCACGCCGCCGAAGGGGCTCAAGAGCGCGACGGGTAGGAGCGCCGCTGCCGAGGCAAGCGAAAGCCACAGCGGCGAGGCGGTCGACTCCGTGATGTACCACAGGGCGGCGAAGCTCGCTGCGCACGTGGCGAGCACCGAGGCCGCTTGCCCGCACCAGATGACGGCGACGGTGGCAACCCAGTTGCGGGAGAGTGCGCTTCCTAATGCATTGCAGTCGTTCGTATCGTTTGGATGTTCCATGAGATTCCTTTCTCGCGTTGTGCGCTCGCTGGAGCGTAAACTATGGGGTAACAACATGGTCAAGCGTAGAGAAAGGACGTGCCCGTGGATGCTCTGCTGAAAGCCGGAGAGTTTGCGCGGCTGTGCCGCACGACCAAGGAAACGCTGCGTCACTACGACCGCATCGGCTTGCTGAGCCCGGCGCAGCGCGGCGAAAACGGTTACAAGCTGTACTCCTTCATGCAGCTGGTGGACTTCTCGCTCATTTCCGCATTGCAAAGTGCGGGGCTCTCGCTTGCAGAAGTGCGTGATTTTCTGGAGAAACCCGAAAGCCCGCGCCTTCAGTTGGTCCTGGAAGAGCGCGTGGCAGCGATCGAGGAGCAGCGGCGCGCGCTCGCGGCAAAGCAGCGCACGCTGGAGAGCGCTCTTGCGCAGAGCCGATATCTCGCTGCATGGCTCGCGGGCGATGGGGAGCCGACCGAGGGCGGACGCAGGTGGCGCGTGCGCGTCTGCCCCGAAGAGTATTTCATCGAGGGCGCCATTCCCTATTCCGAAGACTGTGAGGAGGACTTTCTGGCGGCAGTGCACGAGCACCTGCAGTATTGCGAGCAGAAAGGGTGGGCAAGTTCGTTCCAGGAGGCATATCGCGTTGACGAGGCCCATGCGATGGAAAGGAGCTACGCAGAGGGCTTGTGCGCCGAAGAGCGCGTTCCGAAAAAGGTGGGATCGGAGCGGTTACGCGTGAAACCAGCGGGAACGTATTTGCAGCTGCTCAACCACATTGATCTGACAGCAGTGCAGGAGGAGCTGGATGCGGATGTGGGGCGCGACGCCGATGCTGTCGGAGGTTCCGCGGGGGAGGCGGCTGCAGCTGGCAGCACCAATCCTATGTTCGCCGCCTACGATGAGCTGCATGCCGTGGCAGAGCGCAACGGCTGGCGTTTGACGGGCGATCTCTACGATGTGGTGTTGTCGATCTACGCTGGCAATCGTGCTGACGCTATCTACACCGAGGTGTCCATTCGTCTTGTGCAGTGAACCTCGCGCGTAATGCCGCTTGCGTCGTGAAAGATGTGGAAGAAGGCGGCAATGTGGCGAGCCCCGCGCGTGGCGCCGCTTGCGTTGCGCGGTCTTTGCGTCTCGCTCGCCCGAATCGCGCTATGTCTGGCAAATTATCAGCGAAATGTCCGTCTCGGCGAACCGTTTGGCAGAAAAGGTGCCGAAATGCACGATCTTTGCTGAGATCAGTCTAGGCGACATCGCTTGGCGAGAAAGCTGACCAGGCAAAACGCCATGATGTCGCAAGTTCCTCTGCCTCGAAAGTCTCGAGGCAGAGGAAAAATCGTGCATTTCGTAGCAAAACGTGCCAAGCGATTATTCGGAGCGTACATTTCGCGGATAATTTGCCAGTCAATCGTGCCCGATTGGGGATAACACGAGCGCAGCGTCGCTTAGAAGCGCTTGGGCGCAGGCGAAGTCTGCCGAAACCTCCCGCGCATCGTCCTCTTGGCGGTCGTTGGGGGCTCTTTGCCAGTCGGCGTGCTCCTCTCGTACCTCGCTATGCTCCTGTCGTCGTGATCGGGGCTCCCGTCAGGCGAAACGCGTTGTCCCTGCGCAGCTGCGACGCAATCATGGTCCCGTCAGTGAAACCGCCCACCGCTCGATGCGAGCCGGGCTGCGAGAAAGGACCCGCCATGATTACCGCCAGTAACCTCGCCATTCTCGTTGGAGCTGTTGCACTCGTTTGCATCGTGTGCATGATGTTGCACCTTCGCGGGGAGACCACGCGCAAACGCGTCGATGATCTCGAGCGACGTGTCGCCGAGCTCTCGTCTTCGAGGGAAGAGGACGGTCGATAGCCATGGGTGCCGTCATTGAGACGTTGGGCGACGTCTTCGCCTGCATCATCGACATGGTCTTCGCACGCAAATCGGACAAACGCGGACGCAGGAAGGGGGAGCATCATGGCTGCAAGAACTAACACAGCGAGGGGCGCTGCCGTCCTCGCGATGGAGGGCGTGTGCCTCTCCTTCGGGGCCAAGCGCGTGCTCGACGGGCTCACGTTCTCGGTTGCGCGCGGCGAGTGCTTCGGGTTCCTCGGACCCTCTGGCGCGGGCAAGACCACGACTATCAAACTGCTCACGCGGCAGCTCAAAAAGGATGCTGGCCGCATCAGCCTGTTCGGTCGCCCCATCGAGAACGCCTCCGATGCCGACTACGAGCGCATCGGCATCCTTTCGGATATGAGCGCGCTGTACGAGCGCATGAGCATCGAGGATAACCTCAAGCTCTACGCGAAGATCCGCGGGCGCGGCGAGGGCGACATCGGGCGGCTGCTCGAGCGCATGAACCTCGCCGACGACCGCAAGACGCTCATCAAAAACTGCTCGAAGGGCATGCGCCAGCGCGCCGCGCTTCTGGCGGCGCTCATCCATAGCCCCGAGCTGCTGTTCCTCGACGAGCCGACGAGCGGCCTCGACCCAGCGGCGCGCGCCGAGGTGCACCGCATGCTCGCCGAGCTCAAGGCCGCGGGCACGACGATCTTCCTCACCACGCACGACATGGCCGAGGCCGACGCGGTGTGCGATCGGCTCTCCATCCTCAACGAAGGGCGCATCGTGGCGGAAGGCGCACCCGAATCGCTTAAACTGAGGTTCGCGCGCAATCGTGTCGTTGTGACCACGCGCACGCGCGGTGTCATCGAGACGACGAAGGACGCTTCCGCTGCAGACGAGCTGCGCGAGCTCTTCGCTGCGGGCGAAGTTCTTTCCATCCATTCTGACGAGCCCAACCTCGAGGAGGTCTTCCTCGAGCTGACCGGAAGGGAGTTCTAGAGATGAACGCCGCTATGAGAAAGACCGGGGCGCTCCTCGCCAAGGACTTCGCCGACCTGTTCAAGAACCCGACCCTGCTCGTCGTGTGTCTTCTGCCCATCGCGTTCATGGCGCTTTACACGTTCATGGTGGGCGACGCGACGAACGATGCTAACCTCGCGGCCGAGCAAAACGGGGTCGGCGACCTCGTCAACCTTGTCATCCAGCAGTTCATGCTGGGATCGTCGCTGTGCATGGCCGTCGGCATGGTGTGCACGATGACGGTGCTCTACGGTATCGCCGAGGAGAAGGAAAAGCGCACGCTGCGCACTCTTATGCTCGCCAACGTGGGCGCCTCGCAGGTGGTCGCATCCAAGACCATCGTGGCGCTTGTGGCCTCGACTGTCGTGAACGCCGTGTGCTTCTTCGTGGCTGGCGGCGAGCCGGGCATGCTCGGGGTGTATCTGGCGCTCGGCATCATGGGATCGCTGCCCATCATCCTATTCTCGCTCGTGCTGGGGCTCGCGTGCCGCGACCAGATGACGGCGGGCGTCTACAGCGTGCCGGTGCTGCTGGTGGCGCTCGTGCCCATGTTCGGCATGGCGAACGAGGCGATCGAGAAGGTTGCGCACTGGCTGCCCACAGGCGGCGTCTACGACCTGATCGGGCTCGCCTTGAACGGCAACCTGCTCTCTCAGGACGCGCTCGCGCCCCTCGGCGTCACGGTGGCGTGGATCGTCGTGGGCGCGGTGCTGTTCGCAGCGCTCTTCAAGAGGCTCGCGCGGGATAACTGATGTCGCGCGGCGCGGCGGGTCTCTTTTGCCGATCACGTCTCGGGGTTTTCTGAAGGTGCTCGTTGATTTCCCGT
>UMHS01013530.1_pt1 | contig 11159 bp, 9 predicted proteins | sample 1965611 | NCBI WGS metagenome assembly UMHS01 (sample SAMEA4836106, study PRJEB28245) | human gut metagenome | biome: gut microbiome; material: fecal sample | place: Denmark | collected 2008
ACTCGGATGGGTGAGAGCACGTCCCCCAACTGCTCGGGAAAATATATTAAATTTGAAATACATATATTTATTATATAGAATAATTCGAATTACGTCAATAAAAAATATCCAAAGAAGGAATAGAATATATAAATACACTCAAAATAAGTAAAGAATAAGGAGCTGAAAAACGATGAACGGTCTCAGCCGAAAAATATATCTCGAACTCCCTCTCCCAACCGAAGACGATCCCCGCTCAGACCAGCAGCGGATCCTGGATAGCCTGGCGGCAGCAGGTGTGGAAGAGCGGGTTCATATACCTGTCCACATTTTGCGGAAGTTATACCCTTTGCTAGACAACGCAAAGTGGAAAATAACGGTTTCCCTTGCTTGGAATGGGGAAAACTGGGAAATGGTGGAGATTGAGGAAGGAGATACCACCGCGCAGCATTATGGGTTGGCGGTGGATCTGGGAAGTACCACTGTGGTGGCGAGACTTCTGGACTGCAACAGTGGAGAGATTTTGAAAGAGGTCAGCTGCTTCAATAAGCAGATCCAGTGGGGGACAGATATTCTGTCCAGGATTTTTTTCTGTAAAGATAATAGGGAAAAGCTGGAAGAAGTGCGGAGGGCTACGGTGGAATCCATATGTGAATGTTTGGATAAGCTGGATGCAAGCCACTCCGCGCTCTCCATGGTAATCGCGGGCAACACTACTATGATTCACTTCCTTCTGGGAATGGACGCTTTCTGCGTCTTTTATACCCCACACGCAGTCCATGCCGATCGCCCCAGCTTCCAGCTGGCGTGCGATCTGGACATTCCGCTGAAAGGCTACGTTTATTGTTACCCTGCCAAGTCGAACTACCTTGGTGGCGATATTATCAGCGGCATGATTGACACTGAATTATACAAGAAAAACGAGATCAGTGTTTTCTTCGATATCGGAACCAACGGCGAGCTGGTGATCGGAAATAAAGAATTCCTTCTCTGCGGCGCAGGCGCAGCAGGACCAGCGCTGGAGGGAGGCGTGGTGCGTACCGGAATGCGGGCGGACATAGGGGCAGTAGATGAAGTGAAGATAAGGGATGGAAACATCTTTGTGCATGTAATTGGAAATTCTCCGCCTCAGGGAATCTGTGGTTCCGGCATCATAGACCTGATCGCAGAGCTTTTCCTGGAAGGCTGGATCGACATCCGTGGCAAGCTTTCCCCGGAAAAAAGCCCTCTTATCCAGGAGAGAGACAACCAGTTCTGTGTGGAATATGCCCCCGGTCTGTACTTCTACCAGAAGGACATCGACGAATTTATCCGCACCAAATCCGCCGCTCACACTATGGTGGAGATCATGCTCCGTGAATCCGGTCTTGACTTAAACCAGGCAGACCGCTTCTACGTGGCAGGAGCCTTTGGCAAACACGTATCCAAAGAATCCGCCATCACCATCGGCATGTACCCCGATATGGACCGCGACCACATTATCAACGCTGGAAACTCATCCCTGGAAGGAGCTCAGAAGCTTCTTTTAAACCGAAGTCTCCTCACAGATATTGACCAGATCCTGGAAGAAATGGTTTATATTCAGTTCGCCGAAGTGGAGGATTTCCTGGAATTAATGATAGCGGCACAGGCTTTGCCCCATACAGATTATAAGCGGTATCCTACGGTTATGGAGAAACTAAAAGAACGGCAGAAAGATATAAAGTTATAAACTGCTTTTTGATTTATTTCAATGAAAATTCATTTTCAAATGGCTGATTTGAAGAAGTTCTTTCGATATGCTTAGAAGTAATAGAAATCATCGAAAAGGAGTGATTACATGCAAAAAGTTTATACAATAGATGATATATATGCTCTTCCAGAAGGGGAGAGAGCGGAGCTTATTGATGGACATATATACTATATGGAACCACCTAACAGAACACACCAGAAAATATCCATGGAACTGTCAGCCAGAATTCTTGAGTACATCCGTTCCCATAAGGGGAAATGCGAAGTCTATGCTGCTCCATTTGCAGTATATCTGGATGACACGACTAGTACTTATGTAGAACCAGACATTTCAGTAATTTGTGACCCGGATAAACTGGATGATCATGGCTGCAAAGGTGCACCAGACTGGATTATTGAGATTGTTTCTCCTGCAAGTAAACGAATGGACTATTATACGAAGCTTTTTAAATATAGAACAGTAGGTGTAAGAGAATACTGGATCATAGATGCGGCTAAGAATCAGATATTTGTATATAATTTTGAAAAAGGAGATACGGAACAATATACACTGCAGGATTCGGTAAAAGCAGGAATTTATGAGAACCTGGTGATTGATTTTAGTAAACTGGATATTTAGAAAATGTATGTAAGGGCAGGCCTGTTTTGCAGCTTGCCCTTTTTGAAATTCGTACAGTAATAATGAGAAAAATGTAAAAAATATCTAAATTTATAGTAATTTAGCACAAAATATGCTATACTATCCCCAAACCAACAGACAGGAAGTGTACGAAATGACAGCACCAAAGAAACCACCAATTACGAAAAGTTTCGGATACGCATTTGAAGGAATTTTCACCTGCATCCGCAAGGAACGGAATATGAAGATCCACTGTATCATGGCAGTCCTGGTAGTGATCGCAGGCATCATCCTGAAGCTTTCCCCAGTGGAATGGTGCATCTGTCTTGGACTTTTCGGACTGGTGATGGCACTGGAACTGGTGAATACCGCCGTAGAATCCGTGGTGGATCTGGTGACCAGCGAGTACAAGCCCCTGGCGAAGATCGCCAAGGACACCGCAGCAGGCGCCGTCCTGATCGCCGCCATCATGGCCGCCATCGCCGGACTGATCATTTTCGTACCTAAAGGGCTGGTATTTCTTGGACTTTTATGAGAAGTCCGATCTGCTGAAAACGAAAATCCCACAGGGAGTTGGCAGATATAGCTGTAAATAAGAAAGGAGCACACACTATGGAACTTGGAGAAGGCATCAAAAAAATTTTACTTGCAGGAATCGGCACTGCAGCAGTGACCGCAGAGAAATCCAAAGAAGTTCTGGATGAACTGGTAAAGAAAGGTGAGCTCACTGTAGAACAGGGCAAGGTCCTCAATCAGGAACTGAAGCACAATATCAAAGAGAGCGTGAAGAAGAACGTAAACGTAACTCTGAAGCCATCCAACCCGGACGAGCTGAAGGAAGTCCTTGGCAAAATGACTCCGGATCAGCTGGCTGCCCTGAAAGAGCAGATCAGCAAGATGCAGGCGAAAGACGTAGACGCAGAGGAGACTGCCGAAGAAGAGGAAGAGGCAGAAGAAGTGGAGGAAGCCAAAGAAGAATACGAGGACGACCCTCAGGAATAAGCAATAACATTTTCCGAAAAAGAAATAGTATTGCCTTGTTTAAGAAGTGCAGCAGGAAATCCTGAACGGCATTGCAGAACGAAATAAAGAAATTTATGAAGGCAGGATGAGGAGAAAGAGTACCCGAATCCTGCCTTTTCAGTAAGGGGAACAGACATGGGCGTGACAAAGAATGACAGTACGATGAGGTCAGAAGCAGACCAGGCACAAAGAAAGAATCTGGAAGTGGAAAACCAACAGGATAAAAATGAGAAAAACAGCACAGCTGGTAAGAAGTCAAATGGCAAAGACACCGGCACGTATAAAGAAAGGCTAAAAGAAATCACAGCCGTCCTCCACAAGCATGCCATCACCCGAGGTGTCTCCCCGGAGAAGCTCCGCCTCATTCTCACAGATCTCGGCCCCACCTTCATCAAGCTGGGACAGATCATGTCCATGCGCTCAGACATTTTGCCAAAGCGCTACTGTGATGAGCTGATGAAGCTTTGCTCTGATGTAGACCCTATGCCATTTGCAGAAGTAGAAGAAGTCCTCCTGGAAGCCTTCGGCTGTCCCTGGCAGGAAGAATTTCAGGAAATCCAGGAGAAGCCCCTTGGCTCAGCCTCTATCGCCCAGGTACACCGCGCCGTCCTGAAAACCGGCGAAGAAGTTGTGATAAAGGTTCAGCGAAAGGGCATCTACGAGATCATGGCCCGCGATATCGGCCTGATGAAAAAGGCAGTGAAGCTCCTTCCCCCTGTAAGCATCAAGGAAGCGGTAGATCTGAATCTTGTTCTGGAAGAGCTGTGGCGCGTCACCCAGGAAGAGATGAATTTCCTGACGGAAGCAGCCAACATGGAAGAATTCTCCAGGAAAAATAAAAATGTGGCATTTGTAAAAACGCCCATTCTTTACAGGGAATATACCACAGCCAGCGTCCTTGTTATGGAATACATCGACGGTATTCCCATCGACCATAAGGAAGAACTTCTTGCGGGCGGCTACGACCTTGATGAGATCGGCAGCAAATTTGTAGATAATTTTATCAAGCAGGTTATGGACGATGGCTTTTTCCACGCAGATCCTCATCCTGGAAATGTGATGATCCAGGGCGGAAAGATTGTGTGGATTGACATGGGAATGATGGGACGGCTGAATGATCGTGACCGCGAGCTGATCGGGCAGGCTATCGAAGGGGTGGCACTGAATGACATTGGAAAAATCCAGGATGCAGTGCTGGCACTTGGAGAATTCAAGGGGAAACCCAATCAGAGCCGCCTTTACACAGACATCCGAGACCTTATGGCGAAATACGGCACCGCAGATTTTGGCGAAATCGATATCGTAGAAATCCTCACAGATCTGATGGACGTAATGAAAGAGAACAAGATCGTCATGCCCCATGGCCTTACCATGCTTGCAAGAGGACTGACCCATATGGAAGGGGTGCTGGCAGATATCAGCCCAGAGATCAATATGGTACAGATTGCAGCTGCCCGTCTGAAGGGAAACTTTCTGGAGGAGGGGAACTGGAAGAAGCAGATGAAGGGCACCGGGAAAAAGCTGTATCGCTCCATGCTCCGCGCTGTGGATATTCCTACGCTGGCAGCAGATTTCCTGCAGGGCTGCATGAAAGGCCAGACCAAAATCAATCTGGACCTTCACGCCTCCGATGACCTGGCGTGGCTGATGCGCCGCCTGATCCGGAACATTGTGCTTGGTCTTTGGGTCATGGCACTTCTGATCAGCTCCAGTATTATCTGCACCACGGACATGACACCGAAGATAATGGGAATTCCGGCTTTTGGAGTGCTGGGGTACTTTGGGGCAATGGTCATTCTAATGTACCTGTTTATCAAACATTTTATGAAAAAGTAGTGGAAAAAACCAGTAGGAAAATCGGGTTAAGTGGATAAAATTACCAAACTTTGTCGGAAAGGCCAGAAAGAAACCTGGGGGGGTTGACACTAATAGGGCAGGGTGGTATTTTATTAAGAAGACTGGAATGGTGAAATTTGTAGAAATTGGAAAAAAAAGGAATAAATAATACCGCTGACGCATGAACGGTGGTTACAGATCCAAAGAGAGATGTGACCAAAAGATGCCTGAGAAAAATCATAACCGGGAAGCGTTGGCGGGAAAATATAAATTTAGATAAGTTATAAATATAAGATAAAATAGATTTTGCCATTGCATTTTAGAGAATGGAGGGCTTCTGTCAGCTGTATTTACCTAAGCTGAACGGAAGAAAAGTACTTGGGAGGGAAAAGGAAAATATGTATCGGAAGGACTCAGAGGGCTGGTTAAAACATGCGGATTTTATTGTTCTGGATATGATCTGTCTGCAGCTGGCATTTATTTTGGCATATGCATTCCGCGGGTACGGATTCAATGTGTATGGAGATATTTTGTATCGAAATATGGCAATATTCCTTGGCTTTGCCAATCTGGTGGTGATCTTCACCTCCGGTACCATGAAAAGCGTTCTGAAAAGAGGTCACTATAAAGAATTTGTCACCACCTTGAAAAATGCTGTGGCAGTAGGTGCTCTTGCAATCGCTTACCTGTTCATAATCCAGGAGGGCCAGAGCTTTTCCAGAATGATCCTGATCACCACAATTGTGATCTACCTGGTCCTCACCTATGCCATAAGAGAAATCTGGAAAAATTCCTTACATAGAAAAATGGAAAACGGCGGCGATAAGAAGCTGTTGATCATCACTTCCAAAGCGGTAGCCAAGAACGTAGTGCACAGCATGCAGGAAAACAATTATGCCAGATATTCCCTTGCCGGAGTGGTTGTGATCGATGAGGACTGTACCGGTGAGAAAATCTGTGGTGTCCCTGTTGTGGCAGGCGAGAGTGACGTGCCTATGTATGTCTGCCAGGAGTGGATTGACGAGGTGCTGATCGTCGTCTCCGAAAATCTGCCATATCCGGACGAGCTTATCGACAAGCTCACCGAAACCGGCGTAACCGTTCATCTGAATCTTGCAAAAATCACCAATCAGACTGGCAAAAGACAGTTTGTGGAAAAGGTTGGAAGCTACACAGTTCTGACCACAAGTCTGAACTATGCATCCTTCGGGCAGCTTTTCCTGAAGCGCCTGATGGACATCTGCGGCGGACTGGTTGGCTGTATTTTCACAGGAATCATTACCATCTTCGTTGGTCCCGCCATCTACCTGGCATCCCCGGGCCCGATTTTCTTCTCCCAGGAACGTGTGGGAAAGAACGGAAAGAAATTCAAAATGTACAAATTCCGCAGCATGTACATGGATGCGGAAGCGCGGAAAGCCGAGCTTATGAAAGAGAACAAACTGGGCGATGGGAAAATGTTCAAGATGGACTTCGATCCCCGAGTTATTGGAAATAAGGTGCTGCCGGATGGGTCACATAAGACGGGGGTTGGAGACTTTATTAGGAGGACGAGTCTGGATGAGTTTCCGCAGTTCTTTAATGTGCTGAAAGGAGATAGCGGTATAATAGGGACAACCAAGAAAAACCTTGATTTTAAAGGGTTTCGCTGGCTTAGTCGAATTTTGTTATGATAATTTTTCTGTATGGTTGTGTCGAGTAAGTTGCGAAACTGCGAAAAGTGAATGGTTTCTTGGATGCTTATTTTGACCCACACTATAAGCTGAAAAATTATGATAAGGAGGTTTGACCTAGCCTGCGAATGATCTTTTTAATAAGAACATTCACAGGCTAGTCGTCGTGTTGAAGAGCTTACCTAATAAAAATAAATAATTATGAGGAGTGTGTTGAAAATGGGAAGAAAATTATTAATTGTAGCCTCTAAAAGATATGGAGATTATGTGAAAGAGATAGCAGAGTCAATGGGGTGCTTTGAAGAAATCTCCTTTGTAGATAACGACAGAGAAGGTGCTATTGGAAAACTGGAAGAAGCAGAAACTTTTTATCCCGAATATAACTGTGCAATAGCTGCATGTGATGATGGTGCAAAAAGACTTGAATGGAATAAGAAATTAGAAGCACTTTATAATATTCCGGTTTTATTCCATATGGATTCTACAATTTCTCCATCAGCTAACTTAATGCCTGGTTGCATTGTTGAGCCGAGAGCAGTTGTTGGTTGTGGAAGCACTATCGGTCAGGCAACAGTTATAGGTGCTAATACAGTAGTGGAGCCATATAGCTTTATTGGAGATAGCTGTACATTAAAATCTGGAACGATTGTGAAATCAACAAGTGTACTTGAAATGGGAACTGAAACAGAGCAGGGAACTGTTTTATTTACACCGCTTACAAGCAAACAGTGAAAAAAATAAGAAGTGAAAGGATGAAAACCTCTCCGATTTTCGTGGGGGGGGGTACACAATGAATAGTCAATCAAATGAAAAAAATATGGATATGAATCGTACAAACCAGGGTACACCGAATATACGCTGGATGCTTGTCGGGTATGACTTGGTTGTATATGTAGTAGTAGCAATAATTCTTTTAGTCTTATATGGAGGAATGGATAAATTATCGCCTGTTGGAATTTTTCAGCAAGTTGGCTTATCTGTCCTGTGTATTTTTGCAGCACGTCTTTTGGGTAAAATTTATGGACAAGTATGGAGATATGGTGGGATTCAGTGCTATATCCGCTTGTTGTTTACTGATTTTATCGCTTTTGTAGCGTATCTGGGTTTGGAACTCCTGCTTCCAGTTCAAAAAATTACATTTGCTAGATTGCTTTCACTGGTTAGCTTGAATCTTTTAGGAGCCTTGGCACTTCGTATGATGTATCGCTATGCATACAAATGTGGAAACCAGGAAACTACGAGAGGAAAGTTCCTTTCTATATTATTACATACATTTTCTGGAATTGAAGCAGGAAATGAAAAGGAAGTACAGAAGATCAAAGTTGCGATTATCGGTGCTGGACGAGTTGGTGTAAGTCTGGCAGAAGAACTTTTAAATAATGCTGAAGCAGCATATATACCAAGATGTTTCATTGACATTAATAGAGAAAAAGTTGGACGAGATATACATGGTATTCCGGTATGGTCAGAAGATGAAGCAACATTTAAGCGTTTGGGAGAATTTGAGGTACAGGAAATTATTTTTGCAATCCCATCAATGGACGCTAATAAAAAGAAGGCACTTTATGATTATTACAAAGATGCCGGATATAAATTGAAAGTATATGATTATCCGACTGTGTATGCTGCAGGAGGGAAAAGACATCTTAGAGAATTTGATATTGAAGAACTTTTATTCAGAAAACCGCTGGTGGTTTCTGATGAAAGAACAAATGCATATTACAAGGATAAAATTGTGCTGATTACTGGCGGAGGCGGTTCGATTGGTTCTGAACTGTGCCGACAGTTGGCAAAAATGCAGCCGAAGAAAATCATTATCTTGGATATTTATGAGAATGGAGCTTATGACGTTCAGCAGGAATTGAAAATAGCGTATGGAAATAGCTTAGATTTACAGATTGAAATTTGCTCTATTACTCACAGAAAAGCACTTGAACGTGTATTTGAGAAATATCATCCGCAGATCATTATCAATGCTGCAGCTCACAAACATGTGCCGTTAATGGAGCATAACTGTGTGGAGGCTATTTATAACAATGTATTTGGTACACAGAATCTGGTAGAGCTTTGCGAGGAATATGGGGCAGAACGCTTTATGATGGTATCCACAGATAAAGCAGTTAATCCAACTAACGTTATGGGTGCTACAAAGAGAATGTGTGAAATGATCGTGCAGAGTGCAAGTACACATGGAAAAGTAAAATACAGTGCTACAAGATTTGGAAATGTACTGGGGAGTGCAGGATCAGTTATTCCGTTGTTTAAACGTCAGATTGCTAACGGCGGTCCTGTTACAGTTACCGACAAGAGAATTATCAGATATTTCATGACAATTCCGGAAGCATCACAGCTTGTTCTTCAGAGTGGTGCGATTGCAAACAACGGAGAATTATTTGTTCTGGATATGGGACAGCCGGTTAAGATTATGGATCTGGCAGAAAATATGATCCGTTTATCTGGTGTTCAAGGAATTGAAATTATTGAAACGGGATTAAGACCGGGAGAAAAACTGTATGAGGAATTATTGGTTAAAACAGAAGAACTGGATAAAACCGATAATAGCATGATTTTTATTGAAAGAGATACAGCTTTAAATAAAGAGGAGATTTATAAAAAAATCAAAGTTCTTAGAGATGCCTGTGATACAGGTGATGATTTGATTGCAAAAGAAGCTCTCCGAAGTGTTGTACCAACATTTAAGACACCAGAAGAGGTAAATAAAGAGATTGCATAAAAAATAACCATAACATGGAACGATATAAAAGAGGTAATTACATATGTTTAAAGAGAACAATAATTTTGAAAAATTTGAATCAAAAGTTTGGTTGAGCAGTCCGACTATGCATGGTCCGGAAATTGAATATGTAAAAGAGGCATATGAAACAAACTGGATGTCTACAGTTGGTAAGAATATCAATGAAGTAGAAAGAATGGCATGTGAATATATCGGTTGCAAATACGCAGTTGCATTATCAGCAGGAACAGCGTCCTTACATTTGGCAATGAAACTGGCAGGCATTGAAGCATATGGTATGCCAAAGGTTGGGCATGGTGCATTAGAGGGAAAGAAAGTATTTTGCTCTGATATGACATTTGACGCAACTGTAAATCCGGTAGTTTATGAAGGCGGAGAGCCGGTGTTTATTGATACAGAGTATGACACCTGGAATATGGACCCGGTTGCATTAGAAAAGGCATTTGAAATTTATCCGGATACAAAGGTTGTGGTTGTTGCGCATCTTTATGGAACTCCGGGTAAAGTTGATGAGTTAAATACAATTATTAAAAAGCATGGTGCCATTTTAGTAGAAGATGCAGCAGAATCTATGGGAGCTACATATAAAGGCGTGCAGACTGGTACATTTGGAAAATATAACACAATTTCTTTTAATGGAAATAAGATTATTACTGGTAGTGCTGGTGGATGTTTCCTGACAGATGATGAAGAAGCAGCAAATAAGGTTCGTAAGTGGTCTACTCAGGCGAGAGAAAATGCTGCATGGTATCAGCATGAAGAATTGGGATACAACTATCGGATGAGTAATGTGGTTGCTGGTGTTGTTCGTGGACAGTTCCCTTATCTAAAAGAGCATATTGCGCAGAAGAAAGCAATTTATGAGAGATATAAAGAGGGCTTAAAAGGACTGCCAGTATCTATGAACCCAATGGATCTGGAAAATTCTGAACCCAATTACTGGTTGTCTTGTCTGATTATTGATAAAGAAGCAATGTGCAAACAGGTTCGTGGAGAGCAGGATGTGTGCTATGTAAAAGAAACAGGAAAGTCTTGTCCAACAGAGATTCTGGAAGCGATTGCATCTATTAATGCTGAGGGACGTCCGATTTGGAAACCAATGCATATGCAGCCGATTTATCGTTTGAATCCATTTGTTGTCAGAGATGGAAACGGACGTGCAAGATCAAATGCGTATATTGCAGGTGGAGTAGCTGATGCAGGTATGGATATTTTTACAAGAGGATTATGTCTGCCAAGTGACAATAAAATGACAGCAGAGCAGCAGGATAGGATTATTGAAGTAATTAAGAGTTGCTTCGAGTAAAATAGAGGAATTTATAATGGAAAAAATAAAGCATAAGCCATATGGACCATATGAAAAATATATAAAAAGACCATTAGATTTGATATGTAGTTTAATAGCAATAATAGTTTTTTCATGGTTGTATCTGATAATTGCAATATTGGTTAGAGTGAAATTGGGTTCTCCAGTGATTTTTACGCAGGATAGACCAGGAAAAGATGAAAAAATATTTAAATTATATAAGTTTAGAACGATGAC